>Ga0209758_1005008_pt1 | contig 10570 bp, 8 predicted proteins | sample AraplaMF_Col_mMF_FD_184258 | JGI IMG/M metagenome (GOLD analysis project Ga0209758, IMG submission 184258) | Arabidopsis root microbial communities from the University of North Carolina, USA - plate scrape MF_Col_mMF (SPAdes) (version 2) | ecosystem: Host-associated > Plants > Roots > Endosphere ... | reverse complement strand
CGAGGATGCCTTCGATGACCTCCTTCGGGTATACCGCGCCCGTGGGGTTGTTGGGGTTGATGATGACGACGGCCCTGGTGCGGTCGGTGATCTTGGCGGCCATGTCGTCCAGGTCGGGGTACCAGTCGGCCTGTTCGTCGCACAGGTAGTGGACCGCCTTGCCGCCCGCAAGGGTCGTCACGGCTGTCCACAGGGGGAAGTCAGGTGCGGGAATGAGGACCTCGTCGCCGTCCTCCAGCAGCGCCTGTACGGCCATCGACACCAGCTCCGAGACGCCGTTGCCGAGGAACACGTCGTCGACGTCCACGTCCAGGCCCCGCTCCTGGTAGCGCTGGGCCACGGCGCGGCGGGCGGAGAGGACGCCGCGCGAGTCCGTGTAGCCGTGCGCCTGCGGCAGCATCCGGATCATGTCCTGGAGGATCTCCTCCGGCGCCTCGAAGCCGAAGAGGGCGGGGTTGCCGGTGTTCAGGCGCAGCACGCTGTGGCCCGCCTCCTCCAGCGCGTTCGCGTGCTCGATCACCGGGCCGCGGATCTCGTAGCAGACCTCGCTGAGCTTGCTCGACTGCCGGAACTCCATGTGCCGCTTCCCCTCCGCCGACTGGTGTTGCTTGGTTTTACCAAGTGGAAGCTTGGTAAGTCCAACAACGTGTCTAGACTGCGTCGCATGTCACCTCGCCGAAGCTACGACCAGTACTGCTCCACGGCCCGGGCCCTCGATGCCGTCGGCGACCGCTGGACTCTTCTGATCGTCCGTGAGCTGCTCGCGGGACCGCGCCGCTACACCGATCTGCACGCGGACCTGCCGGGTGTGAGCACCGACGTCCTGGCGTCCCGGCTGAAGGACATGGAGCGCGACGGGCTGACCACGCGGCGGCGGCTGCCGCCGCCCGGAGCCGCGTTCGTGTACGAACTCACCGCCCACGGAAGGGACCTGCTCCCGGTGCTCCAGGCGCTCGGCGACTGGGGCGCGCCCGCACTGGCCGAGCGCAGGCCGACGGACGCGGTGCGCGCGCACTGGTTCGCGCTGCCGCTGCTGCGCTCGCTGGACGGCGAGGGCCTGGTCGAAGTCCAGCTGGACGAGGGGGAGTTCCATCTGTGGCTGGGCGGCGCCGCGGACGGCCGGGTCTACGGCGACGGCGCGGCCCCCGGCGAGCCCGACGCCCGGCTGGAGCTCGACGGGGACACGTGCACGGCCCTGAGCCGGGGCTTCTTGACGCTGCATCAGGCAGTGCGTGACGGACGCATCGAGGTCTCGGGCGAGGGGACGCTCGCCAAGTCACTGCGCGGGGAGTGAGCCGCGCACCGGGCGCTCCTCCCGCGCGCCCGGAACTCCCGCGCGTCCGAGGGGCGCGGACGGCGACGCAAAGGCCCGCCGTGCCGGAGACACGGCGGGCCTTGGACGGCGGTGTGTCAGTAGCCCTGCGGCACCCGGGACGGCCGTCCCGAACCACGCGTCAGCGCATAGCCCCCGATGCCCGCGAGCGCCGCGAGGATGCCGCCGATCGCGGTCCACACCCAGCGATCGGACCACCAGCCGGACGCCCAGCCGTCGTCGGGCTTCAGCGAGGACAGCACGGCCGCGTCCGACTCGGACGAGGTCTCCTCCTCCTGCGAGGTGGTCGCGATCCCGGGCACGAGCGGCTGCGCGAGCGATCCGTCCACCGCCGCCGAGCCGCCGATCTCCTTGGAATCGACCCGGAGTTCGGTGCTCACCGGCAGGCCGAGGTCCGCGGCACCGAGGCCCACGGCCGTCAGCCGGACGTAGTACGTGCCCGGCAGCGGGTCGTCGGCCCACGGCTCGGACCAGGCGCGGACCGTGCGCAGCGTGCAGGCCAGGTCCACGGAGGACGCACCCTGAGCCGCGGTGTGCGTCTGCGTGCCGTACTGGCACGCCTGCCGGCGCCGCAGCCCGTCGTAGACGTCCAACTGCCAGGTCTGCGCCCCGCTGCGGGACGTCGAGGGCAGCTTCACCGTCGCCTTCACCGTGGGGCGCTGCCCGGCGTCCGCGGGGAAGGACCAGTACAGGTAGTCACCGGTGGAGGCGCTCGCCGTGGCCTGCTGCCCCTGCTCGATCTCCGTCGCCGTACGGAACGACGTGCCCGCCGAGGTGGGCGCGGCGCTGTCGCCGGACGGGCTCGCGGAGGGCGAGGAGCCGGCGACGGCCGGGGTGACGGAGGCGCCCAGCAGCAGGGCCGCCGCGGTCAGCATCTTTCCGATACGCATCAGTTGGTCCTCCAGACCGCGAACCGCCAGCGCGAAATCCAACCCCACAGGACACCCGCGAGGAAGCCGGTCAGGACCAGGGCGCCGAGCAGCCACCAGCCGCGGCCGAGACCGAAGGAGGCGACATCGCCCGCCTGGTCGGGACCGTCGACCACGTCGACGGTCAACTCCAGCGGGAACCCGGGCGTCGTCTTGACCCCGGCCGCGGGCGAGAAGGAGTTGGCCACCTGCAGGCACACCGTCTCGGCGGGGGCGTCCTCCTCGTCGCTCTTCGCCTTCGGATAGCGAAGGCCCGTCGACATCACGTCCGTACGGCCGGAACCGGTCGCCTCGCCGCGCACGATCTCACGCCCGTGCACGGTGATCGCCCGCAGCGTCACCCCGTAGTCGGGGTTCACCTGCCGGTCGTCGGCGACACTCACGGAGGCGCGCAGCTCCTGACCGGGCGCCACGTCCACGCGGTAGAAGCGGTGCTGACCGAAGTCCTCGCGGTCCGTGTACAGACCGGACTTCAGCGTGGGCGCCGACGTGCACTGCCCGGCGCCGTCCACGGCCACCGGCGTGACCACCTTGTCCGCCGTACGGTCCACCAGCTGATTGACCTTGTCGGAGAGCTGCTCCTTGTGCTGCACCGAGGTGTAGGTGCCGCCGGTGGCCTCGGCGATGCAGCTGAGCTGCTTGCTGAGCTTGGCGTTCGGCACGAGGCCCAGGGTGTCGATGGTCAGCCCGATTCCCTTGGCTGCGATCTCACGGGCCACCTCACAGGGGTCGAGCGGGGCGCAGGTGTCCTCACCGTCGCTGATGAGGACGATACGCCGGGAGCCGTTGCCGCCGTCGAGGTCGTCCGCGGCCTTCAGCAGCGCCGGGCCGATCGGGGTCCAGCCGGTGGGCTGGAGCGTCGCCACGGCCGTCTTGGCCTCGGTCCGGTCCAGCGGCCCCACCGGATAGAGCTGCGCGGTGTCCTTGCAGCCGGTCTTCTGGTCGTTGCCCGGGTAGTTGGCGCCCAGCGTCCGGATGCCCAGCTGCACCTCCTCCGGAGTCGCGTCGAGCACCTCGTTGAAGGCCTGCTTCGCCGCGGCCATCCGTGAGCCACCGTCGATGTCCCGCGCCCGCATGGAACCACTGACGTCGAGGACGAGATCGACCTTGGGCGCGTCCTGGGCTGTCGTCTCGTCGGCGACGGCGCCGGCCGGGACGGCCATCCCGGCCGCCAGGGCGGCGAGCAGGGTGCAGACACCCGTCGCCAGCCGTTTTCTTGTGATCATCGGCGGATCTTATTGATCAGACGGTGCGTGCTTCAAAACGAGCCGTAAAACCCTGGCGGTCCAGTCGAACAACCCTGCCGTACCGGCAGGTGGAAGCATGGTGAAGCTGCGGATGCCGGTGCCGCGTTCACGCAGGCGGGTCCGACTGCGGGGCGGCCGACGGGAGTTCGGCCGCCGCGCGGCGTCACGGACCCGCCCCGGTCAGCGGGTTCGGCAGCAGCGTCCACAGATCGCCGGACCGCCCCGGCGACAGCCGCATCAGAGTCAGGGCCTTGGTGGGCAGGGGCTCGGCGGACAGCGCCGCCAGATCCGCTGTGCGCGGCAGATCCCGCACGGCCGGCTCCAGTGCGTCCCGCAGCGCCGCCGCCGACCCCGCGGTCGAGGCCAGCGCGCCCGCCACCAGGGATCCGAACAGTTTGCGGCGCAAGGTCGTCTCGTCGTCCGTGACCATCCGGCCCGCCAGGTCCGGGGACTTGATGCCGTGCCGCGCCAGCCGGGCCGGGCTCACCCGGATGTCGGCGAGATCGCGATAGACCAGCCGTCGCGGGGCGCCCGTGGGCGAGAGCACGACCAGCAGGTTCTGGCCGTGCGCCTCCAGGGCGACCCCCAGGTCCAGCAGCCGCAGTCCCACGGTGAGGACGAGGCGGGTGAACGCCGCGAACCACGCGGCGGACGAGGGCAGGCCGGTGAGCGGCAGAGCGGCGACGGGCACCACCCGCTCGCCGGCCGCGGTGTCGGCCCGCGTCTCGGGCGACTCGCGCACCACCGCCGCGAGATCGGGGGAGTGCGCGCTGACCGCCCCGAGAGTGCGGGTGACGTGCAGCAGGCCGTCGGTGCGCGCCGCCATCGACGCCACGAAGTCGGAGACGGCGAGCGACGTCTCGACGGACTGCACCGAGATGTCCCGCACCGAGGACGTCAGCCGTGCGCTGAGCGCCGTCTTCACATGCGGGCCGCCGTCGGGCAGGGCCAGGGTCCGCAGGGACATCAGCGGATGCGCGGCCGGCCCCTCCTGCGCAGGCACCCCGAGTACGTGAGCCGTCTGCCAGGGATGGACCGGGACCAGGGGGCGCCCGCCGTCCCGCAGCCACTTCGGCCACACGCCCCGGACGATACCGCCGTCGTCCAGGGGCATCAGACCGAGGCGTACCAGCGGCCGGTGCTCGGGTCCGTAGGCGAGCTGCTCGGCCACCGAGAAGCCCGGCCGGGACCGGCAGTTCGGATGGTACGGGTGCCCGTCGACCACCCGCTGCTCCCATTCCCAGGCGCTCGCCGGTTCCGGCAGGTCCTGCGGCTGGTCTGCCCGGGAGAGCGCCAACGACGCCGTGCTGCGGTCGAGTTCGGCGGCGAACGGGTCGCCGTGGGGGACACCGAGCGCCGTGACCAGCGCGCCCGGACAGCCGTGCGCCCGTCCCTCCAGGAGCACCTCGGCCGCATACGCGTCGGTCGCGTACGGGTCGGCGGGCGGCCCGTGCAGCCGGCGCCCGTCGGTCAGGTGGAGCAGGAGCCCGCCGGCCGTCGGCTCCCGGCGCGCGATCCACGGCAGCGGCTCATGGGCCAGCGCCCGCCACAGGCGCGACAGGACGGCGGCGCGGGCGCCGGGGAGCGCGGCCGCGTACGCCGCCGACAGGCCGGGCCGTACGAGATCGAGCTCGCGTGCGAACTCGGTCTCGGTGGAGGAGGAAGGGGGCACGGTCGGGCTCCTCGGGGGACGGGGGTGGCGGATCCTGGAGGCGGACCACCACCGACATACTGAGCGTCAGTGCACCGTACGGAACGAATGGATCACGTGGACCGCATGCACCCCAGGGACGATGTCCCCGAGCGCGCCGACGCCTACGCGGTGGCGCCGCTGCTGAACTGCCTGATCCGCGAGGCGGCGGAACCCACCGGCGAACCGGGCGTCCACCGGCTGCGGGCCGGCGGCCGGCTGCTTCGGATACGCGGCGGACGCCGGCCGCGGGATCCGGAGGTGTACGACGGCGGCTCCTGGCAGCCGCTCACCCATGCGGAACTGGTCAAGCTCACCGCCGACGAACTGCGCCGCGCCACCGGCCTCGACAGCCCGGAACTCCCCGTGGAGATGATCGACAGCCGGGACGCGGTGGCCGCGATCCTGGCCGCGCGTGCCCGGGCGACCGCGCCCGAGGACCCGTATGTGCGCTCCGAGCAGTCGCTGATCACCGGTCACCCCCACCATCCCGCCCCGAAGGCGCGCGGCGGCGGCCCCGTCGCGAACTGGCTGCCGTACGCGCCGGAAGCGTACGCCCGTTTCCCGCTCGCCCTGCTGGGCGTACGCGAGGACGCGGCGGCCGAGGAGGGCGACACGACGGCGCTCGATTCGCTCGGCTCCGCCCCGCCGGGGTACCGGCTGCTGCCCGCGCATCCCTGGCAGCTCGCTCTGGTGGCCGCCCGCCCGGAGATCCGGGAGGCTTTCGCCGACGGCCGCCTCGTCCGGCTCGGCGAGTCCGCGCTGCCCGTCGCCCCCACGGCGGCGATCCGCACCGTCTACGCCCCGGACGACGACCTCTTCCTCAAGTTCAGCCTGGACGTGCGGATCACCAACGACATCCGCCGGCTGTGGCGCCACGACCTGCTCAGGCTGCGCCGCACCGACGAGGCCGCCGTCTCCGCCTTCGCCACGGGTCCCGGCCCGGCCGCCTGGCTGAGCGACCGCGGCTACCGTACGGCCGCCTTCGCCTTCGAGGAACTGGCCGTGCTGGTCCGCGACGGCCTGCGCCCGCATCTGCTGCCCGGCACCACGCCGCTCCTCGCCGCGGCCCTCGTGGAGGGCTTCGAGGACAGTCCGCTCAACACGCTCGACGACCCTGCGGCCTGGTGGACGGCCTATCTGCGCCAGGTCGTCCCGCCGGCTCTGGAGGCGTTCGAGCGGCACGGCGTCGTCCTCGAGGCGCATCTGCAGAACACGGTGGTCGCCGTGGACCCGGCGGGCCTGCCCGTGCAGGCGCTGTTCCGGGACGCGGAGGGCGTGAAACTCCTCGCGGAGGTGTCCCGTGCGGTGGGCTGGGAGCGGCTCGTCTACTGCCTGGTCGTCAACAACCTCACCGAAGTGGCCGCCGTGCTGGTGGAGCGTCGTCCCGGCTGGAACCCCTGGCCCGCAGCCCGCGCCGAACTGGCCCGCCACCCGGTGCCCGAGATCCCGGGCCTGCTGGCCTCGCCCACCCTCCCCGGCAAGACGAACCTCCTGCTGCGCTGGACGGGCGCGGACGGCGCGGACGCGCGCTATCTGCCCCTGCCCAACCCGCTGGCGTGCCGGTGAGCGGCCCCCACCGGGCCCATGGCGCACACGGGCACGGAGCCGAGGTGCTCGGCGTCCGCGCCGTGCGGGGGCCGGGGGCACGACGGGTCGGCCGGACCGCCCGCGCAGCGCCGGCCCGACGACGCCCCTCGCGTCCCGACGTGGCGCCGGAGGCGAACCGCGCACCGAGCCGGTCGGGGACGTCGTCGACCGGCTCGGAGCCGTGAAACCGAGCAGTGCCCGGCCGCTCCGGCACTCCGTGCTCCGGTCACCCCCGGTTACTATGGTCACTTCATGCCGGAGGGCCGGAAACAGGACGGCCGGCTCCGTTGTGACACGCCTTCGAGGTCGAGCGTGGACGGCACGGGTGAAGAGGTTGGTGGCCTGAGGACATGCTGAGAGAGGTCACCGCTGTTCGCTATGTCGAGCCCCTGCGCTCCGGCGGTTCCGTGCCGGGCGTCGTCGAGGCCGACGACCTGGGGACGTACGTCGTGAAGTTCACGGGCTCAGCCCAGGGCGTCAAGGCGCTGGTCGCCGAGGTGATCGTCGGGGAACTGGCGCGCCGGCTCGGACTGCGCGTGCCCGAGCTGGTCCTCACCCACTTCGACCCGGCGATCGCCGCGCACGAACCGCACCAGGAGGTGCGCGACCTGCTGAACGCGAGCCCCGGCGTCAACCTCGGCATGGACTTTCTGCCGGGCGCCCGGGACTTCACCCCCGAGGTCGCGCGGGCCTGCACGGTCGACCCGCTGGAGGCCGGCAGGATCATCTGGCTCGACGCGCTGACGGTGAACGTCGACCGCACGGTCCACAGTTCCAACCTCATGGTCTGGCCGACGTTCGGCATCGCTGCGCCGAAGCTGTGGCTGATCGACCACGGTGCGGCACTGGTCTTCCATCACCGATGGGACGCCTCCGCACCGGACAAGGCGTACGACTTCCGTCACCACGCCCTGGGCCACTTCACCCCCGACACGCGGGCCGCCGAGGCCGAGCTCGCGCCCAGGGTGACCGAGGCGCTGCTGCGCGAGGTCGCCGAGGAGGTGCCGGACGCGTGGCTGGCCGGTGAGCCGGGCTTCGCGACGCCCGGAGAGGTCAGGGACGCCTACGTGGACTACCTCACGGCGCGGGTCAAGGCGTCCGAGGCCTGGCTGCCCACGGACTTCCCCACCCGGGAGGAGCTCGCCGCCGAGGAGGCCCGGCGCGCGGAGCGGACACAGGAAGGCCGTCCGGCCTGGCTCAAGCGGGTCCCGGACCTGCACGGCAAACCGGCGGCGCGACAGGATTGGTCGGTGCACCTCGGATGACGGAAACCCCCGGGACGACCGGCGCCCCCTCGCGGGAAGCGCACCGCGTCCGGATCGAGTACTGCACCCAGTGCCGCTGGCTGCCCCGCGCGGCCTGGCTGGCGCAGGAACTGCTGACGACGTTCGAGACCGAGCTGACGGAACTCGCGCTCACACCGGGCACGGGAGGTGTCTTCGTCGTCAGGGTGGACGACGAGGTCGTCTGGGACCGTCGTGAGCAGGGTTTCCCCGAGCCCACGGCGGTGAAGAGGCTGGTGCGCGACCGAGTGGCCCCGGGCAAGCCCCTGGGCCACTCGGAGAGGCCGGCCGAGTAGGTCAGCCGCCCAGCTGCTCGTAGGCGGGCAGGGTCAGGAAGTCCGCGTAGTCCTCGTCCAGGGCGACCTTCAGAAGCAGGTCGTGGGCCTGTTGCCAGTGACCGGCCGCATAGGCGTCCTCGCCGATCTCGGCCCGGATGTTCGTCAGTTCCTCGGCCGCGACCCTGCGGGCCAGCTCCGGGGTCGCCTTCTCGCCGTTCTCGAACTCGACGCCCGCGTTGATCCACTGCCAGATCTGCGAGCGGGAGATCTCCGCGGTGGCCGCGTCCTCCATCAGATTGAAGATGGCGACCGCGCCGAGGCCGCGCAGCCAGGCCTCGATGTAGCGGATGCCGACCTGGACGGCGTTGACCAGTCCTGGGTAGGTCGGCTTCGCGTCCAGGGAGTCCACGGCGATCAGATCGGCCGCCTTGACGTCCACGTCCTCGCGCAGCCGGTCCTTCTGGTGGGGCTTGTCGCCGAGGACCCGGTCGAAGGACTCCAGGGCGATGGGCACCAGGTCGGGGTGCGCGACCCAGGAGCCGTCGAAGCCGTCGTCCGCCTCGCGGTCCTTGTCGGCCTTGACCTTCTCGAAGGCGACCCGGTTGACCTCCTCGTCGCGCCGTGACGGAATGAACGCCGCCATGCCGCCGATCGCGTGCGCACCGCGCTTGTGGCAGGTGCGGACGAGGAGTTCGGTGTAGGCGCGCATGAACGGGGCCGTCATCGTGACCGCGTTGCGGTCGGGCAGGACGAACTTCGTCCCGCCGTCGCGGAAGTTCTTCACGATGGAGAACAGGTAGTCCCAGCGGCCCGCGTTCAACCCCGAGGCGTGGTCGCGGAGTTCGTAGAGGATCTCCTCCATCTCGTACGCCGCGGTGATCGTCTCGATCAGGACCGTGGCGCGGACGGTGCCCTGCGGGACGCCGAGGTGGTCCTGGGCGAAGACGAAGACGTCGTTCCAGAGGCGGGCCTCCAGATGGGACTCCGTCTTCGGGAGGTAGAAGTAGGGGCCCTTGCCGAGGTCGAGCAGACGGCGGGCGTTGTGGAAGAAGTACAGGCCGAAGTCGACGAAGGCGCCCGGTACCTGCTGTCCGTCGACGAGGAGATGACGCTCGTTCAGATGCCAGCCGCGGGGGCGCACGACGACGGTCGCCAGCTCCTCGTCCGGGCGCAGGGCGTAGGACTTCCCGGAGGCCGGGTCGGTGAAATCGATGCTCCGGGTGTACGCGTCGATCAGGTTGAGCTGGCCGACGACGACGTTCTCCCAGGTGGGGGCCGAGGCGTCCTCGAAGTCCGCGAGCCACACCCGGGCGCCCGAGTTGAGGGCGTTGACGGTCATCTTGCGGTCGGTGGGTCCGGTGATCTCGACACGGCGGTCGTTCAGGGCCTGCGGCGCGGGCGCCACCTTCCAGGAGTCGTCCGCGCGGATCGCGGCGGTCTCGGGGAGGAAGTCGAGCGTCGAGGTACGGGCGATCTCGGCGCGGCGCTCAGCACGGCGGGCGAGCAACTCGTCGCGCCGGGGCGTGAACCTGCGGTGCAGCTCGGCCACGAAGGCGAGGGCCGCATCCGAGAGGACCTCGTCCTGCCGGGGCAGGGGCTCGGCGTCGACCACGATCGGCGACGGCGCTGGTGCGGACATGAGCGGTCACTTCCTTCAGCGAGCTGATGTGAGGACACCGCGGCACCGGGTGCCAGGGAGCCCGGATGCGGCTGACGGCGCCCCGTGAGTGGTCCTGCGCTTCTGACCTGTGGATACTAGTTTCCTCATAGTGGAAGTTCAATGATCTGTTGATGTCGAGACTCTCCGTCTCGAGGGAGGTCGGCTCCGGGTGCCACCCTCCTCACTCGAGACGGGCCAAGTCGGCCTGTGTGTCGATGTCGTAGGGCTGCGCCACATCGCCGCACTCCACCAGCGTGATCGCGTTCTCGTGGGCCCTGAGATAGTCGCGCGCCCCGCGATCGCCCGTCGCCGCCGCCGCGACGCCCGCCCAGTGGCCGGCGCCGAACAGCACCGGATGTCCGCGTACCCCGTCGTACGCGGCGGAGACCAGTGACGCCTCGTTCTCGTAGGCGGCGAGCACCCGGGCGACCGCGTCGGGGCCGATGCCGGGCTGGTCGACGAGCAGGACAAGAGCCGCCGGGGCGCCCGTCCCGGCGAGGGAGCCGAGGCCGGCCCGCAGGGAGGAGCCCATGCCGCCCGCCCAGTGCGGGTTGTCCACC
>Ga0209758_1005005_pt1 | contig 10575 bp, 9 predicted proteins | sample AraplaMF_Col_mMF_FD_184258 | JGI IMG/M metagenome (GOLD analysis project Ga0209758, IMG submission 184258) | Arabidopsis root microbial communities from the University of North Carolina, USA - plate scrape MF_Col_mMF (SPAdes) (version 2) | ecosystem: Host-associated > Plants > Roots > Endosphere ... | reverse complement strand
GAGGCGACGCTGAAGGAGCTCTTCTCGCGCATCGATCGCATGGCCGTGCGCGCGATCGCCGTGGACGGCACGTCGGGAACCTTGCTGCCGGTCGATGGCGTCGGGCAGCCGCTGGCCGAACCGCTGATGTACAACGACAAGGTTTCGGATGCGGTCATACTCGCCACGATCGCCGGCGCGGCACCGGAGGCAAGCGCCGCGCATGGAGCTACGTCCGGTCTTGCCAAGGCGATCTGGTTGCAACGCGTGCCTGGCATCCATGCAGTGCTGCACCAGGCCGACTGGATCGCCGGACAATTGTCGGGCCGTTTCGACGTCAGCGACGAGAACAACAGCCTGAAGACCGGCTATGATGCCGGAGCGCGCCGCTGGCCGGACTGGATCGTTAAAGCCGGCATGCGCATGGAGCTCCTGCCCACCATCGTCAGGCCGGGCAGCGTGACCGGCAGGCTCACGGCCGCCGCCGCCGACCTGTTCGGCCTGCCGCGAGACGTCGCGATCGTTGCCGGCACCACGGATGGCTGTGCCTCGTTCCTGGCGACGGGCGCCGCGGCTGCAGGCGACGGCGTCACCGCGCTTGGATCGTCGCTAACCATCAAGGTCCTGTCCGACCGGCCGATCTTTGCGCCGCGCTACGGCATTTACAGCCACAGACTCGGCGACATGTGGTTGGCCGGCGGCGCATCGAATACAGGCGGCACGGTGATCGCCGAGCATTTTTCGCTCGCGCGCATCGTCGAACTCAGCGCCTCGATCGATCCCGCTACGGAGACCGGCCTCGACTATTACCCGCTCCGCTCGACCGGCGAGCGTTTTCCCATTGCCGATCCAACACTCCAGCCGCGCCTGCTGCCTCGACCGGAATCCGACGCAGACTATCTCAAGGCGATGCTGGAAGGCATCGCGGCCATCGAGGCGCTCGGCTACCAGAGGCTCGCCGAACTCGGCGCGCCGAAGCTCACCTCGGTGCGCAGCGTCGGTGGCGGCGCCGCCAATGCCGCCTGGACCGCGATCCGGCAGCGAAAGCTCGGAGTCGACTTCCGGCCCGCGCTGTCCGACGAGGCCGCTGCCGGCGCGGCGCGGCTGGCACTGATGGGCGCACTGGAGGCGGGGCTGCTGTGAGCGCGAAACAAGCCGGACATCTCGACGGGATCGGCGCGCTCGCCGAACGCTACGGCGTGTTCCTGCTCGACCAGTTCGGCGTGCTGCATGACGGGCAGCAGCCCTACCCGGGCGCGGTCGAAGCCTTGTCGGCGTTGAAGCGCGCCGGCAAGACCGTGGTGCTGGTCTCCAATTCCGGCAGGCGGGCGGAACCCAATGAAAGGCGGCTGCTGAAGCTCGGTTTCGAGCCGGGAAGCTGGGACCATTTCGTCTCGTCGGGCGAGGTCGCCTGGCGCATTTTCGACAACATGGTAGGCTCGGGCGCGCTGCGAGCGGGAACAAAATGCCTGCTGATCAGCCGCGACGGCGACCGGTCTGCGGTCGAGGGCTTGCCGCTCAGCGTGACCGAGCGCGGCGACGACGCGGATTTGGTGCTGCTCGCCGCCAGCGAAGGCGATCGCTACGATTTCGACTATTACAGCAGGCTGCTGGGCCCTGCGGCGGCACGCCGGGTGCCATGCTTTTGCACCAATCCCGACCGGATCATGCTGACAGCGGTCGGGCCACGCTTCGGCGCTGGCGAGATCGCCGATCTCTATGAGAGCCTCGGCGGCAGCGTCACCCGTATCGGCAAGCCCGATCCGGCGATCTATGAAGCGGCGCTGACGCTTGCGGGGAATCCCGCGCGCGGCGACGCGATCTGCATCGGCGACAGCGTCGAGCACGACCTTGCTGGCGGCCGCGCCGCCGGGGTCGCGACCGCGCTGGTCAAGTCGGGGATATTGGCCGATGCCGGCGACCTGACCGGGCTTTTCCAAGAGCTTGACGCGTGGCCTGACTATACTCTCGATGCCTTCCGCTGGGGTTGATCCCCGGGCTTACCCAATGCGGTTTTCGCTCACCGGATCGAAGAGATGCAGCGCCGCCGGATCGGCGGCGAGGCGGATCGTGTCGCCCGGCTTCACGTCGCTGCGTCCCATGACGAAGACGCAGATCTGCTGGTTGGCCAGCCTGACATAGAACTGCGTCGACAGGCCGAGCGGCTCGACCACCTCGACCACGGCCTTCAGCGCGCCATCGTCGACCGGTTTTATGTGCTCGGGCCGCAGTCCGATGGTGAGGTCATCGCCGTCGCCCAGCGGCAGGCCATCCGGCAGCCGCAGCTTCTGGCCGTCGGCGAGCACGGCATCGGCCTTGCCGCTTTTGGCAAATTTCGCCGGCAGAAAGTTCATGCCCGGCGAGCCGATGAAGCCGGCGACGAAGGTGTTGACGGGCCGGTCGTAAAGCTCCAGCGGATGGCCGACCTGCTGCACGTAGCCGTCATGCATGACGACGATGCGGTCGGCCATGGTCATCGCCTCGACCTGGTCGTGGGTCACATAGACCGAAGTGGTCTTGAGCTGCTGATGCAGCGCCTTGATCTCGGCGCGCATATGGACGCGCAACTTGGCGTCGAGGTTGGAGAGCGGCTCGTCGAACAGAAACACTTTCGGATCGCGCACGATGGCGCGGCCCATGGCGACGCGCTGGCGCTGGCCGCCGGAAAGCTGGCGCGGCAAGCGGCCGAGATAGCTGTCGAGGCCGAGGCGCTTGGCGGCGGCGCCGACCCTGCCGTCGATGGTCGTCTTCTCGGCCTTCTTCAGCAGCAGGCTGAAGCCCATGTTCGAGGCGACGTCCATATGCGGGTAAAGGGCGTAGGACTGGAACACCATGGCGATGTCGCGGTCCTTCGGCGCGACGTCGTTGACCAGCCGCTCGCCGATGCGAATCTCGCCGCCGGTGACCTCTTCGAGGCCGGCGATCATGCGCAGCAGCGTGGACTTGCCGCAGCCGGACGGACCGACCAGCACGACGAACTCGCCATCGGCGATCTCGAGATCGACGCCGTGCAGGATGCGCAGCGAGCCATAATCCTTCTCGACATTTTGCAGCGTGACGGAGGCCATCTTTTATCCTTTGACCGCGCCGGCGGTGAGGCCGGTGACGAGATAGCGTTGCAGGAAGGCGAAGAAGACGCAGACCGGGATCAGCGCCAGGATCGAGGCCGCCATCATCTGCCCCCAGTCGACGGCGAACTTGCCGATGAAGGTGAGCAGGCCGACGGCAAAGGTCTTCTGCTCGTCGCTGGAGATCAGCATCAGCGCAAACAGCAATTCGCTCCAGGCGGCGGTGAAGACGAAACCGAGCGTCGCGCCCATGCCGGGCAAGGTCAGCGGCACGATCACCCGGCGCATCGCCTGGGCGCGGGTGCAACCGTCGATCATCGCCGCCTCCTCCAGATCCCTCGGGATGCCGTCAAAAAAGGACTGCATGAGGAAGGTGGCGAAGGCGGTGTTGAAGGCGGTGTAGATGATGATCAGTCCGATCAGGCTGTTGGTCAGGCCGAGATCGCCCATGATCCGGTAGATCGGCGGAATGACCATGACCAGCGGGAAGGTCTGGGTCAGCAAAAGCAGGATGGCCAGCGTCGCCTTGCCGCGGAAGGTGAAGCGCGACATGGCGTAGCCGGCGAGCGTGGCGATGACGGTGACAAAGGCGGCCGTCGACACCGAGACGATGACGCTGTTGAGGAAATAGCGCGGGAAGTCGGACGCCTCGAGCACGGTGACGAAATTCTGAAAAGTCGTCCGCGACGGCCAGAAGGTGATGCCTTCCGAATAAAGCAGGCGCTCGGGCGTGACTGAAATCTTCAGCGTCCAGAAGATCGGGAACAGCGCGAAGATCACGTACGCAGCGATCGCAGCATAGAGCCCGATGCCGCCGAGAAGCCGTGAGGAGGTGGAGCGGCCGGCGATCATCAGACGTGCCTCACAAGCGTGCGGCGGATGGCGATCAGCCCGATGGCATAGGCGATTAGCAGCACCAGAAGCAGCACCGCCACGGCCGAGGCATAACCCTTGTCGAGCGATTTGAAGGCGCTGACATAGATGTAGACCGGCACCGTGCTGGTCGAGCCGGCAGGCCCGCCTTCGGTCATGACGAAGATCAGGTCGGCGAAAGTGGCGATCCAGATGGTGCGCAGCATGACGGTGATGACGATGGTCGGCGCCAGGAAGGGCAGCGTCACCTTGGTGAAGCGCTGCCAGGGCGAGGCGCCGTCTATTGCCGCCGCCTCATGCAATTCGGACGGGATCGACTTCAGCGCGGCCAGCAGCGTGATGGCGAAGAAAGGGATGCCGAACCAGATGTTAGCGACGATCGGCCCCCACATGGCGGTGGCCGGATCGGACAGAACGTTGGTCGGCTCCGCCTTCAGGCCAAGCGCGAAAAGCCAGTGCGGCAGCGGCCCGATGATCGGGTTGAACAGCCAGGCCCAGGTGAGGCCCGAAAGAAAGGACGGCACCGCCCAGGGCAGGAACACCACCGCCTGGACGATTTTGCGGCCGTAAAACGGCTTGTCGAGCAGCAGCGCGAGACCCAGCCCCAGGAAGAACTGGAAGAACAGGCTGGCGACCGTCCACCACAGCGTGTTGATCAGCGCCTGGCCGAGCACCTGGTCGGAGAGCATCGCCTGGTACTGGCCGAGGCCGACATATTCGGACTTGAAGGCCGAGAATTTGCGAAAGGAATAGCTGATGCCGATGATCAGCGGCACCAGGAGCACCACGACCAAGAGCACAATAGCCGGCGAAAGATAGAGCCATGGCTCGATCGCGGCCTTGGTCCGCCGCCTTTTGCGCGGCCGGGCGGCGGATCGGATTTCGGACACTGCGTAGGTCATAAATCTGGCTCTACGGTGATGGGTGGGTGCCAAGGACGGCGATCGCGTCCTTCTCCCCGTTTACGGGGAGAAGATGCCGGAAGGCAGATGAGGGGCGGCGCGAACCTCGAAATGCTGGCGCGGCCCCTCATCCGGGCATTTTTGTGCATGTCGTTATCCCAAAACCGCTTCGCACTTTTGGGCAACATGCATCGCGTGACACCTTCTCCCCGTGAACGGGGAGAAGGAAGGGCCTGCGCCTACTTCTTGTTCTTGGCCAGCCAGTCCTGCTGTTCCTTGGTCAGGAACTTGGCCCATTCGTCGGCCACTTGCTTGGCCGGCTTCTGGCCAAGCAGCACTTCCTGAAAATTCTTGATCGCCACCTGGTCGACGAAGTTGCCGAGGTTTTCCAGATGGGTCGGCGGGGTCACCATTTCATATTTGGAGCTGTCGCTGAGCTCGGTGAACCAGCCCTTGAACTGCTCGGTCTTGAAATGCGCGTCCTGGTCGGCGCCGTTGTGGATCGGCACGACGCCGACTTCCTTGGCCCATTCCAGATTGTCCTTGGGCGACAAAAGTGTGGCCATCAGCTTCCAGGCCTCATCCTTGTGCTGGGAATTGGCGAACATCGCCCAGCCGGCATAGCCCAGCGTCGGATAGGATTTGCCGCTCGGCCCCACGGGCAACGGCGCAACGGCAAAGTCGTCGGCGCTCATCTTGTCGGCGATGCCGAGCAGCGCGTCCGGATCCTGGTTGAGCATGGCGCAGGTGCCGGAATAGAAGCCCGTCACCGTTTCGTTGAAGCCCCAGCTCACCGCGTCCTTCGGCGCCAGGCCGTTCTTGTACATGTCGGCCAGCATCTGCAGGCCCTTGACCGAACCTTCGTCGTTGATGGTCGAGACACCATCGTCGGTGAAGTAGCCGCCCTTGCCGTCGGCGATGTTCATGAACATGTGCATGCCGTTGAAAGCGCCCGGGCCGCCGCGCAGGCAGTAGCCGTATTTGCCGGGGATGGCCGAGATCTTCTTGGCATCCGCGACGAAATCGTCGAGCGTCGCCGGCGGGCCGTCGAGGCCGGCTTCCTTGAACAGCTTCTTGTTCCAGAACAGCGCGTTCACATAGTAGCCGTAGGGGATCATGAACTGCGTGTTGTTGACGGTCGAGCCGAACTGCTTGGCACGGTCGCCCAGCGTCTTGGCGTCGTCCCATTTGGCCATATAGGGGCCAAGATCCTCAAGCTGAGCATTGTTGGCGTAAAGACCCATCCAGCGTTCCGGCATCTCGACGACATCGGGCGTGTCGCCGGCCTGCACCATGGTCAGGAATTTTTCGAAGGCCTGACCCCAGGGCAGCGAGACCACCTCCACCTTGATGCCCGGATTGGCGCCCTCGAATTCGGCGATCTGCTTCTTCAGGAACTCGGTGCGCGGCGGGCTGGTGATGACCTCGACCAGCTTGATGGTGGTATCGGCCATCGCGCCGCTGGCGGAAATCGCCAGGCCGGCCGCTGCGGTAAGCATGAAGGTCAGTCTTTTCATCTTCAGGACTCCCATTTTTTCGATCCGTTTATTTTTTTGACTTGTCGAAGGCCTGGACGATGTCGGCCCAGAGATCCTCGACATTTTCCAATCCGACATTGAAGCGGATGGTTCGGGGGCTGACGCCGAAGCGTGCCATCGAATTGATGCCCGGCGTCTGCTCGAGCGAGGCCTTTGCCGGCACGACCAGGCTTTCATGGCCGCCCCAGCTGACGCCGATGCGGAAGAACTTCAGCGCGTCGACGAAGGCCGGGATGTCGACATCCTCGGTGACCTCGAAGGAGAACAGCCCGGCGTAGCCGGCTAAAGTCTTCTTGCCAGGATGATTGGAATAGGCGGGGTGGTTGACCCGCTCGACCTTGCCATGCGCCTTCAGCCGCTCGGCAATGGTGAGCCCGCTCTTCATATGGTGAGGCAGCCTGAGCGGCAGCGTGCGCAAGCCGCGCAGCAGCAGCCAGCCTTCGAAGGGCGACAGCTTGGCGCCAAGCTGGGAATAGGTCTGCTCGTTGATGTGCTTGATGTGCGCGGCCGAGCCCGCCACCACGCCGGCGACGGTATCGCTGTGGCCGCCCAGATATTTCGAGGCCGAATGCAGCACGAGATCGACGCCGTGCGAGATCGGCTTCTGGAAGACGGGCGAAGCCCAGGAATTGTCGATGGTGGTGACGATGCCTTGCTCCTTCGCCAGCCGGGCGAGATGCGCGATATCCTGCAGCTCGAACATCATCGAGGTCGGGCTTTCGAGGTAAAGCAGCTTGGCGCCGGGAAGGGCCGCGGCAACCGCATCGGGATCGGCGCCGTCGACATAGTCGACCTTGATGTGCAAACGGGGGAACAGCCGCTCGAACAACCGGTAGGCATCGCCATAGCAGTTGCGCACGGCAACCATGCGCTCGCCAGCGCCGACAAAGGCGAGCACGGTGGCGCTGATGGCCGCCATGCCGCTCGAGAAGCCGCGCGCGGCTTCGGCACCTTCCAAGGCCGCGACACGCGCCTCGAACTCCATCACCGTCGGATTGTCGCCGCGCGAATAGATCGGCTGCTTTCTCCGGCCGGCAAAGGTGTCGGCCATGTCTGCGTAATTGGCGAAGGTGAACAGCGAGGTCTGATAGATCGGCGGCACTACCGCGCCACCGGGGAACGGGTCGTCATGCGCCAGCAGCGTCGCCGCCTCGCCGAGATAGTCGCTGGCCAAAGCGGCCGGATCGAAGGTGTTGGGCTGCTCGTTCATCTGCGGTCCGAAAGTTTGAGGTTGGCGGCACCGCGCTTCAGGTCGTCCTCGACGGTGGCGATGAGCTTCAGCGCCTCGGCGCGGGCGCCTTCAGGATCACGCGCGGCGATGCGGTCGAAGATGGTGCGGTGATAAGGGAAGCTGGCGTGGCCGAAGTCGCGCACGCCGAGCGGATGCTCCCAGAAGCGGTGGAACAGCTCGTGCATGGCACTGATGATCTGCTCGAACAGCGGATTGCCCGAGGCGCGGTAGACGGCCTGGTGGAACTCCCAGTCCTCCTCCGAGGACATGCCGGCGCGGGTGCGGAAGGCATCTTCCATGATGTCGAGCTTGCGCTCGATCTCGGCGATCTCTGCCTTGCCGGCGCGGATGGCGCAAAGCGCCGCCGCCTCGGCCTCCAGCGCCCGGCGGATCTCCAGCGTGCGCATCAGGCCGGCGAAATCGTTGCCGCCGGACAGCGTCAGCGGCATGTGCAGCATGTCGGGCGAAACGGCGGCCTTGAGATAGGTGCCTGAGCCCTGCCGCCGCTCGACGAGGCCGAGCCCCTCCCAGCGGGTCAGCGCCTCGCGCACCGTGTTGCGGCTGACCTTGAGGCGTTCGGCCAGGATGCGCTCTGTCGGCAGCTTCCCGCCAGGTTCCAGCGCCTCCTGTCGCACGAACCCCACCAACGCCTTCAGCACCGCGTCATCGCGGGCCGTGGTCTGGATGGGGGGCAGGAAATCGGTCACGCGGGCCGCGCCTAAAGTGGTTCAATGGTCCAACCAATTTCTGCACAGGCGGCGAGACGTGTCAACCGTCGAAACGAGGCTTGGCTGAATGGCGCGGACATGCGCCATTCAGATCTTTTGTTTGAAGTAATTCCGGACGGAAAACCGCTCACACTTTTCCTGGAGTTTCTCAAGTTTCAAGCGCTGATGCGCGCCGTCGTGGCCGACGCGCGCTCTTCGCGCCAGCGCGCGAACATTTCCTCGCGAACCCGCCTCGAACCCGAAAGCCGCTCTTTTGCCTCTGCCAGGACGGCCGGTGAAGCCTCCGCGGGCGTGCCGGAGCGGAAGGGAGGCGCCGGCGCGTATTCGAGCGAGAGCTGCACGATCTCCGCTTCGGCTTGGCCGAGCAGCCTTGCGACCAGCGCCAGGCCGAAATCGATGCCCGAGGTGACACCGCCGGCGGTGATCAGCTTGCCGTCCTCGACGATCCGCGCATCGACAGGGATCGCGCCGAACTCTTCAAGGAAATCATGAGCATACCAGTGGGTGGTGGCGCGCTTACCTTTGAGCAATCCGGCGGCGCCAAGCACCAGCGCGCCGCTGCACACCGAGGTGATGTAGCGTGCCTGCGCCGCGCGCTCCCAGACGAAATCGAGGACCGCCTTGTCCTCCAGCAGCGCGTTGACGCCGCCACCGCCTGGAACGCACAGCACGTCGAGCGGCGGGCAGTCGTCGAAGGTAGCCGTCGGCGTGAGGGAAAGGCGCGTCGACGACGTCACGGGATTTCGATCCTTCCAGATCAATTCCACCTCGGCGCCATGGACCGTTGCCATGACCTCATAAGGTCCGGTGAGATCGAGCTGCTGGACGTTGGGGAACACGAGAATGCCGAAACGAAGGGACATGGGGATCTCCGTGGGTTGACTTGGCGCGAGTTGACTTGGCGCAAGTTGAAGTTGGGGCAGTTGACTTGGGGCAATCTACGGCATCATGCTTTGGCACGATTGCCATTCACCCCTCGTTTCAGGCCAAACCCATGCGCCGCATCGAAATCCTCGCCTATCCCGACATCCAGCTCCTCGACGTCAGCGGACCGCTTCAGGTTTTCGCCAGCGCCAACGACTTCAGGACACAGGCCGGCGAGCCGGCCGCCTATGAGCCCGTCGTCGTCGCCGCCTCTCCGCGGATCAGGACATCGTCCGGTCTCGTGCTGGAGGCAGCAGCGCTGCCGGCTCACGGGCTTGCGGTCGACACGCTGATCGTGCCCGGCGGCTGGGGCGTCAACGCGGCTTGCGAGGACGCTGAGCTGGTCCATTGGGTCGTCGGCCGTTCGCGCGATGCGGTGCGAACAGCGTCCGTCTGCAGCGGCGCCATGCTGCTGGCTGAGGCCGGCCTGCTCGACGGCCGTCGCGCGGTCACCCACTGGGGCCGCTGCGCGGAGTTCGCCCGGCGGTTTCCGGCGGTTCGGCTCGAACCCGATCCGATCTTCATTCGCGACGGCAATGTCTGGACCTCGGCCGGCGTGACGGCAGGCATCGACCTCGCGCTTTCCTTCGTCGAGGCCGACCTTGGCCGGCGCATGGCTTTGGCCGTGGCGCGTGAGCTGGTCGTCTTCCTGAAACGACCCGGCGGCCAGGCGCAGTTCAGCCAGACCCTCAAGCTGCAGGAAGGCGACGGGCGCTTCGACCGGCTGCATGGCTGGATCCTGGACAATCTGGGCGGCGACCTTTCGCTGGAGCAACTAGCCGAGCACGCCAATATGAGCCGGCGCAGTTTTTCGCGGCACTATCAGGAGGCAACCGGGCGCACACCCGCCCGTGCCATCGAGGAGATCCGGATCGAGGCGGCGCGACGGATGCTGGAGCGGGGGCAGACGGTCAGCCAAACGGCCCGCCGCTGCGGCTTCGGTTCCGAGGAAACGATGCGGCGCGGCTTTCTACGCGTGCTGGGCACCAACCCGCGCGACTATCGCGAGCGTTTCTGATCGCGAGCGCTCGCGCCGCGCGCGACCGCCGGCGGACGAAACAACCCATTTGGAGAACAGCGTGTCCCAGTCATAACCGGTCGGCTCGACGGTGACGCCCTTGCCGCTCTTGTTGAAGGTATCGATGACGCCGTTGAGCGCCGTGGTGTTGTCGGCGCCGGTCTACCATGCCAGAGCATGACCTTGTGGCCCTGCGCGAACGCGCTACGCGGAAGCGAGCGCGGCACCGGCGCCGAGCGCAAGCGCCTGGCGGCGCGTCAGGAGAGAGTTTGCGAAGCCATCCCTTGCCATTGTTTCCTCCGATTGTATGGCTT
>Ga0209758_1004998_pt1 | contig 10592 bp, 9 predicted proteins | sample AraplaMF_Col_mMF_FD_184258 | JGI IMG/M metagenome (GOLD analysis project Ga0209758, IMG submission 184258) | Arabidopsis root microbial communities from the University of North Carolina, USA - plate scrape MF_Col_mMF (SPAdes) (version 2) | ecosystem: Host-associated > Plants > Roots > Endosphere ... | reverse complement strand
TGAAGGATTTTCCGAGGAAGAGGTCGCGTTCATCCTTAACGTCGACATCCCCGAGACCCGGGCGCTGACGGACACCGCCGGCCGCGAGATGGCGGCGGAAATCGCCACCGACGTCCTGATCATCGAGGACGAGACCTTCATCGCGATGGACCTCGAGAGCCTCGTGAAGAACCTCGGCCACAACGTCATTGGAGTCGCGCGCACCCATGCCGATGCAGTGGCGCTGGCCAAGAACAAGAAGCCCGGCCTGATCCTCGCCGACATCCAGCTCGCCGATGGTTCGTCGGGTCTCGATGCGGTCAACGAATTGCTGCGCGTGTTCGAGGTGCCGGTGGTGTTCATCACCGCTTACCCCGAGCGCTTCCTGACCGGCGAACGCCCGGAGCCGGCGTTCCTGATCTCAAAGCCGTTCCAGCCGGCGATGGTGTCGGCGGTGGCCAGTCAGGCGCTGTTCTTCCAGCGCAACTCGCGCAATCGCGCGCCGCGGGCGGCCACGGGCTAGTCGAAGCCTTGTAGCGAAGAGTAGAAAACGATCCGGCGCGCTCCGCACTGCGCGCCGGATTTTTTGCTGGGTATCGTTGCGGGCTTTGCCGGCGGCGAATGTCCTGATCACGTAACATCCTGATGATGTGGAGCAGCGATCGATGAGTGTCGGGCTGATCGGCCTGCTCGATGATGTCGCAGCCATCGCAAAAGTCGCCGCGGCTTCGCTCGACGACGTGGCGAGCCAGGCCGCCAAGGCGGGCGTCAAGGCCGCGGGTGTCGTCATCGACGATACCGCGGTCACGCCGGGCTACGTGATCGGCTTCGAGCCGAAGCGTGAGCTTCCCATCGTCGGCAAGATCGCGATGGGCTCGCTGCGCAACAAGCTTCTGGTCCTGCTGCCGGCGGCGCTGCTGCTGAGTTATTTCTTGCCCTGGACGATCACGCCGCTGCTGATGCTGGGCGGCGCCTATCTCTGCTACGAAGGCGTGGAAAAGGTGCTGGAGGCCATGCTGCCGCACAGCGCCAAGCAGCACGAGGCGCAACTCGGCAGCGTAGCGTTGAACGCCAAATCGGTCGAAGACGAAAAAGTCGCCAGCGCGGTCAAGACCGACTTCATCCTCTCTGCCGAGATCATGGCGATCACGCTCGCCGCGCTTCCCGTGGGAAGCATCTGGAAGCAGGCGCTGGTGCTGGCGGTTGTGGCTATCGGCATCACGGTGGCGGTGTACGGCGTGGTGGCGCTGATCGTGAAGGCCGACGATGTGGGCCTGGCGCTCGCACGCGGTACCACGAGCGCGGGCCGTGCGGTTGGCCGCGGCATCGTCCGTAGCATGCCCGTGCTGCTGAAAGTGTTGAGCGTGGTCGGCACCGCAGCCATGGTCTGGGTCGGCGGCGGCATCGTCCTGCATGGCCTGGAGGAGTTTGGCCCGCCGGCGATCCAGCACGCCGTGCATGCGGCGGAGCAGGCGGCAGCACGCGCCTTTCCTCCGGCCGCTGGATTCCTCTCGTGGATCGTTGAGGCGGCGATCTCGGGCGTCATCGGCCTCGTGGTCGGTGCGGCGACCATTCCATTTGTCGGCTATGCGCTGGCGCCCGCATGGGCGAGCGCAAAGGGTCTTCGGAAGGAGGGCTGAGCGGTATCTGCTGCCGCCGCGATTTGGGCGCAGACACGTTCCTGTGTTCGAGTACTGTGAACCAGGTCACGTTTTGATTTCCCATCCGGGGGTAACACATTCCCAGGTTTCATAGCGGCCCTCGATGGGCGCGGTTACCACGAGTTTCGACTTCGCGGCCAGGCCCTCCCCCTGGCTCGGGCCACCAGCTTCGAGTTCGCAGCTGGTCGGACTTCCGGCGCGCTCACAGCGCGCCGGATTTTTTTTGATGCGAGTGCCATGCACGCACTGGGATGGAGCGGCCAATTTCCGCCTGCTAAAAAGCCCAAATGAATGCGGCGCGTCGCGACAAATGGATCGGCTCTCTCTGTCTCGGCATCACCGCGTTCGGATGGGCGCTGAATTGGCCCTTGATGAAGATTCTGCTTCAGCAATGGCCGCCGCTGTTCTCCCGCGGCCTTGCCGGCGTGGTGAGCGCGGCGGTCCTGTTTTCGATCGCGAAGGCGCGGGGGCAGGTCCTTGAAGTCCCGCGCGAAGCGAAGCCGCGGCTGTTGTTCGCGTCCTTCACCAACGTCTTTGCCTGGATGGGATTTGGCACGGTCGCGATGAAATTCGTGCCGGTCGGCGAAGGCACGCTGATCGTCTACACCATGCCGATCTGGGCCATGCTGCTGGCCTGGCCGCTGGCCGGCACGCGGCCGCGGCTTTCCGATGTCGCAGCCATCGTGCTCGGCTTCGGCGGGCTCGCCGTCTTGCTCGGCGGCAACGGCCTTTCCTTCGATGGCCGACGCATCGTCGGTATCGCCCTGCTGTTCTCCGCCGCGATCCTGTTTGCGATCGGCAACATCCTGAACCGCACGCCGTTGCCGATGCCGCCGCTGGTCGTGGTCGCCTGGCAGGTCGGTCTCGGCTGCCTCGCGATGCTGATCCTCGGCATCGCCTTCGAGCAGCCGAACTATGGCGCGCTCACCGCCGGCGGGCTGGCCTGCCAGATCTACATGACGCTGGTGCCGATGGGCATCTGCTATCTCACCTGGTTCGAAACGTTGCGCCGCCTGCCGCCGTCGTCGGCTTCCACCGGCATGCTGCTGGTGCCGCTGATCGGCGTGATCTCCGCGGCCTTGATCCTGGGAGAGCCGCTCGGCCTGCGTGAAGTTGTCGCGATGGCGCTGGTACTCGGCGGCGTGACGCTGGCGTTGCAGAAGGCGTGATTGCCGGTTGAACTGCGCTCTCCGCCCGCATAGGCTTGCGGCAGCAACAAAAAAAGATACCGGAAACGCCTTTACCAGATGCAGTCCGCCGAGCGGCCTTCCCCTTACCGCCGGGGCCTGATCATCGTCGCGACCATGGCCACCGCCTATGTCGCCAGTCATTTTTTCCGCGCATCCAACGTTACCATCGGGCTCGACCTGATGCGCGATCTCGCGATCGGGCCGGAGGCGTTGGGCGCGCTGACCGGCGCGTTCTTCTTCGGCTTTTCCGCGATGCAGATCCCCTGCGGCTTTTTCTTCGACCGCTTCGGGCCGCGCTACACCGTGGTCGGCATGCTGATGATCGCAAGCCTCGGCGGTGCGCTGTTCACGCTGGCGCCGGGCTGGCCGCTGCTGCTGACAGGACGGGTGCTGATGGGCGCCGGCTGCGGGGTCATGCTGATCGGCAGCATGGTGCTGATCTCGCGCTGGTTTGCGCCGGACCGCTTCTCGACGCTCACGGCGGTGGTGCTTTCGATCGGCCTGCTCGGCAATCTCGCCGCCACGACGCCGCTGGCGTGGGCGTCGGAGGCGGTCGGCTGGCGGCCGGTGTTCGGCGCGGTCGTCGTCTTCATCGCGCTGGCGACGGTTGCTGTCTTCCTGGTGGTGCGTGATGCGCCGCCGGGCCATCCCTTCCTCTCCCGCAAGCTGGAGCCATCCGGCGAGATGCTGCGAGGGTTCATCGAGGTGTTGCGCAATCCGCGCCTGAAGCCGATATTGGCGCTGAACTTCTGCAACTACGCCTGCACCTTCACGGTGCAAGGCCTGTGGGGCGGTGCGTTTTTGCGCGAGGTGCACGGGTTGAGCCCGATCGCGGCCGGCAACGTGCTGCTCTGCGCGGTCATCGCCTACCAGGTCGGCATGCTCGCCTTCGGCCCGCTCGACCGCCGGCTCGACACCCGCAAGGGGATCGCGATCGGCGGCACGCTGGTCATCATAGGTCTGCTCGCTGTGCTGGCGCTGTTCCCGCGTCCGCCGCTATGGCTGCCGGTCGCCGCCATCATCGTCATGGGCTTCTTCTCGGCCTCCAGCACCATGGTGATGACGCACGGCCGCGGCATTTTTCCGGACCGGCTGATCGGCCGGGGCATCTCGACCATGAACACGGCCGTCATGCTCGGCGTCGCCTGCATGCAGACGCTGTCCGGCATCATCATCGGCGCCTTTGAGCCGCTACCCGGCGGCGCCCGCACTGAAGACGCCTACCGCGCACTGTTCGGTACGCTGACGCTGGTTCTGATCATGGCGCTTGCGGTCTACAGCCGGTCAAAGGATGTGAAGCCAAGCGAGGAGATGAAGCTGGCGGGACGATAGGACAGCCGCCGGCGTATGGCGTCTACGGGGACATGCCGGACCGCCAATGAATGATGTGTTTGGCCGCTCTTTGCGTCAAGAAAAAAGCCCCGGTCGATGCCGGGGCTTTGGATTCGCTGAAGATAGCTTGTTTATCAGTCACGCGCCGCTTGCGGCGGTCAATAATAATTGCCGAAGCGGTAATTGATGCGCAACGTAAGCATATCGACATCCTGCGTGATGCGGTTGGCCGCACCCGCTACGATGGGATTGACCACCGAGAACGAATTGTTCGCATCGCCCATGAAAAGGTGATCGTATTCGACGCCAAACGACCAGTTCGGCGCAAAGCCGTACTCGAATCCGACACCTATCGCTCCGCCCCAGCGCGTCGAGCTTGCTGACGCCAAGCTGACGCCGCCAAGCGTGGTGAGGATATCGAACCTGTTGCTCGTCACCGCGGCGCCGCCCTTCAAGTAGAACAATGCCGCATTCCAGGCGTAGCCGATCTGGCCGGTGAAGAGGCCGATGCCATCGGTCCTCGTGCGGGTCGAGAAGGTCGGATCGATCACGCTGAGGCGCGTGTTGCTGAGGTCGGCCCAATCGCCTTGCGCTTCCACGCCGAATACCCAGCCGCCGGTTTGCCAGCGATAGCCGAGTTGTCCACCGAACAGACCCCCGGAGCGATCCGCGCAACCGTCGGCGACGATCGCTCCCCCCGCGGTAACGAAATCCCAGCAATTGCGGCTCTGTCCCCAGCCGCCATTGACGCCAATGTAGAAGCCGGTCCAGTTGTAGACCACCGGGAGCGGCGCCACGGGCGGCGCTTTGACGGCCATGTCGGCGGCCGCTGCAGGAGCGACGGCCGTGATAATTGCCGCGAAGCTGACGGCGGCGGCAAAGTATTTTTTCATTGCAGCATCCCCTTCTTTCAGTTCAGGCACTCAACTACGTGCGCATACGCAGATTGCTCGCGTTACGGGTGCGGAGCCTAGTCCGCGTTGGGCAAACCCGCCGTAACAGAATGGCAACACCCAAGCGCAATTATAATGCACGGAAACGTGCATTACTCCTGGCTGCCGGGGGACGGGTCGCTGCTTGCTGGTTCATCATTGAGCCAGGCGAGGATCTGCGAGGAAAGCACAAGCCGCTTTGGCGAGTACGGATTGATCGTGCCTGCAAACACAGACAGACCTTCGTCGATCTTGCCGCGGGCGAAGATTTTGGCATCGGCTTCCGCCGCAAAGGTCTTGATCTCGCGAGGGCTCCGCCGCCTGGGCAGGATGCCGCTCCTGCGAACCTCGACAGAAACAAACCAGATCGGCGTCGCTGAACCTGTCAATGTTACACCCGGATAACGCGACCGATCGACTTGTGCCATTGGAGTGCGCGCAAGCGTTTGATGGCGCCAACATCAGGTTGGCTGGGATGCAAATCACATCTTCCGCATGCGGCTTCAAAGCGAAATTGTTTCGTTGATATATATCAAGGGACCGCGCGGCTCCTGCGAAAGGCTTTTCGCCTTACAAGAGGGAGGACACCATGACGCGGATTGGAATTGGACGGGCGTTGCTTATTGCAGCCGCCCTGGCGTGCGGATTCGGTACGGTCGAATGGTCGCAAGATCGCGGCCTTGCGCTATCCATTCAAAGCGCCGACGCAAGGGTCGGGCGCCCGGCAACGCCTGCCAGCGTGGCTGGCGTCGCGCGCCGCACGACCAGACGGGCGGTTGTCGGTGGTGCGGCTGTGGGTGCGGCGGCTGCCGGGACGGCGTGTGTCCGCGTGCTGGTGAACGGCGCATACGTCTGTCGCTGAGTCATCTGATCGGACGCTGCATCTCGACCATGAACACGGCGGTCATGCCCGGCGTCGCCTGTATGCAGACGCTGTCCGGCATCATCATCGGCGCCTTCGAGCCGCTGCCCGGCGGCGCCCGCACCGAGGACGCCTACCGCGCGCTGTTCGGCACGCTGACGTTGGTGTTGATCGTCGCTCTCGCGATTTACAGCCGCTCGGAAGACGTCAAGCCGAGCGAGGAGATGCGGGCGGCGAGGAGGTAGCGACGTCTAGAGAGCGAAGCGAGCGATACGCCAAGTGCGAAAAGCGCCATGAAGAGACTCATGCGCCGAAGCATGCCGGGCGCTGCTTATCACCCCTTCCGTCGCATCGGCGACCTCGTCGTACGACGCCGACTCCTGCCAATGATCAAGGCCGCAGTGGCCATGGTCATCCCCGGGACATGATCATTACCTCTACTTCCCGAGGTGGCGGTCGAAGAAGCCAGCGATCTCCTCGAATGCCTCCTTCGTCTCCGGCGCGGTCACATTATAGAGATACTGCGCATGCGATTGACCTTCAAAGACTTGGAGCACCGCTTCCACCCCGGCTTGGCGTAATTTCCGATGGACCCGCACCGTGTTGCTTAAGAGGAGGTCGCGGGTGCCAGTGGTAAGGATGGTCGGCGGAAACCCGTCCATGTCACCGTAAATCGGCGAAAGCATGGGATCGCGGAGATCATGACCGGCAGCATAGAGGGCTGCGGCCTTATCGCAATTGGCCCCGTTTACCAGCACGTTGTCGAGCATTGCGTTGGTCTGAAAGCTGTCGCCAGCGCCGGTAAGGTCCGACATCGGCGTTCCTGGCGCTATTGCTGCTGGTAGTGGGAGGTTTTCCTGCTTTGCTCGCAGGATCATCTCGAGAGTCAACGCGCCGCCTGCCGAGGTGCCAAAGACCGCCATGTTATGGGGATCAGCCATCTTAAGGGCCGCCTTCCACGCGATCATCACATCGTCGAGCGCAGCCGGATAGACGTGATCGGGCGGCATTCGGTAGTCGATTGAGATCACCTTGAAGTGCCCGAGGCCTGCCATGAGGACTGCTTCCCGCGTCCCGGACTCGCCCGGAAAAAGCACGTAGCAGCCGCCATGTACGTGGATGAGCAAGCGGTTACGGTTCTCGGGCGGAATCGTCTCGGGAGTGAGCAGGAAGGCCCTAACTCCGTCGAGAGTGATGGACTCTGATTTGACGTGAAGCGCTTCTCGAACCGCAGCTATGCTCTTCATTGCCGCTTCGGCAGCACCATCTACTCGCCTGCGCCATTCGTCCGTCGTGCCGGGTATCACGTTCCAAGTGGGCGGAAAGGGCGCTGCAATCAACTTCCGGATCTCCGGGCTGACCGTATCCGGCACAGGGATACTTCGCGCCGGACGCTCACGCATTGGAAGCTCCTCACTACGGGCTTGCGCCAGCGCAAGAGCCACCCCGACAAACGCAATGCAGCAGACCTGCTGAAGCGAAGCCGTCATCTGTCCCCTCCGGGACCCTATTCTTTTACAAAGTTACGCTCGGATAGAGCTGATATCAACGTTCAATAGGGCAGGGAGAAGAGTTCGCTCCCAGACCACAGTCCGCTTCGCCCACTATCATTCCCGGTTGCAGTGCACGATTGCCATTTCGTGCGGGTGGGAGGATGTTTCGACGGAGGCACCAGGGAGAGCGGCATGAGCAAGGCAGGCCCCGACAACCGCAAGCAGGACGGCGAAATCGGCCACAAGCACGGCGCCACCTCGATCGGTACGTTGCGCAAGATCTACGGCCAAGGGTTTGCCGCCGGCTATCCGCCCACCGACACGCTCGGCGATGTTTTCCTCAACCTGAACGAGACGTCGCTGAGCCAGCTTCGCCGCGATTACAAAACAGGCCATCTCGTCCACAAGATCACGAACGCCTTGCACTGAAGGCGTTCAGCGCCGAGGATGCGGGTCTACATCCGCAAGCGTCTGCTTGCGCTATACCCGCTTGCCTGGAAAAACCTTAAATCATGCCCGTCACCATCGATTACTACCTGTCGCTCAATTCGCCCTGGACCTATCTCGGCAGCGCGCGGTTTGCCGAGATCGCCGCACGTCATGGCGCGACCGTCAACGTCAAGCCGTGCAAGTTCGGGCCGATCTTCGAGCAGACCGGCGGGCTGCCGCTGCCGAAACGCTCGCCGCAGCGGCAGGCCTATCGGATGATGGAGCTGAAGCGCTGGCGCGAGGCGCTGGAGATTCCGATCCATCTCGAGCCGAGGCATTTCCCCTGCGACGACGCAGCGGCGGTTCGTCTCGTCATCGCGGCCAGGCTGCAAGGCAAGGATGCGCATCGGCTGTCGCTGGAGCTGGGGCGCGCGGTATGGGAGCGCGAGGAGACGATCGCCGATCCGGCTGTGATGGCGCTGGCGGCCCAGCGCGCCGGTCTCGATGCGACGGAGCTGCGCGCCGGCGGTCCATCGGACTCAGAACTCGACGCGCTGTATGAAACGTATACGCAGGAGGCGCTGGCCGCAGGCGTCTTCGGTGCGCCGAGCTACGTGCTGCCGTCGGGCGAGATCTTCTGGGGCCAGGACAGGCTGGACCTGCTGGAGCGCGCGTTGAAGGCGCCGGCTCGCTAAGCGGCTGGTAGTGCGGCAATATTCCCTGCCGCCCGAACCAACAGCGCCGTTGCGCGTTGTTCCCCGGCTCAATATGGCTGGGGGTCATGGATACGAAAAGTAGCAGTGAGGATGGCAGTTCGGACGCCCGGCGACATGATCTCGCGCGCGTCGACCGGACGGCGGTGCTAGCCAAACTCGGCGATCATATCCGGCTGATCCAGGACCCTGACGAACTCGCCTACGCTGCCGCCGAGCTGCTGGGCCAGACCCTGCAAGTCAGCCGCGCGGGCTACGGCACCATCGATACCACGGCAGAAACCATCAGTATCGAGCGAGACTGGAACGCGCCCGGCATCAAGAGCCTGGCCGGCGTTCTGCAGTTCCGGGACTATGGTTCGTATATCGAGAACCTGAAACGCGGCGAGCCGGTCATCTGTGCGGATGCCCGGCTCGACCCGCGCATGCTGGATCGCGCCGAGGCGCTCGAAGCCATCTCGGCGCGCGCGCTCATCAACGTTCCGATCTCCGAGCCGAACGGCGTGGTGGCCCTGCTGTACCTCAATCATGCTGCACCGCGCCCGTGGTCGTCGGACGACCTCGCACTCATCAGCGAGGTCGCGGAGCGGACGCGGACCGCCGTGGAGCGCCGCCGCGCGGAGCGCGCCGTCCGTGAGAACGAGGCCCGGCTGCTGTTCCTGGATACGCTGGGCAAGGCGACGGCCAGGAGCCGGGATGCCGATACCATTCTTGAAGTCACCACGCGCATGCTGGGCGAGTATCTCAGGGTTTCCAACTGCGCCTATGCGGACATGGACGCCGACCAGGACGGGTTCACGATCCGCGGCGATTGGGCCGCGTCGGGCGCGATGCATATCCTGGGACACTACAGCCTCGCTGATTTCGGCAACCGCGCCGTGCTGGAGCTTGGCGCCGGCACACCGCTCGTCATCTACGATGCCCTTCGGGAGCTTCCTCCGGAACAAGCGGCGACATTCCAGAATATCGGCATCGGCGCCACCATCTGCATGCCGCTGGTCAAGGAAGGCCGGCTGACGGCGCTGATGGCGATCCATCACAAGGTGGCGCATCAGTGGACGCCGGAAGAGCAGGCGCTTCTGGCGGAAGTGACGGAACGGTCCTGGGCTCATATCGAACGGGTCCGCTCGGACGAGGCGGCGCGCGAGGCTGCTGAGCGCATGGATCTCGCCACGCGCGCGTCGAATATCGGCACCTGGGATTACGACCCGGCGAACGATATTCTGCGCTGGGACGCGCGCTGCAAGGCATTGTTCGGCCTGTCTCCCGATGCGCCGGTGTCCTATGAGGATGCCTTTCTGCGCGGCCTGCACCCCGATGATCGCGAGCGCACGGACCGCGCGGTCTCGCAGGCGCTCAATCCTCTCGCGCCGCAATCCTACGATATCGAATACCGCACGGTGGGCATCGAGGATGGCATCGAGCGCTGGATCGCAGCGACCGGCGAAGCCATCTTCGACTACGGGCGCGCGGTTCGCTTCGTCGGCACGGTGCTGGACATCAGCGCGCGCAAGAAGTCGGAGCGGCACCTCAAGATTCTCAACGATACCGGCGCCGCTGTCGCGCGGGAGCGCGATCTTGAGACCATCGTTCAGATCACGACGGATGCCGGCGTCGAGCTGAGCGGCGCGCAGTTCGGTGCCTTCTTCTACAATGTGATTTCCGGGGACGGCGGGAGCTACATGCTCTATGCGCTTTCCGGTGCGCCGCGCTCGGCTTTCGAAAATTTTCCCATGCCGCGCGCCACCGCGGTGTTCGAGCCGACGTTTCTCGGAACCGGTGTCGTGCGTTCGGCTGATATCCTGCAGGACCCTCGCTATGGCAAGAACGCGCCGCGCAAGGGCATGCCGGAGGGCCATCTTCCGGTTCGCTCCTATCTTGCGGTGCCCGTCATCGCGCGCGGCGGCGAGGTACTGGGCGGTTTGTTTTTCGGTCATGAAGAGACCGGCCAATTTCAGGCGGAACACGAGGCGACTTTGCTCGGCATCGCCGGGCACGCCG
>Ga0209758_1004994_pt1 | contig 10599 bp, 6 predicted proteins | sample AraplaMF_Col_mMF_FD_184258 | JGI IMG/M metagenome (GOLD analysis project Ga0209758, IMG submission 184258) | Arabidopsis root microbial communities from the University of North Carolina, USA - plate scrape MF_Col_mMF (SPAdes) (version 2) | ecosystem: Host-associated > Plants > Roots > Endosphere ... | reverse complement strand
CTGCCTGAGGCGCGCCGGCCGGGGCCTGCGCCGAGGGAGCCGGCGCGGGTGCAGCCTTCGGAGCGGCCTTTGGCGCCGCCTTGGGGGCAGCCTTCGGAGCTGCGGGGGCCGGGCCGGGCGTAGCCGGCGCCTGGGCATGGGCCGACGGGGCGAGCAATGCGGCGCCGAGCGCGGTAGCCGTCAGCAGGGCGAGAACCCGCCCGCGCGGCAGAACCGGCGCGGCCAAGAGACGGAAATTCATTACGGAAAACCCTTTCTGAACGGTAGCACCCCAAACCGCGTGCAGGTGCCGACATTTAAGCCGTTTGGCGGGTGTCTCGGTGCCAAATGAGGCGGTTACGTGACAGGCTCCGCGCTATCAGTCAATTCCCGCCTTCAATACAACCACCGGCGAAAAGATCAATGCCGACAGGCATATTTGGCGCGCGGCGGAGGCGGTCCGCGGCGTCTATGGTAAGGATAGGCGGTGAAGCTGATCGAATCAGACCGGAACGTTGTGTTGCGCTTTTTTTCGCTCCGGCGCGCCAGAGCGTGGGTCCGGGCCGTCGGTGTGGCCGGCATTTTCCTGGGCTGCGCAGCCGGCCCCGGGTTCGCCGCATCAGCCCCGTCGATCGCCATGCATGGCCGGCCGGCGCAGCCGGCGGATTTTGGTCACATGCCCTATGCCCATCCGGATGCGCCGAAGGGCGGCCGGCTGGTGCAGGGCCTGCTCGGCACCTTCGACAGCCTCAACCCGTTGATCGTCAAAGGCCTCGCCGTTCAACAGATCCGCGGCTATGTGGTCGAAAGCCTGATGGCGCGCGGCTATGACGAACCGTTCACGTTGTACGGTCTGCTGGCACGAAGCATCGAGACCGACGACAGCAGAAGCTACGTCACTTTTCACCTCGACCCGCAGGCGCGCTTCTCGGACGGCAAGCCCGTGCTCGCCGAAGACGTGCTGTTCTCGTGGAGCCTGCTGCGCGACAAGGGCCGCCCCAATCACCGGCTGTATTATGCCAAGGTGACCAAGGCGGAAGCGCCGGATCCGCTCACCGTGCGGTTCGACTTCGGCGGTGCAAACGACCGCGAATTGCCGCTGATCCTCGGCCTGATGCCGGTGCTGCCGAAACACGCCGTCGACGTCGCGACCTTCGAGGAAACCTCGATGACGGCGCCGCTGGGCTCGGGCCCCTACCGGGTGACGGCAGTCAAGCCGGGCGCCAGTCTCACCCTGACACGCAATCCGGATTATTGGGGACGCGACCTGCCGGTCAATCGCGGGCTGTGGAATTTCGACGAGATCCGGCTGGATTTCTACCGCGAGGCCAATGCGCATTTCGAGGCGTTCAAGCGCGGCCTGTACGATTTCCGGGTCGAGCACGAGCCGGCGCGCTGGCATGACGGCTACGATTTCCCGGCGGCCAAAAGCGGCGACCTGACCCGCGAGGCCATCAAGACCGGCATGCCGCAGCCGTCGGAATTCCTGGTGTTCAACACCCGCCGTCCGGTGTTTTCGGACCTGCGGGTGCGGCAGGCGCTGACGCTGCTGTTCGATTTCGAATGGATCAACCGCAACTACTTCTTCGGTCTCTACGTCCGCGCCGGCGGCTTCTTCGCCGGCTCGGAACTGTCGGCCTATGGCCGCACCCCCGACGAACGCGAACGCGAGCTGCTAAAACCGTTCGCCGCCCGGTTGCCCCAGGACATTCTCGACGGCAGCTATCGGCTGCCGGTCAGCGACGGCTCCGGCCGCGATCGCAACGCACTGCGTGGCGCGCTCGCGCTCCTGAAGCAGGCGGGCTACGATCTCGACGGCACGGTGTTGCGCCACAGCGTCACCAAAACTCCCCTCACCTTCGAGATCCTGGTGACCACCCGCGACCAGGAACGGATCGCACTGGCGTTCGCGCGTGATCTCAAACGCGCCGGCATCGACATCTCGGTTCGCGCCATCGACGCGGTGCAATTCGATCAGCGCCGCCTCAGTTACGATTTCGACATGATCCAGAATCGCTGGGACCAGTCTCTGTCGCCGGGCAACGAGCAGTCGTTCTACTGGGGCAGCCAGGCGGCGGACAATCAGGGCACCCGGAACTACATGGGTGCCAGGGATCCGGCGATCGACACCCAGATCGCGGCGCTGCTGGAGGCGCGCCAGCATCCGGATTTCGTCTCCGCCGTCCGCGCCCTCGACCGGATTCTGATGTCGGGGTGCTACGCTATCCCGCTCTATAACGTTCAAGAGCAATGGATTGCACGATGGAATCGGATAGAAAGGCCTGCCGCGACCGCATTGTCCGGATATCTGCCCGAAACCTGGTGGCACAAACCGAGCCCCGTTCTCCAGACCCAGCCAGCTCAAAAGTGATTCTGTGATCCAGAACAATCCGCAACCCACGCTCGATACGCTGTTTCGCCGCATCCTGGACCGGCAACCGGACGCCTTGGCGCTGGTCGATCCGGCCGACAAGCTGCGCGTCACCGGACAGGCGCCGAAGCGCCTGACCTATGCGGAGGCGGATCGGGCAATCTCGGCGCTGGCGGCGCATTTCATCGAAGCGGGCCTGCCGGCCAATTCCGTCATCGCGGTGCAATTGCCCAACACGGTCGAGTTCGTGCTCACCATGCTGGCGGCCCATCGCATCGGGCTGGTGGTCGCGCTCTTGCCGCAGCTCTGGCGCCAGGCCGAATTGACCGTGGCGCTGAACCGCACCGGCGCGCGCGCCGTGGTGACCTCCAGCCGGATTGACGGCGTCATCCATGCCGACCTCGCCATGAACGCCGCGGCCGAGGCTTTCTCGATCCGCCACGTCTGCGGTTTCGGTTCCGACCTGCCCGAGGGCATGGCCTCCCTCGATGACGCGATGGCCGCGGCACCGCCGCCTCCCCGTCCCGCCACCCAGGATGCGCGCCGCGCCGCCATCATCTCGTTCGACGTCACCTCGGCCGGCTTTTGCGCCGTCGCGCGGACCCATCTCAACCTGATCGCCGGCGGCCTGGTGCCGTTCCTGGAAAGCGGGTTGCCGCAGGGGGCTACGATCATGTCGGCGCAGGGACCATCGTCCTTCGCCAGCGTGGCCTCCGCGTTGCTGCCCTGGCTGCTCAGCGGCGGCGCGCTGGTGCTGCACCATCCGTTCGACGGCGAGATGCTGCAACGTCACATCAACGACCAGGCCTGCGACACGCTGATCGCGCCAGCGGCATTGGCGTTGCGCTTGGCCGAGAGCGGCCTGCTGTCGCAGATGCCGACCCTGCGCCAGGTGATCGGGCTGTGGCGCGCCCCGGAGCAGGTCGCATCCAGCGGCCAGTGGCCGGCTGGCCAGGCCACAATGACTGACGTCTATCTGTTTGGCGAAGCCGGCCTGTTCGCCGCCAGGCGCGAAGACAACGGCGCGCCGTTGCCGATCATGCCGGGCCCGCATGGCGCGCCGCGAGCGGTTCCGGGTACGTCCGTCGCCGGCGACATTGTTTTGACCCCCAAGGGGACGTTGGGATTGCGCGGACCGATGATCTCGGTCGATGCCTATGCGCCGCCGACGCCATCGACCCACCTCCTGGTGGCCCAGCCGCGCGTCGATTATGTCGATACCGGTTATGCCGCCCGGCTCGATCGCGCCAGCGGCGCCATCGTTATCACCGCGCCGCCCTCAGGCATCATGGCCGTCGGCGGCTACAGGTTCCTGTCGGATGACCTGCAGGAATGGTCGCGGCGCCTCGGCCAGGGCGCCATGCTGACGGCGCTGCCGGATCGACTCTGCGGCCATCGTCTCGCCGGACGCGCCAACAATAATGCGCGGGCTCGCGGGGCGCTGGCGGAACTCGGACTCAACCCGTTGATGGTGGAAGCTTTTCGCGATCGGGCGACGGCTAGCTGAGACCAAATCGAGCGCTTTCATTGACTCGGCATTAAGGGGCCTCGCTTAAGGATGGATATTCCGTAGCGTTTTCAAGCGAAGTGGATACCGGTTCGCTGAAGAAAACGCGTCAAAACAAAAATGTCCGTTCATCCCGGGTTCGAAAATGTCCCAGCCAGGTCCGATCATCGTGGTTTCGTCAGGCGAGAAGTTGTCGTTTTCGACGGCGCTCTCCGAGACCAGGATGTTTCCGCTGATCGACGTGATCTGGCCCGAGGCCGCGCAGGCCGTTGAAAAGCTGCAGCCCGCAGCCGTCCTGGTGGCGGCCACGGAGCAAACCGATCCGTGGCTGCAGAAACTCGCCGACCAGGTCGCGACACTGCAACCCTATGTGCCGCTGCTGGTGGTTGATCCAAAACTGCCGCTGCCCATCAACGGCATTCCGTTCTCACAAACCGGCGGCAGCATCGAGAGGCTGAGCGCGCGGCTGCGCACCGCACTTCGCGTCCGCACCCTGCATGCGACGGTGCTGCGCCGTCTCACCGACGACGCCGCGACGCGAATGCCGCTGCTGCAAAGCGATCCCGCAGCCGAGGCGACAGTGCTGCTGATCGGCCGCGGCGCCGCCTATCCCGCTCTGTCAGTCGCGCTGGGCGAGCAACTGGGCGTGGTCGGCGCGCTCAGCATCGAAGCCGCCGCCAAACACCTCAACGCCCGCGACGTCGACGGCATCGTGCTCGGCGAAGGTTTCAGCCCGCGCGTGGTCGACGCCTTCCTTACCGTGCTGGCTGAGGACGCGCGATTTCGTAACCTGCCGATCGTGGTTGCCGTCCCCGGTCTCAGCCCCGCCTACGATCTGCCGAACCTGGAAATCACCTCCGGCGAACCCGTGCGAATTGCCGCCGATGCGTTGCCGCTGATCCGCCAGCACGCCTTCGAGGCGCGCCTCAGCCGCACCCTGAGTTCGATCGATTCCGACGGCCTGCTCGATTCACGAACCGGCCTGTTGACCCATCCGGCCTTCGACCGCGACTTCGCCACGGCGGTCTATCAGACCGCAACCCGCGGCAGCGCGTTGTCGGTCGCGCGATTTTCCTTCGACCGGGTGTCCGAACGCATCCATCTCGATGCCGCGCGGATCATCAGCCGCCTGATGCGGCGGATGGATTTCGCCACGCTGCAGGACGACGGTTCGCTGCTGGTGGTGTTCGCGGAAACCGAATTGCGTGAAGCCCAGGCCATCGCCAAGCGCCTCTCCAGCGTGATGAAGCACACCATGCACGGCCCGAAACGCGACTCGCGGGTCGAGCCCCAGATCGCGCTGACCGCGTTGCAGCCACAGGATTCGGCGCGCTCGATCCTCGGCCGGCTGTACGCCGAAGACGACCGGCGCGCGGCGTCGTAATCGTCAGGTCACGCGCAAAGGTTAACGCCGTATTAACCATGACGGGTTGATATGGCGGCCATGTTTTCTACCAACCTCACCCTGAAAGAGCAACTGCTGGCAGGCGCCGCACTGGCGCTGACGTTCGCAGTCTTCTACTGCGTTGGGCTGCAGCTCGGCGGGCACTGGTAGAACTACGCCGCCTTGCGACCCTCGGCCAGATTCGCCAGCTGCCGCATGATCTCCGTGGTGCCCAGCAGGCGCTCTTCCGGCGTTTCCCAGTCCTGCAGGAACACCACCTTCATGTCCGGGCGCACCTTGGCGGCCTGGCCGTGCTGGCGGATGAAATAGACCAGCCGGTCCGGCTGCGCGAACTTGTTGTCGCGGAACGTGATCACCGCGCCCTTCGGGCCGGCATCGACCTTCTCGACATTGGCGCGCCGGCAATACGACTTGATCGCCGCGATCTTGAACAGATAGCGCACCTCGTCCGGCAGCACGCCAAAGCGGTCGCGCAGTTCGGCGGCAAAGCTGTCGATTTCCTCTTCGGTGTCGAGATCGGCAAGCCTCCGATACAGCGACAACCGCACGGAAAGATCGGCGACGAAATCCTCCGGGATCAGCACCGGCATGCCTACCGTGATCTGCGGCGACCAGCGGTCGGCCACCGGCTCGGACACGCCGGCCTTCAGGTTGAGGATCGCCTCCTCCAGCATCGACTGGTACAGCTCGAAGCCGACCTCCTTGATGTGGCCCGACTGTTCTTCGCCCAGCAGATTGCCGGCGCCGCGAATATCCAGGTCGTGCGAGGCGAGCTGGAAGCCGGCCCCAAGCGTTTCCAGCGACTGCAGCACCTTCAGCCGCCGCTCGGCATGCGCGGTGATCTTCTGCTGCGCCGGCAGCGTGAACAGCGCATAAGCGCGCAGTTTCGAGCGGCCGACCCGGCCACGCAGCTGATAGAGCTGCGCCAGGCCGAACATGTCGGCGCGGTGCACGATCAGCGTATTGGCCGAGGGAATGTCGAGGCCGGATTCGATGATGGTGGTCGACAGCAGGATGTCGTACTTGCCGTCGTAGAAGGCCGACATGATGTCCTCGATGGTGGTCGGCGGCATCTGGCCGTGCGCCACCGCGACCTTCATCTCCGGCACGTGCTTGTCGAGGAAATCCTTGACCTCGGCGAGGTCCTCGATCCGCGGGCAGACATAGAACGCCTGGCCGCCGCGGTAGCGCTCGCGCAGCAGCGCCTCGCGGATCATCAACGGATCGTGCGGCGCCACGAAGGTGCGCACCGCAAGGCGATCCACCGGCGGCGAGGCGATGATCGACAGGTCGCGTACCCCGGTGAGCGCCAGTTGCAGCGTGCGCGGGATCGGCGTGGCGCTCAGCGTCAGCACATGGACGTTGGCGCGCAGCTGCTTCAGCCGTTCCTTGTGGCTGACGCCGAAATGCTGCTCCTCGTCGACGATCAACAGGCCGAGATCGCGGAACTTGATCGACTTGCCGAGCAGCGCATGGGTGCCGACCACGATGTCGATGCCGCCCTCGGCGAGGCCCTTCTTGACCTGGGTCAGTTCCTTGGCCGACACCAGCCGCGAGGCCTGCGCGACGTTGACCGGGAAGCCGCGGAACCGTTCGGCGAAATTCTTGGCGTGCTGGCGCGCCAGCAGCGTGGTCGGCACCACCACCGCCACCTGCTTGCCGTCGAGCGCGACCGCAAAGGTGGCGCGCAACGCCACCTCGGTCTTGCCGAAGCCGACGTCGCCGCAGATCAGGCGGTCCATCGGCAGGCCGCTTTCGAGATCCTTCAGCGACGCATTGATGGCGCCGAGCTGGTCTTCGGTTTCCTCGTAGGGGAAACGGGCGCAGAACTCGTCGTAGAGATGCGGCTGCACCGGGAATTTCGGCGCCTCGTTGAGATGCCGCGCGGCGGCGATCTTGATCAGTTCGCCGGCGATCTCGCGGATCCGGCTCTTGAGCTTGGCCTTGCGGGCCTGCCAGCCGCTGCCGCCGAGCCTGTCGAGCTCGACATTGGCGGAATCGGAGCCGTAGCGCGACAGCAGCTCGATGTTTTCGACCGGCAGGAACAGTTTCGTCTCGCCGGCATAGCGCAATTCCAGGCAGTCATGCGGCGCGCCGCCGACCTCGATGGTCTGCAGGCCGACGAAGCGGCCGATGCCGTGCTCGACGTGGACCACGATGTCGCCGGCACTGAGGCTCGTCACCTCCGAAATGAAATTGTCGAGCTTGCGGCTGGCCTTGCGCGGCCGCACCAGGCGGTCGCCGAGGATATCCTGCTCGCTGATGACCGCGACGTTGTCGGTCTCGAAGCCGGACTCCATGCCGACCACCGCCAGCATGGTTTCGTTGCGCGGCGTCGCCTGCACCGTGCGCCAGCTGTTCACCGTGGTGAGGTTGAGCAGCTTGTGATCCTTCAACATGCTGCCCATGCGGTCGCGCGAGCCTTCGCTCCACAGCGCGATCACCACCTTCTTGCGCTGGTTCTGCAGTGCCTGGACGTGGGCGACCACCGCCTCGAATACGTTGACCGAACTGTCGGCGCGTTCCGGCACGAAGTTGCGGCCGGCGCGCGCGCCGGCGTCGAACACGCCGGTGCTGCCTTCGGGCACCGCGAACGGTGTCAGCCGCGCCAGCGGCGCATCGGTCAACAGTGTCGACCACTCGTCCTCGGTCAGATAAAGCCGGTCGGGCGGCAGGGGCTTGTAGATGGCGCCGCCGCTGGGATGCTGCATTGCCTCGCGCCTGGCCTCGTAATAGTCGTTGATCTGCTTGAAGCGCTCCCGCGCCGCGTCCTCGCTCTGTGGCTCGATGGCGATCGGCGCGTCCGGCAGATAATCGAACAGCGTATCCATCCGCTCCTGGAACAGCGGCAGCCAGTGCTCCATGCCGGGGTGGCGGCGGCCTTCGCTGACGGCCTCGTAGAGCATGTCGTCGCGTTCCGGCGCGCCGAACTGCGCGACATAGCCCATGCGGAAGCGACGGATGGTTTCGGTGACCAACTGGAATTCCGAGATCGGCACCAGGTCGAGGGCGCGCATGTCGAGCAGCGTGCGCTGGGTCTCCGCGTCGAAAGTCCTGATCGATTCCAGGCTGTCGCCGAAGAAATCGAACCGCACCGGCTGGTCGAGGCCGGCCGGAAACAGATCGAGGATGCCGCCGCGCACGGCGTATTCGCCGGGTTCGCGCACCGTCGAGGAGCGGTTGTAGCCGTTGTGCTCGAGCCAGGCGACGATGGAGTCCATCGGCACCACATGGCCCGGCGCCACCGACAGCGCCTGCGCCGCGACGACCTCGCGCGCCGGCACCCGCTGCACGATAGCGTTCACTGTGGTCAGCACGATCAGCGGCTTATCGCTGCCCTTGAGCCGCGACAACCGCGCCAGCGTGGTGAGGCGTTGCGCCAGCACGCCGCCATGCGGCGAGACCCGGTCATAGGGCTGGCAGTCCCAGGCCGGAAACTGCAGCACCGCGAGGTCGGGCGCGAAAAACTCCAGCGACCGTGCCAACTGCTGCATCCGCGGCCCATCGCGGCAGATCACCGCGAGGCTGACGGCAGAGGGTTTCGGCCGCGCCGCCATGGCGCGGGCGAGATCCGACGTGATCAGGCCCTCAGCGCCCTCGGCGACATTGGCGAAGGTCAGCGCGCGGCCGGGGCCAAGCAATTCGGCGGGCGATTTCAGAGGCTGCTTCACAGGCCCTGCCCCACGCCCTGCCGCGCCTTGATGCGGTCGAACAGCGCGTTGTGGTATTCGCCCGCCAGCGTGGCCTCACCGCTCAGCGCGGCATAGAGATCGGGATCCGGCAGTTCGATCAGGTATTCGAGCTGGCCGAGTTCAGCGTCCGTCAGCGTGGCGATCTCGGCATCGGCGAAGCCGCCCAGGATCAAATCCATCTCGCGCGTGCCGCGGTGCCAGCAGCGGAACAACAGCCGCTTGCGGCGCTCATCCAGTCCGCCGCTCGATCGTGTCGTTCCCGTCATCCGCCCATCCCGTTGTAGATACTTGCGCAAACGCCAAAAGCCCGGACGTGCCGGGCGGGGTTGATATAGCCACTCACACAGGCGATGTCAGCACCTTCTGATGCATTGCATTCGCACCGAAATGCATTCAAGCGTTGGATATCGCGGTCGTTCCAATCCCCGAGTCGCTTGATGCGCCCTGTCGTGCTCAATCCGCTGTTCGCGCCGGTCACCAGCCTGGCAGGCGTCGGGCCGAAGCAGGACAAGCTTTTTCGCTATCTGCTCGACCGCAGCGAGACGCCGCGGCTGGTCGATCTGTTGCTGCATCTGCCGGCCAGCGTGATCGACCGCCGGGCGCGGCCAAAGATCCGCGACGCCGTTCCCGGCGCGATGGTGACCCTGGAGGTCACCGTCGACCGCCATCGCCCGGCGCCGCCGGGCCGCGCGCGGGCGCCGCATCTGGTCTATGCCAGCGACGACACCGGCGACGTGGTGCTGACCTATTTCCGGGCCCAGCCGGGCTTTGTCGAAAAGCTGCTGCCCGTCGGCGAGAAACGCTATATCTCGGGCACCGGGCAGCTGTACGACGGCATCCTGCAGATCGTGCACCCGGACCGGGTCGTCGACGAGGCCGGCTTCGCAAAGCTCTCCGGCATCGACCCGGTCTATCCCCTGACCGAAGGCCTGGCGCTCGGATCGTTGCGACGGGCCATCGCCCAGGCATTGCCAAAGCTGCCGGCGCTGGCGGAGTGGATCAGCCCGGAGGTGATGCGGCGCTGCAAGTTCCCGCCGCTGGCCGAAGCGCTCAGCCGCGTTCATGTCCCACAGGAGATGACCGACATCCTGCCCGATGGGCCGTTCTGGTCGCGGCTCGCTTTCGATGAACTGCTGGCCGGCCAACTGGCGCTGGCGCTGGTCCGTGCCCAACTGCGCCGGCCCGCCGGCGATCGCAACGCCGGCGATGGCCATCTGCGCAAGCGGATCATCGACGCCCTGCCCTATGCGCTGACGGTGTCGCAGCGAGAGGCGGTGGCCGCCATCACCGACGACCTGCGCCAGCCGCTGCGGATGCTGCGGCTGCTGCAGGGCGACGTCGGCTCGGGCAAGACCGTGGTGGCACTGTTGGCGGCAGCGGCGGTCACCGAGGCCGGCAAGCAGGCTGCGCTGATGGCGCCGACGGAAATCCTCGCCCGCCAGCACATCAAGACCATCACGCCTCTGGCCGAGCGCGCCGGGCTCAACGTCGCGATCCTGACCGGCCGCGAAAAGGGCAAGGAGCGCCGCGAGATCCTGGCGCGGCTGGAGGCCGGCGAGATCGATTTCCTGGTCGGCACCCACGCCCTGATCCAGGACGACGTCGTGTTCAAGGCGCTGGCGCTGGCCGTGGTCGACGAGCAGCA
>Ga0209758_1004989_pt1 | contig 10604 bp, 10 predicted proteins | sample AraplaMF_Col_mMF_FD_184258 | JGI IMG/M metagenome (GOLD analysis project Ga0209758, IMG submission 184258) | Arabidopsis root microbial communities from the University of North Carolina, USA - plate scrape MF_Col_mMF (SPAdes) (version 2) | ecosystem: Host-associated > Plants > Roots > Endosphere... | reverse complement strand
TCCAATCATTGCGCGTATATGTAAGGAGCTGGGTATACTGACGGTGGGTATTGTTACCACGCCCTTCTCCTATGAAGGGAAAAAGCGTATGAGCCAGGCAGACGAAGGCGTGAGCCGTTTGAAAGAGCATGTAGATACGCTGCTGATCATCTCCAATGATAAATTGCGCCAGAAATTCGGCGACCTGAAAGCCAAAGCTGCTTTTGAAAAAGCAGATAACGTACTGGCCACTGCTGCGAAGTGTATCACGGATGTGATCACCTCCACTGGTCAGATCAACGTGGACTTTGCCGATGTGTGCACCGTAATGCGTAACGGCGGCGTAGCCCTGTTAGGCGCTGCTACCGTAGAAGGTGAGAACCGTGCACAAAGGGCCATCGAAGAGGCGCTGACCTCTCCGCTGCTGAATGACAACGATATCAGCGGCGCTAAATGGATCCTGATCAACATTTCTTCTGCCGAAGGTGATTTTGAGCACACGCTGGATGAAATGGACATCATACAGGCTTACGTACAAAGTCAGGCCGGCGAGGATTGCGATGTGATCCTGGGTGTAGGCTATGACCAGACACTGGAGCGCAAGATCGGTGTCACCATCATCGCCACCGGTTTTGAGCAAAAGCCGATACAGCGGGTTTCCGCCGCCGGTATCCCGCAGGCTAAAACAGAAGAGCCGAGGATCGTTATGCAGCTGGGAAATGAAGGAGATGAAAAGAAAATGAGCCAGAAGGGCCAGGGTAACCTGTTCCAGGAGCCGGTTGACGTAATGGCCCCCCGTTTAGTAGAACCGGTGGTAACACATCCGGCACCTACTTATACGCCTCCGCCGCCGCAGCCCGAAAGACAAACCTTTGTGCTGAACATAGAACCGGATCCGGACTACAGGCCGCAGCCACAACCGCAGCCGCAGTCACAGCCCCCAGCTTCTAACGCTGGCAACAGCGGCAGTGGCATTAATGTGATCCGTCCGCAGCAGCATAATCCTCCCACGCATATTCACATAGAGCCGGTGAATACGCCTCCGCCTGCCAATGAACCTGAAATGAAGATGGTGTTCAGGGAAGACGAAGAGCCGATGATGCCGCCCCCTCCTCCGCCCCCGCCCGTAGTGGATGATCAGTTTGAGGAGCAGAAGCGTAAACAGGCAGAAAGGGTGGCTAAGCTGAGAAGTATCAGCTTCAATGTGAAAACAATGGACAATAATGCGGAGATAGAGAATGTGCCCGCTTACCTGCGCCGTAACATAAACCTGGACAATGGCGCTGGATCTGCAGAGCAGTTCTATTCTAATTACACGATCAGCGACTCCGGCCAAAATCAGGCCGAGATCAATACTATAAATACTTTTTTAGATGGGAAGAAACCCGATTGATGAGCGGTTGTGAATTGATTAGCTTTATTGCTAAATTTAATTTTGATTGTTTTTTAGTTGTGTTAAAAGAAAGTCCTCTGGTTCTCCAGAGGACTTTTCGTTTAATACTATTGCAGGGCGCAAAGGCCGTCTGACCCTATCCCCAGCGCCAGGTTTACTGTATTATAATACGCTTCTGAGGCAGCGAGAAAGGTGATATAAATGATCTTTTCTTCGCTGAAATGCTGCTGCAGCTCCCGGAAAACTTCATCCGGCACCTGTTTGTGGAGGGTTACTTCCTTTACATAGGCCAGGCAGGCCCTTTCTGCAGGCGAAAACAGCTCGCTGGTGGCGAAATTGTGGAGCTCGCCCAGCTTCTTCAGAGAACTGCCTTTGTGTATGGCATATGCCTGGGTGATATCGATGCAGAAAGCACAACCATTCAGGTCAGATACCAGCGCATGTATCATTATTTTCAGGTCATCGGTGAGCGGCGCCTGTTCGCTGATCTTGTAGAAAAGGGAGGCAACTTTCATGAGCTTCGGCACCCTGGCGTACACCACCTTGGCGGGGGTGATCACTTTACCGATCATTTTCTTAAAATACCAGTACCCCAGTTGCACATACAGGCTTTTGGGCTTTTCGATGGGCTGCAGTCTTAATTGATGTTCCATTGTAAACAGTATTTTACAGGAAGACAAGCCCTCTGCCATTTCGTGACAGTTTTTTATCCCGCGTAGCGGATATTTTTCAATTTATCGGGATTGCGGATAAAAAAGAAGCTGGTAATAGCCTCGCCTTCGTGCTCAAAACAGATACAGGTAATGGGCGCCCGGGTAAGGGCGTCGAAAAGAGCCACCGCCGGTAAGCCGTTCACCATCAGCAGCTTAAACAAGGGAGTAGGTACCGGGGCTTTTCTGAAAAGGCCCAATATCATACGGGATACCGGATCGCGCCCGAACAGCGGCTGAGTGGCGGAGGACACTTTACCGCCACCGTCTCCATAGAAGCTGATATCTTCCTTCAGCAGATCGATCAGTTTGCCCTGATCCTGGTTCATGCAGGCGGCGATAAAGGCCTCCAGCAGCTCCTGGTGACGGCTAACATCGGATTCAAAGCGTTTTTTATCCTTTTGCAGCTTTTCCTTGGCGCGATGCAGGTGTTGGCGGCAGGTACTTTCGGGGATATCGAGGATGGTTTGCAGTTCTTTATAAGACAGATCAAAGCTCTCGCGCAGCAGGAAAATAGCCCTTTCCAGTGGATTCAGCTTTTCGAGCAGGAAGAGGAAGCCGATAGAGAGATCATTATTGGGACTCATCTCCGGCAGATCAATATCCGTTAGCGGTTCGGGCAGCCAGGGCCCTGGATACAGCGTTCTTTGCTGATGCAATACCTTCAGGCGGTTAATGGAACGGTTGGTAACGGCCCGCATCAGGTAGTGACGGGGCTGTTGTACCTGGTTCGTATCCATTTCAAGCCAGCGGGTATATACATCCTGCACAATATCTTCCGCTTCCTGCTTCTCTCCTGTCATGCGGTAGGCGATGGCGAAAAGCAGGGGACGATGTTCAAAGATATTGTCAGGCTGTGTGGTCATACCTGTTAGTGTTTACCTCCCCGCTCTACGCTTTTGATATCTTCTGCCCGGTTCTTTTTGAAGTCGAATTGTTCAAAATCTTTGTTAGCGGGAACTTTTATGGTGTAGCTATCCAGCGTGTCTATTTCAATGGTGATATCTTCTGCTTTCAGGTCAATGATATGACCACCGGCATCTTTCTTCCGGGAAAGAAAATGAAAATGATAACCGGAAATGTTGGTATTGTCCATGAACACAGGCAGACGGTAGCCGATCAGATCGCCCTGTGCCTCTTTAAATTCAAAGAAATGCTGCAGGTTGAGCATATCTGCCAGGGGAGTATGCTGGTGCTCCTGAACGGGCGGAAAAGCGCGTGTTTTGATATAGCTGAATTTACCGCTGATATGAATGGCGTACATACCGTTGGTGTTAGTCAGCACACTATCCAGGAGATGGAATAATGCTGCTTTATCCAGGCTTTTATGTGGTGCTATTGTGATATCCGGATGGAAGAAGTTGATCATGGAAAAGGGCGTCAGCTGGCGATCTTCCACCTGGAAGGTTTTACCGGTATGCTGGGTTTGATAGATCCTGCCACGGAAGATCATGATCTCTCCATCCAGTTTATCGGGCGCACCCAGGCCGAAATCGCCGTGTTTTTTAAGCTCACGGTAGGGATAAAATCCGTCGTACAGGCCGCCGATGAGGCCGGAACCTATGCCAACGGTGAACAGGTGGTTGTATACGGTATCCGGAGGAGTGCTTTTGGTAATAGGTGTTACCGGCTTAGCGGATAAGGCAATAGCGGCCAGGAATAAAAACAGCAAGCAGCGCATGATGAGAGGAGTTTAGATTTCCGGGGGTCAAAGATAGTGGTTCGGGAGGGGGATAACAAGACAGCGGAGGGTGATTACGATACCCGGGAGGCTGGTGACGACATCCGGGAGCTTGCTCACGACACTGCGCCGCCTGGTGAGGACACCCGGGAGCCCTTTTACGATACCGGGCTGCCAGGTAACGATACCCTGAAATCTGCTGACGCTATCGGGCTGTCTGATGACGAGGTCCGGAAACCTGCTGACGACGCTGCGTTGTCAGGTCACATTACCCGTGAGGCCTCTTACAAAGAATGCTATACTGATTTTTTTGCAAAAAAGCTGACCAGGATTTTCTCAAATGAGAAAATCTTCAATTTTTCTTTTACATAGTATTGCATTATCAACGTTGATTCCACGATTTACTTAGCTGCAGCCGCTAAACACCGCCGGTTAACCTTAACCATTGTTTTTCTTAACAGGCGCGAACAAATTTTTATCAGCAATTAAAATAAATGTCATGAACAGACGTCAGTTAAACTATCTGGGAATGTACCAATCTGTACTTTCCCATCTTGACAAATTTCCGGCCGCCTGGAACCAGTTTGCTCCAATAAGGCCGGTAGTTGAGCGCTTGCGCAAAATTACAGCTAACATGCTGACCCAATCTCAGTTACAGGCACAACTTGTAACAATGGGTTATACTAAACGAAAGGATGCACATATGTCGCAACTACTGGAGCAAACCTACGAATTAAGTCTCAAGCTGCGGGTTTATGCGAAGGTGAATAAAGATCTTGTGCTATTACACGCTGTCGCCTTTTCCTATAGTGAAGTACAAAAGGGAGCGGGCCAGCTGTTATTGCAACGCAGCAGGCGACTAGTACAGCATGCCCGCGATCACCTGGTTGAATTAGCCGCCTACCAGGTAACGGAAAAAGAAATAACTGCCCTGGAACAATTACTAACGATCACCGAATCAATGACGCCAGCAAGGAATGTAATAGCGGGTGCGCGGAAAACGGCTACCAGTAGTATTCCGGGGCTCATAGATCAGGCACGCGAACAGCTTAATATGCTGGATGACATGATTGAAGCCATGGTTAGTGATGCCGCTTTCATTAGTACGTATTTTAACTTAAGACCGGTATACGAACACGTAGATAAAAGTGCCAATCGAAAAAGGGTACGATAAATATTACCTTTACACTCCTTGGTGGAGTGGCGAAAGCATTAGAACTACATCCCAAAGAATTTTTGGACTTTAAATTTGATTAGACGATGGCTTACATAATGGTAGATGTTGAGAGTGATGGCCCTATTCCCGGTGATTATTCCATGATCTCTTTCGGGGCTGTGCTCGTTAATGAATCCCTTGACCAAACATTTTACGGACAGCTTAAACCTATTTCTGAAAAATTCATTCCCGAGGCATTGGCCGTTTCCGGGTTTACCCGGGAAGACACCCTTTCATTTAATGATCCGGTACAGGTGATGACTGACTTTAAAAACTGGATAGAAAAGATTGCTTCAGACAGACCGCTCTTCATCAGTGATAATAACGGTTTTGACTGGATGTTCATCTGTTGGTATTTTCATCACTTCATCGGCGTTAATCCTTTCGGACATAGTTCACAGAATTTAGGAAGTCTTTACAAGGGTATGGAGAAAGATACTTTCAAGAACTTTAAACATCTTCGAAAAACAAAGCATACACATCACCCGGTGGATGATGCAAAAGGAAATGCTGAAGCATTGCTGGTATTCAAGCAGCAGATGGGGCTAAAGATAAAGTTGTAAATCATGCCATCATGCAGGATCTTTCTAAAGTAATACAAACATTAAAGCAACATGAAAAACTTTTCATTGTAGTTAAATCCAATACATTTGGACAGCTATCTGATGAACTGGCAGAAGCATTTTTACGTCCACACAAAAAGATCCAATACTTTTTCCTGTTCATTAAAAAAGGGCATGCAGTCCATAAAGTAGATATGCAGTCCATAGATGTTTCAGATAATCAGCTGCTGTTTGTATTGCCCTACCAGATTCACATTCCCCCTCCGAAGCACCAGGAAATGGAATACTACAAGCTGAGTATTGATGAGCAGTGTCTTTCCCTGCTTCCCAAATCCTTTCCGTTTCTTATTAACCCGCTGCAAAACCAATTGGTAACAATTAAGGAGGATGCTGTTCAAAGAATTTCCTGGGCCTTTGAAAGCCTGTGTCAGCTTTTAGAAGTAAAAGATTCACCTACTACCTTAATCATTACTTACCTGGATAGCATATTAACAGAGATCAATCATGCTTATTTCCAACAGCAGGAAGCACAGTCAGGGGTTAATGAGAAACTGACAAAATACATTGCGTTCAAATTACTGGTCGAAAAAGAGCTCACCCAGCATCTTTCTATTGAAGAAATTTGCAGACGGCTGGCGGTAAATACAACTTATCTCTACAATGTTGTTAAAGAATTTTCCGGCTTGTCTGCTAAGGAATATCTCAATCAACGCCTTATACTTGAAGCCCAACGCAGACTATACTATAGCGAAATATCGGTAAAGGAAGTAGCCTTTGAGCTGGGATTTAATGATCCCGATTACTTCTCCAGGTTGTTTAGAAAGATAACAGGATATACCGTTTCACAATTTACATCCGAAGCAAGGAATTTGTCCGGTTATTAAGATGATTTGTCCGGCCGGCTGACAGTCAGCCCATCTACCTTTGTCCTATCAAAAAACATTCATCATGGAAGTAACGAAAAGACAACTGGGAAAAGGTGGACCGGCTGTGGCTGCCATCGGACTAGGATGTATGGGTATGTCCGGCGTTTATGGCCAGGCCGACGAAAAAGAATCTATTGCAACGATTGAACGGGCGCTGGAGCTTGGCGCTAATTTTCTTGATACAGCAGATTTTTACAGGGCCGGTCACAATGAAGAGCTGATAGGGAAAGCATTAAAAGGTAAACGGGAACAGGCATTTCTTTCTGTAAAAACGGGAATGATGATGGTACCAGGAAAAGGTGGTATGCCGGGCTTCGGTAGAGTAAACACCAGTCCGGAGCAGCTGAAGAATGCAGTAGTATACAGCCTGCAGCGCTTAAAAAAGGATTACATTGATCTTTATACTCCTGCAAGGGTAGATCCTGCGATACCGATAGAAGAGACGATAGGAGGCTTAGCGGAGTTAGTACAGGCAGGTGTTATTCGTTATATCGGTTTATCAGAAGCATCTGCTGCTACAATAAAGAGAGCGGCAAAAGTGCATCCGATCACGGCGCTGCAGATAGAATACTCTTTGTGGACCAGGGATATTGAACAGGAGGTGCTGCCTGCGTTGAGAGCAGAAGGTATTGGACTGGTAGCATACTCGCCCTTAAGCCGCGGATTTTTGAGCGGCGAATTCCAAAAGCCGGAAGATATAAAAGATCATCGTGCACATATGCCGAGATTTCAAGGGGAGAATTTTTATAAGAACCTTGAGCTGGTGAAAAAAGTGAAAGAACTAGCGGAGCAAAAGCATTGTACGCCTTCACAGCTGGCTATTGCTTGGGTACTGGCACAGGGGGATGATATTATTACGATACCGGGAACGAAAAGGGTGAAGTATCTGGAGGAGAATTTAAGAGCGGGAAATGTTAGGTTAACGACTGAGGAGCTGGAGGCGATTAATGGTGTGTTACCGGTGGGAAGTGCCGCAGGGGAAAGGTATCCGGAGATGTTTATGAAGCATTTGAATGGATAGATAAAAAAACACCACCTACCATCTAAAAGCCTTCTATGGATTTTCCATAGAAGGTTTTTTGCATATTATAAATAATTATCACTGTCTGTAAGATTTAGCATCATTTCACCAGCTTAAATTATTTTGCAAGAGCCCATATTTTCGATACATTTATTTCCTGTTCAAATTAATGTGCTTGTTCGCAAGTACCCCAATTCCTATTTTTTATTGATCTGCCTACCCTAACTTTTCAATTAAACCTTTTGTACATTAAAAAATCGTACCTATGGATTTCAAAGACCAGTTAAAGCAACTAGGCGACAGGGTTGCTAAATTAAAAGATCAGATCCTCACAGAAGAAGCCACCAAGAACGCTTTTATCATGCCCTTTATTAATTGTCTTGGCTATGATGTATTTAATCCCCTGGAAGTAGTGCCCGAATTTGTGGCGGACATAGGCATAAAGAAAGGAGAGAAAGTAGACTATGCTATTATTAAAGATGGAAAGCCTACTATCTTAATTGAGTGCAAACATTGGTCAGCCAATCTTGATCCACATGACAGCCAGCTATTCAGGTATTTCCATTGCACGTCCGCAAAATTCAGCATTCTTACAAATGGTATATCATACAGGTTGTATACCGACCTTGTTGAGCCAAACAAGATGGATGAAAAGCCTTTCTTTGAATTTCGGATTGATGATCTTAAGGATATACAGGTTGAGAAATTAAAAGAATTTCATAAGAGCTATTTTGATCTGGAAAAGATCATCACAAGCGCCAGCGAACTAAAGTACACAAATGAGATCAGGAATATTATCCTGAAAGAACTAAATGAGCCAAGCGATGATTTTACCCGCTACTTCGCCAAACTCGTATACCCAACAATGGTCACGGCTAAAGTACTTGAACAATTCAAAGGGCTGGTAAAAAAGTCTTTCAGTCAATTTGTTAATGATGCCATCAGTGAAAGGTTGAAATCTGCGCTGCAAGTACAGGAACAGCAAGAGGCTCAAACGGAAGAACTTGAAGTTGGTGAAAATAATGAAGTAAAAGTAGTTACGACCCAGGAAGAAATGGAAGCATACTATATTGTACGCGCTATCCTCCGGCAAAATGTGGACGTTTCCAGGGTCATTCATCGGGATACACAATCGTATATGGGTATACTGATGGATGATAATAACAGGAAACCAGTATGCAGGTTACATTTCAACGGGAAAAAGAAATCAATTACGCTATTTGATTGTGAGGGGGGTGAAAAAATAGACCTCACGCTTCTGGATGACATTTATCAATATAGCGAACGATTATTAAACGCCGCCAAAAAGTATGATCAAGTGGAGGCGCTAACTGGAAATTAGCAGTCTCTTTTTTCAGATACACATATTTTAGCATGTAAATAACTGACATAAATTCCACATCATAATTTTGATGAAAAATTGGTAGTGTTGATAGTATACCGTAATTTTACACTGAGTCTAAAACGCCCTAGTGGCCGGGGAGACCCCATAAGTAAGTAGGACTCCTCCGGGGGCGACAGTCCCCTTTTTTTATATATGCACTATTCCATATTGGTTTTTGCTACTTACTATTGTTAATGCCACGTTCGTCAGCCTTTTGTAGTAATTATTCCCGCCCTTTTTCTTCATGTAGCTATTAGGATCATAAAATTGTTTCGCACAATAAGCTACGACATCACTCATCTGATGCATATATGAGAACTGAGAATCTTTTAAAACCGGATCCTCTATGATGTATTGCAATTTAAGGTTTCTTACACCGCCGAATATGCTTGGCACTGGATTATAATGCCTCATTCTCCTTATCAAGGTCCTCAATTTGCCGCCGTCGGTATTGTCTGATATAACTATCCCGGTATCTTCTACATTCTGCGATCCCCTAAAATTACGATGACTTAATGTGTTTTCGAATCTCATAAGCAACGCGTCCCATGCATATTCAAAAACATCGAACCCGGCAGCTTTGGTAGTTTTATCAACTACTACTGAAAAAATACTTAGGTTAGGCTGCTCATTTAACCAATCAATACTTTGCTTAATTATATCCAGCCTGTCGTTCCTCTTTATTCTGACTAGCGGCCCCGGATTATTGATGAAGTTTGTACAATGTATTTCATCCTTCATTTTTAAACCCTTTGTAGCGCTTAAACGCTTTCTGAAAACTACAAGATCACTTAACATCTCCCGCCAGCTCGACTCATGAAATATAATAGCAGAAAGAATAAAATATCTTGTGGGGCTGGATGGAGGAAGTCCTATATCCCCGCTTTCATCTACATACATTAAATACATAGGCTTGAGATAAATAAATCAATGGATATGTTTAGCTGTTAAAAAAATGTGTGTATTTTAAGAGATAGCAATGCAAGACAAAATTACCTCCTTGCCTCTCCTGTATTGGAGTTGATCATTTTGTTGACCTCAACAAAATGATAGAAAAAAGGGCCAACTTCTATGTTGCATTCATAATACTCAAACCTTAACATTAATCCATACAAATATAGCTGCTAAAACAATTCGCATAACATTCTACGGGAAAATTTACGGTTCCGACCATCTTGTTGGCATCAACAAAATAGTTCCTCCTCCCTGCTAAAACACACCCCTCTTACCTTTCTCTCTCCCTTCCCCTTCAAAAACCACACAAAAATGTTACTCCGCAGACCTTTAATTAATCCTACATTCGCTCAACGCTAACTAACACGCCCCAAATTTTAACCACCCTCTATTGAATCCTGTACCACCATTTACATGAAAAAGCTATTACTCATCCCCATAATCCTTTTATCCCTTGCTTTTCCCAAAGCAACCACTAAAGCCACCGGCTCTTCTACTTACTCCCATTTAATTCATTTCACCGATTGCGGCACCTACAAAGGCAAACCACTTAACCGTGGGCCCAGAGGCGGCTGCTATTATATAAACAAGAATGGCAATAAAACATATGTAGACAGGTCTTTATGTAAATGTTAATTTCCATCGAATGCAATTGAGTAGGAAGGTAGCGATTAGTTCGCTACCTGTCCCCTCCAGCCACCGTACGTACGGTTCCGTATACGGCGGCACATCAGAATAACTTTGTAGGAAGGGTGCTTAACTCTGTGAGAGGTAAGT
>Ga0209758_1004982_pt1 | contig 10614 bp, 6 predicted proteins | sample AraplaMF_Col_mMF_FD_184258 | JGI IMG/M metagenome (GOLD analysis project Ga0209758, IMG submission 184258) | Arabidopsis root microbial communities from the University of North Carolina, USA - plate scrape MF_Col_mMF (SPAdes) (version 2) | ecosystem: Host-associated > Plants > Roots > Endosphere ... | reverse complement strand
AGGCCGTTGGTCACCAGTTGCACCACCGTGCCGACCGAAGTCGGGCTGATGCCATATTGCGCCGCCTTGGCGCGGTCGACCTCGATCGCCCAATCGACGCCGGGCGGCGGCAGGCCGTCCGAAATATCGATGACGTTGGGGATCTTGCCGATGCGTGCCGCGACTGCGCGCGCCTTGTCGTCGAGCCCGGCCGGGTCCACGGCCGACAGGCGGATCTGGATCGGCTTGCCGGTCGGCGGACCGGCTTCCGGCACGCGCACCTCGACATCGACGCCGGGAATGCCAGCCATCACGCCGCGCAGGTCGTCGAGGATCTGGTTGGCCGACTTGCGCTCGCGCCAGTCGACGAACTCGTACTGGATGACGCCGACCACGTCTTCGGGAATGTCCTGGCCGCCGCCTTGCGTCTTGCCGACGCGGGTATAGACCGACTTCACGCCGGGCCAGCCGAGCAGGCGGTTTTCCGCCGTCTTGGTCGCCGCGTCCATTTCCGCCAGCGAAAGATTGCCGCGGGCATGGACATAGAGCAGGCCGTAATCCGGCTCGACGCTGGGGAAGAACTCGACGCCGGCGCCATATTTCGAATAGGCGAAGCCGACGCCGACCAGAAGGCAGACGGTGAGCAGGATCACGGTGATCGGGAAGCGCACCGCCTGCTTGACCACGGCCATGTACCAGCCGTCGCGGTTGCCCTCCTCGTGATGCTCCGGCGCCTTGGCGAAGATCGCGCCCAAGGTCGGCGCGAAGACCAGCGCGTAGAGCATCGAGGCCGACAGCGTCACGATCAGCGTGATCGGCATGTACTTCATGAAGTCGCCGATGATACCCGGCCAGAAGAGCAGCGGCGAGAAGGCGGCGATGCGCGTCATCGTCGCCGCGATGACCGGGCCGGCCATGCGCTTGGCGGCCAAGGCGAAGGCATCCGCCTTCGGCATGCCCTCGCTCATGCGCCGTTCCGCGAATTCGGTGACGATGATGGCGTCGTCCACCAGCATGCCGACGGCCAGGATGAGGCTGAACAGCACGATCATGTTGATCGTGTAGCCCATCATGGCGAGCAGCAGGATGCCCATCAGGAACGATGACGGGATGGCAAGCCCGATGAGCAGCGAGGCCCGCCCCGACAGCGCGTAGAGGATGACGATGAACACCAGGATGACGGCGATCATCACATGGTTCTGCAGGTCGCCCAGCAATTGGTTGACGAAGACCGACTTGTCCTGCGTGTAGGTGACATGCATGCCCTCGGGCATGGTCTTGATAAAGGTGTCGGACACTTCCCTGACGTGGTTCAACGTGTCGATCAGGTTAGCGCCGATGCGCTTCTTGACTTCGATGGCGATCGCAGGCTTGCCATTGAGACGCGTGACCGTCTCGGCGTCCTTGAAGGTCGAGCGTATCGTGGCGATGTCCTTGGCCTGGACCACGGCGTTCGGCGTGGCGACCACCGGCAGGTTGGCGACATCCTCGGGCGTCTCGATCAGCGACGGCACCTTGACCGCGTATTTGCCTTCCGAGCCCTCGAGATTGCCGGCCGCGACCAGGCTGTTGGAGGAAGCGACGCCCTGGACCACCTGGTCGAGCTGCAGCCCGTAGGAGGAAAGCTTCACCGGATCGACGACGACCTCGACAAGGTCGTCGCGCGCGCCCTGCAGCGAGCCTTCGAGCACGCCGGGCACTTCCTCGATGCGATCGCGCAGCTCGCGCGCCGCGGACGTCAGCACGCGCTCCGGCACATCGCCGGAAAGCGTGACGACCAGAACCGGGAATTCCGAGACGTTGACCTCGTTGACGGTCGGCTCCTCGGCCGCCTGCGGCAGGTCGGCCTTGGCGTCCTGCACCTTGCTGCGCGTATCCTGCAGCGCCGTCGCCAGATCTGTCTGCGGCTGGAATTCGACCAGCACATAGCCGCCGCCCTGGAAGGCGGCCGAACGCATCTCCTTGAGCCCCTTGAGGCTCTTGAGCTTGCTTTCCATCGGCCTCAGCAGCAGGCGCTCGGAATCCTCCGGCGAGATGCCCTGGTAGATCAGGCTGACATACATCATCGGAATCGGAACGTCGGGCTCCGCTTCCTTCGGCGTCGACTGGTAGGCGATCCAGCCCGCGATGATCAGAAACATCAGCGCCGATATGGTGAGGCGGGCGTTGTTGATGGCGAGTCTGACGATATCCATGACTTCGGCCTGTTGATTCTTCGGGCTGCGGACTGGCTATCGCCGGGCTATGGCCCCGGCGCGCCGCGTCGTGCTTACTGGGTGCCGGCGGTGGCTTCGCCGATCAGCTTGCTGATGGTCGCCTGGTCGGCCTCGACGGGCTTCACCAGGTCGCCTTCCTTCACCAGCTCCTGGCCGGCGACGATGATGCGCGCATCTTGCGGGATGCCGCCCAGCACAAGGCCGTGCGGCGTGTCGTCGACCAGGTCGATCGGGAAGAACGCCACCTTGTCGTCCTTGCCGACGGCGCGGATGCCGAGGTCGCCCTTGTCGCCCAGCGTCACCACCGAGCGCGGCAGCATGACCGCGTTGGTCGGCTCGGCGCTGAGCGCGATCTCGGCCGTCATGCCGGCGGGAATGGAGCCGTCGGGATTGGGGATCGCCACCTCGACGCGGAAGGTGCGGGTCTGCGACGAGGCATCGCGGCTGATGTAGCGCACTGTGCCGGTGACCTTCTGGTCGTTGACCAGGCGCACATCGGCCTCGTCGCCGATCTTGACGTAACGCAGGTCGCGCTCGCTGATTTCGCCGCGGGCGATCACCGGATCGAGCTTCAGAATCGTCGCCACCTCGCCACCCTGCATCACCGAGCTGCCGAGCTCCACCGGGATGCGGTCGATGACGCCGTCGAACGGCGCCTTGACCTCGTTGCGGTCGAGCTCCGCCTGCGCGGTATCGAGCTGCGATTGCGCGAGCGTCAGGTTGGAGCGGGCGGTGTCGAGCTGCAGCTTCGGCAGATTGCCGGTCTTGGCCAGCCGCTCGGCGGCATCGAGCTCGGCCTCGCGCTGCACCAGGAGCTGCTTGGCGTTGTCGACATTGGAGATCTTCTCCTCGGCCGCGAACATCAGCACGAGGTCGCCGGTCTTGACGCGGTCGCCCTGCTTGACCGGCAGTTTTTCGATGACGCCGGCGACGCGCGTCGCCAGCACGGCGCGCTTGTCGGCCTCGGTCAGGCCGGAGATGCGGATGGCGCGCGCATAGGTCTTGCGCGGTGGCGTCACCACGGCGACGGTGCGCAACGCGGCCTTGGGCTCGGCTTGCACCGCGTCCGGCTTGCCGGCGTTGGGCTGTGCCGATTTGCCGGCCTCAGCTTGCTTGTCGGTTGCAACCGACTTGTTGGCGGCGCTGCCGACGGACGAAAACTCGCCCGTGCCCATCCAGGCCGCGAATCCGATGAGCACGACAATGGCTGCAAGCTTGTGAAACCTGATTTTCGGCATCGTCATCTTTTCCGTTGCAGGACCTGGCGAGGTCGGTGCTTCCGACTTCGGGCGCGCGGCCGATATGGGTGTGCGCGGGACCTAGTTCAATTTGCCGTGATCGGCGAAGCGCAGCTTCTACCTGAAAGTTGCGGCGCAATATAGCCGGAAAAGTTGCAGAAGCATTGCGGCGTGGAACGTGATTCCTCGACAAACAAGTGCTTTTCTGCCAGCCGGCTGCCGCTTTTGCGTGCACGCCGACAGCTTTCCATGGGTTTCCCCAAGGTTACTGGCAGCAGCCGTCAGGATGATGCGGAAATCCTCCATATCAGGCCGCCATCATCCGGTTGACCGCGCTTCCACCCCGCCATTCCCCGGCTGAAGCTGTCAAGTGATGAGGTTCAGCAGCCGCAAGAGACGCTCGAATGTCTTGCCGTAAGGCGGACGCAGCAGGCCGCCGGCGCTGAGCTTCGACTGGATGAAGATCGGCTTTTCCTTGCTGAAGGTGCGAAAACCCCATTCGCCGTGATAGGCGCCCATGCCGCTTTCGCCGACACCGCCGAAGGGCTGCCGTTCCTGCGCCAGATGCATCATGCAGTCATTGATAGTGACGCCGCCGGCCACGGTTTCCCGCATGACCCTGCGGCGATTGGCGCTGTCGCTGCCGAACCAGTAAAGCGCCAGCGGACGCTCGCCCCGGTTCACATGCTCGATGGCCTCGTCGACCGTGCCATATTCGACGATCGGCAGCACCGGCCCAAAGATCTCCTCGCGCATCAGCCGCAGGGTCTCGCCGGCATTGCGCACCAGCACGGGCGCCATCTTGCGGTCGCTGACGCCGAGCGTCTCGTTGCCAGGATTGACCTCGATGATGTCGGCGCCGCTGTCGCGCGCCTCGGCGACCATGTCGCCCAACCGCCGGTGATGCCGCTCGCTGACGATCGCCGTATAGTCGGCATTGTCGCCGAGGCGCGGATAGAGCTTCGCCATTGCCGCCGCGAACTTGGCCGCGATCGCCGCGCCCTGGCCTTGCGGCACCATGAGATAATCCGGCGCGATGCAGGTCTGGCCTGCATTGAGCAGCTTGCCGTAGGCGACGCTGGCGACCGCCGCGTCGAGATCGCAGGATGGATCGAAGATCGCCGGCGACTTGCCGCCGAGCTCGAGCGTCACCGGCGTCAGATTGGCGGCGGCGGCGAGCGCCACCTGGCGGCCGACGGCGGTCGAGCCGGTGAACAGGAGGTGGTCGAACGGCAGCGACACGAACGCCTTGCCGACCTCCGCGTCGCCGACCATCACGCTGACCTCGTCGGCGGCGAAATATTTCTCGACCAGGCTGGCGAGCAGGTCCGAAAACTCCGGCGTCAGCTCCGACGGCTTGATCATAACGCGATTGCCGGCCGCCAGTGCCGCGGTCACCGGCGCGATGGCGAGTTGGAAGGGATAGTTCCAGGGCGAAACGACGCCGACGACGCCGAGCGGCTGCGGCAGCAAGCGGTTGCGTCCAGGCAGGAACGGCAGGCTGGTGGCGACGCCGCGCTCGCGCATCCAGGCGCCGAGATGCGACAGCGCATGCCTGATGGCGGCACGCACGACGAACAGTTCGGCAAGCCGCGTTTCCTCAGCCGAGCGGGCGGAGAAATCGCTGTCGATCGCCGCGCAGATCTCGGCCTCATGCTTTTCGGTGAGCGCCAGAAGGCGGTTCAGCCGGTCCTTGCGCACCTCGATGGTGGGGAACGGCTCCTTCTCGAAAGCCCTACACTGCGCTTCAAACCTGACCCCGAGAGCGTTCTGTCTGGTCTGCAGCATCGCCACCTCCCCTTTACGTTCAGGTAAGTTACATCGCCCAGGCAACCGAATCCAGCATTGCCCCGGTTCCGTTGGGGAATGCTCCGGCAAACGCCCCGATCCAAGTGCCCAAAATAATCCCGTTTGGCGCTCGTCATCGACATAGCAAAACCACCGGTCCGCAAACGGCCCTTTTTGCCGTTCATGCATCGATTGGGCGTGCGTAACGGTCCTTGGCGATGGTGCGCGGCTCGTGACAAAAACCGCAAGATCGGTCGAGCGCCTCATGTCGGCGCGGCTTAGCTGGTGCTGCCACGGAGAATGGAACAATGAAGGCGGCGCTTCAAAACCACCATGCCCGGATGCAGCGGGTGCTGGATCACATAGACCGGCATCTGGACGACGATCTGGACCTGGACGCGCTGAGCAGCGTCGCAGCCTACTCGAAATATCATTTCCACCGGCAGTTCACGGCGACCTTCGGGCTGTCAGTGCATCGCTATGTCCAGCTCACCCGCATGAAGCGTGCTTCGTACAGGCTTGCCGACAGGGACGCCCAAAGCGTCACGGACATAGCGATGGACGCCGGCTACGACGCGCCGGATGCCTTCGCCCGCGCCTTTCGGCAACGGTCTGGACAATCGCCTTCGTCGTTCCGGAATTCCCCTAACTGGGGGTCGTGGCTGATGGCCTTCGGGCCTCTCGACAACGCCAGGAGAAAGCTCATGCAGATAATTTTCACCCAAGACGATGTGACGGTCCGCGATGTGCCGCCCACGCCGGTGGCAATCATGGAACATCGGGGGGACCGGGCGACGCTCGGCGACACCATCCAGCGGTTCATCGCCTGGCGCAAGGCAGCCGGCCTGTCGCCCGAGACAAGCCCGACCTTCAACGTCTTCCGCTCCGAGAGATGTCCCGCTGTCGCGGCCGACTACAGCATGGACATCTGCGTCGGCACCGACCAGCCGATCGACGCGAGCGACGAGCAGATGAAGGCCGGCGTGATCCCCGGCGGACGCTGCGCGGTGCTGCGCTACCCCGGCAATACCAACAATCTGGAGCCGGCCGCGCTTTACCTTTATCGCGAATGGCTTCCGGCGAGCGGCGAGGAAGCGCGCGACTTCCCGATCTATTGCCAGCGGCGGCTGTCGTTCCTTCCGGAGATGTCGGTGCCCGAGATCGTCACCGAACTCTTTCTGCCGCTGAAATAACGCGGCAGGACGGCGGCCTTCTCTTTCCGTTCGAGGAACGGACCGGCCGCTGTCCACCCAATCTCGGTCTTCACGCTCACGACCTTGGCGATCAGGCCCGGCGCCGCGCTGATTCCGGCTTGATGCGCGCGGCAAGGAATTCCTTGACGCGCCGCCCCGGCGCCGGACCGCGCAGCGGCTTGAAGCCGTCGTCGAGCTCGCCCGAAAGATCGAGTGTCGGCCGCTGGCCGACAGCGTCGTAGTTCTCTTCCAGCCAATCGCTGGCGGCACTGCGGCCGAGGTCGCGCAGATAGGCGATGAAAGCCCATTCGGCATTGACCTTGGACGACGCGGAGAGATCCTTGAACGCCTCGTCGGCATCGATGCGGTGCATGCGGATATCGCGATATTCGCCATGCGGCAGGCGCCCGGCCGCGATCAGTTCCTTGACGAAGGCGATCGAGCGGAATTCGCGCAGCAGCCCGGCGTTGAAGGTGATCTCGTCGATACGGTTCTGGATCTCGTTGGCGCTTTTCGGCGTGCCTTCGCGCACGACCGGGTTGATCTGCACCAGGAGCACGTCCTCGGTCGCAGCCGTCTTGAAGAACGGATAGAGCGCCGGATTGCCGCCATAGCCGCCATCCCAATAGGGCACCCCCTTGATTTCGACCGCTTGGAACAGCTGCGGCAGGCAGGCCGATGCCATCACCGTGTCGAGGTCGATCTCGCCGTCGGAGAAGACGCGCAGCTGTCCGGTTTCGACATTGGTCGCCGAGATGAACAGCTCCATCGACTTGCAGGCGCGCACATTGTTGAAGTCGATCTCCTTCTCCACCACATCGCGCAGCGGATTGAGGCCGAGCGGATTGGCGACATAGGGCGAGAACACCCGCGACATCGTGTCGAAGAAAACATAGCCGGGCGTGTTCTCTATCGACCAGTTGCCCCAGACCACGTCCCACGGCATGCGCTGCACCGGGCTGAAACGCCCCTTCGAGGCCACCGCCCGCCAGAAATCGTCGAGTTTCTTGCGCGCGCCTTCCACGCCGCCCTGGACAAAGCCGTCGGCCAGCGCCACCGCGTTCATGGCGCCGGCGCTGGTGCCGGACACCGCCGCGATCTCCAGCCGGCCATCCTCCAGCAGCCGGTCGAGCACGCCCCAGGAAAAGGCGCCGTGAGAGCCGCCGCCCTGGAGCGCCACGTTGATCTTCTTCTTTTCCTCCGCCTTGCCGTTCTTCGCCATGGCGTTCCTTGTCTCGATGCGCCGGCCTACCGCCGCGTCATTTGGACGGAGTCGGAGCGGTCAGCTTATGTTGCAGTGCAGCATATAAGGGCAGACCAAGGCAAGAACACGAACACACACGCGTGATCGGTTGAAATTTCGGTCATAGCGGAGCGCTTTCCTCGCCCCACGAAAGTGGAGAGAGGTGGCCCGGCGAAGCCGGGACGGAGAGGGGGTCTTCGCAGCCGCCGGAAGTTTGGCTCTCGCGAACCGCTACTGCCTGTTAGGAGTCAGCCGGCACTTCGCCCGGAAGGGACGCCGCTTCACGGCCAGCGTCCCCCTCTCCGTCCCGGCTTCGCCGGGCCACCTCTCCCCCGCTTTGCGGGGGCGAGGAACTGCTTCTCAGGCTACGAGATCTGGCACCGGCCCGACATAATGTGACTGCGGCCGGATGAGCCGTCCGGTCGCCTGCTGCTCGCGGGCGTGCGCAATCCAGCCGGCGACGCGCCCGGCGGCAAAGACGTTGGAGAACGCCTCTTTCGGGAATCCGACCGCTTCCAGCAAAAGTGCGGTGTAGAACTCGACATTGGTCTGGATCGAGCGTTGCGGCTTGGCGATCCTGAGCACCTCGAGCGCCGCCTGTTCCACCGTCTCGGCGAAGGCCAGCCGGCTACCCATCTCCTTGCTGCTTACGCCGTTGCGCAAACCGAGCTGCCGCACGACGGCCTTCAGCGCGTCGGCGCGCGGATCGCGCACGCGGTAGATGCGATGGCCGAAACCCATGATGCGCTCGCCATGCGCGATCTCGTCGCGGAGCCAGGCGGAGGCATCGCCGCTGGCCTCGATGGCGTCCAGCATCTCGATCACCGGCCCCGGCGCGCCGCCATGCAGCGGGCCTTTCAGCGCCCCGAGCCCGGCCAGGATCGCCGAGGTCAGCCCGGCTTGGGTCGAGGCCACCACGCGGGTCGCGAAGGTCGAGGCGTTGAGCCCGTGGTCGCAGACCGTCACCAGATAGCTGTCCAGCGCCCTGGCAAGCGCCGGCGAAGCGGTGCCGGAGAGCATCCGCAGCATATCGCCGGCATGATCGGCTTTTGCATCGGGAGCAATCGGCGTCTCGCCCCGGCCAAGGCGCAGCAGCGCCGGCGTCAGCACCGCCGGCGCCGCGACCAGCCGCAGCGCGTCGGCAAGCCCGTCACCGTCCGGCAGGATGGCCATGCCGGCTCGCATGCCGCTGTAGACGTCGAGCGGCGCCAGATGGGCAAGCATCGGTTTCAGACGATCAAATACTTCCACCCGCGCCTTACCGATCGCCTTCTCCAGTTCGGCATCGGTCGAAAGGTCGTCGAAGAAGCCGTCGAACAACAGCCGGACCACTTGCGCGTAACGCCAGCGGCCAGCGAGTTCCATCAGCGAATGGCCGCGGATGGTGAGATGTCCGCCCACACCGTCGACATCGGAAAGCACTGTGTCGGCCGCCACAACATCATCGAGCCCGTTTGGCATGATCGTCTCCTTGATCTTTTGTGCACGGCAACTTAATGCTGCGCAATCAATGCATCAATCTTGATCAAGATAATCAACGTAAGGCGGCAAATGACGGAGTGGCTGACGCGGGAGCAGGCGCTGGAGCGGCTGAACGTCCGGCCGCAGACGCTTTATGCCTATGTCAGCCGCGGCCGCATCGGCATGAAGCCGGACGACGCCGACCCGCGCCGCAGCCAGTACCGCGCCGACGACATCGCCGCCCTTGCCAAGCGCCGCGACCGCGGAAGGAGCCCGCGGGCGATCGCCGAAAGCGCCATCGCCTGGGGCGAGCCGGCGATCGCCACCTCCATCTCGACGGTGCTGCATGGCCGCCTCGTCTATCGCGGCAGAGATGCTGTCGAGCTTTCGGCGACGGCGACGCTGGAGGAGACCGCCGAACTGCTGTGGGCCTCCGAGCGTCCGGTATCATTGGCCTCGCTGACCCCTTCGGCCGCCCGGCAAAGCGGCACGCCGACGGCCTTCGCCAGGCTCTCGGCGCTCGCCGCCGAGGGCTGGCCCTCGCTCGGCCGCAGGCCGGCCATGCTGCAGCAGGACGGCGCCGCCGCCACCAGCGCTCTGGCCACGGCGTTCGGCGCGACGCCCGGCTCGGAGCCAGTGCATGACAGGTTGGCGCAGGGTTGGTCGGTTGACACCGCGGGCGCAAGGCTCATCCGCAAGGCGCTGGTGCTGCTTGCCGATCACGAGCTCAACGCCTCGACCTTCGCCGCCCGCGTCGCGGCCTCCACCGGCGCGCCGATCGCCGCCTGCCTGCTCGCCGGCCTTGCGACGCTGACCGGCCCGCGTCACGGCGGAGCGGGTGCGGCGGCGATCGCGCTGGTCGAGGATGCGGAGCGGCTGGGTCCCGACGAGGCGATCGCCCGCTGGCTCGCCCATGACCGGCCATTGCCAAGCTTCGGCCACCCGCTCTACCCGGAAGGCGATCCGCGCGCCGAGGCCCTGTTTTCCGACTTCAGGATCGATGACGGGCTGTTGCGGCTGCGCAAGGCGGTTCTTGCCGCGACCGGGCTGCATCCGAACATCGATTTCGCCCTCGCCGCGATGACGCGCGGCCTTCGCCTGCCCGCCGATGCCCCGTTCCGCCTGTTCGCGCTCGGCCGCAGCGTCGGCTGGACGGCGCACGCCGTCGAGCAGGTCACCAGCAACAAGCCCATCAGGCCCCGCGCCCGCTATGACGGGCCTACGGGATGATGACTGACAGCCACCTTCAGCGCAGACGACTGCGATTGGCGGAAGCATCTATCAAGTCGTCATTCTAGGGCGGAGCAAGGAGCGAAGCGACGCGCGCAGACCCTAGGATCCATACCGTGACGCTAAGGCGCTGCAACGATTACAGAATTCTGCACCGCTGCGCTTCACGTCGAAGGTCACGGAATGGATCCTCGGGTCAAGCCCACTGCTGTCCGGTTAAAGTTCTAGGACCATCTGGCTGTTGTTTGGTTTGGGCGGCGGCGGGG
>Ga0209758_1004973_pt1 | contig 10629 bp, 9 predicted proteins | sample AraplaMF_Col_mMF_FD_184258 | JGI IMG/M metagenome (GOLD analysis project Ga0209758, IMG submission 184258) | Arabidopsis root microbial communities from the University of North Carolina, USA - plate scrape MF_Col_mMF (SPAdes) (version 2) | ecosystem: Host-associated > Plants > Roots > Endosphere ... | reverse complement strand
GTGCAGACTACCGAGGGCCTGAAGCGCGAGGTCGCCAACCTCTCGAATCAGATCGGCGACAAGCTGAAGGGCTACATCATCGACCTGCGCAACAACCCGGGCGGCCTGCTCGAGGAAGCGGTCACCGTCTCCGACTCGTTCCTGGAGAAGGGCGAGATCGTCTCGACTCGCGGCCGCAATGCCGAGGAGACGCAGCGTCGCACCGCGCATGCGGGCGATCTGACCAAGGGCAAGCCGGTCATCGTGCTGGTCAATGGCGGCTCGGCCTCGGCGTCGGAGATCGTCGCCGGCGCGCTGCAGGACCACAAGCGCGCGACCATCGTCGGCACGCGCTCGTTCGGCAAGGGCTCGGTGCAGACCATCATCCCGCTCGGCTCGGGCAATGGCGCGCTGCGTCTGACCACGGCGCGCTATTACACGCCGTCGGGCAAGTCGATCCAGGCCAAGGGCATCGTGCCCGACATCGAAGTGCTGCAGGACGTGCCGGACGAGTTGAAGTCGCGCACCGACACCAAGGGCGAGGCTTCGCTGCGCGGCCATCTGAAGAACGACGGCGACGAGAAGACCGGCTCGCAGTCCTACGTTCCGCCGGACGCCAAGGACGACAAGGCACTCAAGCTCGCCGGCGACCTGCTCCACGGCATCAAGAACAGCGCCTCCGCGGCGCCCACGCCGGGCGACAACAAGGGCGCGACCACCGACAAGCCCAAAGCGGCGAACTAAGTCGGGCGCATCACGCGATCCAGAAAAAGGGCGGCTCCCGGAGCCGCCCTTTTTGCTTGGTGTTGCGCGATCCCCGGCGCATCCCGGCCTGCCGCCGCTTGACCTCGGCGTGGTATCGTCGGCGGGAGTGATTCGGGATCTCGCATGACTGAAACGGCCGATGATCTGAGCGCCCCGCTCGGACAGGACAAGCCGCGCCGGAAGCGCCGGCTGCGGCTGCCGTTCACGGCCATGCAGGCGCTGGCCGTCATGCTCGGCCTGTTCCTGGCCGCCTTTGCCGGCTTTGCCATCTTCAACAAGGATCCGCTCGGCGGCGAGCCGATGACGCGGGTCGCGATCCGCGAGCCCAAAGCCACGGGCGAGAAGCCCGCCGCTGCCGGTCAGGGCCAGGAGAGCAAGCAGGACAGCAAGCACGAGGCCAAGGAAGCACCGAAGCAAGCGGGCGAGCAGAAGACCGTCACCATGATCGACGGCTCCACCGGCGCGCGCCACGACGTGGTGATCGGTGGCGGGGACTCGGCGGACAAGGGCGAAGCGGCCGCCGCGAACGCGCCGCCGCCCGTCATGGCCGGGATCGACCCGAAACTGCTGGAGAAGTCGCGCTACGGCATGATCCCGGTGGTGGCCGGAGACCTGAAGCCGTTCAACGTCTATGCTGCGGATGCCGACCGCGCCAAGGCCGCCAAGATGCCCGTGGTCGCGATCCTGATCGGCGGCCTCGGCGTCGGCGCCGCCAAGACCACCGACGCGATCATGCGGCTGCCGCCGGCGGTGACGCTGGCCTTCACGCCCTACGGTGCCGACCCCGGCAAGCTGGCCGAACGGGCCCGCGCCCAGCGCCACGAGATCTTCCTCCAGATCCCGATGGAGCCCTACGACTTTCCGGACAACGATCCGGGGCCGCAGACGCTGCTGACCTCGCTCACTACCGACCAGAACATGGACCGCCTGTACTGGCACCTCAGCCGCATGCAGGGCTATGCCGGCCTCACCAATTTCATGGGCGCCCGCTTCGTGGCGACGGAGCCGGCGATGCAGCCGATCATCCGCGAGGCGGCCAAGCGCGGCCTCGGCTTCTTCGACGACGGCTCCTCGCCCCGCAGCATCGCATCGCAGGCTGCGGCCGGCGCGGTGATGCCGTTCGGCAAGGGCGACATCGCAATCGACGCGGTGCCGACCCCGGCCGAGATCGACCGCGCCCTGAGCAAGCTCGAATCGCTGGCGCGCGAGCGCGGCGCCGCCGTCGGCATCGCCTCGGCCCTGCCGGTCTCGATCGAGCGCATCGGCGCCTGGACCAAGACATTGAGCGACCGGGGTATCCTTTTGGTGCCATTGACAACCGCGATGCTGAAATCAAAATCCAGCTAAATCAACGGATTGGTACGGCACAGGTCCCGCGGGGGCCGGCATGCCCGCCAAAAGCACGCGAGAGGCCTGGCGGAATGGCGCGTTACGAGGATTTGCCCTACCGGACCTGCGTCGGCGTGATGCTGATCAACCGGAAGGGACTGGTGTTCATCGGTCGCCGCGCCGGCGGCATCGAGCATGTCGACGACAGCCATGTCTGGCAGATGCCGCAGGGCGGCGTCGATCCCGGCGAGGACACCTGGGACGCGGCCAGGCGCGAGCTCTATGAGGAGACCAGCGTGCGCTCGGTCGAGCGGCTCGGCGAGGTCCCGGACTGGCTCACTTACGACATTCCGCGCACGGTCGCGGGGCGTGCCTGGAAGGGCCGTTACCGGGGCCAGCGCCAGAAATGGTTCGCAGTGCGCTTCACCGGCGAGGACAGCGAGATCAACGTCGAGCACCCCGGCGGCGGCCACAAGGCCGAGTTCGTGAGCTGGCGCTGGGAACCGATGAAGAATTTGACCGGGCTGATCATTCCCTTCAAGCGCCCGGTCTACGAGCGCGTGGTGAAGGAATTTTCCGCGCTGGCGGATGAATAAATCAAATTGTCATTCCGGGTTCGGTGCTAAGGCATCGCCGGAATGACACGGAAGATCCGCACGTGACGAATGAAAAGCCCTACCGTCCCAATGTGGGCATCGCCTTGTTCAATGCCGAAGGCCGCGTTCTGATCGGGCACCGCTTCAAGGGCGACGGGCCCGAGATCATCCTGCCGGGCCTCGACTGGCAGATGCCGCAGGGCGGGGTCGACGACGGCGAGAATCTGCGCGACGCCGCGATGCGCGAACTCTGGGAAGAGACCAGCGTCGTCAGCGCTGATTTTCTCGGCGAGACCGACTGGCTCACCTACGAATTCCCGCCCTATGACGGACCGCAGACGCACCGGCTGGCGAAGTTCCGCGGCCAGCGCCAAAAGTGGTTCGCGCTGCGCTTCACCGGCAAGGACGACGAGATCGATCCGCTGACGCCGCGCAACGACCAGCCCGCGGAATTCGACGCATGGCGCTGGGAGCGCCTCGACCGCGTCGCCGATCTCGTGGTGCCGTTCCGCCGCGACGTCTACCGCGCGGTGGCGCAGCAGTTCGCGCCGTTCGGAAACTGAAGCTGCGAAACAACCCCATGCACAGTAGAATGGGGTTTGAAATCCTTAGGGAATTTTTCGGCGAAAATTTGGGCGTCAGGGGCGCACCATTCCCTCGCGCCCTCTCCCGCTTGCGCCGCGATCTTGCGCTTCATCCGCGCGCGCGGAATGCCGCTACCGGCGGCAGGGTGCAACAAAGTTTCAGCGCCCGCCACGGCCGCGACGAGCGCTGAACCTGTTCAGGAATTTGAAGCTTGAGCCCCGGAGCGGTGCCCCGGGGCTTAATGCATAGCCGTGCTGTTGAGCTGCTGCTGGATGCTCTTGAAGTGGTCGAGCCGCGCGATGGCCTGATCGAGCTCGTTGCCTTCGTGCTCCTTCAGACCCTCTTCCATCTCCGAGACGGTCGCCGCGAACTGGGCGCGGTCGAGCTCGGCCAGCGACGTCGCCACGTCGGCGAGCACGGTCAGGCCCTTTTCGGAAACCTCGGCGATGCCGCCGAGCACGATGACCTTCTCGTGCTTGCCGCCGGTGGTGACGGTGAGAATGCCGGGGCGGATCGCAGCCACGACCGGCGCATGTCCCGCCAGCACGCCGAAATCACCCTCGACGCCGGGAATGTCGACCTGATCGACCTCACCCGAGAATGCGAGCTTTTCCGGCGAGACGAGATCGAAGTGGAAGGTGGCCATGGGCTATCCGTTGTTTTCCGCTTGTCACCCGCGGGCCTGACCCGCGGGTCCATCCATCAAGATTCCTATCTGATGGATTGCCGGGTCAATCCCGGCAATGACACCTAGAATCAGGCCGCTTCCGCCGCCAGCTTCTTGCCCTTTTCGACCGCCTCTTCGATGGTGCCGACCATGTAGAAGGCAGCTTCCGGCAGGTGATCGTACTTGCCTTCCACCAGGCCCTTGAAGCCCTTGATGGTGTCGGCGAGCTCGACGAACTTGCCCGGCGATCCCGTGAAGATTTCGGCGACGTGGAACGGCTGCGACATGAAGCGCTCGACCTTGCGGGCGCGGGCCACGGTCAGCTTGTCCTCTTCCGAAAGCTCGTCCATGCCGAGAATGGCGATGATGTCCTGCAGTGCCTTGTAGCGCTGCAGCACCTGCTGGACCTGACGGGCGACCGCGTAGTGCTCCTCGCCGACGACCAGCGGAGAGAGCATGCGCGAGGTCGAGTCGAGCGGGTCCACCGCCGGATAGATGCCCTTTTCGGCGATCGAGCGCGACAGCGTGGTGGTCGCGTCCAAATGCGCGAACGAGGTCGCGGGCGCCGGGTCGGTCAAGTCGTCGGCCGGAACGTAGATGGCCTGCACCGAGGTGATCGAGCCCTTCTGGGTGGTGGTGATGCGCTCCTGCAGCGCGCCCATGTCGGTCGCGAGCGTCGGCTGATAACCCACCGCCGAAGGAATACGACCCAAGAGCGCCGACACTTCCGAGCCGGCCTGGGTGAAGCGGAAGATGTTGTCGACGAAGAACAGCACGTCCTGGCCCTTGTCGCGGAAGTCTTCCGCGATGGTCAGACCCGTGAGCGCGACGCGGGCGCGGGCGCCGGGCGGCTCGTTCATCTGGCCGAACACCAGCGCGCACTTCGACTTGACGCTCGGATCGGGGTTCTTCGGGTCGGCGTTGACCTTGGACTCGATGAACTCGTGATAGAGGTCGTTGCCCTCGCGGGTACGCTCGCCGACGCCGGCGAACACGGAGTAACCACCGTGCGCCTTCGCGACGTTGTTGATCAGCTCCTGAATCAGCACGGTCTTGCCGACGCCGGCGCCGCCGAACAGGCCGATCTTGCCGCCCTTCGCATACGGAGCCAGGAGATCGACGACCTTGATGCCGGTGACGAGAATTTCAGCTTCGGTCGACTGGTCGGTGTAGCTCGGCGCTTCCTGGTGGATGGCGCGCAGGCCTTCGGTCTTGACCGGGCCGGCTTCGTCGATCGGCTCGCCGATGACGTTGATGATGCGGCCGAGCGTGCCTTCGCCGACCGGAACGCGGATCGGCGAACCGGTGTCGGTCACTTCCTGGCCGCGAACCAGACCTTCGGTCACGTCCATCGCAATCGTGCGCACGGTGGACTCACCGAGATGCTGCGCAACCTCCAGCACGAGGCGGATGTTGCCGTTCTTGGTTTCCAGCGAATTGAGAATGGCCGGCAGGTGGCCTTCGAACTGAACGTCGACGACGGCGCCCATGACCTGGGTGACGCGACCGACCTGGTTAGCTGCTGTAGCCATGAAGCTCTCCTTCGAAATTCTGTACTTGAACGACCGTCGTGAGTTCGTGCGTCAGACCGCCTCGGCGCCGGAGATGATCTCGATCAGCTCCTTGGTGATCTGGGCTTGACGGGTTCGGTTATAGATCTGGGTTTGCTTGCGGATCATTTCGCCGGCGTTGCGGGTGGCGTTGTCCATCGAGCTCATCTGCGCGCCGTAGAACGAGGCGTTGTTTTCCAGCAGCGCGCGGAAGATCTGCACCGCGATGTTGCGCGGCAGCAGGCGGGAGAGGAGTTCGTCCTCCTCCGGCTCGTATTCATAGGAGGTCGCGGGCGCGTTCGCCGCCTTTTCTTCCACCGCCAGCGGAATGATCTGCTGCGCGGTCGGGACCTGGGCGATCACCGACTTGAACTGCGCGTAGAACAGCGTGCAGACGTCGAACTCGCCGTTGTCGAAACGGGCCAGCACTTTCCTGGCGATGTCCTCGGCGTTGACGAAGCCGAGCTGGCGAACGCTGCGCAGGTCGAGATGCTCGACGATCTGCTTGTCGAACAGGCGGCGGAGCTGCTCGTAGCCCTTGCGGCCGACGCAGAAGAATTTCACTTCCTTGCCCTGCGCCATCAGCGCCTGGGCGCGATCGCGCGCCAGGCGCACGATCGAGGAGTTGAAGGCGCCGGACAGGCCGCGCTCGCCGGTGCAGACCAGCAGCAGGTGAACCTGGTCCTTGCCGGTGCCGGCGAGCAGCGCCGGTGCGCCGGGCGAACCGGCGGCAGCGCTGGCAATGTTGGAGATCACCGCGCCCATCTTGTCGGCGTAGGGCCGGGCCGCCTCGGCGGCCTGCTGGGCACGGCGCAACCGGGACGCAGCAACCATCTGCATCGCCTTGGTGATCTTTTGCGTCGCCTTGGTGGAGGCGATGCGGACGCGCATGTCTTTAAGAGACGCCATTCTTCGTTCACCCCGGCGGTTCGACTGAAGCGTCGGACCGCTAGCCTGTCCCTATCGCGATGCCCGGCCGGGCGCCGGGCACGCTTCTTGTTGTCTCGTCTCTCGCGAAGCAGTCACGGCCGGACGGATCCGGCCATGACGCTCGTTACGCGAAGCTCTTGGCAAAACCTTCGACCACCGACTTCAGCTTGGCAGCGGTGTCGTCGGTGAGGTCGCGGGTGTCGCGGATCGAATTGAGGATCTCGACGTTCTTGCCGCGCAGCAGCGAGAGCAGGCCGTCCTCGAACGCACGCACCTTGTTGATGGGGAGCGGATCGAGATAGCCGTTGGTGCCGGCCCAGATCACGCAGACCTGCTCTTCCATCTTCAGCGGCGCGAACTGCGGCTGCTTCAGGAGCTCGGTCAGGCGCGAACCGCGGTTCAGCAGGCGCTGGGTCGAGGCGTCGAGGTCGGAGCCGAACTGCGCGAACGCCGCCATTTCGCGGTACTGCGCGAGCTCGCCCTTGATCTTGCCGGCGACCTTCTTGGTGGCCTTGGTCTGCGCCGAGGAACCGACGCGCGACACCGACAGACCGACGTTCACGGCGGGACGGATGCCCTGGAAGAACAGGTCGGTTTCCAGGAAGATCTGGCCGTCGGTGATCGAGATGACGTTGGTCGGGATGTAGGCCGACACGTCGTTGGCCTGGGTTTCGATGACCGGCAGCGCCGTCAGCGAGCCCGAGCCCTGGTCCTTGTTCAGCTTCGCCGCGCGCTCGAGCAGGCGGGAATGCAGATAGAACACGTCGCCCGGGTAGGCTTCGCGGCCCGGCGGGCGGCGCAGCAGCAGCGACATCTGGCGGTAGGCGACGGCCTGCTTGGACAGATCGTCATAGATGATGACCGCGTGCATGCCGTTGTCGCGGAAATACTCGCCCATGGTGCAGCCGGTGAACGGCGCGATGTACTGCATCGGCGCCGGATCCGAAGCGGTGGCGGCGACGATGATCGAGTACTCGAGCGCGCCCTGCTCTTCCAGCACCTTCACGAACTGGGCGACGGTCGAACGCTTCTGGCCGACCGCGACGTAGACGCAGTACAGCTTGATGTTCTCGTCGGGCTGCGCGTTGAGCGGCTTCTGGTTCAGGATGGTGTCGAGCGCGATCGCGGTCTTGCCGGTCTGACGGTCGCCGATGATCAGCTCGCGCTGGCCGCGGCCGATCGGGATCAGGGCGTCGATCGCCTTGAGGCCCGTCGCCATCGGCTCGTTCACCGACTTGCGCGGGATGATGCCGGGCGCCTTGACGTCGACGCGCATGCGCTTGTCGGCCTGGATCGGGCCCTTGCCGTCGATCGGGTTGCCGAGCGCGTCGACGACGCGGCCGAGCAGACCCTTGCCGACCGGCGCGTCCACGATGGCGCGGGTGCGCTTGACGGTCTGGCCTTCCTTGATCTCGCGGTCGGCACCGAAAATAACGATACCGACGTTGTCGGTTTCGAGGTTCAGCGCCATGCCGCGGGTGCCGTTCTCGAACTCGACCATTTCACCGGCCTGGACATTGTCCAGACCGTAGACGCGGGCGATACCGTCGCCGACGGACAGCACCTGTCCGACTTCGGAGACTTCAGCTTCCTGGCCGAAATTCTTGATCTGGTCCTTGAGGATCGCGGAAATTTCCGCGGCGCGGATGTCCATCAGCCTGCCTCTTTCATCGCGTGCTTGATCGAATTGAGTTTGGTGCGAAGCGAACTATCGACCATGCGGCTGCCAAGCTTCACGACGAGGCCACCGATGATCGAGGGATCGACATTCACGTTCAGCGCGACGTCCTTGCCGGTCACCGACTTCAGGGCAACCTTGAGGGCGTCGAGATTCTTGTCCGAGAGCGCTTCCGCCACTGTCACGTCCGCGGTCGCCTCGCCCTTGAACCTGGCGACGAGGGCACGGTAGGCGCGGATGACATCCGTCACCACGAACAGGCGGCGATTGGCGGTCAGCACTTTCAGGAAATTGGCGGAGATGCCGGCGATACCGGCCTTGTCCAGCACGGCCGAGAGGGCCCTGGACTGAGCCTCGGCGGCGAACACCGGACTGCGGACGAGGCGCCTGAGATCGGCGCTTTCGTTCAGCAAGCCCTCGAACCTCTCGAGATCGGCTTTGACCTCGTCGACCGCTTTCTGGTCGCGGGCCAGTTCAAACAAGGCCGTTGCATAACGGCCCGACACACCGGAAACGGACGTATCTTCTGCAGCCACAGACGCGCTCTTTTTGCTGTCAAACTCGCAAGGGAAAAACCGTCGCCACAACGCGGCGCCTAGCGATCCAAGCCCTTGGAATTCAAGCGGGACTTCGATTTTCGGCCGACACGGGAAGTGCCGGGTCCGTTAAAATCGCGGCTTTGCTAACATAGCAGGCGCGCACGTGCAACATGACGGCAACTTAAAGGCTTGGCTGTTTCTCGCCAGTTCGTCGCAGCTTGCGGCGTAGCGACCACACGTTCGACCACGTTGCACCAAACTGGACGACGACGTGCCGCGCCACGGAATTGCCGTGAGCCTTAACCGCGCCATTGCGCCCATTCGTTCCTGCCCTCAGCGCATAGCGGCCATGAACACGAATCGCAGAGCCGTGAATCCGGCGGCGATGCGCGGGCTGCCGAATACTTACCCAATTCTAAACGCTGAGTGTGATGACTTCACTCTACAGTATTAGGAAGTAATTATTGGGTTAATAAATCGTTAAAGCGAAATATTACGGAATATTGGCCGATTAGCTGCACGGGTCACAAGATATTACATCCCGACACATACCTAAAATACTGCCCAATTCACGCCTCATTGCGAAAGGAAACGCAAGTCGCTCACAACTGATGGGGGCTCCACTAGCCACATATGTGGCAATACTAGCTTAGGGACCACTAAATGCTGTCTTTGAAGACGCTGGGCTTTGTGACCCAGCCGCGTACGGCGATCGCTTTTGTTGCTGCAACTCTCCTCGTTGGTGGGACTGCCACGGAGGCTGCCGCCAAATCCAGGCATCACCACCGGTACTCTCACCATCATCACCGCCACCACGCCCAGAACGACGCCAATGCGACCCCTGATTGGCGCAACGCCAATGCGTCGATGACGCCGTCGTCGGGCACCGGGCGCTCCTTTTCCGGCATGGCTTCCTATTACGGCAACGAGTCCGGTAGCCGGACCGCGTCGGGCCAGCGCTTCAACCAGAACGCCATGACCGCGGCGCACCGTTCGCTGCCGTTCGGCACCAAGCTCCGCGTCACCCACGGCAGCTCGAGCGTCATCGTCACCATCAACGACCGTGGCCCGTTCATTCGCGGCCGTGTGCTCGATCTCTCCACGGGCGCTGCCCGCGCCATCGGCCTCACCGGCGCCGGCGTCGGCCGCGTCACCGCCGAAGTGGTGTCCTAAGCGCTCCAGGTCGAAGTGCAGTTCTCGTCATTGTCTGCGGACATGTGAGCGGCGAGATCAGAGCGAGCGAAACAAGCCCGCCGTCTTGGGGGACGGCGGGCTTTTTTATGTGCTGTCGGGCCTACAAAAAGCTCTGCGGATCGACGTCGACTTCCAGCTTCTGATTGCCCTTCGGCTTCGGGCACACCGCGAGCCAGTTGCGCAAATAATCCGACAGGTCGAAACCGCGCGCCGATTTCACCAGGATGCGGAAGCGATAGCGGCCCTTGATGACCGCGAGCGGCGCTTCCGCCGGCCCCAGCACCACCACGCGCTCGTCGCGCGGCGCAAGCGCAACGAGTCTCCGGCCAAAGCCTTCCGCGCTCGGGCGATCGCCGGCCGAGATGATCAGGCTCGCGAGCCGGCCGAACGGCGGATAGAGCGTGCGCTCGCGCAGGTCGATCTCGCTGTCGTAGAAGGCCTCGCGGTCGCAGGCGATCAGCGCCTTCATCACGGGATGATCGGGCTGATGGGTCTGCAGATAGCCGACGCCGCGGCCCTGCTCGCGTCCGGCGCGGCCGATCACCTGGTTGAGCAATTGCCAGGTGCGTTCCGACGCCCTGGGATCGCCATTGGACAGGCCGAGATCCGCATCGACCACGCCGACCAGATTGAGCCGCGGGAAATTGTGGCCCTTGGCCACGAGCTGGGTGCCGATGATGACATCGACCCGGCCTTCGGCAATCTCGTTGAGCTCGGAGCGCATCGTCTCGATCGAGGTGATGAGATCGCTCGACAGCACCATGGTGCGCGCATCTGGGAACAGCGCGGCGGCTTCCTCCTGCAAACGCTCGACACC
>Ga0209758_1004972_pt1 | contig 10630 bp, 8 predicted proteins | sample AraplaMF_Col_mMF_FD_184258 | JGI IMG/M metagenome (GOLD analysis project Ga0209758, IMG submission 184258) | Arabidopsis root microbial communities from the University of North Carolina, USA - plate scrape MF_Col_mMF (SPAdes) (version 2) | ecosystem: Host-associated > Plants > Roots > Endosphere ... | reverse complement strand
TTGAAGAAGTCGCCAACCACGGCAATCCAGCCCTCAGACATCTGGGTCGGCATGGCCTGGGATTGGGCGCTGACTTCGCCCTTCCTCGCCTTGATCATCTCCAATCCAAGCTTGCCGCAACGATCAAGCCCGGACGGATCGACATCGGTGCGGACGGGCAACGACCCCTTGATCCGGCTGAAGGCAACCTGATTGTCGCGATCGAGCACCATGCGCGCGAAGGCCTGCTGCGCCTCTGCCGTGCCTTCCCGATTGGTCAGCGGAAAGGCAAAGGCATCGATCACCATGAAGTATGCGATGGATGTGCCCGGAACGAGGCTGCAATTGAAATCCTTGTCGACGCTGTAGCCGCGCGCCGCAAGCTCGCCCTTGGCCCAGTCGCCCATGAACTGCATGCCGGCCTTGCCCTGGCCCACGGCCACCGTGGCATCAGCCCATGTCTTGTCCTTTCGCTGTTCGATCGGTTCCACATAATTGGCCAGGCGCGACAGCATATCCAGGGCTTCGATCATCCGCGGGTCCTGCACCAAGTCGGCATCGCCGCTCATGAGACGGGCATAACCTTCCGGGCCGAACTTGTGATAGATGATGTCGTTGAAAATGAGCGACACTTCCCATCGCGCCCCGCCAAGCGCAATCGGCAGACGCCCCGTCGCCTTGATTTTTTCGGCCGCGTCGAAAAGTTCGTCCCAGGTCTGTGGCGTCTTCACACCCGCTTCGGCCAAGGCCGCTGCGCTTGTCCACAGCCAGTTTTCGGCATGGATATTGGTCGGCGCAAAGTAGACTTTCCCCTTGTAGGAGATCCGGTTGAGAACCGTTGCCGGGATGACGTCCTGCCAATGATCCGCCTGCGCGACATCATCTATATCTTGCACGATGCCCATTTCCGGCAGTTCGCGCGATCCCTCGTTTGCATTCCATTGCATCACCGCCGGCGCGTATCCATTGGCAATACGATCACTCACCACGCGCTGGACGGCGACCTTGTTCTCTGCCGGCATGTCCACCCACTGGTTGCCGGCGGCTGCCCAGGCCCGGCGGAAAACATCGAGTGCGGCAGACTCGCTTTTCGACACCCAGAAATGCACGACGTCGACGGCCATGTCCTGCCCCGCCAAAACCTGTGTCGCAGGACCTGCGGCCGCCAGAGCCGCGGCGAGCCATGTGCATATGATTCCCCGTTTCATTCGTTACCCTCTTTCTTTGATAAACTCTGCCGCACCGTCCCTTGTGCGGCGCCTCTCTCAGGAGACAGTTTCAACCCGCAATTTGCGCGACCGGCCTGATATCCCGCGCAGAACCGCCCGGCGAGCCAATCGGTCGACCGCTACGGCCGCCGGTTCCGGCTTGGCATAGAAATAACCTTGGCCGATCTCGCAGCCGGCGTTCAAAAGGAAATCACGCTGGCTCTCGTCCTCGATGCCTTCCGCGACGCACCGTTTGCCGAGGTTGCGGGCCAGATCGATGATTGCCCTGATGATCTGTTCCGAGCGGATATCCTTGCCGATCTCGGCAACGAAGCTGCGGTCGATCTTCAGCTCATCGAAGGGGAAGTCGCGCAGATGCACAAGCGACGCAAAACCGGTGCCGAAATCATCGAGCGAGACCGACACGCCATGTTTGCGAAAACGGGAAATGGTTTCGATAATCTGATTGGCGCCGCGATTGAGGAAGACGTCTTCCGTGACCTCGATGGAAAAATCGAGCCAGTCGAGGTGGTTTGCTTCGACCGCCGCAGCGATGAGGGCGTAACCGTCGTCGCCGACCAACAGGGCCTCCGGCAGATTGATGGCAATCGACCCCACCCTGAGCCCTGCTGCTTTCCAGGTCCTCAGATCACGCGCGACGATATTGACGATACAGCGCGTCATGCCTTGTATGATATGGCCTTCCATGAGCGGCAGGAAGCGGCCGGGCGGAAGGATGCCGAGCTGAGGATGGCGCCAGCGCACCAGTGCCTCGAAACCGAGATGCTTGCCGGTCTGCAGATTGACCTTCTGCTGGTAGTAGACGACAAACTCGTCGCGATCGGCCGCGACGGCGAGGGCCGCAGCAAGCCGGTTCTGTTCCAGACGTTGGGCAAAGGATGCTTCATCGAAGATGACGGCTGTGTTGCGCTTGGCCTTGGCGGCATAGAGTGCCAGATCGGCGATGCGCATGAGCGTCGCCTCATCTGACGCGTGGCCGGGCACGACCGCGCCGCCGATGCTCGCCGAAACCGGTAGCAACCGGCCCTCGAAATGACATTCCGCTGCAATGGCTGCCACCGCGCGCCCGGCAATTCCTTCCAGCGTTGCCGCATCTGAAATTCCAGGAAGGAGAGCGGCAAACTCGTCGCCACCAAGCCTTGCGACGACGTCGCCGGTGCGGAAGGTCTTCTGCAGCGCACTCGCGACATGGCTCAAAACCGCATCGCCGGCAGGATGGCCAAAGCTGTCGTTGGTGGCCTTGAAGTGGTCGAGATCGACCAGCAGCATGGAAAAACCTGAGCCTGTCCGATCGAGCGAACCGAACAGCCCGTTTAGGGCCTCATTGAACGAAGATCGGTTGCCAAGGCCTGTCAGAGTGTCGGTATGCGCCAGATGCGTCAGTTTGATCTCGAAATCGAGAGTCCGGCGGTGCTCGGTGCGCAGTTTTATCAGCAGCGGTATGAAAAGGATGAGGGTCGCCAGTATCAGCGTGGCTGCGGTGAGGCTGAGGAGCACGGCGCTGATCAGGCGGGTATGATCGATGCTCACATCGCTTCGGTCGTGCGCGCTCTCGATCAGGGCGCTGAACTGACGCATGAGCATGCTGTCGGAGGAAACGGCGAAGTCGATTGGTCCCCAGAAGCTGTAACGCTCCCGCCGATCCAGCAATTTCGCGGACACGACGCGTTCAGCTCTTTCAAGAAAATCCTCCAGCCGCCCGTCGAGTTCCAGCCGTAATTTTTCAGATGCGGCATCCCGCCCGTTCAGCTTTTCGAGAAGATTTGCTTCGACCTCGATATTCAACGCGTTCAACTCTGCGCTCATGGCGCGGATGTCGTTAATCGCTTTTTGAACGTCTTCGACCATTGGCCTGACGATATATTCCGGCATATTCGGATCGGCCGAAGCGCGCATGATCGCTCGCGTCTGATTGGCAAGCTGCTGGAAGCGAATGAACTGGCGCCCGATCAGATAGCTGATGTTCTGCTGCAGGGAATGGCGATCAAGCGCCACCTTGACCGTCAGGAAGGTTGCCCCGATCAGCACCGTCATCACGACGACGGCGACGATGTAGTGTCGCCCGATGGAGCGGATATATTTCGCCACGGAGGAATGGGACTCGCCGGGCGGCATCACCGTGTTTTTCAAATCCGATCCCACCACCATTCGCGCTCCATCAGAAAGATACAAGCCGGCTGAGCAGCCGCCGGCATGCGGACGGTTGCATCACGATCATTTATTTAGAGATCGGCCATCATGGCCCTGTCCGCGCCTCGAGCACTGGCGCCGGAAATAGAAGGGTCACGTCGTGCGCTCCCCGGACCGCTGTCGCGATCGGATTTGCTGTCAACACTGCCAAGGGGAGGCTTTCAGCGAACCAACGCCGGTGCGGCTTTGCTCATCAACAACTGCTACCCGGAATGCTCCGGAGTTTCAGAGCCGGCGCGATCGCGCCATCTGCGCTGCACTTGGAATAGAGGCCGTCATATGCATGCCGATTATTGAACATTCCCACCTCTGATAGACGCGATCGATTGACGACAGCGCGGATTTTTGGCTCGTCCCTGAACCCGTCATCATGGCGGAGAAGTACAAGCAGCACCTCATTCGAATGACTCGAAATTGTGGACCACCTGGTTGAAGAAGCGTAAACACTTTTGTGAAAAGGCAATAAAACCAGTTCCTTGCGAAGAATTCGGTACAAAATCGTCGTGATTTGGCCATGGGATTCGGATTTCGGATAAGGCGCCCACCCTTGCTTTTCCGATCGATTGGCTTTGGCTTGTCAGTGTGCCTGGTTTGGACATCGGCAGCGTCGGCTGGGCGATGAAAGCCAAAGGACGCGCAGGTTGGGATCTGCGCGAGAGGCGAGGATGTCCATATTGCGCGGCCCGATCCGTTTCGCGCGTTGAAAGTTGCCGCGGCGCAAGAGAGGGCAGCGATCTCTTAATTTTCTGACCGCAATATTCAGGCCAAGCCGACATGCTCGGTCGCAGCGGCCGATGCCTTTGCGATCGGAAACTTCGGGCCTTCGTTTTCGCCTCAAATGACTTGGGCGGCCTTCTTGGAAGAATTCTCGACTGGATGGATGATGCATTCGGTTGCCCATGGTGAGGAAGATCCATGATGACGTTGTCTCAATCGCTTCGGCAGCCGGCCCTTTTCACGGAAGGGGACGAGCAGAGGCGAGACGGATCGCAGCATCAGGACGCCGCCGTCGACCGGGAAGCCCTTCTCGAAGCGTTGCTCGGCGCATTTCCCCTGCCGGTTTTCTATAAGAACTCCGAGGGGCGCTACGCCGGCTGCAACAAGGCTTTCGAAGACTTGCTTGGCCACAGGCGCGAGGAGATCATCGGGAAAACCGAGTTCGATCTCAATCCGGAGCACCCGGCTGAACTCCAGTTCACGTGGGATGAGAGATTTCTCGAAGGGCGCGGAGGCCGAGGCTTCGAGAAGAAGATGACTGCCGCGAGCCAGACGGTGCGGGATGTCGTCGTCAACAAGGCGGTGTTCACCGGGCACAACGGCGATCCGGCCGGGGTGATCGGCGCCATCGTGGACATTACAGAGCACAAGCAGGCCGAGCGGGAGCTCAAGAAAGCGCTTGAATTCGCAGAGGGGATCATCACCGCCATTCCCGATGTCCTCTTCGAGGTGGACGAGGACGGCCGCTACCTTCAGGTCTGGACAAGAAACCCAGAACTTCTGGCTCAGCAGAAGGAGATGCTGCTCGGCAAGACGGTCAACGAGGTTCTCGCGCCTGACCAGGCGGCCATCGCGATGGAGGCTCTCGCGGCTGCCGGCAAAGAGGGCGTTGCCTATGGCCGATGCATTCGGATCTCCTTGCCAAACGGCGAGACCCGATGGTTCGAACTCTCCGTCGCCAAACGGCCGAGCGCCGATCCGACGATCACCACGCTCCTCGCACTTTCGCGTGACATTACCGAGCGAAAACAGGCGGAGGAAGCCGTCAATTCCATGCGGACGCAGCTGCTCAGCGTGCTTCAGACCATTCCTGATATGGTCTGGGTGAAGGATATGGGCGGCGTCTATCTGTTGTGCAACCACGCGTTCGAACGACTGACAGGTAAGGCGGAGTCCGAGGTTGTCGGCAAATCGGATCTCGAACTGTTTGGTGCTGAAAGGGCTCAGGTCTTTCTGGAGTCGGACAAAGCCGCGATCCAGGCCGGAGGTACTCTGGCCTCCGAGGAATGGGTCATCTCCCAGGAAAACGGTCAATCCGTTCTTCTTGAGACACGCAAGGTTCCGGTGCTGGGCGCGGGAGGAGACGTCGTCGGGGTTCTCGGTGTGTCGCGGGATGTGACTGAGTTGAATGTCTCGCGCCAAAAAATCCACCAGATGGCCTTCTACGATCCTCTGACCTCGCTGCCGAACCGATCGCTGTTCAGCGATCGACTGCGGCAGATGATCACCGCTGCCGTATCGCGTGGCCAACGCGCCGGCGTGATGCTGATCGACATCGATCATTTCAAGGCGGTCAATGATACGATGGGACATCCCGTCGGTGATCAGTTGCTCTGCCAGGCCGCCGCGCGGCTGAACGAAAGCGTTCGCGACTATGACACCGTTGCGCGCCTCGGCGGCGATGAATTCGCGATCCTGTTGCCGGATATCCGGCAAGGTGACGATCTCGGCCGGATGGCCAACACGATCCTTGAAAAGTTCAAGGAACGTTTCCTGCTGGACGGCCAGGAGCTGTTTATTTCTTGCAGCGTCGGCATCGCGCTCTATCCCGATGACAGCGCTGACGCCAACGACCTCGTGAAATACGCCGACTCGGCGATGTATCTCGCCAAACGCTCGGGGCGAAACAGTTTTCGCTTCTACTCGAAGGACCTGACGGCGAGCGCCGAAGAGCGCATGCGGCTGGAATCGGAATTGCGCCGCGCGATCGAGCGCGGAGAGTTGGAATTGCACTACCAGCCCAAGGTGCTTTTGGACAGCGGCGCCATAGTCGGCTGCGAGGCCTTGTTAAGATGGCGTCACCCCGAAATGGGCATGATCCCTCCCTCGAGCTTCATTCCGGTTGCCGAAGAGACAGGGCTGATCGTGGAGCTCGGACGATGGGTGCTGCGCGAGGCTTGCCAGACAGCGGCCGAATTCAACGCCGATAGCCGGTCACCGCACAAGGTGGCGATCAACCTGTCGGTCAAACAGTTCCAGTCCGCCGGCCTGGTAAGGTCGATCGCCGAGATTCTCGAGGAGACCGGCTGCCGCGCGGAATGGGTTGAAATCGAAATAACGGAAAGCCTGCTGCTGGATCAGAAAGACGAAACGCTGCAGATGCTTTCTGAACTTCGAAACATGGGATTTTCGATCGCCATCGATGATTTCGGCACCGGCTATTCGGCGCTGAACTATCTCGCGCGCTTTCCGATCGACACGCTGAAGATCGACCGGTCTTTCATCAACAGCGCGGATAAACGCAACGAGGAACTTGTGAAGGCAATCCTGTCCATCGCCCGTTGTCTCGGACAGAATGTGGTGGCGGAAGGCGTCGAGACCGCCGAGCAGGCAGCCTTCCTGGTGGCAAATGGATGCGGTTCGGCGCAAGGCTTCCTTTACAGCAAAGCTCTGCCCAAGACGGAAATCATCGCTCTGTGGCTGCGTTCCCTGGCCAACGGCTGCTCCCCACGCGAGGAGCGGCCTTGCATTTGAATTCCATCACGCAGGGAACATCGTCGAACTGAGTGCAACGTGGCGATCACCCGTCTCCAGGCGACGCCGCCCTGACGCGGGTAACATCCATGTTGCCGTCAGCTATCGGCTTCCATGAGGCCGGGTTCGACATCCTCCTCCGACGGCTCTCGGCTTCCAACCCCGCCTGAAAGCCTCGCCTGGAACGCCGCCGTCAGCCATCTCGCAGCGGGGCCCGGCGGGTTTGCAACATTGCGGACCGCATGGATGGGAAGCTCGCCCTGGTCGAAGGCAGAAAACTGGAGACGGACGAGGCGGCCTGCAGCGAGATCGTCCTTGACCACGGATGCGGGAAGGCCGCCCCATCCCAATCCGCCGAGGATGAACAGATGTTTCGTCGCGTTGTCGCTGACCCGCCAGGTCTTGAGAGAGAATACATTGAAATCCCGGCCCTTCGCCGTTCCCGAAGCATCGAAGACCACCAACTGGGTTTCGTCTCGCACGTCGGCAAGGGTCAATGGCCGGCGCAGCGTGGCAAGAAGATGATCCGGGGCTGCAACGGGGACCATCGCCGTCTGGCCGATCCGCTCGAAAACGATCTGATCGTTTTTGACTGCCATAGTGCCGCCAAAGCCGACGACGGCCCTGCCATGAATTACCTCGTCCATGACGATCACAGGTGTCCCCGCCGTTACTTTCAAGGAGACGGTGGGATAGTGGTTGCGGAAGGCACGCAGCACCTCGACGACGACGTCCGAGGGGACAATGGAGCTCATCGCAACGTTGAGCTCTGCCTCCAGGCCGTCGCTCAAGGCCTGCACGCGAGCCCGCATCAGATCGAGATCGCCAAGCAAGCGGCGAGCATCCTCGACGACGGATCTGCCGGCATCTGTCAGCTCCGGTCGTCTGGTGCCGGAACGGCTGAAAAGCGCCACCCGCAGCTGCGCCTCCAGGTTGGCGATCGTATAGCTGACGACCGATTGCGTTCGGTTAAGGGCGCGGGATGCAGCGGAGAAGCTGCCTTTCTCCACCACGGTCAGGAACACCTGAAGCTGATCCAAAGACGGGTGGGGCTGCATATCTCATCGATCCTATCGATAACTTTTCTCGAAAGTTTAGCGGTTTTCGCGATGAGCTTCCAGCTTTATCTATCCCGCGCGACGCACCGCATTTTGCTCCAGAGGTTCGCATGCCCAACACCACGACTGTCTTGCCTGCACCTGCCGGAAAATGGCTCCAGATTGGGCTGTGGGCCGCGCAGGTGCTGATCTTTGCCGCCTTCACCCTGTTCGGCGGCATGAAATTTTTCATGCCGGTCGATCAATTGGCGGCGATGTGGGTATGGCCCGGCGACGTTCCCGTGTGGTTTTTGCGTCTGATGGGTATTATCGATTTTGCGGGCGGAGTGGGCGTGCTGCTGCCTGCGTTGACCCGCATCCAGCCTCGCCTGACGGTGCTGGCGGCGCTCGGCTGCGTGCTGCTGCAAATCGCCGCGATGATCTTTCATCTCTCCCGCGGCGAAGCCCCCGCCGTGCCGCTCAACGTCATCCTGCTTGCTCTTTCGGCGTTCATCCTGTGGGGCCGCGGCAGGCGGGCGCCGATCGCGCCACGCCGATGAGGATGGCGGCCGAGCGGGGAGCCCCCTCGGCTCTCAGCAAACGCAGACATTCATCATTGGCCAGAGGTAACCGGGAGTGCCGGACGTAAGTTGGAACACCTTCGACCATCTGTCGTTTGCCGGGGCGGATCTGCAGGAATTCTCAACGTCGCTTTCCCGTTTGCACAGCGGAATCCAAGTGAGATCGGAAAGTCAGCGGAATACGAAATATCAGGTCAATATGGTTCGCACGCGGGGGATCTCGGTCATCGCGAGCCGCTATGACGGCGATTTCTCGATCCACTTTCCCGCATCGATCGACACAGCCATGGTTCTCATTCCGCTGACCGGGAGCGCGATGGTCGCGGTAGCCGACCGTAATTTGCCGTCCATCCAAAACAAGGGCGTCTTCGTCGATCGGCTGTCGGACAATCAGCTGCGCATTGCGGGCCCCAGAACGCATCTTTGCCTTAGGCTGCCCCACTTCGAACTGACCCGGCGTATCGAAGCCCGGTTGAATGCCTCGTTGAGGGAGCGTCTCCAATTCGCAACCGAGATCGATCTGTCGCAAGGGCCTGGATTGGACCTAGCACGGCTCGCTATGGCCATCCATCACGGCCTGGCGGGTGAAACCCTCCATAAATCGCCTGCGGCGCTTGGTCATGTCCTGGGAGCAATGCTCGAGCTTCTCATCGACGCCCTACCGCACAACTATTCCCAGGAGTTTTCCCGCGACAGGGAGGCTCCTGTTCCATGGCACGTTAAGCGCGCGATCCACTACATGCATGGCAATATTTCCCGGGCGATGACTCTCAAGGAAATTGCTGAAGCATGCGGCGTCAGTGCCCGGACCCTGCAGGATGGCTTTCGAAAATTTCGCATGACGACGCCGATGGCCTATCTGGAGCATATGCGTCTTGATGTCGTTCGCCAGGAACTTTCATCGGCCGATCCCGAGCAATCGGTGAGAGTCATTGCGCAAAAATGGGGCTTTGCCCATGTTGGCCGGTTCTCAGGCCAATATCGAAAGCGCTTCGGCGAACTGCCATCGCAAACCCTTCGCAGGATTGTCGAAATTCCAGCCGATGTCGGGACGGCGGATTCAGGCCGCTCCCGACCAAGGGCGCTTGCCAAAGGATAAAGGAGCCGGCCTTCTCCTTTTGATCTGGCTTGCCGCTGTCCTCGATATGCAGTGGTAGAATTTGCAATCTATAAATGTGAAAAAATCACAACCTATGATATTTATAAAATCTTTGGTTGCGGTATCCGATTGTCGCATCTCTGTCCGTTTGACGCAGCAAAGCCGGCAAGCGCGCCGCTGTGCGCGCTAAAGTAAGAGTTTGTTAAGGCTGACACGGCGTTTACTAGCCATACGAACAGGCGCAACTCACTGAAATGAATAGCGAAGATGTTCCGGTTGATCGGCGAATGAAGCATGCCGGATCCTCGAGCCGTCGGACTTGGAGACATGAGAGTTTCCGATCCTCCCAGATTGTCAAGAATAGCGAATGCTCATGGCTGAAATCATCCCATTTCCAAACCCGGCCCCCAACACCTCGATCGAGATTCACGACCTCAACGTCGCAGGCGTATCGTCCGGAGATCCGGATATGGACCAAATGCTCCAGGCGCGTGCCCGGATCCAAAAGGTTCTGGATGAACTCGACAGATTAAGCGGAGCGCTGCAAACCGGTTCTGCATCGACAGGCGCCGCAGGGTAACCGCCCTTTCACTCGGACGATTTCTCGGCAAGACGGAGCGGGATGCAACGCGGCATTCTCGCCGCAACCCTGATGCTCGATATCGAGAAGATATACGGGCTGCTGCCTCACGTTAAGCGCTGAACCACCTCGACCAAGGTGCAGCTCTACAGGCTGCCTGACATCATGGCGTCTTGTGACGAAGGGCAGCGATCACACGATCGGCCATGAAAGCGCACCGCGCGCCATCGAACGGAAACAGCGCCGAGAATGCACCGGAGAGCTGGTTTTCGATCGACTGCCGCATCAGCTTTCGCGCCCGGTGCAGCCGGGTCTTGGCCGTTTCCGGTCTTATGCCAAGGTAAGATGCGGCCTCGTCCGTGCCCATGCCTTCGACATCCCGCAGCACGAATATAGCGCGAAAATCATCCGGCAGTTCGTCGACAGCATTTTCGAGGAGATGTCGCGCCTGGCTCCTGGCGAGT
>Ga0209758_1004971_pt1 | contig 10630 bp, 8 predicted proteins | sample AraplaMF_Col_mMF_FD_184258 | JGI IMG/M metagenome (GOLD analysis project Ga0209758, IMG submission 184258) | Arabidopsis root microbial communities from the University of North Carolina, USA - plate scrape MF_Col_mMF (SPAdes) (version 2) | ecosystem: Host-associated > Plants > Roots > Endosphere ... | reverse complement strand
TGCGAGTACCTGGTCTCCAACCTCGGCCGGCGCTTCTATTTCGTCGGATCGGACTACATCTACCCGCGCGAAACCAATCGGATCATGCGCGAATTGCTGCGCGGCGCCGAGGTGGTTGGCGAGAGCTACGTCTCGTTGCGCGCGCAACGCAAGGATTTCCTGCCGATTATCCGGGACATCCAGCGCACGCGGCCGGACGTAATCTTCTCCACCGTGGTTGGCGATTCCACGATCTATCTCTACCAGGGTTACGCCGAAGCCGGATTCGATCCGAAGACGATGCCGATCGCAAGCCTGACCACGACCGAGGCCGAAATCCGCGCCATGGGTTTCGACGTGGGCGAAGGCCACATCACCGCGGCCTCCTACTTCCAGAATATCGACAGCGCTTCGAACGCGAGTTTTGTCTCGCGCTTCAAGAAGCGCTTCGGCGCCGACGAGCCCACCAACATGTGCGTCGAAGCCGCCTATTTCCAGGTGCATTTCTTCGCGCGCGCGCTCGCCCTGACCAATTCGATGGAAACCAACCAGCTCAGGCCCGTGGTTCTCGGCTCGGAATTCGAGGCCCCGCAGGGCAAGATCGCCATCAACGCGTCGTGCAGCCACGCCGATCTGTGGTCGCGGATCGGTCGTGCCAACCGAACCGGCCAGTTCGATATCGTCGCGCGCTCCAAGGCGGCGGTCACCGCCGATCCCTACCTGACCTGCTACAGCCGCAGTGCGCATATTCTCTGATCCGCCTCGAGATCCCGGAACCGCAACCATGGACAAGCTCGAACTGCCCGCCAAACCCGGCTCGAGCAGCCTGGCCGAGTTCGAAATTGTAGTTGCGGTGGCGCCGGAGACGGGCGCCGACCAACTGGTGCGCGACCTGCTACGCTCGCGCGCCAAAGTCCGGCGCCTGTGGCCGATGCCGGACAAGTTGCCGGCCGACGCCGACGTGCTGGTGGTCGAGTTCAGTGACCAACTGACCGATCGGTTGCCTTGGATGCCCGGCGAATCCCGTTCGGCCGTCGTGGTCGTGGTCAAGCCGAACCGCGCGCCCGACCCGGCGCGGCTGTGCGAGACGACGCCCGAGGCGGTGCTCTATATGCCGGCCCGTGCCGAGGCCATCGTCGGCGTGGTGGCGCTGGCGCGCAGCCAGTTCGACTACACCAAACGCCTGCGAGACCGTGTCGACCGGCTCGACGAAAACCTGCGCACGATCCGCAATGTCGAGCGCGCCAAGGCCATTCTGGTTTCGGCGCGCGGCATGAACGAGGACGATGCCTACAAGTTCCTGCGCAGCCAGGCGATGGACCGCCGCACCACGGTCAACGCCATCGCCGCGGCAATTATTGACTCGTTTGAATTGCTGGGTTAATTAGATCACCGCACCGTGTTGAAGCGGTGGGGCGGCAGCACTGCCGTTCACTATTACATCGGGCAAAAAAGCCCCCGTCTCGGATGATATCCGAACGGGGGCTTTTTGCTGTTCACGCGGGGAGGTTGCCATGAAACTTACGAGACGTCGTTTTCTCCAAGCCAGCGCCGCCGGTGGCGCGTTTCTCATCGGCACGCCGCACATCTGGAGCAAGAATTCCGATCTTGCCTGGGCGGCCGGCGGCGACATCAAAGTCGGCGTGCTGTTTTCGCTGACCGGCACGACTGCGATCATCGAGGAATCGCTGAACAAGGCTACGATCCTGGCGATCGAGGAAATCAATGCGGCCGGCGGCATCAATGGAATGAAGATCGTGCCGGTGATCGAAGACCCGGCTTCCGATCCCGCGACATTCGCCGAGAAGGCCCGCAAGCTGGTGGCCGGCGACAAATGCGTCAGCGTGTTCGGATCCTACACCTCGGCCAGCCGCAAGGCCGTGCTGCCCGTCGTGGAGAAGCAGAACAATCTCTACTGGTATCCGACCTTGTACGAAGGCCGCGAGTGCTCGAAGAACGTCGTCTATACCGGCGCCGTGCCGAACCAGCAGCAGGATGAATTCATCCCATGGCTGATCAAGAATTTCGGCAAGAAGTTCTCGATGATCGGGTCGAACTACATCTACCCGAAGGAAGAGAACAACTATTGCCGCAAGCTGCTGGCGAAATATGGGGCCGAAGTGGTCAACGAAGAATACGTGCCGCTTGGCCATTCCGAGTTCTCCTCCGTCATCAACAAGTTCCGCCAGCAGCAGCCGAACGTCATCTTTTCGACGGTGGTCGGCGATTCGGTGGTGGCGCTGCACCGGCAGTACAAGGCCGCCGGACTCGACCCTGCCAAGATGCCGATGGCCAGCCTGACCACGTCGGAAAACGAGATCGCCGCCATGGGTGGCGAGGCCGCCGCCGGCCACTTCACCTCAGCGCCGTATTTCGAGGTCTACAAGTCGCCTGAGAACGAGAAATTCGTCGCCGCCTACAAGAAGCGCTGGGGGGCCGACAAGGTCACGCATTTCGTGTCCGAGGCCTGCTATTTCCAGACCTACATGTTCAAGCAGGCGGTCGAGAAGATCGGCAAAGGCGACATTACGCCGAACACCATCCGCGAAGCCGTCAAGGGTGTCGAAATGATCGCCCCGCAGGGCAAGGTTCGCCTCGATCGCGAGAACCTGCACACCTGGCTGTGGCCGAAGATCGCGCAGGCCAAGTCCAACGGCCAATTCGAGATCATCGTCCAGGCCAACGACTGGCTGAAGCCCGATCCTTACGCGGCGTATCCGACCCAGGTCTGCACCGAAAAGGGTCTGGTCGAGAAGAAGTCCTGACCGCTTTCGCGCGTCCGGGCGGCCAGTCGCCGCCCGGTGCCTCCTCAGCCTGGAACATCATATGCATTCCGTCTTCGAACAGGTTCTGACCGGGCTCAGCATCGGATCGATCCTGCTGCTCGTGGCATTGGGCCTCTCGATCATCTATGGCACCATCGGGGTGATCAACCTTGCCCATGGCGAGTTCATCATGCTTGGCGCCTACGCGGCCTGGGCGTTGAAGACCTTTGCCGGGCTGTCCTTGTTGCCGGGCCTGGTGCTGATTTTTCTCGGTGTCGGGCTGTTCGGCTGGCTGGTCGAGCGCATCATGCTGCGCCGGCTGTATCAGCGGCCGCTCGACACCATCCTGGCGACCTGGGGCATCGGCGTCGTGTTGCAGCAGGTGGTTCGGCTGATCGCCGGCGGCGACCTGCGCTATGTCGAACTGCCGCCGTCGATGGCCGGCAGCGTGTCGATCCTCGGGGTCGAGATCGCCGCTTATCGAATCTTCATCTTCGTGATCGCCGCCCTGTTGTTCCTGATCACCTGGTCGATCATGAACCGCACGACTTTCGGACTGAAGCTGCGCGCGGTGGTGCAGGACCACAATGTCGCGTCCTGCTTCGGCATCAACGCCGACCAGATCCATTCACTGACCTTCGCCTATGGCGCCGGCCTCGCCGGTCTCGCCGGCGCAATCGTCTCGCCGCTGAAAAGCGTTTCTCCCGAAATGGGGACCGGCTACGTCGTCGACGCATTCATGGTCGTCGTGCTCGGCGGCGTGCAAAGCCTGGTCGGCACGGTGATCAGCGCCTTCGCCCTGGGCGAGGTCACCGGGATGATCGCGTTCCTGCAAAACGACACCATCGCCAAGGCGATCGTCCTGATCCTGATCATCAGCGTCATCCGCTTCCGGCCCCAGGGGCTGTTCGTCGCAAAGGTGCGCGCATGAGCAAGCCTCCTCAGTCGGCTTCACGCCGGCGCGCAACCGGTTTCTGGCAACCGGAGCTGATCGGCATCGTCGTTCTCGTCGCCGCCATGTATCTGATGCCCTATGTCCTGGTCGACGACTTCCTGATCAGCAAATACAGCCGCTATTTGGTGCTCGGTCTGCTGGCGATGGCGCTGTCGTTGTCCTGGGGCTATGGCGGCATCCTCAATCTCGGTCAGGCGCTGCCATTCGGTCTCGGTTCCTATTGCATGGCCATGGCGCTCAAGCTGCGGACCATTCCGGTTCAGACCGGCGCCGACGGCCTGCCGGACTTCATGGTCTGGAATAATGTGCAGCAGTTGCCGTGGTTCTGGATGCCGTTCTACTCGATGACCTTCGCCGTCGTCGCCGGCATCGTGGTGCCTGCGGCGCTGATGGCCGGGCTCGGCTGGTTCATGTTCCGCGGCCGGGTCACCGGTGTGTTCGTGGCGATCACCACGCTTGCCATGCTGGTCGTCGTCAACCTGGTGATCATCGATCAGCAGCAATATACCGGCGGCTTCAATGGCATCACGGATCTGGCGCAGCTGTCCGTCGGCGGCATCGTGTTCGATGCTTATAACCGGACGACTTTCTATCTGATCGCCACCGTCGCCAGCGCCGTCCTGGTGTTCGGCTATGTGCTCTCCCGCACCAAATTCGGTCTGATCCTGCAGGCGATCCGCGACCAGGAAGGCCGTGTGCAGTATTTCGGCTATGACGTCGCCAGCTACAAGATCGCCGTGATGGCGATCTCGGCGGCGATCGCCGGTCTTGCCGGCATGCTCTACACGATCGTGATGGAGTTCGCGTCGCCGACGTTCCTCAACGTGCCCCTCAGCCTGTCGGTCGTGATCTGGTGCGCCGTCGGTGGCCGCGGCAGCCTGCCCGGAGCCTTCGTCGGCGCCGTGCTGGTCACGGGTATGCAGGGAGCGCTGTCGGAATCGAAGATCTTCCTCGACACCTGGACCCTGGTGATGGGCGTTCTGTTCGTGCTGGTGGTGCTCTTCCTGCCTTCCGGCCTCGCCGGCCTGATCGGCCAGCTGGTGGCGAAAATTCGGCCCGGCGGCGATCATCGCCGGCGCCAGGTCGACGATATGAAATCCGCCAAGCCCGAGGAGATCGCATGAGCACCCACCTGGTCGTGCGCGATCTGGCTGTCAGCTTCAACGGCTTCATGGCCGTCAGCGGGCTCGATTTGACCATCAACAAGGGCGAGCTGCGCTGCCTGATCGGCCCCAATGGTGCCGGCAAGACCACCTGTCTCGATCTGATCTGCGGCAAGGTCAAACCGACCGCCGGCTCGATCGTGTTCAACGGCAAGCATATCGAGCAACTCGAGGAGTATGCGATTGCCCGCGCCGGCGTCGGCCGCAAATTCCAGGTGCCGAGTGTGTTCCGGGAGCTGAGCGTGCGCCAGAATCTGGAAGTCGCCTACTGCAGGAATCCAGGCGTGTGGACCAACCTGATGCGCGGCCCCCAGAACGACGACACCGCCGGTCTGGAAGACCTTTGCGGCTTTGTCGATCTCACAAACCAGATGGAGGCGCCTGCCGCCCATTTGTCCCACGGCCAGACCCAGTGGCTGGAGATCGCGCTCCTGATGGCGCAGAACGCCGAGCTGATCCTGATGGACGAGCCGACCGCCGGCATGACCATCCAGGAAACCCGCAAGACCGCGGAAATCTTCAACCGGCTGAAGGGCCGGCATACCCTGATCGTGGTCGAGCACGACATGGGTTTCGTCAAGGAAATAGGCGATTCGATTTCGGTCATGCATCAAGGCAGGTTGCTCGCGGAAGGCAGTGTCGGCGACATCGAGGCCAACCCGCTGGTGCGCGAAGCCTATCTCGGCTCGGGGGGCTTCGGTCATGCTTGAGATCAACAATCTCAGCGCCTTCTACGGCAACAGCCGCGCCTTGCAGAATGTTTCCCTCGAGGTCGGCGACGCCGGCTTCGTCAGCGTGCTTGGACGAAACGGCGTCGGCAAGACCGCGCTGCTGCGCAGCATCGTCGGGCTGATGGACAGGACCGACGGCAGTATTCGACTCGACGGTGAGGAAATTTCCGCGACCCCGACCCATGACCGGGTCAGGCACGGCATCGGTTATGTGCCGCAGGGCAGGGGCATCCTGCCGCAGTTCACCGTGCGCGAGAATCTGAAACTCGGCACCTTCGCCCGCCGCAATCCCGGCGATGCGGGTGTGCTGGAGGACAAGGTGTTCGACCTGTTCCCGGTGTTGAAGGAATTCCTCAATCGCCGCGGCGGCAATCTGTCCGGCGGCCAGCAGCAGCAACTCGCCATCGCCCGCGCGATGCTGACCAACCCGAAGATTGTCCTGCTCGATGAACCGACCGAGGGAATTCAGCCCAACATCGTCGAGCAGATCGAGGACGTGATCATGCGCCTCAACAAGGAGCACGGTATTACGATCATCCTCGTCGAGCAGGATGTGGACTTCGCCCGGCGTGCCTCACGATCCTTCGTGATCATCGAAAAAGGCCACGTCGCGGCGTCCGGACCGATCGATGCGCTAACCGACGGCCTCGTCCACCGTCACATGGCCGTTTGATCGACGGCAAACTCAACCAAAAACAGGAGGCGACCCCCATGCTTCACGGTGACATTTCCAGCAGCAACGACACAGTCGGCGTAGCCGTCGTCAATTACAAGATGCCGCGCCTGCACACCACGGCCGAAGTGCTCGATAATGCCCGTCATATCGCCGACATGGTGGTGGGCATGAAGACCGGCCTGCCGGGCATGGATCTGGTGATCTTCCCGGAATACTCCACCCACGGCATCATGTACGACTCCAAGGAGATGTACGAGACCGCCGCCTCAATCCCGGGTCCGGAGACCGAGATCTTCGCCGAAGCGTGCCGCAAGGCCAAGGTCTGGGGCGTGTTCTCGCTCACCGGCGAACGCCACGAGGAGCATCCGCACAAGGCGCCGTACAACACCTTGATCCTGATGAACGACAAGGGCGAGATCGTGCAGAAATACCGCAAGATCATGCCGTGGGTCCCGATCGAAGGCTGGTATCCCGGCAACTGCACCTATGTCTCCGAAGGTCCGAAAGGTCTCAAGGTCAGCCTGATCATTTGCGACGACGGCAACTTTCCGGAAATCTGGCGCGACTGCGCCATGAAGGGCGCCGAGTTAATCGTGCGCTGTCAGGGTTACATGTATCCGGCCAAGGAACAGCAGGTCATCATTTCCAAGGCGATGGCTTGGGCCAACAACGTCTATGTCGCGGTGGCCAATGCCGCCGGCTTCGACGGCGTCTATTCCTACTTCGGTCACTCGGCGATCATCGGCTTCGACGGCCGCACCCTCGGCGAGACCGGCGAGGAGGAATACGGCATCCAGTATGCCCAGCTGTCGAAGAGCCTGATCCGCGACGCCCGCCGCACCGGCCAATCGCAGAACCATCTCTACAAGCTGGTCCATCGCGGCTACACCGGCATGATCAACTCCGGCGAAAGCGCGCGCGGCGTCGCGGCCTGCCCCTACGATTTCTACAAGCAGTGGATCGCCGATCCGGAAGGCACCCGCGAAATGGTCGAGGCGATGACCCGCCCAACCCCGGGGACCGACGAATGCCCGATCGACGGCATCCCGAACCAGAAGTCCCCGGCTCACCGCTGACAACGAGCCGGCTAGGGGAAGCGCCATCCTGTCGTCCGGAGCGGGCCCGTCTCGGACCATGCTCCGGACCCTCGGTCACCGCCAATCCGGCGAGGACCCTGGTATCATCAGCATCCGGCTTCGGCCGCGGCCATCGAACCGCGTGAGCTCATGACCAACCTGGACGACTATCGCATTCGCGAGGAGCCCTATTACCAGCCTGTCGGCAACGAGGTCGTGCTGTTCGAAGCAGCCTACCAGGCGCGCATGCCGATGATGCTGAAGGGCCCGACCGGGTGCGGCAAGACCCGTTTCGTCGAGTTCATGGCATGGCGCCTGCAAGCGCCGCTGGTCACCGTCGCCTGCCACGAGGACATGACGGCCTCTGACCTCGTTGGTCGCTTCCTGCTCGACGCCAACGGCACGGTCTGGCACGACGGACCGTTGACCAATGCGGTGCGGTGCGGTGCGATCTGCTATCTCGACGAGATCGTGGAGGCGCGCCAAGACACCACCGTCGTCATCCATCCCTTGACGGACGACCGGCGCATTTTGCCCCTGGAAAAGAAGAACGAGCTGGTGCGGGCGCACCCGGACTTCCATTTGGTGATCTCCTACAATCCCGGCTACCAGAGCGTCCTGAAAGACCTGAAGGAATCAACCAAACAGCGGTTCGGCGCGATCGATTTCCATTACCCCGCAGCCAACGTCGAAACCGAGATCGTCGCGCACGAGGCTGGCATCCCCACGGGCGTGGCGCGGACCCTGGTTGAGATCGCCATCCGCTCGCGCAACCTGCGCGGCCACGGTCTGGACGAGGGCGCTTCGACCCGCATGCTGATCCACGCCGGACGGCTGGTGGCGAAAGACGTGCCGCTCGGCATGGCGTGCGATGCCGCCCTGGTGCTGCCGATCACCGACGATCCGGACATGCGTGAAGCGCTCAAGGACGCCATTGCTGCCTGCATCTGAAGGCGGACCAACCGGATGATCGACCAAACGCCCTTTACCGATCTCGTCGAGTCCGGGCTGGTCGGAGATCCCGGCAACGGCTCGATATGGCGCGTGCTCCGGCAGGTCCTCAGCGGCCATCAACTCGCAGACTGGCGCGCCGATCTGGCGAGATTGCAGGCGAGTGGTCTCGGCCCTGCCGGGCTCGAGGCCTATATCCGTGCGACCGTGACTCTCGCCGAGCAGCGCGGGCCGTTGGCTGCGTTGGCGCTTGCTCCCTGCATTCTCGATGTCGGGCGGCATGCCGGTCGCGCCGCCGCCGCGGCGCTCAGCGAGGCAACGGCGCCGGCGCTGCGCCACCTTGGCAATCAGCGCGATTTCCGCGACTGGCTCGATGCGGTGGCGGAATTGGCCGCACAGGGGCCGGAATCGGTGGCGCCGGTGTTGGCCCGCGCCGACAGCCTGCTCGCCGAACTCGGCGCACACGGCTTTCGCGCTTGGGTGCTCGGAGGCCTGCGCGCCGGTGGCGGCGACCCCGCGCGCCGACTGGCGCTGTTCAACCTGTCCGACCCGCGCGCCTTCGATCTGTTCGAACAAGCGATCGGGGATATCGGTTTCATCGACGTCGAACGTGCGCTGAAGGCCTATCTGATGGCGCTGTTCCGTCAGAAACCAGTAATCCGGGCCGTCGCGGGTACGCCGGGCGACACGCTGCAACGCCGCGCCGGTTTCGCGCGCCAGTTCGTGCAGGTGCCGGCGCGAATGCGGGGCATTGCGACGAGCTCGATCAGGAAAGTCTATCGGGCGATGCTTGCCCATATCGGTGCGCATCTGGTCTATTCCGGGCCGCGCTTCGAAATCCGCAGGCTGAAGCCGATGCAGGTGGCGCTGGTGTCGTTGATCGAAGACGCCCGCGTCGAGCAGTTGGCGATGCGCGAATTGCCCGGACTGTTTCGGTTATGGGCGCCTTTCCATACCGCCGGTACCGATGGCGGTGTCACGGCGCAGGATCTATTCGCGCGGCTGTCGCGGGCGCTGATCGACCCCGGCTATCGCGACAACGATTTGTGGGTGACAAAGGGCCGGCAGATGTTCTTCGCCGCGCGGGAGGCATGGACCGATCCGGCGATAAGCCGTCGGATCGGCAACCTGCTCGGCAACGATCTCGGCCAGATGCGCATCCAGTTCAACCCGCGCACCTACCGGGTCGAGCCGCTCTATCGCGACGACAATTCCGGCCTGTGGGATACCGACGACGCGCCGCCGCAGATCAGCGACGAACAGGACGTCATCGCAGAAACCGTGCGCATCGATCGAACCCAGGACATTGACGGCGAACACGACCTTAAGAGCTCGACGTCGGATGACGATGCAGGCCGGCTGGCCGCGCGGGACCTGCGCGCCGACGATGGCGTGCCGGTGGGCAAATATGCCGAATATGATTATCTGCTCGGCCGCGAACGCCCGGATTGGGCGACGGTGCTGGAGTATCAGCCGCAACCGGCCGACACCACATTGCTCGACCGCCAGGTGCAGGGCTATGGCGACGTGCTGAACCGGCTGGAGAGTCTGGTTGGCGCCGTGCGGGTCAGCCGTCCGGCCCGGCTGCGCGCCAGGACCGAAGGTGACCGGCTCGATCTCGACGCAGCGATCCAGGCGGCCATCGACCGGCGCGCCGGGCTCGCGCCATCGCCGCGGATCTATGAAACTACCGAGCGGCGCAACCGCGATCTTTCGGTGCTGGTGCTGCTCGACATCTCGGAATCGACCAGAGATTTCGTCAAAGGCAGTTCGACCACGATCCTGACCTTTGAGCGCATCGCCACCGCGCTACTGTCCCAGGCTCTGTCCGACCTCGGCGACGCCTTTGCGGTTGCCGCCTTCTGCTCGAACGGCCGTGACGACGTCCGCTTTCATCCGGTGAAGAACTTCAACCAGCCCTACGACCGCGACGCCCGCGCCCGGCTCGCGGGTCTGCGCGGCGGCTTCTCGACCCGGATCGGCGGCGTGCTGCGCCATGCCGGCGCGCTGGTCGGAGCGCAGCGGACCCATCGCCGGCTGGTGCTGGTGGTCACCGACGGCGAACCGTCCGACATCGACGTCGCTGACCGGCGCTATTTCGTCGAGGATGCGCGCAAGGCGGTACAGAGCCTTGCGCATAACGCCATCGACGTGTTCGGCATCGGGCTCGACGGCGTCGGCACGCCCTATCTGGGACGGATGTTCGGTCGACGGAATTTCGTCGTCATCGACCGGATCGCTCGGCTCCCCGACAAGTTGCCGCTGCTCTACATGCGCTTGACCAGCTGAGGCTCACGGTTGACGCCGTGCATGCCTTTGAGAACGGAGGTGATG
>Ga0209758_1004970_pt1 | contig 10632 bp, 15 predicted proteins | sample AraplaMF_Col_mMF_FD_184258 | JGI IMG/M metagenome (GOLD analysis project Ga0209758, IMG submission 184258) | Arabidopsis root microbial communities from the University of North Carolina, USA - plate scrape MF_Col_mMF (SPAdes) (version 2) | ecosystem: Host-associated > Plants > Roots > Endosphere... | reverse complement strand
ATGGGGGTAGGCACCCCCGAAGATATCCTGGAATCGGTGGCCCGCGGCATCGATATGTTCGATTGCGTTCTGCCGACCCGCAATGGCCGGCACGGTTTGGCGTTCACGCGGCGCGGGCCGGTCAATTTGCGGAACGCTCGCCATGCCGACGATCCGCGACCGCTGGATGCCGATAGTCCGTGGCCTTCGGCGCGCAATTACGCGCGGGCCTACCTTCATCACCTGGTGAAATCGGGCGAGACCCTCGGCGCAATGCTGCTGTCGGAGATCAATATCGCCTATTACCAAAGCCTGATGCAGGACATCCGGCAGGCGATCGCGCAGGGCACCTTCGAGGATTTCCGCAAGCGCACGCGAGCCGCGTGGGCAGAGGGTGATATCGCGGCGCGTTGATCGATCCGCAATGACGGAGCAGGCCCTGCCGATCAGTTCGTCAGGTCAGATCGCCACGAATTTTTTCAGCGAATGGCTGGTCACAAAGCCGTAGCCGCAGGTGTCACAGGTCCAGAGATAGCTGACGATATTCTCCGACACGAAAGCGGAGGCTTCGGCGGCCACCATGGAATCCGCACATACCGTGCAGGTCGGACGATCAGTTCCGCGGCGCTCCATTCCATTCGACGCAGGATGAGATACGCTGGACGAGGGCATTTCAGCAGCTGCTGGCATGGTGACCTCCGTGGCATCTGACCTGATCGTATCATACCCCGGGATGTTTGACGATGTCGCAACACAAATGCGTTCGTTTTAAGAGATTTCGCTTCACTTCGTTTTGCGGTGCAGCGATCATATGCCACGGCCGATTGCCGCTTGCATCGTCGCGGGCCCGGTCACACTCTCGGCAGATTGGTTCAAAAGGCGTGACGAAAACCTAAAGAGGAGCTTCATGGGCACGTCATCAGAGCAGAATGCAACGCAGGCACGCCGTCCCGGCCGCGGCCGAGTTTTCGACAGTATCGTGGACGCCATCGGCGACACCCCGATCGTCAGACTGCGCCGGCTGCCGCAGCAGCACGGCGTCAACGCCACCATCCTCGCCAAGCTGGAATACTTCAATCCGGCCGCCAGCGTGAAGGACCGCATCGGGGCCGCCATGGTCACCGCGATGGAAAAGGCCGGAGTCATCAATGCCGAGACGGTGTTGATCGAACCGACCTCCGGCAACACCGGCATCGCGCTGGCCTATGTCGCTGCCTCGCGCGGTTACCGGCTGAAGCTGGTGATGCCGGAATCGATGTCGATCGAGCGCCGCAAGATGCTGGCGTTTCTCGGCGCGGAAATCGTTTTGACGCCGGCGGCGCAGGGCATGAAGGGTTCGATCGCCACCGCCGAGGAACTGGTGCGCACGACGCCGAATGCGGTGATGCCGCAGCAGTTCAAGAACCTCGCCAACCCGGAAATCCACCGTCGCACCACGGCGGAGGAGATCTGGAACGACACCGGCGGCAATATCGATGTCTTCGTGGCCGGGGTCGGCACCGGCGGCACCATCACCGGGGTCGGCCAGGTGCTCAAACCGCGAAAACCGTCGCTGCGCGTGGTCGCGGTCGAGCCGGAGGAGAGCCCGGTGCTATCCGGAGGCCAGCACTCCCCCCACAAGATCCAGGGCATCGGCGCCGGGTTCATTCCGGACGTGCTCGACCGCTCGGTGATCGATGAGATCGTCAAGATCAACAGCGCCACCGCGATCGACACCTCGCGCGCGCTGGCCCGCAATGAGGGTATCCCCGGCGGCATATCATCGGGTGCGGCGATCGCTGCCGCGCTGGAGATCGGCAAACGGCCGGAGAGCGCGGGCAAGACCATTCTGGCGATCGTGCCGTCGTTCTCGGAGCGCTATCTGTCGACGGCGCTGTTTGAGGGAATCTGACGATGTCGCAACCACCGCGGCGGCCGCGAACGCTCAACGACGCCCGCACTGAAGCCGAGGCCGCTTTCAAGAAGACCACGACCAAGGTCCCCGAGGCGCCACCGAAGCCGGCGGCACTTCCCGGAGTGCGGGAAATGGTGTCGCTGCGGATTGACCAGGACGTGCTGGAACACTTCCAGGAGGGTGGGCCGGGCTGGCAGGACCGCATCAACGACGCCTTGCGCAAGGCGATCGGCAAGTAGCCGATCGCGGGGCGGCTGATCAGGCTCTGGCCGGGGCCGGGTCGGCGCTTTTCAGGTTCAGGAGGTTGCCGGTCAGGATCAGGACGGCACCGAGCACGGTGTAGGCGTCCAGCCGTTCGGCATAGAGCAGCCATCCGGCGGTGGCGCTGAGCGGAACGCGGAGGAAATCCATCGGCACCACGATGGTCGCGTCGGCGTAGAGCATCGCCCGCGCCATGCAGAAGTGTGAAAACGTGCCGCTGAATGCGATCACGACGACCCAGCTCCAGACATAGGCCGACGGCCACTGCCAGAAATACAGCGCGGGCGCCACGCCGGCGGCGGATTGAATCACCAGCATCCAGAAGATGATCGCCACCGTGCTTTCGGTGCGGGTCAGGGACTTGATCATGGTGATGGAAATGCCGAAGCCGACCGCCGCCGCCAGCGCGATCATCTGGCCCGGGTTGACCTCGCTGGTTCCGGGGCGGACGATCACCGCCACCCCGACGAGGCCGAGCAGCGTCGCCATGATCTTCCAGCTGGTCAGGCGTTCGCCGAGGAAGGCGGCGGCGAGGATCGCGGTCCAGATCGGCATGGTGAATTCGATCGACACCACCTGGCCAAGCGGAATCAGCGTCAGCGCAAAAAACCAACCGAGCTGTGCGATGTAGTGCACGAGGTTGCGTCCGACATGGGCCAGCGGTCGCGCGGTCTTCATTGCGGCAAGGCCGCCGCTGAGATGGACCAGTGGATACAGCATGCAGAAGCCGAGCAGCGAGCGGACCTCCATGATCTGGAAGACGTTGAGCTCGCGCGTGGTCTCGCGGCCGGCGACCGCGACGATCAGCATCAGCGACAGCCAGCCGGCCATCCACAGCGCCGCTTTGGTTTTTGAAGGCGGGTGATCCATCGCACAGTGATCATGGCGGAGGCGGGACGGGCAGGTGAGCGGCTTCGTATCGGCGAATTGCCGCTGCTTGGCAACGCGCAAATCTGCATGCCGCGCCCGATCGGTGCTAAGCTGAGCGGGACCCGTTTTGTCGAAAGGAACTACTGATGACCGACCGTTCGAAGTCCGCCGAATACGTCACCGGCTTCGCCACCGGCTGGCCGCAAGACAAGCCCGATCTCATGATCGTGTCATTGACCACCCACAAGGGGGTGCAGGATTTTGCCATCAACAAGAGCCAGGCGCTTCTGATCGCCAAAACCATCAAGGACACCGCGGCCCGGCTCAAGGACCCGGCGCCGCAGCGCTAGGACTTACGACCGCGACAGCGAAATCGTCGCGTTCTTGATCTGGCTCTGCGAGGTGATGGACACGGTCTGCTTGTTGCCGCGCGTGGTCAGCGAGACAGTGGCGGTGAAGGCCGGAGCGCTGACCACCACGTTGAAATGGCCGGCGCTGGCGCGGCCTTCGAGGTTGCCGCCGACATTGCGGCTGACTTCGCTCCAGGTGCCCGACAGCGCGCCGTTGCTGGCCGCGACGTTGCTGCGCAGGTCGAACTTGTAGCTGTCGCTGGCGCAGACCAGGCTCTGGTTGAGGCCCTCGCCCTCGCGGCTCACGGCATAGGTGGCGCGGCAGCGGATCCGCTCGCTGGAGCCGTCCTCGAGGGTGATGGTGCCATTGCCCGCCCAGACGCCGGCCATGCCGGCGAACGGGGCCTGCTGGGCCCGGGCAGCGGTGCCCGGCAACAACAATACGGCGCATAAAACCGTGGTCGGAAACCATGCCGATGAGAGTCTCTTGCGCGATATCATATTGAATTCCCTGATGTTTCAGTTACTGACGGGACGCTTCCCAGCGGCCGCTGCAGGGCACGCCGCCGGAGGCGCCGTTCCATTTGCCGGAACCGGTATTGCCGCTCAGCTGGCCATTGGCATAGGCCGATCCGATCGACACCTTGACGGAACCTTCGCGGCCGACGTGGCCGGAGACGTCGGCGCCGGGCGCCGTGATCTTGCCGTCGGTGACGGTCAGTGGATACCTTGACGAGGCCTCGCAGCTTCCGGTCTTGGTGACGACGGTGACGTTCCAAAGGCCGTCATAGGGCGTCTGCGCCATCGCCGGTGCCACGGTGAAGGCAGCTGCGGCAAGCAGGGCGGATGTGCAGAAAATATGGCGGATGCGGTAAAAGCGCATGAATCAAATCCCCGATTTGTGTGATGGCGCGCTTATTGAAGGACATTGTGTTCAAAATTTGCTGCAATGCGGCAAATCCCGGCGATGCAATGCCCCATGCATTTCCAATAGGCAATGCCGCCTTCGGTTCCCGGTTAACGGCGACCGGTTCCTAATTTTTTGAGCAGGGTCAGTCGAGCTTGGGGGCCAGGGTGGCGAACTGCTCGTCCTGCGGTTTGGCCGGAAGGCTGTTGTGGGTCGTGGCATAGTCGATGACGTCGGCCAGCAGCTTCTGCCCGAGCGGCGCTAGCGCGCGTTCCCACAGCTCGCGGGCGGTTTCGCCCTTCCTGACGAAGCACCATTCCTGCGCGGCGATGGCGCCGGCATCCATCCGGTCGGCCAGATGGTAAACCGTGCCGCCGGCGATCGGATCGCCCTCGCGGATGGTCCACTCGACCGCCGCGATGCCGCGGTGGCGTGGCAGCAGCGACGGATGGTAGCCGATACCGCCAAGTCGGGCGGCGGCCAGCGCGCCGCGGCTGACCCGGGCATGGCTGTGGGCGGTCACGATCAGGTCGGTGCGGTCGGCGATCTCGCCGGCTTCAACCCGTGTCGGATCGGCCTGGACGGTGACGTCGATGCCAGCGGCGCGGGCCGCCGCGGCGAGCCGGTCGTCGGCATCGGCAACCACCACGCGGGCGATCTCGGCGCCGCGCTGACGCAGCATCTCGAGGGTGGTGACGCCAAAGTGGCGGGAGCCGACGAGCGTAATCCGCATGATCGTTCTATCCGTGGCGGTTGCAGGAGAAGGCGCGGCCGGCCTGTCGGGCCAAAACCGCGTTCGGATCTAGCAACTCCCACGGGCGGCGTCGACCCTGCGCGGGCCGGCGTCAACAACCGCGACAGATGCTCTTCAGCCGGGCGTTCATGCGGGCGTCTTCGGCGCTGATGGCATCGACATATTTCGAGGCGTCGACCTTGGACGCCGGGGCCCTGGCGGCTTGCGCGGCGGGCTTGGCGGCCGGCGCGGCAGCCTGATCGTAGCAGGCCAGCCGTTGGCTGGAATCGGTAATGGCCTTGCAATCCGGCGTCTGGGCGATGGCAACCTGGGACAACGCAACCATTGAAATCAGCGAAGCAATGATTCTCATCTCGTCCTCTCGACCCGGCGGCGAGCCCGCGGGCTTGCTGAAATTGCGAAAATAGAAATATGGGCAGAAGCGTCTATGGCGTTTTCAATGCCGCGTTGCCCGAAACAAATCAACCGCAATTCGGCGCTGGCGCCGTCTCAGGTTTTTGGCAACTCCCAGTCGTCGACGGGCTTCTTTTCGCTCGGATCGGGCGGACAGGGTTTGATGGCGTAGTGGTCCTGCAGCACCGGCCGGCCGTTGTCGTGGTCGACCAGCCCCGCACGGTCGGCCTGCTCCCAGGCTTCGTCCCTGGTCGCAAACGACCGGCTCAGTTTTTCGTCGTTTTCGAACAGCGCATAGGGCATGACGATCTCCGATCTGCTTTCCGGCCTAACGTCGCGGCGGCCGGCGGTGTTCCACGGCCAGGTTCCAGACGCGTCGTTCGGGGCGCCGCGGAGCCCGTCCGATCGTTAAATTTTGCCGGATTCGAAACCATCGAAGTGGTGCCCGCGTTGTCGGCATAAATGGCGCATGACACGGAGGTTCTACGATGATGAGGAAGGCAGCATTGATCGTTGCGGCCGCGGCCGCCTTGGCAACGGCCACTGCCGCGCCGGCAGAGGCGCACGGCTGGCGCCATGGCGGATTTGGATGGGGCCCGGGCATCGGCTTCGGCCTCGCGGCGGGTGCGCTCGCGGCGGGTGCGGTGGCCGCCTCAGGCCCGTACGGGTATGGATACGGCTATGGTCCGGGATATTATTATCGACCCGGTCCCTACGCGTATTACGGCAGCCCTTATTATTATGGGCCGCGCCGCTACTATCGACGCTACTATCGCGAATGGTGATTGTTTGAACAGAAAAGCCCGGAGCAAGCCTCCGGGCTTTTTCGTGGACCTGCGGTTGTCGCGGGCACAGGATATGGCTTCAAGGCTGCTGCCTTGCGGGCTGCAGCATCTTCAAGGTTTCCTCGATCCGCATCAGGCGTTCACGATTGTCCCTGACCGTGTTGAGGGTGTTGTCGTTTCTGTTGGCGATGATCTGGAGCTCCACAAGCCGTTCCTGCAAATCCTTCATTTGCGAGAAGATGTAGCGCAGATCCTGCTCGGTCTTCTCGGTGAAGAATTTGGCGTCCGTGATTTTTTGGATCTCCGCGGTTTCCTTGTTCCAGACGGTCCGGCGCTGCTGCTCCAAGAGGCCCATGGCGGCGAAGTTGACGAGCTGGAGCCCGACCAGGATCTTGAACCATTTGTGGCGCCACATTGCCTGCCTTCCCGTCTCTTGAGCATTCGAGCCGTTCGAATCGGCCTCTTCTAAACATTGTCGGGTGGGCTTGTCGAACGCTCCGACCCCGGGGATTGTCAGCGCTGGCCATTTGAAGCACCGTGCCGGCGGGAGGCATCGATCATGATCCTGGTCACCGGCAGTATTCTGGCCCACCCGGATTCGTTCGACGAGGCGCTGCGGCTCAGCCTGGAGCACGTCGAACGCTCACGCCTGGAGCCGGGCTGCATCTCCCATGCCGTGCATGTCGATTGTCAGGATGCGAGGCGGCTGTTCTTCTTCGAACAGTGGGCCGATGAGGCGGCGCTGCGCGCCCATTTCGCGGTACCGGCGACGCGGACGTTCGTCAAGGCGCTGAAGGACCGCATCGTGGAGACCTCGGGGACGCAGATCTATCGCGCCGAGCCGGTGGCGATATAGCCGGCCCCGCTAGCGCTCGCGCGGATTTATGTTTGGAACGAAAGGCGTGCCGACGATGCGCGCCGGCGCCTGGCTCGCCAGCTGGGCCGGCGGCTTTCCCGCCGCCATCGAAGCGGTCGGCTCGAACAGCCCGGGGAGCACGGCGACCGCGCCGCAGATCAGCGCGACCACGGTCAGCAGCAGCGGGCCATTGTCTTGTTCTCTCGGTCCCATGCGGATCAACGCGGTTCGACGGTGTTGGTTGCGGGTCCCCCCAAACCAATCGCCCCATGCTCCTGAGGGGGCGACAACGCCCTCCGATATTCGGAGCAAGGCGGCCGACAGGGCTGGTCAGTTCATGCATTCCTGCGCTCCTCGCTCAAACCGTCCATTTCGGATATTGGAGAAAAGCGAGTAGTGGGATCTCCGCCCGTGCGGTACATGTCTCGCAGTTGGGCTGGGAAATTCCTCATGCGGAAGATGATGGCGCTCGATCGACGAAATGTTCTTGCGTTCGCCGCGATCCTGGCCTTGCCGCGCCTGGCCGTCGCGCAAGCGGCGCCCGGGCGTCGGCGCGTCTCATTCCTACTGAGCACCGCCCATGACGAGCCTATGTCCGTTGCACGCCTGGCAGCGATGAAGGCCCGACTTGGTGATCTTGGATGGGTCGATGGGCGTGAGATCGAGTATGAGGCGCTGTCTTGCCTGAACGATCCGGTCCAACGAAAGGCGATGGCCAAGCAGATCGTGGCAGGGACGCCGGATCTCATCAGCACGGCTGGTGTGCTCGACGCGCAGGCCATTCTGGGCGAGACCCAGACCATTCCGCTGGTGTTCTCGACGGCCGCGGATCCGGTCAGCAGCGGATTTGTGCAGAGCCTGGCGCGCCCGGGGGGAAATGCCACGGGCTTCATGACCAGCCATCCATCGATGGGGAGCAAATGGCTGGAGATCCTTCTGGAGCTTGCGCCTGGCGTCAAGCGGGTCGGTGTGATCTTCAATCCGCTCTCCGCGCCGCGCAATGGTGACTATTACCTCGATCCGTTGAGGGAGATGGCGTCATCTTTCGGCGTTGAGATCATCCCGCTTCCGATTTCGGATCCGGCAGACATATCCTCGCAGATTGCCCGGCTCGGCGGTGCACCGGCCGGCGGACTTGTCGTGACGCCAGATGCGTTCACCGTCCTCAACCGCAAGGCGATCGTATCCGCCGTAGCGGCAAATGCGATCCCGGCGGTCTATTCCTATCAATTCTTCATGACCGAAGGTGGCCTGGTCTCCTACGGGTTCAAATATGAATCGGCGGCATCGGAGCGCTCGGAGCTGGTGGAGGCGATGGTCGAATATATCGACCTGATCTTGCGTGGCGCCAAGCCCGCGGAGCTGCCGGTGCGATCGCCACGCACATATCAGCTGATCATCAATCTCAAGACTGCGAAGTCACTGAACCTGACCGTGCCGCCGGTGCTGCTGGCCCGCGCCGACAAGATCATCGAATGAGCGCGATCGGCGCCGATCGCGATGCGCGACCGCCGGTGCGCGGCGGTCTGTTCCGCAAGTATCTCATTTCCTTTCTGGCGGTGGTTTCGGCGGCGCTGATCGCCAACAATGTGATCGATGCGATATTCTCCTATCGCGAGCAGCAGCGCCTGCTGATCGCCGTGCAGCGCGAGCAGGCCGGTGCCGCGGCGGACAAGATCGATCAGTTCCTCAAGGAGATCGAGCGGCAGCTCGTCTGGTTGTCCCAGCTCTCGCTGCAGATGCTTCCGCCGGAGGAAATGCGCCTCACCGGCGTTCGCCTTCTGCGCCTGACGCCGGCGATCTCCGATATCGCCCAGCTCGATCCACAAGGTCGCGAGCAATTGCGGGTGTCGCGCTATGTGCGTGACATGGTTCGCAGCAACACGGACCTTTCGCAGTCTCCCGCTTTCGTCGATGCCACGGCCCGCGGCATCTATTACGGGCCGATCTTCTTCTTCCGCGAAACCGAGCCCTATATCACGATTGCCGTGAGAGGCGCAGATGGCGGCGTGATCATCGCCGACGTCAATCTGCGTTTCATGTGGGATCTCGTCTCGCAGATCAAAGTCGGCAACGAGGGGAATGCCTTTGTCGTCGATACAAAGGGACGTTTGATTGCCCATCCCGATCTCCGCCTCGTGCTCAAGAACACCGATCTGTCCGGGCTCCCGCATGTCGCGTCTGCTCTCGCGGGCACCGCAGGCAGCGACGCAGGTTCCGTCGTCATCGATCTGGCCGGGAAGCGCGTTCTTTCGGTTCACACATCCATTGCACCGATCGGCTGGAAGGTATTCGTCGAGCTGCCAACTCACGAAGCCTATGCGTCGCTTTACGCGTCGCTGTTCAATTCGGCACTGCTGCTGCTGGTCTCGCTGTTCTGTGCGTTTGTCGCGGCGCTGTTGCTCAGCCGCCGCATGTCCGATCCGATTCGTGCGCTGACGGCGGGCGCTGAACGCATCGGAAGCGGCGATCTCGATCAGAGACTTGCCATTCGGACCGGTGATGAGCTGCAGACCCTGGGTGAGCAGTTCAACCGAATGGCAGAGCGCCTGCGGGAGTCCTATCTGACCCTCGAGGGGCGGGTCGTGGCGCGGACGACCGAACTCGCACAGGCGCGCGACCAGGCGATCGAGGAGCGGGCAGAAGCTCATCGCGCCCGACAGGCGGCTGAACTGGCCAATGAAACCAAGTCGCGCTTTCTTGCGGTGGTCAGCCATGAACTGCGCACGCCGCTCAACGGCGTGATGGGCGTGCTGCAGCTGCTCGACAACAGCCGTCTGGACGGGCGCCAGATCCGGTTGCTGACGGCCGCCAAGGTTTCGGGCGATACCTTGCTCGCATTGATCGAATCGATTCTGGATTATGCCCGCCTCGAAGCGGGCGCCGACAAGCTCGAATTCCGCAATTTTCGCCTGGATCAACTGATTGAAGCGGATCTGGATCTGTTGAGGCAGGAGGCGGAGGCGAAAGGATTGACGCTGGGCCTGTCGATGCGGGGTGACGTTGCCGCCGATGTCGCCGGCGACCCGGTCAAGCTCAATCGGCTGGTGCTCAATTTGCTGGGCAATGCCGTCAAATTCACCGGGCAAGGCGGCATCCAGGTCGATGTCGCATTCGATACACCGGATGCGCCCGGCATGCTCCAGCTGTCGGTCACGGATACGGGCATCGGAATAGCACCTGACATTCAGGAGCGCATCTTCGAAGACTTCGTGCAGGCCGATAGCGATATCGAGCGCCGGTTCGGCGGTACGGGGCTTGGACTTGCCATTTCCCGCCGGCTGGCGCGGCTGATGGCCGGCGAACTCTCGGTCCGTAGCGAACTCGGCAAGGGAAGCACGTTTACCCTGACGATTCCCCTCGAGCGGGTGCAACCGTTACCGGCCGTCGTCGAAGCGCAACATCCGGTCACGAAGCTGTCCGTGCTGCTCGTCGATGACGATCCGGTCAATCGCGACGTGGGGCATGCCCTGCTTGTCCGCCTCGGTCACGTGCCCGTCGTGGCATCGAGTGGCACCATGGCCGTGGAGCTCGTGCGCTCGGGCGCCTTCGACGTCGTGCTGATGGATGTGCATATGCCGGA
>Ga0209758_1004968_pt1 | contig 10633 bp, 6 predicted proteins | sample AraplaMF_Col_mMF_FD_184258 | JGI IMG/M metagenome (GOLD analysis project Ga0209758, IMG submission 184258) | Arabidopsis root microbial communities from the University of North Carolina, USA - plate scrape MF_Col_mMF (SPAdes) (version 2) | ecosystem: Host-associated > Plants > Roots > Endosphere ... | reverse complement strand
GATTTGGAGACGGCGACGCCGGTGGACGCAAGCGCAATCCCGGACGTGCTGTTCGAGCGCGGCATGTACTGGTCGAGCGGACGTTCGGGAATCGTCGACCTGGTGGCGGCACACAAGTGGTTCAATCTGGCGGCGCTGAAGGGCAGGGTCGACGCCATTCCGATGCGCCGGGAGATCGCCGAGCTGATGTCGGACACCGAAATCGCAACGGCGCAGCGCGAAGCGCGCGCCTGGATCACGATGCATTGAGATCGGAAGCGGCAATGCGGGGAGGGCGATTGTCCTCCGGCGTCAGGCCTTTTCCGGTCCGATTGCATCGGAACGGGGCTCTGTCTTTTTGTCTTGACGGGTCTTCTTCACGCGAACCGGTATCCACTTCGCTTGATAACGCTCGATGCGCTATCGGGAAGGCCAGCCCCACGACGGCGGCGCATGATCCTGGACCAGGGTCTCGCCCAGTTGCTTCTCGAGCACGATCTGTCGGCTGCCTGGTTCGGCGTCAATGGCAGACACGAGGCGCGAGGCATGGGACACCAGCACGATCTGTGACCGCTTGGAGGCCGCCGCGATCAGGCGGGCCAGTGGCGCCAGCAGATCGGGATGCAGGCTGGTTTCGGGTTCGTTGAGCACCATCAACGCCGGCGGCCGCGGCGACAGCAGCGCCGCCACCAGCAGCAGATAGCGCAATGTGCCATCGGACAATTCCGACGCCTTGAGCGGCCGAAGCAGGCCGTGCTGAAACATCGCCAGCTCGAAATAGCCGTCGGCGCTCAAGACCTCGATGCGCCCGCCCGGGAATGCGTCGGCGATCGCGCCGTCCATCTCGTCAGCGGCGCCGATTTCGCGGATGGTCTGCACCGCCGCCGCCAGATCCGATCCGTCGCCCGCGAGCACCGGCGTGTGGGTGCCAATCTGCGGCCGGCGCGCGGCGGCGTCTCGGTCGGTTCGCAGATGGTCGTAGAACCGCCAGTCCCGCATCCGTTCGCGCAGCAGCAGCAGCTCGATGGCCGTACGCGGGTCGCTGCAGTGGGTCATCATGCTGTCGAACGGCGCCAGATGCGAAAACGCCTGCTGCCACTCGCCATTGTCGTCGCGGATCCGCACGAACGGACCGGTGCGGATGGCGAACGCGTTGGCACGCCCGAGCACCTCGCCGGTCCACTGGCATTCGGCCTTGATCTGCGGATCGGCGAAGAATTTGGAAATGCTGGGTGCCGGAGGCAGGCCGAGATCGATGGCGTAGCCATAGTCCGCCCCGGAGAATCCGAGTTTCAGGCTGATCGGTTTCTTCCGCACGGTGCCTTGTACCGGATGTTTGCCGGACTTCATCGCCCGCGACAGTTCCTCCGGACCGGCCCACAGGGTGGATTGCAGGCCGCCTTCCTCGGCGAGGGACTGGATGATCCGGCCCTGGGCGATCTCGGCCAGCAGTTTCAGGGCGCGGTAAAGGCTCGACTTGCCGCTACCGTTGGCGCCGGTGACGACGTTGAGTTCGCCGAGCGTCAAGCGTACGTCACGCAGCGATCGATAGCCGGAGATGGCAAGTCTCGTCATCATGGCAGGCTTCTCCTCAAGCGGCCGGGCCGCGGTTTCGGGAGATTTCACGACAGACCGGCGGTGGCGTTCCGGCAGGTCCGCAGGGGCCGGAACGAGCCAGGTCCCTTATGATAATGTCTCTTATGACATACGCCCTTCCGGTTTGACCCTTCCGGTTTGACCCTGCCGGGGGATTCGAGTCATAAGACCCGCACCGGAGAGGTGGCCGAGTGGCTGAAGGCAGCGCTTTGCTAAAGCGCCATACGGCGAAAGTTGTATCAAGGGTTCGAATCCCTTCCTCTCCGCCACTCCTGAACTGACGTGAACCGTCTCGTTCGGAGATTTGGCAGAGCCAATGCCGTCCCCCTCGCAGAGGCCGTGGGGAACTTGCGATTTCCCGCATGTGTTTTTCATTTCAGGCGCACGCGCGACACATCGGTGTGAAGTTCCGCGCTCTATCATGTACAGAGCCGGACGCCTTTATTAATGGTGCTTGCGATTGGTGCGGATGCCCTGCTGAAACAGGGCTGGGTTCCATCATGACAGCGCATGCGTGCGAGGTTCGCGCGTGGTGCCTCTATATGTGTCGGCATATGTGTCGGCGACACTTCAAGTGTGCGCGGCTCATTGAGTGTGCTTGACTCATTCCCGTATGGGACGCCGCGGCTGCGTACTCTTACTTGAGTCTTGGAATCGCTATCGGCGGTGGTGGCTTTGGCCTGCAAAAGGCCTCGCTGGCCGCACGATTCGTCGAAATTCGGACGTTCGAGCAGGGCGCCCCGTCGGGGCGCCTGAATCGCGCGTCGGTGGGATGAAATCGGCGCATCCAAAATATTACAATAAGATCAATTGCTTGCGGGCGGGTTGCGATCACGCTTGCGTGTTATTTGTGCAACACCCATCCAAAAACGGCCGGAGTCGCTCCGTTTTGGGGCGTTGTTTTGTTGCGTGTGCAGGGGTGTTGGGTAATTGTCATCAGGCGACGGAGGGGGGCATCCCGAGGTCGTCCCGTTATAGGTGGTTCGCTTAAGTCCCTCGCGTTTGTGCGGGAGTGTCCGAAGACGCGAAACGGCTAGGCGGTTAGTCAGGGACTAAGGGAACTTATCTTCGGGTGATCACACCCAACGGATCCGGAACCTTCCCTAAAGAGCAAACTTGGAGGTTTACATGAAGATGGTTAAGAGCCTAATTCTCGGCTCCGCGGCGGGTCTGGTCGCCATGGGCGGAGCACAGGCAGCTGATCTTCCCGTTAAGGCCAAAGCGGTCGAATACGTGAAGGTCTGCTCGCTGTACGGCGCTGGTTTCTGGTACATCCCCGGCACCGACACCTGCATTCGTATCGGCGGCGCAGTCCGTATCGATACGGCGATCAACGGCGGCATTTACGACAACCCGTTCTGGCGCGGTGGCGCGAGCGGCGCGCAGAACTACGGCAAGGACTGGTACACCACCCGTTCGCGTCTCAACCTGACCGAAGATACCCGCACCGCCACCGAATATGGCGTTCTGCGTACCTACGCCAACCTCCAGTTCGACTGGACGCGCGGTGGTTCGGGCATTGCTGGCGGCGCACCGGTCGAAGTCGACTACGCGTTCATCCAGTTCGCCGGTTTCACCTTCGGTAAGGCGGTCTCGCAGTTCGACCCGCAGTGGGTGCTCTCCAAGCCCACCATCACCTCGGGCTTCAACTTCGGCTCGAACAACGCCACCGGTATCAACCAGCTGGCTTACACCGCGACCTTCGGCAACGGCGTGTCGGGCACGATCTCGCTCGAAGACGCTCAGCCCTACCGCACCGCTGGTCTCGTCAACACCTCGGCTGCCTTCCAGGCTCCGTTCCAGGGTCTGCTCCCGGCGTCTCCGGCTTACGGCGTCAACAACTTCAACGGCAATGCCGTCGCTGGCGACCACGTTCCGGACATCGTTGGCAACCTGCGCCTCGATCAGGCCTGGGGTTCGCTGCACTTCGGTGCTGCCGCTCACGAAGTTCACGGCACGTACTACACCGCCACCAACGGCGACACTGGCCATCCGGGCGCGACCTGGGGCTACGCTGTGACCGGTGGTCTTGAGTTCAAGAACCTGCCGACCGGAGCTGGCGACAGCTTCAAGGCTGCAGCGACTTTCGCTCACGGCGCTGCCAAGTACGTCTGGGGTGGTACGCTCGATACCAACGGCGCCGGCAACTACGCCCGGCTCGGCGGCACCGGCATTCCCGGTAACCGTGGCAGCATGGCGTTCGGCTACGTGCTGGACGGCGTGTACGGCGGTCTGACCGCTGCGACCGGCACCAGCATCCAGCTCAGCAACGCCTGGGAAGTCAGCGCGATGTACGAGCACTACTGGAACCCGCTCTGGCGTACGTCGATCTTCGCGAACTACAGCACGATCTCGTACGGTGGCACGGGCGACGCCCTGCTGCTGGCAGCTCTGAAGAACCCGGCGATCTCGACGACGGGCACTCTGACGGCTGGCACCACCGGCACCTTCCGGTTCTCCACCGCTCAGGTCGGTACCCGTACCGCCTGGACCCCCGTCAAGGATCTGACCTTCTCGGCTGAGTTCATCTACAGCCGCATGTATCAGAACCTGAACGGTACCTTCGTGTCGACCGCGACCGGCATCCCGGGTGCTCCCGGCCAGTCGTCCTTCGACCTGAAGGGCCAGAGCGTCTACAACGGCGCGGTGCAGGTTCTCCGCTCCTTCTGATCGTCATCGTCTAGCGACGCTGACTATCTGAAAACAAAGACCCCCGGCGGGAAACCGCCGGGGGTTTTTGCTTTTTGCGGGCGCGGCAGCCGTCTATAACGGCCGGCGTTGCCGACCCCGAAGACTTGGAAGCACCGGAAGACTTGGAAGCACGGGAAGACTTGGAAGCAAATGGCCGCTGCAGCGGAACTGTTCAGACGCGCGGTCCAGTCCTTCCAGCAAGGAAAACTCGACGACGCCGAGCGCTCGTTCCGGCAAGTCCTGCGGAAAGAGCCACGGCACCTGCCATCGCTCAACATCCTGGCCATCGTCCTCACGACGCAGAAGAAATATCGCGAAGCCGAGCCCTTTCTGCAGACCGCGCTGAAGATCAATTCCGGCTCGGACGCCACATTTTACAACTATGGAATCGTGCTCAAGGCGCTGGGACGGCCCGAGGAGGCGCTGCAGCGCTTCACCGAAGCGCTGGCGATCAATTCCGGCAATGCCGATAGCTGGAATAACCGCGGTACGGTGTTCAACGATCTCGGCGACTATTCCGCCGCGGTTGCCGACTTCGACCGGGCGCTGTCCATCAATCCGAATGACGCCGCGGCCCATTCCAACCGCGGCAAGTCCCTGGCAGAGCTGAAGCGGTACGACGAGGCGCTGACGGCGTGCGACAGGGCGCTTGCGCTCAAGCCCGACCTCGCTGAAGCCTGGTTCGGCCGCGGCTTCATCTTCCAGCAGGCGCGACGCCCCGAAGCGGCCGCCGCCGCCTACCGCAAGGCAGTTGAGCTCAACCCCCGGCTGCCGCTGCTGAAGGGCAATCTGCTCCATCAGAAGATGCTGATTTGCGACTGGAGTGGCGTCGACCAACTGATCGCCGAGATCGAGCGCGATCTTGCATCCGGACAGCTATCCGCCGAGCCGTTCGGTTGGCAAGGGGTGGCGACGACGCCAGGCAGCCTGCAACGGTGCGCCGAGCTCTATAGCGCCAGCCGGTATCCGGCCCATCCCGGCGAAGCCGCGCGCGGGCGAATCGGTGCCGGCGGCAAGATCCGGATCGGCTATCTTGCGGGTGAATTTCGCGAGCAGGCCACATCGCTGCTGCTGGTCGGCGTTCTCGAACAGCACGATAGGACGCAGTTCGAGGTCTATGCGATCGACAACGGTTGGGACGACCAGAGCGCGACCAGGCGCCGGATCGACAAGGCCGTGCACCGGGTCATCGGCATCCGCGAGCTCGGCGATCCACAGGCCGCCGCCGCCATCCGCGACAATCAGATCGACATCCTGGTCAATCTGAACGGCTATTTCGGCGAAGCCAGGACGAGGGTGTTCGCGCGCCGGCCGGCACCGATCCAGGTCAACTACCTTGGCTTTCCGGGGACGCTGGGCGCGCCGTATCTCGACTACATCATCGCGGACCGGCAGGTCATTCCCGAGGCCCACCGGCCGTTCTATTCGGAAAAGGTGGTCTGGCTGCCGAACAGCTATCAGGCCAACGACCGTAACAAGGAGATCGCCGAGCGGATTTCGCGGCGCGCCGATCATGGCTTGCCGGCCGATGCCGTCGTGTTTTGCTGCTTCAACAACGCCTACAAGATCACACCCGGCATTTTCGACTGCTGGATGCGAATCCTCGACGGCGTGGCGGGCAGCGTGCTGTGGCTGCTCGAGGATACCCCGGCCGCCGCGGCGAATCTGAAACAACAAGCCGAGGCGAGAGGCATCGATGCCAGCCGCCTCGTCTTTGCCGGCCGGCTGCCGCTGCCGGACCATCTGGCGCGGCACCGCTGTGCCGATCTGTTTCTGGACACGCTGCCCTACAACGCCCACACCACCGCGAGCGACGCGCTGTGGGCCGGGTTACCGCTATTGACCTGTCGCGGCGAAACTTTTCCGGGCAGGGTGGCCGCCAGCCTGCTCGAAAGCCTGCGCATGCCGGAACTGGTCACGGCCACCGTGGAAGATTATCAGCGGCTCGCCATCGCGCTTGCGATGGATCCGGCAAAGCGCGCGCAGATCCGGCAAAAGCTCGCCGACAACCGCCTGACGACGCCGCTGTTCGATACGAAGCTCTTCACCCGGCATATCGAAGCGGCATTCACCGCGATGGCCGATCGACATAACGCCGGTTTCAAGCCCGATCATATCGTCGTGCCGGGTTGATCGGCGATCGGGCAGGGCTCAATTCAGCGATCGGCGCGCGTCATTCCACGCTGGCGCCGCGGCGCAGGTCGGCTTCGATCTGCAGCCTTGTCCCGCCGCCGAACCGCGCCCGATAGACCTGCAGGTTCTCCATCACCCGCTGCACGTAGTTGCGGGTCTCGGCGAATGGAATCTGTTCGACCCAGTCGACGGCGTCGACATTGGCATCGCGCGGGTCGCCGTAGCGTTCGATCCATTTCCGCACGCTGCCGCGGCCGGCATTGTAGGCGGCAAAGGTCATGATGTAGGAGCCGCGATAATCGTCGATCAGGCCGCCGAGTTCGGCGGCTCCCACCGAGGCGTTGTAGACCGGATCGCTCTTCAGCTTGCCGAGATCGAAGGTGGCGCCGTATTTCTTGCAGACATAGCGCCCGGCATCCGGCGTCACCTGCATCAGCCCGTAGGCATTGGCCGGCGATACCACGCTCGGATTGAACGCGCTCTCCTGCCGCGCGATGGCGAACACGATGCTCTTCTCCACATCCGGCCCGATCGACTTGAACGGCGGAATTCCCGACACCGGATAGGCATAGAAATCGAACGGCAGGCCGCGATTGAGCGCGGCCTTGCCGAGCAGCAGCATGCCGCGGGCGTCATCGTTGCGTGACGTCAGCTCGCCGAGGCCGAGCAGGGCGTCGGGATCTCCATTTTCGCCCATGTCGGCAAGGATCGGGATCGCGATCTCGCGTTCGTCCAGGGCATAGAGCAGTTGCACCGCGCGAACGATCTCGAACTTCTCGACGCCGCGGGACCGGCTCCCCGGCGCGCCGTTGAGCTCGATCTGCGGCAGCCCGAGCTTGGCCCGCGCCAGCTGGCCGTAATAGCTGGTGGATTGCTCGGCCGCCGAGGTGTAGGCGGTGCGCGCGTCCTGGGCGCGGCCGGCGGCTTCCGCGGCCCGGCCCTGCCAGTAGCCGGCTCGAGCCAGCGCGGTCGGATTGGTGCTGCCGACGCCGATGCGGGCGAAATGCTGCGCGGCGGTCGAGGGATCGTTGAGGAATCTCAGGGCGATCCAGCCCGCGGTGAATTCCTGCTCGGTCTTGTAGATGTCGCGCGCCGGGAGGGCGGCGTCGCGGGCGATCAGATAGGCTGAGCGATGCTCGCCGACGTCGAGCATCTTGCGCGACAACAGCCGCCGCTCGATCCACCATTCGTCGAGGTTGTGCAGCCGGTTGGGGTCGCGCGGCGCCGCCAGCATCAGCCGCGCGGCCTCGGCGAACTTTTCTTCGCGCCGCAGCAGCTGGATCTTGCTGAACATGTAGCCGGGATCGCCGTGCAGCTCGCTTGGCACTGCTTCGAGCAGGGCCCGCGAATTGGGAGCCTTGCGGGTGACGCCGATGCGCGCCTTGGCCAGCGCCTGATAGCCGCCGCCGAGCCGCTTGGCGGCACGCAGCGCCGCTTCGGTCTCGCTGCCATAGAGCAGATAGTCCATCCGCGCCTTGTGGTCGGCCGGCGTGATCAAGGCGCCGAACAGATCGAGCGCCGCGGTTTCGGTATCCGTCGACATCGAATCCGCGCGCCAGGCCTCGCGGATCAGCTTTTCCGCATTGGCCCGATCGCCGCGTCCGATCAGCGCCCGCGCCAAGGACAATCGGCCTTTGGCCGACACCGGGTTTTCGCTTTCGAACCAGGCCAGCACCGTGGCGTCGTCGCGATGATCGTCCCACAGCGCGGCCTCGCCACGGCGGCGCAGGAAGGTTTGCGACGGCCAGCTCGGGTTGGCGTTGATGAAGGCGCGGTAACGCTCGACGGAAGCGCCATTGTTGTCGCTGCGCAGGATTAGCCATTCCGCAAGCTTGCCGGCGACCGGATCGGTGATCGACGCCCTGACCTGCGTCGCATCCGCCGGCTTACGGTTGCGCAGCAGCTCGATGACGTTTTCCAGCGCGCTGGTGTCGGCCTGCGAGGTCGCCGTCGTCGCCGCCATCGCCGCCGGCACGGTCGGTCTGCGCTTGGGCGGCGGCGGCAGGGCGGCGTGCTGGCGGGTGGCCGGCTGGATCGCGGGCGCCGGGCTCGCCGCGTCGGATGGTGCAGGCTTGGCGGCCGGCGGCGCCGGGGCGGTGGTCACGGTTTTCGGCACGACGCTGCGGGCAACCGGCCGGGCCTTGGGCAATGGAACTTTCTCCGCCCATGCCTCAGCCGCCGGCATCGAGCAGCCGAGGGCCAGCGCCAGGGCCAGACCCACACCGCCACGCGGCCAGGCCTTCCGCGGCAAGGCCTTGCGTTCAATCGGGGATTCCGAGGCCAGTCGGGTCACGGCGATCCTTCTGCGCGAATCAATTGGTCGCAATATTTCTAGCTCTATTTGAATGATTTTGGCGCCAAAACACCAAATGTGCCCCGGCGGGGATTGTGTGCGCCCGCACCGCGGCAAAATAGCGGCTGGGATGGCCCTGAGCCGGCCCTTTCGCCTCTTCGTCAGACCCGATATTACTTGGCGTTCGATCAATCGGTTCAGACCGCGGCCAGGCCGCGACGTGCGTTCGGAGAAAAGCCATGGCAGCCAAGACGAATTTTCGGGGGTCCTACACCGCCTTGGTCACGCCGTTCAAAAATGGATCGCTCGACGAAGCCGCGTTCCGCAATCTGGTGAACTGGCAGATCACCGAGGGCACTCATGGCCTGGTGCCGGTTGGCACGACGGGCGAAAGTCCCACCGTCAGCCACGATGAGCACAGGCGCGTCGTCGAATGGTGCATCGACGAGGCCAAAGGTCGTGTGCCGGTGATCGCCGGCGCCGGTTCCAATTCGACCAAGGAAGCCATCGAACTGGCGCAGCACGCTGAAAAGGCCGGTGCCGACGCCGTGCTGGTGGTGACGCCCTACTACAACAAGCCGACCCAGGAAGGCATGTACCAGCACTTCAAGGCGATCAACGACGCGATTGGAATTCCGATCCTGATCTACAATATCCCGCCGCGCTCGGTGATCGACATGTCGGTGGACACCATGAAGCGGCTGTTCGAACTCAAGAACATCGCTGGCGTCAAGGATGCCACCGCCAGCATGGTGCGGGTGTCGCAGCAGCGCGCTGCGCTGGGCGAGGATTTCAACCAGTTGTCGGGCGAGGACGCCACGGTGATGGGCTACATGGCCCATGGCGGGCATGGCTGCATTTCGGTGACCTCGAATGTGGCGCCGCGGCTGTGCTCCGAATTCCATCTGGCCTGGCAGCGCGGCGACCACGCCACCGCACTGAAGGTGCACGACAAGCTGATGCCGCTGCACGTCAACCTGTTCATCGAATCCAACCCGGCGCCGGTCAAATACGCGCTGTCCTTGCTCGGCAAGATGGACGAGACCTTGCGGCTGCCGATGGTGCCGGTCACCGAGCCGACCCGGATCGCGGTGCGTGATGCCATGGTCCATGCCGGCCTGATCAACTGAGCTTTCGTGCTGCGGTGACCACTCCGGTGCATGACGTCGACGAAAGGGGAATGCGGATGCTGAAGGAGTTTCGCGAGTTCGCCATGAAGGGCAACGTCGTCGATCTTGCGGTCGGCGTCATCATCGGCGCCGCGTTCGGCGCGATCGTCACCTCGCTGGTCGGCGACATCATCATGCCGATCATCGGCGCCATCACCGGCGGGCTGGATTTCTCCAACTATTTCACCGGCCTGTCGAAGGCGGTCACGGCAAGCAACCTGGCCGACGCCAAGAAACAGGGTGCGGTGCTGGCGTGGGGCAATTTCCTGACGTTGACCATCAACTTCCTGATCATCGCCTTCGTGCTGTTCATGGTGATCCGCGCCATGAACCAGCTGAAGCGCAAGGATGACGCGGCGGCCGTGGCGCCGGCGCCGCCGAAGCCGACCCGGCAAGAAGAACTGCTGACCGAGATTCGCGACCTGCTCAAGAAGGCGTGACGCCCGCACGCGGCAAACGCACGCTATGGTCATCCCGCAGAGACAACGCTTAAGGCATTTTGGACGATGGCCGACAAGAACGAGCGCCCCATCAAGGTGGTCGCCGAGAACCGCAAGGCGCGGTTCAACTATGCGGTCGAGGACACCGTCGAGGCCGGCATTGCGCTGACCGGAACCGAGGTCAAGTCGATCCGCACCGGCAAGAGCACGATCGCCGAATCCTACGCCGATCCCAAGGATGGCGAGATCTGGCTGATCAACGCCAACATTCCGGAATATCTGCAGGCCAACCGCTTCAACCACGAGCCGAAGCGCCCGCGCAAGCTGTTGCT
>Ga0209758_1004967_pt1 | contig 10636 bp, 10 predicted proteins | sample AraplaMF_Col_mMF_FD_184258 | JGI IMG/M metagenome (GOLD analysis project Ga0209758, IMG submission 184258) | Arabidopsis root microbial communities from the University of North Carolina, USA - plate scrape MF_Col_mMF (SPAdes) (version 2) | ecosystem: Host-associated > Plants > Roots > Endosphere... | reverse complement strand
CATCGGCATAGCCGTGGGCTGCCAGTTTCATGCCGGTATGAATGACACGCGCTGCTGCTTGCGGATATGTCGGCCGTGGCTGCGGGATCGGGATGTAAACCGCAGGCGTCACAGCGAATGATGGTGTGTCCGGAGCAGCGGGATTTGCGCTTGGGAGTTCCACTTTTTGCTTGGGTGGGATAGGCGGCGGCTGCGAGGTCCGCAGCGGGCCGACAGCAACAGTCGCTTTCGGCGCAAGAGTCGTCATCGTCGCGGTGATATCTTCCCCGATCTCAACCGGCTTTCGCGGCGCGGGCTCGTGTGCCGCGCTCTGATCGGGAATTGAGGAGGAGGCCGCCGCCCGCGCTGCGGCCGGGTCAGTTTGAGCCGGTGGGGTGACCGTCGGCAACGTGTCCTGCTCTGCGGTGTCGGCAGGTCCTTGCGTGTCGATCAGGTCGTTGGCCGACAGCTTGCCCGTCTGGCTCCAGACATATGCCCCGGACGAGGCGATCACTAAGAGCGATAAGGCGATCTTTTTCATAAGTGTTGCATCTCAGATTCAGGACGCGCAACGGCCGAGCCGGCGCATTGTGGGTGCAATATCGCATGAGTTAGCTGACAACTGGCTGTCAGCGAAAAGTCGCGTGTAGATTCCCGAGGTGACGATACAGGGTCGCCAAATTGATTTGGATCAGGGCATGGTCTCGGATGGTGGGGCAACAAACGTCCGAGGCCTCCAAGTCTTGCTGATTCAGACGTGGTCCGTGCCGAAACCGAGGAGCTGTTCATTCGTCAGATGAGTCGTCTTCACATTGAAAATCACTTGGTGTCACGTGTCGGCTGGTTACGGGCTGCAGTGCTTGGCGCGAACGACGGTATCGTCTCGACCGCCAGCCTGATTATCGGCGTTGCGACCGCCAATGCCACCACAGCCAACGTCCTGGTAGCCGGCGTCGCGGGCCTTGTGGCGGGCGCCATGTCGATGGCCGCCGGCGAATATGTATCCGTGAGTTCTCAATCCGATACCGAGCTGGCGGATCTCGCTCGTGAGCGAAAGGAACTTGCGAACCAGCCTGAGTTCGAACGGCAGGAGCTTGCCCAGATCTATGTCGATCGGGGCATAGAACCTCAATTGGCGTTGCAGGTGGCTGACCAGTTGATGGCCAAGGACGCGCTCGGCGCTCACGCCCGTGACGAGCTTGGCATTTCCGAGACAACTGCGGCACGACCTATCCTGGCCGCGCTGGCATCGGCGGCGGCGTTTTCGGTAGGCGCGATCATGCCTCTGGCCATGGTGATGCTTTCGCCGCCCCCCAGACTTGTTGCGGTCGTCTCAGTTGCGTCACTGTTGTTCCTGGCGGTGCTGGGCGCAATCGGCGCGAGGGCCGGCGGCGCCAATGTCACGAAGGCCACTATCCGCGTCACCTTTTGGGGAGCGCTGGCAATGGCCCTGACCGCAGGTATTGGCGCGATATTCGGTACGGCCGGCTAGGTCGTTTCCGCGCGGAAAGCCGTGAACAAGCCCTGAGACGGGCCTAGTTCGGCGGCTTCGCGGAGGCGGGTGCCCTGGTCTCTAAGTAGCATCGCTGAGAGTAGATGGAGCTCGCTCGTTGATCGAAATCAAAGTCGAATGCCACTCGGTGTGGCAATAATCTGCCGTTTGAGGAGTGTGACGACATGAGCTTTCTCGAATATCTGATCGGGGTTGACGCTAGAACTGCCTTGATGGAACGCATGATGCAGAAGATGGGCGTCGACAGGCAGCTGAACGTTGTGGCGGATCACGCCGCCGTCACCAGCCGCGCCGTGGATCGGTGCCGGTCTTGCGGCCACCAGGACGAATGCGCGGCCTGGCTCGACGAGACTCCGCATGCGGATCATCCGCCAGTCTATTGCCGCAATGGCGACTTGATCGCTCGGCTGCAGTCTCTCCGCTGATCGAGCATCGACGCTTGCCGCAATGAGAAGAGGGGCGAAACGCTTCACCGCGCTCTTGCCGTCATCGGCCAACAATCACCAAGCGAAGAAACTCACGGCCGTCGCCGCCTCGCTCGGCCTGATGGCGACGGAGTAAGGCAATGACGCGCAAGCAGAAGCGAATGGCGAGCAGCGATACACCCTGTTGCCATGCCCGTCACGAGACAAGCACGACTGACAACGGTCCGGCGCAGAAGAGTTTGTCGGTGACCTTCTTGACCCCGGCAACGTTCTCGGCGGCAACGACAGCGGCCTTTCGCTGCCGCTCGTCGAAAACTGCGCCATTCAGTTCGACCTCTCCTTTTTGGACGGCAACGCCGATAAGGTCGCCGCTGACGCTCCAGGACTGCCCTCGCAACTCGGCAAGAATGTTCCTGCGGATCACCTCGTCGTCGACGGTCGCCGCGCCTGATTTGGGCAAAGTGCGAAGGAGGGTCCGCATCAGATCCGAGCGACTGACGATGCCGACAATGTTGCCCGCATCAAGGACAGGCACGTTCTTGATGTCGCGGGTGACCATGAGTTCGACGATCTCGGCGAGTGAGGCGCCAGGCGCTGCCGAGACGACACCGGGAGTCATTACCTCGTTCACCCGGCGTCCATTCGAACGAACATATTCCCCGGCCACTTTGCCAGGACCGACAAGAAATTCGAGCCAGCGAGGCCGCATCCGTCGGGTGCCGAGTTCCTCTCGGCGCAGAAAATCGCCTTCGCTGATGATGCCGGCCAGCGATCCATCGTCTCCCACGACCGGGAGGCAGCGGATATTCCTGGTCAGCATCAGATCGGCCGCTTCGGCGATCGAGGCAGAGGTGGCGATCGTGACCACCGGCGTCGTCATGATGTCCTGAGCTTGCATCGAAATCTCCCGCCTTTCGTCAGCCCTTTGTCGGACGTCGAGAGCAACGGCGCTTTGATCCATATCAGTTTGACAGCCGGCCTTCGCTGTCTCGCGCATCGGGTTCGATCAGTATCCGCTCCGCGGCTCCATCGAGATCCTCGTACTGGCCACTGCGCAGAGCCCAAAGGAAGCCGGACAGACCCAGCGCCCCCAGGAACAAGGCTACCGGAATGAGATAGGCGAGCGTGGTCATGGGTGGGCCGTTCCGATGAGGTCGGAGCGGCGCCTGGCCGGAGCCGCTTCAGGTACCGTTTTCGCCGTTGCCTGAAGCCGCATCGCATTGGCGATCACGATCAGCGAGGAGGCGCTCATCGCGATCGCCGCGATGAGCGGCGTCACATGTCCCAGAACGGCGATCGGAACGGCAAACGCGTTGTACACGATCGCAATTGCGATGTTCTGGCGAATGAGCCGGCCGGCCTTGCGCGAGACATCCACTGCCAGCGGGACCGCAAGCAGGCTTTCGCGCAGGAAGACGAAGTCCGCGGCCTGGCGGCCAATGTCGGCCGCGGTTGCCGGAGCCATCGACACGTGTGCCGCCCGCAGCGCCGGTGTGTCGTTGAGGCCGTCGCCCACCATCAGCACCCTGTGTCCGGCCCGGGTCAGCGCCTCGATCCACTCGACCTTCCCGGAGGGCAATAGAGCCGGTACGAAACTTTCGGTTTCCAACGATTTGGCAACCTCGCCGCAGGCCTTGGCGGTATCTCCGGACAACATATCGACCGACAACCCGGCGTCCTTCAACTGCCGGATCGTTGCCTTGGCGTCTTGCCGGAGCGCATCCTCGAAAGCGAAGCAGGCGACGATGTTTCCATTCCTGGAGAGCACGGTGCCGCCGTAGCCGCCGAGTTTGCCTTCGCCGCCGGTGCGAGCCTTCCAGCCTGCCCATCCGCGCCGTCCGAGGCGCCACGTGTTCCCTTCCGCTATGGCTTCGACACCGAAGCCCGGATGCTCGCTGACGGATTCGACAGCGGGCTGGCCGGAATACCCCGCATAGCCGGCGATGGCCCTCGAGAACGGGTGGTGGGAATGAGCCGCCATGTCGGCGGCGATCGCAAGCATGGTCGGATCGATTGAGGATGCATTGATTAGCCTTGGGCGCCCTAGGGTTAGGGTGCCGGTCTTGTCGAACACAGCTGCGTCAATCGCCGCAAGACGCTCCATCGCCGATCCGTCCTTGACCATCACTCCGGCCTCGAACAGACGTCTGGCCGCGACGACCTGGACGATCGGCACCGCCAGCCCGAGCGCGCAGGGGCAGGTGATGATCAGCACGGCGATGGCGATGGTGAGAGCCCGATGCCAATCGCCGGACGCGATCATCCAGCCGAGGAATGTCATGAAGGCTGCCAGATGGACGACGGGGGCGTAGAGCGCCGATACGCGATCTGCGATGCGACGGTAGCGCGAGCGACCACCTTCGGCGGCCTCCATCAATCGAACCATCTCCGCCAGGAAAGAGTCCTTCGCCGCCGCGGTTGCCAGCATCGTCAGCGGACCGGTCAAGTTGAGCGTGCCAGCCTGTACATGGGCGCCGGCACCGACTGCCTTGGGCGCGCTCTCGCCGGAGACGATCGAGCAATCGAGGTCGGAGTATCCGCTCACTATGTCGCCGTCGACCGGGATGCGTTCTCCGGCCGCGATGAGCAGGCGCAGCCCGGGCACGAGTTCGGCGACGGGCAGGTATTCGCGCTTGCCGTCATCCCTCAAGACAAGCGAGCCCCGCGACGCGAGCCGCGAGAGGCCATTGACGGCCGTTCGCGCTCGCTCCCGCATGACATGGTCGAGTGTGCGGCCGATCAGCAGGAAGAAAAGCAGCGAGACCGAGGCGTCGAAATAGGCGTGTTCGCCATGGTTGATGGTCTCGTAGAGGCTCATCACATAAGCGAGCGAAACCCCCACCACGATCGGTACGTCCATGTTCATGCGGCCATGACGCAGGGCGTTGGCGGCCGAGCGGAAGTAGATGCCGCCAGCGAAAGCCAGGGCCGGAATGGCGATCAACGCGGACAGCCAATGAAACAGATCCCGCGTCGCGCCCTCGGCGCCGGACCAGACCGACACCGACAGCAGCATGATGTTGCCGGCTGCGAAGCCGGCGACGGCGACGGCCCGGATCAACTCCGACAGGGTTCTGTCCTTTTCCTGGATTTCCGGGTCGAACAGATGCGCCTGATAGCCCAGCCTTGAGAGCGTAGCAAAAAACGGCGGGACCTGTTCCCCGCGCCAACGAACGGATACCCGCTTGGTTGAGAGATTGACGCGCGCAGAATCTATGTTTTCGAGCTTCGCCAGCGCAGCCTCGATCGCCTGGATGCAGCCCGCGCAATGAACAGACGGAACCGACAGGTCCGTCTGGCGACAGCCGCCGTCCAGCGCGCGGCTGGCCAGTTTTATTTCGTCGCTGGACGGCGCCGCCGATGCCGCCGATGCCGCCTCGGCAACCTCCAGAGCCATTTCGGCCCCTGGCGCGCAACAGCTCATTGCAGCGCTCCTTTGGAGATCATGACGCGGCGGACATCGCGGAATGGAGAGGCAAGGCCCGCGTCGGCATCGATCTCGACGATCCAGACGCCGTCCTTTGGCGTGTGCCGCACGGCAAACTCTTGTGCATTCCCCGGACTAACACCCGCCGATGCGGCAAGTGTCAGCGCCTCGTCCTCTGCTTCGTAGGCTGGGTGCCGGAACAATACTCTGACGCCACGCAGCGGCAGCGCTTTGCCGTGTGCATCGACAAGGCTGTAGCGGACTTCTCCAGCGTCGACGGTGAGCTTGCCTGTCCAACCAAGTGCAGCCTGCGCCCTTCCTTTGCGCGCCTCCTCATTGAACTGCTGGCTCGCCACATAGGTGTTCTCCACAACGAGCCCGGTCCAACTCTTTCGGGCGAGCGTGGCCATGGTGACGTTGACCCCGATCACCACCGCAAAGAAACTGACGATCACGATCAACATGTGCCGGCCGGTGAACTCACGCGGCTTTTGCGTACCGGTGCTCATTTGCCCCTCTCCGGCGCGTTGAAACTGGCGGTGTATTCGGCGGATTCGGAACTCGCCTTGTCCGCAATACGAAATTCAAAGCTCTGCGCCGGCTCCTTGATCCTGTTCGCAGGTTGACGAACGAAAACCTTGAGGACCTTCAGCCGGTCGGGTTCGACTGCAATGGAGAACGAGCGGCTCGGGGTCTGGTCGACACCGACGATGCTCATCTCGCCGCCATCGAGACCCTGCAGCATGACCTCGATCGTCCGCGGCTCGGGTATCATGTTGAGCAGCTTGACGGTGTAGCCGTTGCGGATCGAGCCGTCCGACAGCGTCACGAACTGAGGATTGCGGTCGTGCAGGACATTCAGTTCCAGCCGCTCGCGCGTCAGCAGCGAATAGACGAGGACCAACCCGATCGCCGACCATGCGCAGAGATAGATGTAGGTGCGCAACCGGAAGATCTTGCCCAGATGGAAATGCGCCAGGCCGTCGACGAAGGCGCCGTTCGCTGTTCTTACGAGCGCCGGATTGACTGGACTTGTACCGCCGCCGGTCGCCACTGCCATGTTGGCGTTGTAGTCCGCCAGCGTCGCATAGGAGATCAGTCCGCGCTCGCGACCGAGCTTGTCCATGATGCCATCGCAGGCGTCGATGCACAGCGCGCAGGTGATGCATTCGAGCTGCTGCCCGTCGCGGATGTCGATCCCCATCGGGCAGACGGCAACGCAGGCGTTGCAGTCGACGCAATCGCCGGCCGGTAAACCGGCGGCCAGGGCTTTCTTGGCATGGCGCGAGCGTGGCTCGCCGCGCCAGTCGTTATACGTCACCGTCAGCGAATTTTCGTCGAGCATGGCGGCCTGGATTCGCGGCCACGGGCACATATAGGTGCAGACCTGTTCGCGCATCAGTCCGCCGAAGACGTAGGTAGTGCCGGTCAGGACGGCGATCGTGACATAGGCGACGGGCGCCGCCGTCCCGGTGACGACTTCGCCGAGCAGCTTCGGCGCGTCGGCGAAGTAGAAGATCCAGGCGCCTCCGGTGGCAACCGCGATGACAAGCCAGATCGCATGCTTCGATAGGCGCAGGACAAGTTTGCGCGCGCTCCAGGGAGCGGCTTCCAGCTTGATGCGGGCGTTGCGATCGCCTTCGATCGCGCGCTCAACGACAAGGAACAGATCCACCCAGACGGTCTGTGGGCAGGCATAGCCGCACCAGGCTCGCCCGACCGTCGATGTGATCAGGAAAAGGCCTACGCCCGCCATCATGAGAAGACCGGCGACGTAGTAGAATTCCTGCGGCCAGATCTCGATAAAGAAGAAATAGAACCGGCGATTGGCCATGTCGATGAGGACGGCCTGATCGGGCGCAAACGGGCCACGATCCCAGCGCAGCCATGGCGTCAGGTAATAGATGCCGAGCGTGATCGCCATCACCAGCCATTTGAACTGGCGGAAACGGCCGGAGGCCCGCTTCGGAAAGATCTTCTTGCGCGCGGCGTAAAGCGGCTGTCGCGTCTTTGCGGAGTTGACCGCTTCGGCCTCGAGCCGTTCTACCTGCGCCTGATCCAGCACGACGATCTCCAATCGCGGCGAAATGATGCCGCCTGTCTCAAGCAGTTTTGCAATCGCGCGCGCGCATCGCGTTGATGCAGGTCAAATTGGATCATCAAAAAACAAATCGAGGCCCGGCACAGCCGGGCCTCGTCGCTTGGCGGTCGAGGGCAGAGAACAGGCCCCCGCGTCCTATTCTCCACCGCCAAGCGAATGGACGTAAACGGCCAGTTCCTTCACTGTCGTCTCGCCGAGCCGGCCGACCCATGCGGGCATTACGCCATTCTTCGGCGTGCGCACCTGTGAAGCAATCGCGGCTTCACCGGAGCCGTGCAACCAGATCGCGTCTGTCAGATCGGGTGCTCCGAGGTCGCGATTGCCTTTTGCGTTTTCGCCGTGGCAGGCGGCGCAATTGTCGGCGAAAACGGTCGCGCCGGGTTGGACCAGGCTCTTGTCGCGCACCGGTCCCGAAAGGCTGGCTACGAAGGCGCTGACCTGCGCAATCTGGTCCGGCTTAAGCACGTCGACGAAGGCTGGCATCTCCGATTGACGGGTATCGGCGTCTGCAGCGAACCGAATGCCGTGGGTGATCGTCTGCTGGATCTGCTCCGCCTTTCCACCCCAAAGCCAATCGTCGTCGTTGAGGTTCGGAAAGTCTGTCGATCCTTGAGCGCCGGAGCCGTGGCACTGCACGCAGTTGACCTTGAATGCAGCACCACCCGCCGCAACGGCGAATTCGCGCAATGCGTCATCCGCGGCGATCTCCGAGACAGTCTTGGATTGTATTGCCGCCACATACTTGGCCTTGGCAGCCTCTGCTGCAGCCAGTTCATTCTTGACGTCGTTGCGGCTGGAAAAGCCCAGAACGCCCTTGGTGGCGGAACTCAGCATCGGCCATGCGGGGTAGGCAATGGTGTAGGCGATCGCCCAGGCGATGGTGATGTAGAAGGTTATCACCCACCAGCGCGGCAGGGGATTGTTCAGCTCCCTGATCCCGTCCCATTCATGGCCGGTGGTCGTGACGCCCGAGATTTCGTCGATATGCTCGTTGCTCATGATCAATCGTCCTGGAGAGGGATCTTCGCGGCGTGATCGGCATGCGCCTTGCCGCCTGGGCGAAGTGCAAAGGCAATGCAGCCGACAAAGAACATGGCCATGGCAAGCAGGCCCCAGCTGTCGGCGAACTCCCGCATCAAATTGTATTCCATCGGTTTGCCTCCTCAGCGGTAGCCGGCTGCTTCGTCGTAGTTCTTGAAATCGACCAAGGTGCCGAGCATCTGGAGATAGGCTACGAGAGCATCCATCTCGGTGACTTGCTGGGGGTTGCCGTCGAGGTCCCCGGTCTTGGCTTTCGGATAGCGCGCCTCGAGGCCCGAAGCGTCGGCATTGGGATCGGCCTGCGCCATCAGGTCGGCATTCGCGTGGGCGATCATGTCGTCGGAATAGGGCACCCCGACGCGCCTATTCGCTATCAGATGCGTCGAGAAATCCTTCACCTCGATCGGTTTGTCTTTCAGGAAGGCGTAGCTCGGCATGATCGACTCGGGCACGACCGAGCGCGGATCGGTAAGGTGCTGGACATGCCAGCTGTTGGAGTAGCGGTCGCCGACGCGAGCGAGATCGGGTCCAGTTCGCTTGGATCCCCACTGGAACGGGTGGTCGTACATCGACTCGGCCGCCAGGCTGTAGTGGCCGTAGCGTTCCACCTCGTCCCGGAATGGCCTGATCATCTGGCTGTGGCAGAGATAGCATCCCTCGCGCACGTAGATGTTGCGACCGGCAAGCTCGAGCGGCGAGTAAGGCCGCATGCCATCGACCTTCTCGATCGTGTTGTCGAGGTAGAAGAGCGGCGCGATCTCGACGATGCCGCCGACTGTCACGACCAACAGGGATCCGACGAGAAGAAGCGTTGCGTTCTTCTCGATCAGAGCGTGTCTATCCATCAGGCCCATGTCTGGCTCCTCATTCGGCAGGCTGGAGAGCGGGCGCGGAGCCCGGCAGAGGTTGTTCCTCGCGCTGATAGCCGCGGATGGTCATGGTGATGTTCCAGGCCATGATCAGCGCGCCGGCGAGATACATGGCGCCGCCGGCGGCGCGCATGATGTAATAGGGGTGCATGGCAGCGACGGTCTCGGCGAAGGAATAGACGAGGAAGCCCTGTTCGTCGTACTCGCGCCACATCAGGCCCTGCATGATGCCGGAGACCCACATGACTGCCGCGTAGACGACGATTCCAAGCGTCGCCAGCCAGAAGTGCCAGGTGACAAGCCGCGTCGAGTAGAGGCGCGGGCGGTTCCACAGCTTCGGCACCATGTAGTAGATGGCGCCGAACGAGATCAGGCCAACCCAGCCGAGCGCGCCCGAATGGACGTGGCCGATTGTCCAGTCGGTGTAGTGGGATAGTGAGTTCACGGCCTTGATCGACATCATCGGACCTTCGAAGGTCGACATGCCGTAGAAGGCGATGGCAGCGACCATCATGCGGACGATCGGGTCCGTGCGGATCTTGTCCCAGGCTCCGGAGAGGGTCATGAGGCCGTTGATCATGCCGCCCCAGGAGGGCATCCACAGCATGATCGAGAACACCATGCCCAGCGTCTGTGCCCAATCGGGCAGGGCGGTGTAATGAAGATGATGCGGGCCTGCCCAGATGTACAGGAAGATCAGCGCCCAGAAGTGGATGATCGAAAGGCGGTAGGAATAGACCGGCCGGTTCACCTGCTTGGGCACGAAATAATACATCATGCCCAGGAACCCGGCGGTGAGGAAAAAGCCAACCGCATTGTGCCCGTACCACCACTGCGTGAGCGCGTCCTGGACACCAGAAAAGGCCGAGTAGCTCTTCGATCCCAGAAATGACGCCGGCATCGACAGGTTGTTGACGACGTGCAGCATCGCGATGGTGACGATGAAGGACAGGTAGAACCAGTTAGCGACGTAGATGTGCGGTTCCTTGCGCTTCAGGATCGTACCGAGAAAGAGCAGGAGGTAGGCGACCCAGACGATGGTCAGCCAGATGTCGACATACCATTCCGGCTCGGCATATTCGCGGCTCTCGGTGATCCCGAGGAGATAGCCGGTCGCGGCCATGACGATGAAGAGCTGGTAGCCCCAGAAGACGAACCAGGCGAGATTGCCGCCGAACAACCGCGCGCGGCAGGTGCGCTGGACGACATAGAGCGATGTGCAAAGCAGCGCGTTACCGCCAAAGGCGAAGACCACTCCGGATGTGTGCAGCGGGCGCAGAC
>Ga0209758_1004965_pt1 | contig 10641 bp, 9 predicted proteins | sample AraplaMF_Col_mMF_FD_184258 | JGI IMG/M metagenome (GOLD analysis project Ga0209758, IMG submission 184258) | Arabidopsis root microbial communities from the University of North Carolina, USA - plate scrape MF_Col_mMF (SPAdes) (version 2) | ecosystem: Host-associated > Plants > Roots > Endosphere ... | reverse complement strand
AAACGATGGAGCAGGTGCTGAAGAACTCCCGGAAGGTCATCATCGACGAAAAGCAGGGCGTCCTGCCCTATCTGCCGCTCAATGAGCTCGGCAAACCGGCGCAACAGGGAGGTTGAGTCATGACATCGAACAGACTTCCCATCATTCTCCTCATCCTCGCCATTGTGCTGGTCGGGCTTTATTCGTCCATCTTCGTGGTGAATGCACGTGAGCAGGCCATCGTCGTCCGCTTCGGCCAGATCCAGTCGGTCAAGACCGAGCCTGGGATTTATTTCAAGCTGCCTTTCGGCTTCATGGATGCCGACCGCGTTCAGTTGGTCGAAAAGCAGGCACTGAGGCTCGATCTCGACAATATCCGCGTTCAGGTCCAGGACGGCCAGACCTTCGACGTCGATGCCTTCGTGATCTATAACATCTCGGATGTTCGCCGTTTCCGCGAAACAGTATCGGGCGATCGCGAAGCCGCAGAAGCGCGGTTGAGGGCGCAGCTCGATTCATCGCTTCGCCGCGTCTACGGTCTGCGTGACTACAATGCCGCGCTCTCGGAAGAGCGTGTCGCAATGATGCTGGAGATTCGCGACGATCTGCGCACGGATGCCGAAAATCTCGGCCTGCATATAGACGACGTTCGCATCCGCCGCACCGACCTTTCGCCGGAGGTTGCGCCGAACACCTATAATGCCATGCGTTCGGAACGCCTTGCCGAGGCGGAGCGCATCCGTGCCGAGGGCAATGAGGAAGGCCAAAGGCGGCGCGCCATCGCCGACCGTCAGGTTGTCGAGCTCACCGCGGGCGCCCAGCGTGATGCGGAAATCCTTCGAGGCCAGGGCGATGCGGAACGCAACCGCGTCTTCGCCGAAGTCTTCAGCAAGGATCCAGCTTTCTTCGAGTTCTATCGCTCGATGGCGGCCTATTCCTCCGCTCTCTCGTCGCAGGACACGACGCTGGTGCTGTCGCCGAATTCGGAATTCTTCCGCTATTTCGACAATGCCGCCGGCACCCTGCAGCCGTCGCCAGCAAGCCCGGCAGTGCCGGCTCCGGCAGCGCCTGGGGCACCTGCCCAGCCGACGAATTGAAGCAGGGGATACCCCGATAATCCTGGAAGGGCCGGCCCGAGTGCCGGCCCTTTTTTCGTGGAATGGTCGCGATAATTGGGCTTTTGCGAGGCCACGTCACATTGCACGGGGATTTCGCGAAAAGGTGATTTCGCCCTCCATCATTCCGCCTTATGCTGGTGCTCAATGTGCGCATGACCCCTTATGAGGAAGCTTGATGGCCCCCACGATTCGCTCGCCCTTCAGACGAACGCTCGCGCTTATGGCCAGCGCTGCAATTCTTGCGCATGCCGGCATGAACGGGGTCGCCTACGCCCAAACCGCGCCTGAGACGACAGCACCCGGGGTTGCGACGCCCGCTCCGGTTACGCCTGAGCCGGCTGCTCCCGCACCCACACCGCCGGCCGCGGCTGCACCGGGAACAGCTGCTCCCGCTCCTACGCCTCCCGTACCCGCCGCACCGCAGCAGGCCGCCGCGAGCCAGGCCGTCGTGCCGAATAACGGCCCGGCTTCGGTCGCCGATCTTGCCGAGGGGCTGCTCGACGCGGTGGTCAACATCTCGACCTCGCAGAATGTGAAGGACGACGAGGGTGCAGGCCCGGCGCCGCGCGCCCCCGACGGCTCGCCTTTCCAGGAATTCTTCAACGATTTCTTCAACAAGCAGCAGGGCAACAAGGGCGGCAACCACAATGTCAGCTCGCTCGGCTCCGGCTTCGTTATCGATCCGGCCGGCTATATCGTCACCAATAACCACGTGATCGAGGGCGCCGACGACATCGAGATCAATTTCGCCAACGGTTCGAAGCTCAAGGCGAAGCTGATCGGCACCGATACGAAGACCGATCTTTCGGTGCTGAAGGTCGAGCCGAAGGCACCGCTGAAGTCCGTGAAATTCGGCGATTCCAGCAAGATGCGCATCGGCGACTGGGTGATGGCGATCGGCAATCCGTTCGGCTTCGGCGGTTCGGTGACGGTCGGCATCATTTCCGGGCGCGGCCGCAACATCAATGCCGGCCCCTACGACAACTTCATCCAGACGGATGCGGCGATCAACAAGGGCAATTCCGGCGGCCCGCTCTTCAACATGAAGGGTGAAGTGATCGGCATCAACACGGCGATCATTTCGCCGAGCGGTGGCTCGATCGGCATCGGTTTCTCGGTGCCGTCGGAGCTTGCCTCCGGCGTTGTCGACCAGTTGCGCGAATATGGCGAGACGCGGCGCGGCTGGCTCGGCGTGCGCATCCAGCCGGTGACTGACGATATCGCCGACAGCCTCGGGCTCGACACTGCAAAGGGCGCGCTGGTCGCCGGCGTCATCAAGGGTGGCCCAGTCGACGACGGCTCGATCAAGGCGGGTGACGTCATTTTGAAATTCGACGGCAAGACCGTCAGCGAAATGCGCGACCTGCCTCGTGTCGTGGCGGAAAGCACAGTCGGCAAGGAAGTCGATGTGGTGGTGCTGCGCGACGGCAAGGAGCAGACCGTCAAGGTGAAGCTTGGCCGGCTTGAGGACAGCGATCAGGCGGCTGCATCCGATGATGCGGCGCCTGATGGTTCGCAGGATGACGGCGTGATCACCCCGGACCCCGGCGAGAACAACGACATGGACCAGCCGGATACCGGCGATCAGGCCCAACCCGCACCTGATACACCCGACCAGCATAAGGGCCAGGTGTCGCCGGATGCTGCAACGCCGAAGAACGTGCTCGGGCTGTCGCTGTCGCTGTTGAGCGCCGAGACGCGCAAGGCCTTCGGCATCGCCGAGAGCGTCGACGGCGTCGTCGTCACAGAGGTGACGCCCGGCTCCGCCTCCGCCGAAAAGGGGTTGAAGCCCGGCGACGTGATCGTCGAGGTGGCGCAGGAGTTCATGAAGTCGCCGGATGCGGTCGCCGCCAAGGTGCAGGCGCTGAAACAGGAGGGCCGCCGCAACGCCCAGCTGATGATCGCATCGGCGAATGGCGATCTGCGGTTCGTGGCGGTGCCGATGGAATAAGGGAGCTACGGCGGTAGTGAATTAGCCGCCGTACTCTCCAACTCTCCCTCATTCCTGTGACGAGCACAGGAATGAGGGCGGAGAGGGTGTGCCGGGCGGCCTTTCGAAAGAAGACCGTTGGCGACAGGCTATTTGGCGGGTTTGCGGAGGTTGCCCTTCCGTGCGAGCCGCCAGCGATCGTCCCCGATTTCAGGTATGTCGCTGGTGTCGATTTCCTTGTCCGAGAGAGCATCGAGCGTGCGAAGTTCGGCCAGTTGTTCGGCCGACAAAGGTCGCTTGCTCATACGTTTCCTCTTACGTGGTATCGCCTTCAAGGCGTCACGAAATCCGTCTTCCGGTAGCCCTGGATGTAGAGCAGTGCGGTCAGGTCGCCGTGGTTGATGCGCATCTGCGCTTCGGCAGCGACTGCCGGCTTGGCGTGGAGGGCGACGCCGGAGCCTGCAAGGTGCAACATACCGAGATCGTTGGCGCCGTCACCAACGGCGATCGCTTCTTCCGGCGAAATGCCGAGGCGAGCCGAAATCTCGTTCAGCGCATCGACCTTCGCCTGCTTGCCGAGGATCGGTTCGGCGACGAAGCCGGAGAGAATGCCGCCGTCTTCGAGCAGTGTGTTGGCGCGGTTCTCGTCGAAGCCGAGAGTGGCGGCGATGCGGCTGGTGAAGACGGTGAAGCCGCCGGAGACAAGCGCGGTGTAATGGCCTTTCGACTTCATGGTGGCAAGCAGTTCCGGGCCGCCCGGGGTGAGCGTGATGCGCTTGGCGATCACCTCGTCGACGACCGATATCGGCAGGCCCTTCAGCAGCGCGACACGCTCACGCAGGGCAGGCTCGAAGGCGATCTCGCCGTTCATGGCGCGGGCGGTAATGGTCGCGACCTTCTCTTTCAGGCCGACTTCGGCGGCGAGTTCATCGATGCATTCCTGGCCGATCATCGTCGAATCCATGTCGGCGATCAGCAGCTTCTTGCGGCGGGTTTCCTGCTCCTGGATAACGAGATCGATCGGTGCGTTTGATATGACGGCAAGGATATTGGCCTCGGCCGCTTGCGCATCGGTGCCGTCGCGCAGCGCGATGTCGCAGGCAACGCCATCGGCCAGCCAGTAGAGACCGGAAGCGTTCACGGCCTCGGCCGCCTGCTCGGCGATTTCGGGTGTCAGCACGGGATTTGACGGATTGGCAACAAGCGTGGCAACGAGGGCCATGATGGAAAACCTTCTGAGCACAGTGAACGCGATCCTGATAACCGGGCCGACCGCCAGCGGCAAGTCCGCGCTCGCCGTCGAATTGGCCAAGCGCCATGATGGCGTGGTCGTCAACGCCGACAGCATGCAGGTCTACGACACGCTGCGGGTGCTGACCGCGCGCCCGTCGGAAGAGGAGATGCAGGGCGTGCCGCATCATCTCTACGGCCACGTGCCGGCCGGTGCGGCCTATTCCACAGGCGGCTGGCTACGGGATGTCTCGGCATTGCTGCCGACGCTCAGGGCCGCAGGGCGGCTGCCGGTCTTCGTCGGCGGCACGGGGCTTTATTTCAAGGCGTTGACCGGTGGTCTCTCAGATATGCCCGAGATACCGGAGGCCCTGCGGAAGGCACTCAGGTCGCGGCTGCTGGAGGAGGGCCCGGACGGGCTCTATGCCGAACTCGCGGTGGCCGATCCCGCCATGGCGGCAAGCCTCAACCGCCAGGACGGGCAGCGGATCGTGCGGGCGCTGGAGGTGATGAAGGCGACGGGGCGGTCGATCGCCGATTTCCAGGGCCAGTCGGGACCGGTGATCATCGACGCCGCCCATGCCCGCAAGATCGTCGTGCTGCCGGATAGGGCGGTGCTGCATCAGCGCATCAACGGGCGTTTCGAAAAGATGCTGCAGCAAGGCGCGGAAGACGAAGTAAGGGCGCTGCTTGCACTCGACCTGCCGGCCGAGGCGCCTGTGATGAAGGCAATCGGCGTGTCGCAGATTACGGCGATGGTCAAGGGTGAGATGACGCGCGACGAGGTGCTGGAGAGGGGAGCTGCGGTGACGCGGCAATATGCCAAGCGGCAAATGACATGGTTCCGCAACCAGATGGACGATAGCTGGGAACGGCTGACAGTTTAGGTTTCAGTTTGTTGCGGGCCTCCTGCTTGAGACATCTGCTGGTTCAACAGTTTGACGAGTTCGCCAACCGCCGCCTGTAGCTGGTCCGCCAGAAATCCGCCGAAGCCCAGCATCAGGCCGGGGCGTGCCGGCCGCGCGGAATACATCGGGGAGATCGCGCGCACGGCAAGGCCGGCCGACAGGGCACGGGCTGCGAGTTGCACGTCATCGACCTCCTCGGGCAGCCATAGAAGAATATGCATGCCCTGGTCGCTCTGCTGGACGCAGCACCCCTCCGGCAAGGCCCGCTCGAGCGCCGAGAGCAGAACAGCGCGGCGTTCGGCGTAGAGGCCACGGATGCGCCGGATATGCGCTTCGAAATAGCCTTCCCGCATGTAGGCCGCCAGAACGTGCTGTTCGGCGATCGGCGAATGCCGGTCGAGAATGGCACGGGCGCCGGCAAAGGCTTCTGCGAGTGGAGGAGGGGCGATGACGTAGCCGAGGCGCAGGGAGGGAAAGAGCACCTTGCTGAACGTGCCGAGATAGATGACGCGTGACGGACGCAGTCCCTGCATTGAGGGAAATGGGTGTCCGGCATAACGCAGCTCGCTGTCGTAGTCGTCCTCGACGATCCAGGCACGATTTTGGTCGGCCCAGGCGATCAGGGCATTGCGTCGGGCCATGCTGAGCGGCATGCCGATCGGATATTGGTGCGAAGGGGTCACGAATGCGGCGCGCGCCTGGGGACATAGCTCGAGGCCGCGTTCCACGTTCATTCCCTGTGCATCGACCGGCAGGCGGTGCGTCCGGACGCCGAGATCGTCGAGCACTGCCGTCAGGCCGGGATAGGCCGGGTCCTCGGCCCATACCGGATCGTCACGCGAGAGAAGGACCCGCCCCGCCATATAGAGGCCTTGCTGAGTGCCTGATGTGACGATGACCTGTTCCGGCTCGCAATGAACGGCCCGCGCACGGCGGACGTGGTCGGCAATGGCAAGCCTGAGCTCGAGCAGACCCATCGGGTCGTGGTAACCCGAGGGTGCGGCCTGTCTCGACGCGCGCACGCGGTTGCCGAGGCGGCGCCAGTTGTCGTCGGGCGCAATGCCGGAAGCCGGGACGGCGATAGCAAAGGGAACGGGCGGGTGCGGGGTGAGCGCACGGGCGATGGCGATCAGCCGAGCAGCCTGGGAAGGCAGATCGACGGCATCTGCGGCAGACGGCACTGCCGGTGCAGGCGGGAGCGCCGGCGTGGTGTCAATCAGATCAGCGGCAACACGGGTTCCGGCTCCGACCCGCGCTTCGAGATAGCCTTCGGCGGTCAACTGATCGAACACCTCGACGACAGTGCCGCGCGCGATCTTCAGCGAAGCTGCAAGGCTACGCGTCGAAGGAAGGCGTTCGCCTGGCCTCAGCTCACTGCAGGCGATTGCGTTCCGCAGAGCCTGCGCAAGCTGGCGACCGACATTGTCCGTTCGGTCGATTGCGTTGAGCGATGGGATTTCGATAGTGCTGCGCCGTTTGGACATCGCAAAATGGTCCATAGAGATTCTTCAAAAATGGCGCTTCATGGTGAACCAATTTTCGAAGAAAAGGAAGCAGATCGTCGGCTTCCCGATGGCGCATTCTTCGCCTTCGGGGTCGTGCCGTGCGCGGGCGCAAACTTCTGGAAAAACGCAAATGCAGGACCTTCTCGTCGTCTACATCGCCTACGCAATCGCTGCAGGCAGTCCCGGACCAAGCAACATGGCCATCATGAACGTGGCGATGCGGCAAGGGCGTCGACCGGCGCTCGCCCTTGCTGCCGGGGTTATAACGATGTCGACATGCTGGGGGCTGGTCGCTGTCACCGGCATTTCCACACTCCTGGTCCGCTATGCCCATGCGCTGCTGTTCCTCAAAGTCGCAGGCGGACTTTACCTCCTCTGGCTCGCCTGGAGGGCGGCCCGCTCGGCAGTTGCGTCGGACATGCCGGCAAGCGAGGCCGTTCAACCTGCCGCGCAACTCGGCGCGCTCTATCGTCGCGGCGTTCTGATGCATCTCAGCAATCCGAAGGCGGTTCTGGCCTGGGTCGCGATCATGTCTCTCGGCCTCAAGCCCGGCGCTTCACCGGAGATGGCCGTCACAGCTTTCGGCGGCTGCGTGCTGCTCGGGATCTCGATATTTACCGGCTATGCCGTGCTCTTCTCGACGGCCCCGATGGTGCGCGGCTACGCCCGTGCGCGGCGGTGGATCGAGGGAAGTCTCGCCGTCTTCTTCGCGGGCGCCGGATCACGTCTTCTGTTCTCACATTGACCGATTTTTCAGGATCGCATCATGTCTGTCGCTTCTCCGTTTCATGGACTTTCGGCCTTTCCGCCAACGCCTGCCGATAGGGGTGGCCGGGTCGACACGGAAGCCCTCTGTCGCCTGCTGGAACGCCTGTGTGATGCAGGCGTCGCTTCGGTAGGTCTTCTTGGCAGCACCGGGATCTACGCCTTTCTCACACGTGAGGAGCGACGGCGAGCCGTCGAGGCCGCGGTCGAGTGCGTGCGCGGTCGTGTTCCGATCGTCGTCGGTGTCGGTGCTCTGAGGACAGACCACGCCCAGGCCCTGGCGAGGGATGCCGAGGCCGCTGGTGCTGACGCGCTCCTGCTTGCGCCGGTGTCCTACACGCCGCTTACTCAGGAGGAGGCCTATCAGCATTTCCTTGCCGTCACGCAGGCGGCGAAGCTGCCGCTTTGCATTTACAACAATCCCGGCACGACCCACTTCACCGTCAGCCGGGATCTTCTGCAGCGCCTGTCGGACATCGAGACGATCAGGGCGGTGAAGATGCCTCTGCCAGTTGACGGCGATTTCGCAGGCGAACTGGCGGCATTGCGTGAGAAGAGCAAGCTTGCGATCGGCTATAGCGGCGACTGGGGCGCTGGCGAAGCGCTGCTTTCAGGTGCCGACGCCTGGTACAGCGTCATCGGCGGCTTGCTTCCGCGCGTCGCTTTTGCCCTGACCAAGGCCGCGATTGCAGGCGAGGACGGCGAAGTGCGTCGGCTCGATGATCTTCTCCAGCCGCTCTGGCAAACGTTCAAGGCGTTCGGAAGCCTTCGCGTGATCTATACGCTGATCGACCTTCTCTCGCTCGCCAAGGCCGAGCTCCCACGCCCTCTCTTGCCGCTCGGACCGATGGATCGGCAGCGTGTACTCGAGGCCGTCGAGCCTCTGATCGCACTGGAGAGCGAGTGGAAGGCTTATTCCTTGTTGTAAAGGCTGCTCAGCGGTTTTTTCAAAATGCTTTCGCGCAGCGACGTGCCGGGCTCGCGGCGGGAGATCGCAGGCTGATCCGTCGCCGGTGCCGGCCGGGGAAAGACCGGCTCCTCGCGGCGCATTTCGCGACGCAGCGCGTCCAACCGGGGATCGATCGCCGGCACCGCAGCCGGGTCCAGCCGCGGCGTTTGCGGCAGCAGTTCCCGCCGATAGGTTTCGAGCGGCGCAGCGGTGGAGGCGGGCGGTGCGTACGGCTTGGCGTCGAGATCCTCGTCGGCCGCATCAGCCTCGTCCAAGCTTGCCACGGACGCGGCATAGCTCTGCTGAAAATTCGAAATGTCGGGTCCGACCGTCACCGCCCGCATACGGGTGACGATCTTGCGCAGATCGACCGTATCCGGATCTTCCTCGCTCTGCTTGCTGTTGGCGCTGCTGGCCTTCGGCAAGAGGTTTTCATCGACGCGGGAAAAGCGCATGCGCATCGGCACGCTGATCGCTTCGCCGAAAGCGATCGCCTCGCCGTTGCCGATCGAGGAGATGAAGCTCGTCGTCGAGATCGACGAATTCGGAATGGCCGAGCGGATGATTTCCTGGTCTCGGTCGTTGGCGAGGCGCATGGCAAAGAGCGTCGAACACTGCGACAGGATCGTCTGGTCGAGTTCGCCCGGCCGCTGGGTGATGATGCCGAGCGAGACGCCGTATTTGCGGCCTTCCTTGGCGATGCGGGCGATCGCCTGGCGCGTCGGCACGAAGCCGAGGCTCGGATCGGAGGGGATGTAGCGGTGCGCTTCCTCGCAGACGACGAGCATGTGGATGGCGCCCTCGCTCCACAGCGCCACCTCGAAGGCCATGCGGCAGAGCACGGAGGCGACCGAATTGACGACTTCTGAGGGGATGCCGGCAAGCTGGAAGGTGCAGATCGGCCGGTTCTCGCCGGGGATGCGGAAGATCTGCGCGATGGTTTCGGTGATCGTGTCGCTGATCGTGTTGTTGGAGAACATGAAGTGATAGCGCGGATCGTTGATCGCAGCGATGAGGCGCATCTTCAGCGACCGCAGGAAGGGCTTTTCCGAGCGGCCTTCCAAGCGGCCGATGCGCTCGTCGATCAACGCCAGCAAATCGGCCATACGGTAGGGGACCGGCGTATCGGCGGTGATCGAACTCTTTTCGGTCGTGCGGCGCACCAGCGAGTTGTCGCTGCCGCGGAAGGCGCGTTTGGCCTCCGGCAGGATGTCGCGCAACATGTCGAGCTCTTCGGGCACCGGCGGGCGGCCGCGAAACACGACCTCGGCAAATTCCTCCAGCCGCATCAACCAGAAGGGCAGGTCGAGCGTATCGGTATCGATGGTGACGGCGTGCTCGGGAAAGGCGGCCGCGAATTCATTATGCGGATCGAGGATCAGCACGCGCAGCTTCGGATCCGCCGCGATCGCCTTGTGCAGGAGCAGCGACACGGCCGTCGACTTGCCGACGCCGGTGGAACCGACGACGGCGAAATGCTTGGAGAGCATTGAGGGGATGTGGATCGCCGCATCGATGCTTTCGTCCTGCGTCAGCTTGCCGATAACGGCGGTCGTACCCTCGCCGGCGTCGTAGATGCGCATCAGGTCGGCGGATCGGATGCGGTGGGCGATGGCGCCGAGATAGGGATAACGCGAGATGCCGGTCGAGAATTCCTCGCGCCCGTCCTCGTCGACACGGACTTCGCCGAGCAGCTCGGTCTCGATCCTGAACGTATTGTCTTCGCCTTCGCCCCAGGCATGGCTGCCGGTGTTCATCTGATAGACGAGGGCGACGACGCGGTTGCGGCCGACGCTGATCGAAATCAACCGGCCCACGGACCACAGTTCCGTCAGATCGGTGCCGCCCTGCTCGGCGACGGCGGCGATGGTCGCCCGCGAACCGCTGCATGCAACGACGCGGCCGAGAAAGCGGTTCCCCGGTGTATGGCCATCGCGGCGATCCTGTTCACCCGCCTTACCAGGCGCGTGCAAGTCGTTGTTAAGCAAAGGGCCTACTCCTGCAATGGGAAGCGAGAATAAAGCCCTTCCTTTAACAAATCCTTCCGGGCATGGATTTTAGGGATGCGGGGAGCCGGGAGTTTTTTATTGCGGCATGCGTTGACGCTGCGAAATTTTCTGTCTATCACTTCCGACCATGAAAATCGCAACGGCTCTTATCGTGGTGGGAAAGCGCATGGGCAGGATGGTGTAACCATCCGGCGATAGCCACCCATGCGCTAGATGACAGGCTCCTCCGGGGCCTTTTTTTATGCCCG
>Ga0209758_1004962_pt1 | contig 10648 bp, 9 predicted proteins | sample AraplaMF_Col_mMF_FD_184258 | JGI IMG/M metagenome (GOLD analysis project Ga0209758, IMG submission 184258) | Arabidopsis root microbial communities from the University of North Carolina, USA - plate scrape MF_Col_mMF (SPAdes) (version 2) | ecosystem: Host-associated > Plants > Roots > Endosphere ... | reverse complement strand
TGATCCGTTGGCGTTTCATCCTTGCAGCTCCAACTCCGGACTGCGCCCGCCTGTTTGGATGATGATGAGGCATGGGGAAGCGTAGCAGCGTTGCGGTGCTATGGAGCTTTGTCAAGCGTGTGGCGCCGGACAAAGGTCCGTCGTTTGGAGCAGCAAGGAAGAAGCGGATGAAGGCCCGGGGCAATTAAGGATTGTTAATACGGATTATGCCCTGCCTCAAAGTGGGCATAGTCTACCTTGCACTGCGGAGAATGCCATTAAAGCACTTATAGTGAATGCAACGAACTTGCCTACCCCAGTTACTCTGTTACTGCTGCTGCAGCATTGAGCTTACTATTGCGGTAGCTGTAGCTGAAATAGATCACGAGGCCGGTGAGGAGCCAGATGGCGAAAACGATCCAGTTCTTGAGGCCCATCTCCGTCATCAGGTAAAAGCAGCTTAAAAGGCCTAAAACCGGTATCAGGGACAGCTTCCGAAGGAATGAGAAGATGGTGAGCAGGAGCGCTACGATGGTAAATAAATAGAACGGTATGTTATGCTTCCAAATATCCCAGCCACCGGCAAAAGACCATTTTTCCCCGATCTGGGTATGGAACAGGATAATGAACAGCACTATAAGCCCCGGTATGATCCATTGCCCGTTAATATAAGGCAGCTGAAAACGCTGGGTATTGCCCTCTTCACGGGGCAGCAGCAATACGCCGCCGCATACCAGTATGAAGGCGAATAAAGTACCAATGCTGGTAAGGTCTGTTACAATAGTAAGGTTCAGGAACAGGGCCGGTACACCTACCAGTATGCCGGTAATGATGGTGGCAAAAGAAGGTGTTTTAAAGCGCGGGTGTATTTTGCTGAAACGCTTTGGCAGCAGGCCGTCGCGGCTCATGCTCATCCAGATGCGGGGCTGCCCGATCTGGAATACCAGCAATACGGTGGTGGTGGCAATTACGGCGCTAACGGAAATAATGTAGCTCACCCATTTCAGGTTCACCGCATCAAAAACAAAAGCCAGCGGATCCGCTACCTTCAGCTCAGTGAAAGGCACCATACCCGTAAGCACCAGCGAAATAAGAATGTATAAGATGGTACAAATGATCAGGGAGTAGAACATGCCCCGGGGCAGATCGCGCTGCGGATTCGTACATTCTTCCGCGGTAGTGCTTACAGCATCAAACCCAATATAGGCAAAGAATACGGCGGACACACCTTTTAACACACCGGAAAAACCGTTGGGCATAAAGGGATGCCAGTTATCTGTATTCACATAAAAAGCGCCCAGCACTATCACAAAAAGAATAACCAGGATCTTAAACGCTACCATGAAGTTGGCGCTGCGCTTACTTTCCTGGATGCCCACATAGGCCAGCCAGGTAATGAACACCACTATCAGGAAAGCCGGAAGGTTCACTATTACCGGTATGCCGGCAATGTGTGGGGCGGCAGCGTAGGTTTCCGGCGTGGCATTGTCGTAATTGCTGATCAGCCACCCGGGCAGCGGCAAACCTATACCACTCAGTAAATTATTAAAATAGCCGCTCCATGAAATGGCAACGGCTATGTTTCCAATAGCATATTCCAGGATCAGCGACCACCCGATAACCCAGGCAGCCAGCTCACCAAACGTTACATATGAATAAGTGTAGGCGCTGCCGGATACCGGCACACGCGATGCAAATTCCGCATAACAAAGGGCAGAGAAACCACAGGTGATGGCCGTGATAATGAACAGGATAGACACGCCCGGCCCGCCATGGAAGGAGGCTTCCCCAATGGTGGAGAAGATGCCTGCGCCAATTACGGCGGCAATACCCATAGCGGTGAGGTCTTTTACTTTTAGTACCCTGTGCAGAGATCCTGTTCCATGCGCGTCTGTTAACCCTTCCCTTGCATCCTTAAGTATAGTGGATAATGACTTCCTGCGGAATAACGACTTAGACAAAGCAAGTTCAATTTTGGTGATCTGCGAATATAATGAGATTTACGATGTTACCGGTTTACGATCTTAATGTTGGCGGCTTAAAAGGAAATCGGCCAGCTCCATCAGGGGCTTTTTACGGGAAGATAATACGGCGATGCTTTCCAGGTTGTCGAACGCCTTTTGCTGAAACCGTTCCTTTTCCTTTTCGGCCCAGCTATCAATGCTGCAGTCGTGGAAGAGTTCCAGCACCTGCGCCACCTTATCATCCGGGGCAGTATCCAGCAGCTGCTGCAGGCGGGTACGCTGCGCAGGATTGCACAGCTCCAGTGCTTTCAGCAGCAGGAAGGTTTTTTTATTGGCCAGGATATCGCCCCCCTGCTGTTTGCCAAACTTTTCCGGGTCACCAAAAGCATCCAGGTAATCGTCCTGGATCTGGAAGGCAATGCCTATGTTCTTACCAAATTCATACAGGTAGCCCTGGTTGCCTTCACTGCCACCGCCAATAATGGCGCCCATTTGCAGGGATGCAGCCAGCAGCACGGATGTTTTCAGCGCTATCATGCTCACATAATCATCATACTTTACCTGCGCCGGATCCATGGCTTCCATATCCATATCCAGCTGCTGCCCTTCGCATACCTGTATGGCGGCGCGGTTAAATACGGATACGATCTTTTGCTTGTAGCGCGACTGCACCCGGTTCAGGCATTCATACACATATATGAGCATGGCATCGCCCGCCAGGATAGCGGCCGGTTCGCCATAAAGGGTGTGCACGGTGGGGTTGTTCCTGCGCAGCGGGGCCTTGTCCATAATATCATCGTGAATGAGGGTGAAATTATGGAACAGCTCTACGGCATTGCCTACCTGCCAGGCATCTGCATGAATGGTATCAAACAGCTCATTTCCCATAAGGGCCAGTACCGGGCGTATGCGCTTACCTCCTATTTTCAGTATGTGGGAGGCTGCGTTGTACAGCGTAGAAGGCTGGTCCGGGAAATGTTGCTGATCAAATTGCTGGATAAATTGTGCTATAAGTTCCTGAAAAGAGTGCATGGTATAAAATGAAGTCTGAAGTCGGATTTTGATCAAAGCAAAATTATGATTCCTTTTTACGGGAACGTGGTTTGGCTTTAGCAGGTTTGTTTACATTATTATCTGCGGCTTTAGGTTTAGGTTTGTCACTGGGCTTATTGGCCTTAGTTTTTTTACCTGGCCCCTGTTGCACCCGCTCCCCTCTCTCCTTTTCTTTCTCTTTGCGTTTGGGCTTGCCAATGTTGCCTGGCCCGGAGGTTGGCTGTTCTTCCAGGTCTTCTACCAGGTCGTAGTCCAGCTGGCGTTTGGTGAGGTTGGCCGACATTACGCGGATCTTCACCTTATCGCCTATACGGAACCGGCGGCCGGTGTGCAGGCCTACCAGGGCATATTCGCTTTCATCATGCTTAAACTCATCACGGGCCAGCATATTGTGAATGCTTACCAGGCCTTCGCACTTGGTATCAATGGTCTCTACCCAGAAACCAAAATGCGCAACACCGCTGATAACGCCGTCAAAAGTATCGCCAATAAACTGCTGCATATATTCCACCTGCTTGTATTTGTTGGCAGCGCGCTCTGCTTCCATGGCCTTACGTTCCATTTCAGAGCAGTGGCGGCACTTCTTTTCCATATACTTATCGGGGTGTATATCTTCAGCCAGGCATTGCGCCAGTACACGGTGCACCAGCACATCCGGGTAGCGGCGTATGGGAGAGGTAAAGTGGCAGTAATGCGCAAACCCTAACCCATAGTGCCCAATATTATCCGGTGTGTAAATGGCTTTGGCCATGGTACGGATGCCGATGGTTTCCAGCACATGCTGCTCAGGCTTACCCTTGGCCAGCGCCAGCATCTTGTTAAAAGAGCGGGCAATATGGTCCGGATTATCCAGGTCAAACTTGTGGCCGAACTTGCGGGCAAAAATGGAAAACACCTGCAGCTTTTCCTCGTCGGGCGTATCGTGCACACGGTAAGGGAAAGGCACGGATTGCTTGTTGACCTTTATTTTAGATACATACTCCGCCACCGTACGGTTGGCCAGCAGCATAAATTCTTCTATCAGCTGGTGCGCTTCTTTGCTTTCTTTAATAACAATGCCAATCGGCTTGCCATCAGGATCCAGCTGAAAACGCACTTCCTGTGAGGAGAAGTTAATAGCGCCTTCGTCAAAACGATCCTTACGCAGGATGCGGGCTATTTTATTCAGCAGCATCACTTCTTCCTTATGCGGTCCTTCACTGTTGCCTTCAATGATCTCCTGCACCTCTTCGTAGGTGAAGCGGTGATCGGAATGGATCACGGTGCGGCCCAGCCAGTGCTGCTTGACCTCGCCTTTTTCATTCATCTGGAAAACGGCAGAGAAAGTGAGCTTATCTTCATTAGGGCGCAGGGAGCACAGCTCGTTAGAGATCTTTTCCGGCAGCATAGGCAGTACACGGTCCGGCAGGTACACGGAGGTAGCGCGTTTATCGGCTTCCTTATCCAGCGCGGTATCCGGCAGCACATAATGGCTTACATCGGCAATGTGCACGCCTATTTCATAATAACCGCCTTTTATTTTTCGGATGGAAATGGCATCGTCAAAATCCTTGGCATCTACAGGGTCAATAGTAAAGGTGAGCTGTTTGCGGAAATCCTTCCTTTTTCGTACTTCCGCGGCCGTTATCTTCTCCTTGATCTCTGCCAGCTCGGCTATCACCTCATCCGGAAAAGATAATGGGAAACCGCTTTCCACCAGTATTTCCTTCATGGCCAGGTCGTTGGTATCGCTGGCATCCAGTATTTCTATGATCTCGCCTACCGGCTTGCGGGTCTTTTCGCCCCAGGCAACTACGCGTACCACGGCTTTATCGCCGGTTTTGGCTTCGCCCAGTGAGTTGGCAGGAATATAAATATCCGGTAAAAAAGCGCCTTTTTCGGGCACCAGGAAGGCAAATCCCTTGTTTACCTGCAGGGTGCCTGTAAATTCTGTTTTCTTTCGTTTAAGGATATCCGTTACCACGCCTTCCATACGGCTATTGCCTTTGTTGGAATGTTCCTTGAACACATCTAACAACACTTCATCACCATCCAGCGCGGTATTCAGGTTCTTCTGTTTTACCAGTATATCTTTTGTTAATCCTTCTACTATTACAAAGGCCATTCCCGAACGCGTCACTTCAATCGATCCCCGAAAAGTCTTTTTCGGGCCACTATGACTGCCTTTTTTTTGTTTTTTCTTTTTATTCATCTCATGTCCCATTAAGTTCTAATATATGATGTTCCAGCCCCCTCTATATAGTCAAAAATATAATTATTAAATGAATTCCCTTCCCCGAAGAGCAAAGATATTTCCACGGGTATCACTGCTATGCGCAGGTTCAGCTCCTGCAAACGCTCCTGTAACAGGTGCAGGCGTACGGCATCCTTTTCGGTGGTGATCACCACCTTTTCCGCACCGGGTAAGTCTTTCAGCTCTTTGCTTATCTTTTCCAGGTCGTTATTGCTATAGTAATAATGATCCGGGAAAGGCAGCAGGAACACCTCTTTAAAACCCTCTTTTAAATGTTGCACCAGGGGGCCCGGGCGGGCAATACCGCATACCAGCAGTAAAGTAGCGTCCGGGCTTATGAGCATGGGCGCCTGTGTGAACAGGTCATAGGGCTGCCCGTATTGCAGGCTGGTAAAGAACAGGCGCTGGTATGGCAATGGGTTTATTTCCCGCTGCAGGGCCTGTTTTTCTGCTTCTCCCATGTTGGGCGGGCATTTGGATACAATAATGCAGCTGGCCCGCTCATAACCTTTACGCCCCTCACGCAGGCGGCCAAAAGGCACCACATGATCGCGGGTAAAGGGGCGGTTGTATTCAGTGACCAGGATATTAAAGCCGGGTTTAATGGAGCGGTGCTGAAAGGCATCGTCCAGCAAAATGATCTGGGTTTCCGGTTTTTCGCCTAATAGCTGGGGAATGGCCAGCATACGCTCTTCACCCACGCATACGCTGATATCCGGGAACTTCTGGTGGAACTGCATGGGCTCATCGCCCAGCTGCGCGGCCGTGCTGTTCTCGCCGGCCAGCTGATAGCCCCTGGAACGGCGGTTATACCCGCGGCTAAGGGTGGCTATGGTAAAATGTTCTTTCAGCAGGCGTATGAGGTATTCCACATGCGGGGTTTTACCGGTACCGCCTACCGACAGGTTGCCTACGGCAATAATGGGCAGGTCAAAGCTTACGGCGGTAAGGGTGCCTGCATCGTATAGGCGGTTCCGTATCCACATTACCAGGCCGTATAGCAATGAAAAGGGATAGAGCAGGAATTTCAGGTATCGAAGTACTTTCATCGTTTTTCAATAAATTGATAGATAGTAAGAGGGGTGATAACGGTTTGCAGCGGTACATCGTGGATATCGGCATCCATGATCACATCTACCGGCTCAAACAGGGAAAGGCCGATGGTGCGCACATCCGGCCGGCATTGTTTCAGAAAGCGGTCGTACATGCCTTTGCCGTAGCCTACGCGGTGGCCGGTAAGGTCAAAGGCCAGCAGCGGCACAAATACCAGGTCCAGCGTGCTGGGCTCCACCGGAATGCCGCCGGCAGGTTCGGGTATGCCGTAGCGGCTTTTAACCAGGGTGGTATTTGTTTCCCACAGGAAATGCTCCATGGTGGCGTTAGCCAGGGAAGCCTTGCCCAGCACCCATTGCAGGGCCGGATAGGCCTGCCGCATCCATTCTACTATGGGCCAGGTATTCACTTCCTTTTTCTCTGCTATGGGAAGAAAGATGTGCGCCCAGTGAATGCGGCTATAATTCACCTGCTGGCAGTTTTCCAGCAGGCGCTGGTTAAGCGCTGCGGTTTCCGCTGCCGGCATGTTAAGACGGCGTTCCAGGAATTGCTTTCGTATATCCGTTTTAGTGAACAATCAGTTTGCTTTGTGCGTTCGTTTAGAACATGAACTGTTTAGCCTGTAAGGCAATAAAGCTAGCATCTACTACGGTGGCATGGGGTATGCGGCCCAGCTTGGGATAACCGCTCCAGCGCACTACATCCTCCTCATTGGAATGATGCTCGCCGTTAAAGATCCAGCCTAATACCGGTATATCACTGGCCTGTAATACCCGTGCGGTAAGCAGGGAGTGGTTAATGCTGCCCAGGTAGTTCTGCGCCACAATAATCACTTTAGCCTGCAGCTGGCGGATGAGGTCCAGCGTAAACACTTCCTCATTCAACGGCACCATTAACCCGCCTGCGCCCTCTATTACCAGACTGCGCTGAGACGGTTGAATAATGGACGCCTGCTGCAGGATAAGGGCCGGATCAATGGTCACTTTTTCCAGCCGCGCAGCCAGGTGTGGCGATGCGGGCTCCTGCAGGCAATATACCTCTTTATGGCATACAGAGGTGGTGTTGGACAGCAGCGCGCGCACGGTTTGCGTATCCGTGCCTTCCATCAATCCCGTTTGTACAGGTTTCCAGTAATCAGCCCCCAGGGCTTGCGTAACACAGGCCGCGGTAATGGTTTTTCCCACACCGGTGCCTATGCCTGTAATGAAGATCCGGTTACTCATAACGCGCAAAGATAACGGATGATTGTTGTTTAATGCGCCGCGTCCTGTATTCCTGCCCCGATTTTTTCCCTTATTTTCGCTGCAATATTAATATCACGCTATGCAATTCTGTAACAACATACTGGAAACGATAGGTCATACCCCGTTAGTTAAACTAAACCGTGTAACCGCAGCGCTCCCCTGCCCTGTAATGGCAAAGGTGGAATTTTTTAACCCCGGCAACTCCATTAAAGACCGTATGGCGGTAAAAATGGTGGAGGTAGCAGAACAACAGGGCCTGTTAAAACCCGGCGGCACTATTATTGAAGGCACCTCCGGCAATACCGGTATGGGCCTGGCGCTGGCGGCTGTGATCAAAGGCTATAAATGTATTTTTACTACTACGGATAAACAGTCCAAAGAAAAAATGGACATCCTGAAGGCTGTGGGCGCTGAAGTGATCGTATGCCCCACGAATGTGGAGCCGGAAGATCCCCGCTCCTACTATTCCGTGGCCCGGCGCTTATCCAAAGAAATTCCCAACTCCTTTTACGTAAACCAATATGATAACCTGGCTAACCGGGATGCACATTATGAGCAAACCGGCCCGGAAATATGGGAGCAAACCGATGGTAAGGTTACCCACCTGGTGGTAGCTACCGGTACCGGCGGCACGGTTACCGGCGCAGGGCAATACCTGAAAGAAAAGAACCCGGCTATTAAAGTATGGGCTATTGACAGCTATGGCTCCCTGCTGAAAAAATACCACGAAACCGGTGAAATTGATATGAGTGAAGTGTACCCCTATATAACCGAAGGTATCGGCGAAGATTTTGTGCCGCAGAACTACGACATGCAGTACATTGATCACTTTGAAAAAGTAACGGATAAAGACGGCGCTATTATGGCCCGCCGCATTGCCAAGGAAGAAGGTATTTTTGTAGGTTACTCCGCCGGATCGGCCGTGGCCGGGCTGCTGCAGCTGAAAGCGCAGCTTAAACCAACGGACCTGGTAGTGGTGGTATTCCATGATCATGGCAGCCGTTACGTAGGTAAGATCTATAATGATCAGTGGATGATGGAGCGTGGTTTCCTGGATGTAAAAACCGTGAAAGATGTGGTAAATGGCCGCCGCAACCTGCCACTGGTAACCATTGGCGGTGAAGAGAAAGTGAGCGATGCCATTGCCAAAATGAAGAAGTTTGAAATAGAGCATATTCCCGTACTGCATAACAGTGACATCATAGGCGCTATTTCCGAAGGCGGTTTATTTAATAAGCTGATGGATGATGTGAACCTGAAAGATGCACCGGTGAAACAGGTAATGCATGCGGCTTTTCCGGAAGTGAGCATGGATACGCCTATTGAAAAGCTGGCAGTATACATCAATAAAGAGAATGGCGCAGTGCTGACGAAGGATGATAGCGGTAGCTACCACATTGTTACGAAGTATGATATTATTCAGGCGCTGGGGAGTTAATTAATAATGCAGGTGCAGATTTATTAGTTTATAGTGTGAAGATGCATACTCATATAGATCAATTGCACAACCAGGTGAGTGTTCCTGCGCAGCCGCGGCGGATCATATCGGTTGTGCCATCGCAAACAGAGCTGTTGTTTCATTTGGGATTGGAGGAAGAAGTGGTGGGGATCACGAAATTCTGTGTTCACCCGGAAGAGTGGTTCCGTAACAAAACACGGGTTGGCGGCACCAAAACGCTGGACCTGGATAAGATACGGGCCTTACAACCCGACCTGATCATCGCCAATAAAGAAGAGAACCAGCGCGAGCAGATCACTGCCCTGCAAATGGAGTTCCCCGTATGGGTAAGTGATATTCATACCCTTGATGAGGCCCTGCAAATGATACGGCGGATAGGTGAAATTACCGGCTCTGCAAAACAGGGGCAGGCATTGAGCTTGCAGATACAGGAACAGTTTAAGGGTTTGCACGAAGCCCTGCCTGTTACGGAGCTGCATACCGCCTATTTTATCTGGCGTAATCCATGGATGGTGGCGGGCGGAGATACCTTTATTCATCATATGCTGGCTGCCTGTGGTTTGAAGAATGTGCTGGCAGATACGCCCCGGTACCCTGATGTTACACTGGAAGAATTAAGGGCCCTTTTTAAAGATGTGCCTCCGGAACAGCAGCTAATATTACTTTCTTCAGAGCCCTACCCTTTTAAGGAGCAGCATATAGCGGAAATACAGGCCGTGCTGCCTGAAGCACGAATACGGCTGGTGGATGGGGAGATGTTCTCCTGGTATGGCAGCCGGTTACTGGAAGCCCCGGGGTATTTCCGGGAGCTGCTGGAAGGGATTAAGGTGTAGATCCATTCTGCAACGGATTGCAATACCATTTTACTGAAACAGATATTACACCTTCATGCGCTTTTACCCTGAATAGTATGCGCTTTTAATAGGGACTGCATGCGCTTTTAATATGGGATGCACCAGAGATTCACCAGGGAAACACATGAGAAAACCATAGGAAAGACATGAGGATCACATAAGTATTGCCCGGCTGAAAGCCGGGTATTTTATGACGTATAAACGCAAAGGCATGATTGCCATCTTATTGATACACTCCTTTCAGATCCTGACTCAACAGGCAACCTTTTATGATCACTCCACGTAACTATATATAAACACATTTATTCCTATTCACGCTTTATTCTTTCACTAAACGTACGACCAAAATGGAAAGAAGGGACTTTGTAAGCAATCTTAGTATGGCTGTGGCACTCGCATGTGCCGGGGGATTAGCAGCCTGCACCAAACACATGGCCGATGCGCCGGATAACAATAACGGTGGCGGAAACAACGCCAAGCTCACCGCAGACCTGAGCACAGAACTGTTAAACACCGGTAATTTTAAGATAGGCGGCGGGGTGATCCTGATCCGTATTGCAGCCGGCAACACGCCTGCGGCCTTCTCAGCCCTGTCCAGCATCTGTACCCACGAAGGATGCACCGTTTCTACCTTTAACACCGGCAGCGAGCTGATAGAGTGTAATGCACCCTGCGGTCATGGCAGCCGGTATACCACTACCGGCGCTGTGCAGACCGGCCCCGCTACTGCTGCACTTGCGAAAATGACGGTCACTATTAACGGGAACACGTTAAGCGTAAGCTGATAAAATTCTTACACGACAAACCAG
>Ga0209758_1004961_pt1 | contig 10653 bp, 9 predicted proteins | sample AraplaMF_Col_mMF_FD_184258 | JGI IMG/M metagenome (GOLD analysis project Ga0209758, IMG submission 184258) | Arabidopsis root microbial communities from the University of North Carolina, USA - plate scrape MF_Col_mMF (SPAdes) (version 2) | ecosystem: Host-associated > Plants > Roots > Endosphere ... | reverse complement strand
TTGTAGAGCTTGACGATGGCGGGGTCGTACTGGGCCGCGAACTTGTCGATCGCCGGCTTGGCGATCTCGCGCATGCGCACCTGCTCGGCCGCGCTCACCTCGTTGAACTGGGCGCCCTTGGCCTGCAACTCGCCCACGGCCTTCTGGGCCGCCGCCCGGCTGACCTGGCGCTGGTAGCCGCGCGCCTCGTCGGCGGCCTCGTGCATCATCTTCTGCTCGGCGGGGGACAGCGAGTCCCAGAACTTCTTGCTGACCAGCACGATGTTGGCGGCATACACGTGATTCGTCGCGCTGACGAACTTCTGTACCTCGAAGAACTTGTTCGACAGGATCACCGAATACGGATTCTCCTGCCCGTCGACCGCCTTGGCTTCGAGCGCGCCGTAGAGTTCCGCGAACGGCATCGGCACGGGGTTGGCCTTGAAGGCCTTGAAGGTCTCCAGGAACACGGGGTTGGGAATGACGCGGATCTTCAGGCCTTCGAGGTCCTCGGGCCTGCCGATGGGACGCTTGCTGTTGGTGACGTTGCGAAACCCCAGGTCCCAGTAGCCGAGGGCCACGAGGCCTTTGTCGGGCAGCTTGGCGATGAGGGCCTGGCCCAGTGGACCGTCGAGCAGGGCGTCGGCCTGGGCGAAGCTGCTCACGGAGAAGGGGAAGTCGACCAGACCGAACTCCTTGACGATGCCCGCGAGCGACGTGGTGGCCGGCGCCGACATCTGCTGGACGCCGCCTTGCAGCGCGGACTGCTGCTGCATCTCGTTGCCGAGCTGGGAGGCCGGGAACTCCTGCACCTTCATCTTGCCGCCGCTCTTGGCCGCGAGCAGTTCGGCGAAGCGCTTCACGCCGAAGCTCACCGGATGGTCCGCATTGTTGAGATGGCCGAAGCGGATCACCCGTTCCTGTTGGGCCCAGCTCGGGGCGACAAGGCCGATGCACAGGCCGGCTGCGGCAAGCGTACGAAGAAGTTTCACGGAAGGTCTCCAAAAGGAAGGCAGAAAGGACGGATTGCGGCGATTCTGGGTTTTCCGGAAAATCTTTCCATTATGGAAATCCCTTCCCGCGATCTGATAGAGTGACGCCGTCGAGACAGGCGGCTGGCCGCGATTGAACCGGGAGACATCAGATGAGCGAGATGCTGGGACGCAGCTTCAAAGTGTTGGAATATCTGGCGGAACACCCGCAGGGTGTTGCGCTGTCCACGGTGGCCAGTGAATTGAAGATCCCCCTGAGCGCATCGCACCGACTGCTCACGGAGCTGATTCGCTGTGGCTACGTACGGCAGAACGCGATCGATGGCCACTATGTGCTGACCATCAAGCTCGTTTCCGTCGGCCTGTCGTTCCTGAGCAATTCGGGCATCGTGGACGTGGCCCAGCCGCTGCTGGACCAGCTCGCCGCCGCCTCGGGCGAACTGGTGCGCCTGGCGGTGGTCGACGGCGAAGACCTGACTTTCGTGGCCAAGGCGCAAGGGGCCACGCACGGGCTGCGCTATGACCCGGACATGGGCCTGTCGGTGATGCTGTCGTGCAGCGCCGCGGGGCATGCCTGGCTCTCGACGATGAGCGAGGACGATGCGATGGCCCTGGTGGCCAAGAAGGGGCTGGGCAAGCCGGAGGACTTCGGCCCGAAGGCGCCCACCACGCTCAAGGCCGTGATGGCCTACGTGAAGGCGGCCCGCCAGCGCGGCTTCAGCATGATCAACGAGGTCTTCGCGCCGGGAATGACCGCCATGGCCGCCCCGGTCTTCTCCGTCCACGGCGCGGTGATCGGCGTGGTCACCATCGCGGGACCGGCCGTCAGGCTGACGCCGCATCGGATGGAGGCGCTGGGGCCGGCGCTGCTCGGCACGGCCGAGGAAGTCGCACGCGCCAGTGGCGCCTCGGCGCTGTTCAAGAAGAGAGCCTGACCACCCCCAACGAGGAGACAACCGCCATGAAGAAGGATCCGATTCGCAAGCTGTTCCTGGCCGCGGTGGCCGCCACGGCTGTCCTTGCCGCGCCAGGTGCGCTCGCACAGGTCAAGGAGCGCACGCTCAAGTTCGCGTTCCAGAACCAGACCGGCCATCCGCAGGCACAGGGCGCGCAGAAGTTCGCCGATCTGGTGGCCGCCAAGTCGGGCGGCAAGATCGCCGTCAAGCTGTTCGCGGGGGGCGTGCTCGGCGGCGACCTGCAGACCGTGTCGGCGCTGCAGGGCGGCACGGTCGAACTGACGGTGCTGAACGCGGGCATCCTCTCAGCGCAGGTGAAGGAGTTCGCGGCCTACGACTTCCCGTTCCTGTTCAACAGCGGCAAGGAAGCCGATGCGGTCACCGATGGCCCCTTCGGCCAGAAGCTGATGGCCAAGCTGGAGGACAAGGGCCTGCATGGCCTGGGCTATTGGGACCTGGGGTTTCGCAACGTCACCAACAGCAAGCGGCCGATCACCAAGGCGGACGACATCGCGGGCCTGAAGATCCGCGTGATCCAGTCGCCGATCTACATCGACATGTTCGCTGCACTGGGCGCCAACGCCACGCCGCTGCCGTTCCCGGAGCTGTATTCCGCGCTTGAGCAGAAGGCGGTCGACGGCCAGGAGAATCCGAACACCACCATCCTGTCGTCCAAGTTCGCCGAGGTGCAAAAGCACATCACCCAGACCCGGCACATCTACAACCCGCAGGCGCTGCTGGTCAGCAAGAAAACATGGGATGGCATGAGCGCCGAGGAGAAGAAGATCCTTGCCGAAGCCTCGGCCGAGGCGACGCTGTTCCAGCGCCAGGCCTCGCGTGGCGCGGCCGACAGCGCGCTCGATGCGTTGAAGACGGCAGGCATGACCGTGTCGGAATTGCCGCCCGAGGAGATGGCCAGGTTGCGCGCCAAGGTCAAGCCGGTGATCGACAAGTACTCGGCGTCCGTGGGCGAGGCCACCGTCAAGGAGTTGATGGCGGAAATCGCGAAGGTGCGCAAGTAGCCGGCGCGACAGCCGATGCGTGATTTCAGTTCATCTTGCTTCCTGCGATTGCTTCATCTGCAGGTGGGCGTGGATGGAGCCGGTCGCCTCTCGCCGTCAAGGCCCGCGCGCGCCGGCGTTGCGCTCGCGGCCTCTTGATCGGCCGGTTGCTCAGGACCGAATGCTGCTGCATGAACTCCAGCAAGTCTTCGCCGATCCACTTGGAATCCTCGATCTGCAGCTTGTCGTATGGCGTGCCCTTCCTGCGCAGCAGCAGCTTCATCCTGGAGGTCAGGGAGGGGACATCCTTGGCCAGATCAGTGCTTTGAGTACGCGGCTCCTGAGGTCGGGGGGGCGACGCAGCCGTGATGGGCTGGTACCACTTGACCACCTCACACGGGGGCAGTTGCTAGCGCAACATGCGCTCGAGGGCATACCTGCACGTTGCTTGGATCTGTTCCGCAGGCAGATTGCGATCCACAGGAATGAGCGCGGCTGCGCGAACCAGGTCATTGACCTCGTCGAATGTCTGCACGCTGAGCCTTTGCACATCATCGGCCAACTTTTGTCCGAGCGCGGGTGCGACACGTGCATGCCAGTGCGCATTGAAGTCATCCAGCAGCGCGCCGAAGAGCTCGATCGTGTCGTAGATGTACAGAATATCTTGGGCTTTTTTGCTTGGGGGGCGATGATGCTGGATCAGGAACTTCTGAACCATGAAGCACAGCGGATTGGCCACCTGAACATCCATGCGCCCTGGCAGGGGAACGCCTTCCTGATGTCCCAAGCCAATGACCCAGGGATCGAGCAACAGAATGTCGAGGTGTCGGATCTTCTGAGCGGAAATGCCTGCCTTCGTCATCGTCGCGTCGGCTTCCCCGCTTCGTTTGTAGCCGCTTCCTGCGAGAGGCGTGAGGAACTCGGCATAGAAGCCGCGCGCCTCGTCGCCAAGCGTGTAGTGCGCCGCCGGAGGTCGATGATCGCCGCTCAACTCCTCCTGGAATCCGTGCTGCATCAGCGCTTGCTTGATATCGCCCTCGATAGGCTCCTTGTTGGCAAAGGCGAGGTCCGTGTCGCGAGTGAACACGGGTTGATGATCCGGCTGGTTGGCCCTGGGGTCCAGCCTGTGCAGGCGATGGCCCCATCCTCCGATGAAGATCAATTGTTGGCGCCAGGGCGCCAGTGCTTGGATCAGCCTTGCAAAAGCTTCCAGGTCATTCATCTGCTTCATGCGTCGACCATCGGCAAGAGAAATTTCTCGTAGATCAGGGTGGCTTGTTCAGCGCCCCGTGTCGGATGGTTCATGACGTCCAGCCATATCTGGATGACGTCAGTCACCATGACTCCGTCCTGATCGATGGCGCCTCTGAACGTCGACTGCGGAAAAGGCGCTTGTCGCAAGATCAGGTCCGGGCGCTCGGTTGGATAGGCCATCACCCCTGGCCAGCCCGATGAGCCCACTTGGGGCAACTTGTGGACATAGATATACGCAGGCACGCCGCTGACGTGCCCGATATCCAGTGCATCGGCAGCGGCGAAAAGCCCCAGACAAGCGTCTTCCCGATGCTTGCCCAGCAGTTCTCGGATTTGCTGTGGGACAGGGGCCCGCAGAAGAAAGCGGCATGGCATTTCCGGACATGCGCGCATCGTGGCGGCGCCCCAGCGGCGAAACAGCTCTTCGCGGCGGACGAGTTTCAGGTAGGAAGACGAACCGCTCAGGTATCCCTCGCTGCGCAGTTGCTGCAGGAATCGGGAGGCACTCATGGCGGACACCTGCGCGGCTTCAGCCAGGTCGGAGCCGTTTCGGAGTTTCTTGCGCGGAGCGCTCATCAGACCGGCGGGCAGTTCTGATGCCAAGAGAAGTTTCAACATCCACTGGTTGAGGTCCGAGAACAGATTGATGGTCTGCGGCGGATGATTGGTGACGGAACGCCTGGGTTCTTCCGGCAATCGGTTCAACTCTTGGAGCGCTGCGTCACTGAAATAGCGTTCGCCGTGTCCCGAGATAAGGCCGATGGGGACACCTTTCGCGAATCTCTGGGCAAAGGAGTCCACATGTCTCACCAGGGACGGGGGCGCATCTGGCACATGGATGATCGCGAGGGGGAGGGCATTGCCAGACTGCTCTGCCGCGGCCCGGGCTTGAAGAATCGCCATCGAGAGCAGCGGTAGCACGCGGTCCGGACGGTTTTCGGAAAGCGCTTTGACCTCGACGGCGAACCGGTGCACGCCACGCTGGATGATCAAGTCTGCGTTGGACGGGGCGTCAGGCGGCACCTCCACGGACCAATCGTTGGACCGGAACAAGTCGGCAACGTACTGCTCGGCAAGAGCCACTCGCTTGTTCGGTGGAATGGGGGCGGGCATCAGGCGAAGAGAAGAAGTGCAAATCTAACACGGCCATTTTATATAACACGGCCATGGTGTCAACCACGGCCATGGTAAAGGCTTCGAAAGGTGCCCAAGTCCTGACGCGTCAGGGCTGCATCGCTCGGAGTCCAGTCGCTCTTCGTGTTCCCTTGGAGCACTGCCCTCGCTGCCGTATATATACGGCAGCGAGGCAGCCATGAATGTGTGGAGGTGTCAAGGTGTTGATTTCCATCCAGAAGTGACCCACTTGGCCGTGTGATTTCCATCTAAATCTGACCCACGTGATAACCCTAACCTGCTGCTTTTAGCAGCAGGAGCACAGGAGTGATTGACGTGGCGACACTGAGTGTCATCAGACGTTGGGCACTGCGAGAGCAACTGTCCATTCGAGAGATAGCCCGGCGCACGGGCCTGTCTCGCAACACCATCCGCAAGTACCTTCGCGAGGGCTAGGCGACGCCCAGCTACGCGAAGCGCGTCAGCCCGAGCAAGCTCGACGCCTTTGCCGAGAAGCTCAGCGGCTGGCTCAAGAGCGAGGCCTCCAAGTCCCGCAAGCAGCGCCGCACGCTCAAGCAGATGCACGCCGATCTGGCAGCGTTGGGCTACCAGGGGTCGTACAACCGCGTGGCGGCCTTTGCACGCCAGTGGTATGCACACCGCCACGAAGTGCAGCAGACCACCGGACGCGGCACCTTCGTGCCGCTGGCCTTCGGCCCTGGCGAGGCATTCCAGTTCGACTGGAGCGAGGACTGGGCTGTCATCGCCGGCGAGCGCACCAAGCTGCAGGTGGCGCACTTCAAGCTCAGCCACAGCCGCGCGTTCATCGTGCGCGCCTATCTGCTACAGACCCACGAGATGCTGTTCGACGCGCACAACCGGGCCTTCGAGGTGCTCGGCGGCGTACCGCGACGGGGCATCTACGACAACATGAAGACGGCCGTGGACAAGGTACGCCGCGGCAAGGAGCGAGACATCAACGCGCGCTTCGGCGCCATGGTCAGCCACTACCTGTTCGAGGCCGAGTTCTGCAACCCGGCCTCCGGCTGGGAGAAGGGCCAGGTGGAGAAGAACGTGCGCGATGCGCGGCACCGGCTGTGGCAGCCCGTGCCGGCGTTTGCCACGCTGGCGCTGCTCAACGACTGGCTGGAGGAGCGCTGCAAGGCGCTGTGGGGCGAGATCGCCCACGGCAAGCTACCGGGCACCATCGCCGAGGTCTGGGCTCAGGAGCGTGCGCTGCTGATGCCGGTGCCCAGGCCCTTCGATGGCTTCGTCGAGCACACCAAGCGTGTCTCGCCCACCTGCCTGGTGCACTTCGAGCGCAACCGCTACAGCGTGCCGGCCTCCTACGCGAACCGGCCGGTGAGTCTTCGTGTATACGCCGAGCGCCTGGTGGTAGCGGCCGAGGGCCAGATCGTGTGCGAGCACAAGCGCATCATTGACCGTCGCCACGACACCGCGGGTCACACCGTCTACGACTGGAGGCACTACCTGGCAGTGCTGCAACGCAAGCCAGGAGCGCTCAGGAACGGAGCGCCGTTCAGCGAGCTGCCGCAAGGCTTCAGGCGGCTGCAGGCCGCGCTGATGAAGCAGCCAGGCGGCGACCGCGAGATGGTGCAGATCCTGGCGCTGGTGCTGCACCATGACGAGCAGGCCGTGTTGACCGCGGTCGAGCTGGCGCTGGAAGCCGGCGTGGCCAGCAAGACCCATGTGTTGAACGTGCTGCATCGACTGCTCGATGCCAAGCCCATTGCGCCGGCGCCCGTCACGGCGCCGCAGGCGCTGCGCCTGGTGAACGAGCCGAAGGCCGATGTGCTTCGCTACGACACGCTCAGGGGGCGCGCCTGCGCCGCCAGCAGGTCGCGCAACTGGGTGAGCTGCCAGGAGGTGCGCCATGCGACATGACCCAGCCAGCGGCGCGATCGTGATCATGCTGCGCGAACTCAAGATGCACGGCATGGCCCAAGCCGTGGCGGAGCTGGCCGAGCAAGGATCGCCGGCCTTCGAGGCCGCGCAGCCGATGCTCTCGCAGTTGCTCAAGGCCGAGACGGCCGAACGGGAGGTGCGCTCGGTGGCCTATCAGTTGAAGCTGGCCCGCTTCCCAGCCTACCGGGACCTCGCCGGCTTCGACTTCGCCAACAGCGAGATCAATGAGGCTCTGGTGCGGCAGCTCCATCGGTGCGAGTTCATGGACGATGCGCAGAACGTGGTGCTCGTGGGCGGTCCGGGCACAGGCAAGACCCACATCGCGACAGCGCTGGGTGTGCAGGCCATCGAACACCATCATCGGCGGGTGCGCTTCTTCTCGACGGTAGAGTTGGTCAATGCCCTCGAGCAGGAGAAGGCCAGTGGCAATCCTGGCCACATCGCGCACCGGCTGATGTACGCGGACATGGTGGTGCTCGACGAACTGGGCTACCTGCCGTTCAGCGCCTCAGGTGGTGCGCTGTTGTTCCATCTGCTGTCCAAGCTCTACGAACGCACGAGCGTCGTGATCACCACCAACCTGAGCTTCAGCGAGTGGGCCAGCGTCTTCGGCGACGCGAAGATGACGACGGCGCTGCTGGACCGGCTCACGCATCACTGCCATATTCTGGAGACCGGAAACGACAGCTTCCGCTTCAAGCACAGTTCGGCTCAACCCGTTCAGGCAGTCCAACCAAAGAAGGAGAAACCCAAAAACTTATCCACATCGTGAGCCAACTGGCTCGCAAAGAGGGTGGGTCAATATTCGATGGAAATCGTGGGTCAGGATTCCATGGAAATCAACACCGATTGCCGTGGCCGAGGCGATTCGCGAGCGGAGAGAACTATGGGGCGACGCTGTTGCACGAGCTGGTGCACTGGAGCGGACATCCGCGGCGGTTGCATCGCGAGTTCAGCGCGCGCTTCGGGGACGCCGCCGGCGCGTTCGAGGCGCTCGTGGCCGAACTCGGTGCGGTCTTGCTGATGGGGCATTGCGCGCTTGTTGGTGCCGTCGTCGAAGGCCATGCGGACCATCTCGCGGACTGGTTGGAGGTGCTGCGCCATGACCGCAGTGCGATCTTCACGGCCATGCGCTTTGCCGGCGAGGCCTTCGATTTCATCATGGAGCGGGAGATGCCGGTGCTCGCGCCACTCTCGTGACACGATCGCCTTCAGGCGACCGAGCTTGCCGATCTTCAGCCGATGGATCCTGCGCCCAAGGCGCTCAGGATCTTGGTGACTTCGTTCGGCGATGCTCGAGCTTCCTTATCGTCCTGTGCGACGGCGCGAGGACATCGGGCATCTCGCTGGATGCCGCGCGGGCGCAGGCCGCCGGCCGCTTCGCTCCGTGCTGGACCTCCAGCCCGGAGGCCGGCCGTCACGCGCGTCCATGGCGCGCGTGCGTCGCGAACCTTCGGCTCTGGCCGAGACGGCTACCGATCGCCGGGCGGCGCGCCAGTCTTGCGCGTGTGCGATTTCTCGCACGACCGGTGCGAGAAATGCCGGCGCGTTGCAGGCCGGATGGAATCGGCGTCTGCGCGCTGGCCCGCCGTCGACAAGCCGCCGCCACGGGCTACGGGGTGCGAGGCGGTCCGGGTTGGCGGCGGGCTCAGCGACACCGACGGCCCGGCGTGTGCGAACGAGCGATCCCCGGGGCGCGCCGAAGCTGAGAAAGCGGGGAAGGCGGCAGCAGGGAGAAAGAAGAAAGAGGCCGTGATGTGAGTGAGTGGCTGGCTAGCTGGCTCCTTCAGCGTGGCACACCGTTCTCGCCGTCAAGGTCTGCGCGCGCCGCTGGCGCGCTCGCGGCCTCTCGGCCGTCTTCGAACCTTGACCGCTGCGCTGCGGCGTGCCGGCGACGGTGCCGGGCCATCCCGCCCGCAACCGTTCAAGGAGAACGTCATGGCTGCTTCCAGTTTTCCCTTTCTCACCGATGCGCAGTTCGACCAGCTGCTGGCCAACGGCCGGCAGTCGCAGGTGCAGTCGGACTTCTATCCGCTGCCCGTGGTCAAGCTGTTCACGCCCGATGCCGGTGCCACCTGGCTGCTGGGCGGGATCGATCCCGATGCACCCGATATCGCCTTCGGCCTGTGCGACCTCGGGCTGGGCTTTCCGGAGTTGGGCTGCGTGAGCCTCGCCGAGCTGTCCCAGCTGCGCGGGATGCTGAATCTGCCGATCGAGCAGGACCTGCATTTCCGCGCCGACCGGCGCCTGAGCGTCTATGCGAGGGAGGCCCGCAGTGCGGGGCGCATCCAGGCCTGACGCGCTGGTCGACGCACGCCGGGGCATGCGCGTTCTTCATGTGCGTGCCTTGCGAGCGTTTTTCGCGCACCGTGTGGCGGCGCGCGATCTGCGCCAGGTGCCAGCACGCGTCCGGCGTGCGCATTTCCTGTGTCGTGCATCATTCCTTGGCGTCAACTGAATTTGGTACTGGTGGTGGAGGCCGCGCAGCGCATTGCTGGCGAGTTCGCCCGGGTGGGCGAGGCGGTCGAGGCGATGCGCGGTACCGTGCTTTCGGGCGCGCAGCAGCTGGACTTCGCATGCGAGGCGCTCGCGCTGCGGTACCCGGGGCAGGAGGCGCCGCCGGTGCAGCCGGCGCAGTGGCTCGAGCGGCGGCGCCTGGCCGACGTCGGTGACGATGTCTGGCGGACCTTCAACGCGATCCACGAGCATGCACTGCGCGGCGGCGTATGCGGCCGTACGGCCGCGGGACACGCCATGCACGCGCGCGGCATCCGCGCCATCCGTGAGACCGTGCGGCTGAATGCGGGCCTGTGGCGTCTTGCGCTCGCGCGCATCGGCCGCTGATCTGGCAGGCCGGGGCCTCGGCTGCGGCCTTTTCTTTTTCCTTCTCCTTTGCGTCTCGGCCCCGGCGGACAGCAGGCGCCGAGGCCTCTGGTTCATTTCTTGATGCAAGGGTGGTGGAATCTTTCAAGCGCCGTGCACCGATCGCCCTGGGGGCGCAGCGCGGACCTCGTGGCTTCCTTCTTTCACGTTCTCAGGAGCATGGACATCAGCACCCTGGAAAAAACCTGGCGGCTTCTCTCGCCCGCGCAGATGAGTGCACATCCGAACGCGCTGGCATGGGCCGGCAGTGCGCGCCATGCAGGCATCCTGGATGAGCGAGCGCGTGGCCCGGGCCCCGGTGCGCACGCGCCGGCGCGTCTCGCCATCGGCGCGGGCTCATGCCTGCCTGCGTCCCATGCTCGCAACTGACAACGACATGGCCCCTGCTGCCCGGGTCGTCCGGCGGGACATCCGCGACCGGCGCACCCTCGATCTACCCACCCGCGAGGGGATCCTGCGTTCGGACGATGGCCATGCCATCGGGGCGTCCTGGGCCGCCCTCGCGGATGCCGGACTCGGCCGGTACCCGCATCGCCTGTCTGTGGGCGA
>Ga0209758_1004955_pt1 | contig 10667 bp, 9 predicted proteins | sample AraplaMF_Col_mMF_FD_184258 | JGI IMG/M metagenome (GOLD analysis project Ga0209758, IMG submission 184258) | Arabidopsis root microbial communities from the University of North Carolina, USA - plate scrape MF_Col_mMF (SPAdes) (version 2) | ecosystem: Host-associated > Plants > Roots > Endosphere ... | reverse complement strand
CCTCGAAAGGCATCTACGTGCTCGCCATGCAGGACGGAGGCTGGACGCCGCTGCAGACGGTGGAAAGCGCGAACCCGTCCTTCCTGGCCGTGCATCCGAACCGGCGCTTCCTCTACGCGATCAACGAGATCGACACGTACCAGGGCCTGCCCGCCGGCACCGCCGAGGCCTATGCCATCGACGAGCGCAGCGGCCGGCTCACGCTGGTCAACCGCCAGCCGCTGTCGCTCTCGGGCGTGATCCCGGCACACCTGGCCGTGTCGCCCGACGGCCGGGCGCTGGTGGTGGCGCTGTATGGCGGCGGTGCCTACAACGTGCTGCCCATCGGCAGCGACGGCGCACTCGGCAAGGTCTCGGGCATCGAGAAGGAAACCGGCTCCGGCCCCGACACCGAGCGGCAGGAGTCTCCGCACCCGCACATGGTGCAGTTCGATGCCTCGGGTGCGCGCGTGCTCGCGACCGACCTCGGCAGCGACCGCATCAACGTCTTCACGCTGGCGGACGGCAAGCTGGCGCCCATCGGCCGCACGGCCGTGCAGGCCGGCAGCGGACCGCGCCACCTGGCGCTGCATCCGTCGCAGCGCCATCTCTACGTGGTGGGTGAGCTCGATGCATCGGTGAGCTGCTACGGCTACGACGCGGCGAGCGGCGCTGTCGGGGCGCAGCGGCAGCGCGTCTCGACCCTGCCCGACGGCTACACCGGCCAGAAGAGCGCGGCTGCGCTGGTGATGCACCCCTCGGGACAGTTCCTCTATGCGAGCAACCGCAGGCTGAAGTCGGAGCATCCGCTGGCCGACAGCATCGCCGCGTTCCGCGTCGACGCGGCCAGCGGCAACCTGACGCCGCTGCAGCATTGGAGCGAGGGCCTGCGCTTCCCGCGCGCCCTGGCCGCCGCCGCCGATGGCAGGCACGTGTACGCGCTGAGCCAGAAGGGCGACACCATACTGCGCCTGCGCATCGACCCCGCCACCGGCCGGCTCGACCAGCCGGTGCAGGTGGCGCAGGTGCCGACGCCGGTCTGCCTGGTCTTCGCCTGACCGGAGCTAGCTCGCGCTGCCCCGCGTGAGCATCCGCCCCGCGCGCGCGAGCACGCGGGCCTCGGCCTCCCCGCCGCGATAGGCGAGCAAGCCGTTCACGAACACGCGCTCCACGCCCAGGCTCACGCCATGCGGCTTGTCGTAGGTGGCGGTGTCGGCGATGGTCTCGGGGTCGAAAACCACCACGTCGGCCATGGTGCCGGCGCGCAGCAGGCCGCGGTCGGCGATGCGCAGGTTGCGCGCGGTCATGCCGGTCATCTTGTGCACCGCCTGCTCCAGCGTGAACAGCCGGCGCTGGCGCCAGTAGCGCGCGAACACGCGCGGGAAGGCGCCCCACAGGCGCGGATGCGGATGGCGGTCGTGCGGCAGGCCGTCGCTGCCGATCATGGTGAGCGGATGCGAGATGACGCGCTCCACGTCTTCCTCCTGCATCTGGAAGTAGCAGGCGCCGCCGGGCTTCAGCCGCAGGCAGGCCTCCTGCTCGCTCACGCCCCACTCGCGCGCGATGTCCGAAATGAGCCGCCCCGTCATCTCCGGATGCGGGTCGGACCAGGTCAGCAGCACGTCGATCACGCCGTCCACCAGGTCCTCGCGCAGCACGGTGGAGCCTGCCACGTAGGGGTACACGTCCATCGCGATCTTCTGGCGCTGCGCGAGCGACTCGATCAGCGGCAGCGTTTCCTTGGTGCGGCCCCAGTTGGCGGGGCCGGCGCACTTGTGGTGCGAGATCACCAGCGGCACGCCGGCCTCGAAGGCGCAGTCGCCGGCCTCGTGCAGCGCCTCGATGATCTGCTGCATCTCGCTGCGCAGGTGCGTGGCGTAGACGCCGCCATGGCGGCTCACCACGCGCGCCAGTGCCGTCACTTCTTCGGCGGGCGCCGCGAAGGCCTCTTCATAGAACAGGCCCGAGGACATGCCATGCGCCCCATCGGCCATGCAGCCGTCGAGCAGCGCCTCCATGCGCGCCAGCTCTTCGGCGCTGGCCGGGCGGTCCAGCGCCTGCATGGCGGCGAAGCGCAGCGTGGTGTGGCCGACCAGCGCAGCCACGTTGAGCGCGGGCTGCGTCGCATCGACGGCCGCGCGGTACTCGGCCATGGTCGCGTGCCTGAACGAATCGGCGCCCAGCAGCGTCAGCGGCGGCAGCGACTGCGGCGTGCGGTACGGCGCCAGCGAGATGCCGCAGTTGCCCGTCACCACCGTGGTGATGCCCTGCGACACCTTCGGCAGGCACAGCGGGTCGCGCAGCACGATGGCGTCGTCGTGCGTGTGCGCGTCGATGAAGCCGGGGGCGATCACCTTCGCGCGGCAGTCGACGACTTCGACATCGGCCAGCGCCAGCCCCTGCGGCAGCCGGTCGCGCAGGCCTTCGCCGAGCGCGACGATGCGGTCGCCCTGCAGCAGCACGTCGCCCGGCCACGAAGGTCCGCCCGAGCCGTCGACCACCAGGCCCGCTTCGAGCAGCACGGCCTTGTTGTCGTCTCCGCTCACGATGCGCTCCCTCCGTCGTTCACGCCGCCGCCGTCCCAGCTTTGCAGCGGATGCGTGGTGGCGTCGATGCCATGGCGCTGGAAGGCTTCGCGCGCGCGCTGCAGGCGCTGCACCGCGGGCTCGCCGCGGCGCTGAGCCACCAGCACGGTGAGGATCTCGATGACCGTGAGGTGCGTGAGGTAGGCGTCGATGCCCACGTGCATCACCGCGTCGTCGGGCACCGACAGGCCCAGCAGGAAGTCGGCCCTGGCCGCGAGCGCCGTGCCCGGCCGCGTGAGCGCGACCACCTTGGCGCCCTGCCCGCGCGCGATGTCCACCGCGTCGAGCAGCGAGGGCATGCCGCCCACGTGCGAGATGGCGATGACCACGCCGCCCGGGCGCTGCGCCGCGCCGGCCACCTGCTGCAGGTGGTAGTCGGCCCATGCGTTGGCCGAGAGGCCCAGGCGGAAAAGCCGCGCCTGCAGGTCGTTGGCCATGAACCACGAGGTGGCGCCCGCGCCGTACAGGTCGACGTGCGGGGCAGCCGCGATGGCGGCCACGGCGCCGTCGAGCACCTGCATGTCGAGCTGGCCGCGCACGCCCGAGACCGAGGCCGCCGCGCTGCGCGCGATCTTGCCGACCACTTCGTCGGCCGCGTCCTCGATGTTCACGCGGCGATGCAGCGGCGAGCCGCCCAGCGCGAGTTCCTGCGCGAGCGCGAGCTTGAATTCGCGCAGGCCGGCAAAGCCCAGGTCGCGGCAGGTGCGCATGATGGTGGGCACCGAGCTGCGCGAGCGCTCGGCCAGCTGCTCGAAGCTTTCTTCGAGCACGCGGTCGGGGTCTTCGAGGATCAGGTCGAGAATCGCGCGCCGCGTCGCCGGGGCGTCGCTGCGGATGTCCGCGATCTTCTGGAGCAGTGAGGGGGTCATCGGTATGCGTTCAGGAGCCGCTCGGTCAGAAGTGCATGGCCACCGCGTCGCTCACGCGGTAGTCCTGCTCGACGACCGGCATCCAGTGCCACTTGTCGAAGGTGGTGCAGGGGTGCGAGATGCCCAGGCCCACGCGGTCGCCGACCTTCGGCGCCTCGGCTTCCTCGTTCGCTTCCCAGCGCAGGTAGGCGTGCTGGTCGTTCAGCGCGGTGATCTTCCAGCCGGCGGGCACGCCCTGCGGCTGCAGCACGCCGCGCGCCGCGCGTGCGATGGGCACGGGCAGCGAGAGGTCGAAGGAAATGTCGCGCTTGCCCACCGCCAGGATCGCCAAGCCCGGCTCCGGGCGCGACTGCACGGTGGCCCAGACTTCCATGGCCGGCACCAGGCTTTCTCCGCAACCGCAGCCCAGGCGCTCGTCCACCGCGCTCACCATGCGCTTGTAGAAGCCGTGGTCGTGCGTCACGTAGCAGCCCGAGCGCAGCAGGCCGCGCACCGGCGCACCGAGCGCGGGCTTGAGCCGGCCGGCCACCAGGTCGAAGATGGCCGAGCCGCCGGCCGAGACCAGCACCTCGTCGGTCTCGAAGAGACTGTTCTCGTCGCAGTGGCGCGCCACGGCTTCCACGCGGTCCATCAGCGCCTTGGCATAGGCCGTGTCGGGCTCGCTCTGGCCGGTGGCGCCCTGCCCTTCGTAGCACTCGATGCCCACCAGCCGCACGGCCTCGCTGGCGCGCAGGCGTGCGGCCAGTGCCACGGCTTGGTCGTGCGTGCGGCAGCCGGTGCGCGCGCCGTCCACGCCGATCTCGATCATCACGTCGAAGGGCACGCTCTCGGGATGGCGCTTCGACCAGTCTTCGATGAGCGCCAGCTGCGCCAGCGAATCGACCAGGAACACGATGCGCAGGTCGGCATGCTCGCTCAGCAGCATCTGGATGCCGGCCAGGTCTTCGTCGCTCACCACCTGGTTGGCGATGAGCGTGCGGCGCGCGCCGGCCGCCACGCCCACGGCCAGCTGCGTGACGGTGGCGAAGGTCAGGCCCCAGGCGCCGGCGTCGAGCTGGCGCTGGAAAAGCTGCGGCGACATGGTGGTCTTGCCGTGCGGCGCGAGGTCGATGCCCCACTCGCGCACGCGCGACTGCATCCACGCCAGGTTGTGCTCCAGCGCCTCGCGCTTGAGCACGGCCAGCGGCAGCGGCAGGTCGCCTGCCAGCACGTTCCAGCCGGCGGCGCCGATCTCGCTGCGGCGGCGCGGCGCGGCGGTGCGCGGATAGCCCTTGAAGTTGCTGCCCAGCAGCGGGTCGGTGAAGTCGTTGGCGGCGGTCATGGTCATGCGGCAATGTTTGATGGCAGTTCTTTGCGGATGCAGGCGCTGTAGTGTCCCGCTGAAATCTCCTCCAGCGGCGGCACCGTCCGAGCGCAGGCATCGATGGCGTGCGGGCAGCGCGTGCGGAACACGCAGCCCGAGGGCGGCGCGATGGGACTCGGGATGTCGCCCTTCAGTGCAATGCGCTCGGTCGTCATCTCCGGGTCGGGTTTGGGGCTCGCGGCCAGCAGCGCGCGGGTGTAGGGGTGCGAGGGGCGCGCGAACAGCTCCTCGGTGGTGGCGACTTCCATCACCTTGCCGAGGTAGAGCACCACCACGCGGTCGCACAGGTACTCCACCACGTCGAGGTCGTGCGAGATGAAGAGCATCGTCAGCCCGAGCCGCTCGCGCAGGTCGGCCAGCAGGTTGATGACCTGCGACTGGATCGACACGTCGAGCGCCGACAGCGGCTCGTCGGCCACGATGAATTCGGGCTCCACGGCCAGCGCCCGCGCCACGCCGATGCGCTGGCGCTGCCCGCCCGAGAACTCGTGCGGGAAGCGGTTGGCATGCTCGGCGCGCAGGCCCACGGTTTCGAGCAGTTCGGCGATGCGCCTGTCGCGCGCCGCCGCCCCCTTGTGCAGGCCGTGCGTGGACAGCGCCTCGCCGAGGATCGCGCTGACGCGCATCTTCGGGTTCAGGCTGGCGTACGGGTCCTGGAAGATGATCTGCAGCTTGCTGCGCAGCCGGCGCATGCGCTCGGCCGAGAGCTCGCCGATGTCGTCGCCCCGGTAGAACACCTGGCCGCTGGTTCGCTCGAGCAGGCGCAGCACGGTGCGGCCGATGGTGCTCTTGCCCGAGCCCGATTCGCCGACCAGGCCCAGCGTCTCGCCGGGCTGGATCGCGAAGGAGACGTCGTCGACGGCGCGTACCGGGCGATCGCTGCTGCCGAAGTATTTCTTGAGTCCGCGGACTTCGATGAGGGGAGCGGCGGTGGTCATCGTGGGCATTCGGTATTGGCTCCTTCTCCCGCTTGGGGGAGAAGGCGGGGGATGAGGGTGCGTGCGAGGGCCACGGGGGCCGCCCTCACCCCAGCCCTCTCCCGCAAGCGGGAGAGGGAGCAAGACAGGAACAGCGCGTTCGTCATGCGGCCCTCGCGAGCGGTTGTTCAGGCTGCACACGAACACATCGCGCCTGCCGCCCCTGCCGGATGTCCAGCAGCGGCGGCATCGCGGCGCTGCATTCGGCGAGCGCGAGGTCGCAACGCGGCTCGAAGGCGCACCCCGGCGGCGGCGCCAGCGGGCTCGACACCTGCCCGCGAATGGCGAAGAGCCGCTTGGGCTTGGGCTGGCCGGGCTGGCGCGCCTTGCCCGGCAGACAGGCCAGCAGGCCCTGCGTGTACGGGTGCTCGGGCTGCGCGAACAGCGGCCGCACCGGCGCGCTCTCGACCACGCGGCCCGAATACATCACGACCACGTCGTCGGCATGGTGCGCGACCACGCCGAGGTTGTGCGTGATGAACAGGATGCTCATGCCCGTCTCGGCCTGCAGCCGGCGCATGAGCTCGAGAATCTGCGCCTGGATGGTCACGTCGAGCGCGGTGGTGGGCTCGTCGGCGATCAGCAGTGTCGGGTCGCAGGCCATGGCCAGCGCGATCATGGCCCGCTGGCGCATGCCGCCGGAGAGCTGGTGCGGATACTCGTGGATGCGCTGCGCGGCCGCCGGGATCTCCACCAGCTCCAGCATGCGCTGCGCGTGCGCCAGCGCCGCCTTGCGGTCGAGTCCCTTGTGCAGGCGCACGCTCTCCGCGATCTGCTCGCCGATGGTGAACACCGGGTTCAGGCTGGTCATCGGCTCCTGGAAGATCATCGACAGCTGGTTGCCGCGCAGCGAACGCATCTCGCGCTCGCCGATCTGCAGCAGGTCGAGCGCCTTGCCCTCGCGCGTCACGAAGGAAGCGCTGCCGCTGACCTGCGCGTTGGCCGTCTTGGGCAACAGGCGCATCAGCGTGAGGCTGGTGACCGACTTGCCCGAGCCCGACTCGCCCACCAGCGCCGTCGTCTTGCCGGGCTGGATCGAGAAGCTCACGTCGGCGACCGAACGCACGAGGCCGTCCTCGGTCGGGAAGCTGGTGCTCAGGTTGCTGACGGTGAGACGCGGGGTCTGGTTGTTGTTGGCGGTCGTCGTCATCACGCGCCTTTCTTCAGCTTGGGGTCGAGCAGGTCTCGCACGCCGTCGCCCAGCAGTTGCAGCGACAGCGCCGTGAAGATGATCGCGAGCCCCGGGAACAGCACCACCCAGAAGGCCTGGTGCGCGTACTGCTGGCTGCCCGCGACCATGGTGCCCCATGTCGGGATCTCGGGCGGCACGCCCACACCGAGGAACGAGAGCCCCGCCTCGGCCAGGATGGCGTAGGCGAAGATGAACGACACCTGCACCAGGATCGGCGACATCAGGTTCGGCAGGATGTGCCGCCACAGGATGCGCGAGGTGCGAACGCCCAGCGCGCGCACGGCCTCGACGAAGAGCAGCTCGCGCACCACCAGCGTCGAGGCCCGCACCACCCGCGCGACGCGTGGCGTGTAGACCAGCACCAGCGCCAGCACGGTGTTGACCAGCGAAGGCCCGAGGATGGCCACCAGCGCGATGGCCAGCAGGATGTCGGGGAAGGACATCATCGCGTCGACCACGCGCATCAGCGGCGCGTCGAGCCGGCGGAAGAAGCCCGCCATCAGGCCCAGCACGGTGCCGGCGATCACGGCGCCCAGCGCGGTGAGCGCGGCGATGGCCAGCGAGTAGCGCGCGCCGTGCACGATGCGCGAATAGAGATCGCGGCCGAGCTCGTCGGTGCCGAGCAGGTGCTCGGCGCTGGGCGCCTTCAGGCGCTCCAGCACGGCCGTGTCGTTGGGGTCGATGGAGGCGAACAGCGGCGCGCCGATCGCGAGCACCGCGATCACCAGCAGCACCAGCGCGGACACCATCACGATGCGTCTGTGCATCAGCTGGCGGAGCATTCGGGGCATTTGCATTGGGGGCTCTTCAGTACTGCAGGAAGAAAGACGGAATCGGACAGCCGAACGCAGAAGAAAGACAAAAGCTACGCAAAGGTCGCAGAAAAGACAGAAGACATCTTTTGGTTTTCTCTTCTGCGACTTCTGCGTTCGGCTGTTCGGCTTTGCATTTGCATCACACCTTCACGCGCGGATCGACCACGGCATACAGCAGATCGATCGAGAAATTGATGAGCACGTAGATCGCCGCGATGACGAGCAGCGCCCCCTGGATCACCGGATAGTCGCGCCGCAGCACCGCGCTGACCACGAGGTTGCCCACGCCGGGCAGGCCGAACACGGTTTCGGTGATGACCGCGCCGCCGATCATCAGCGCCACCGTCAGGCCGATCACAGTGACGATGGGCACCAGCGCGTTGCGCAGGGCGTGCTTGAGCACCACCGTGCGCTCGCTCAAACCCTTGGAGCGCGCGGTGCGCACGTAGTCCTCGCCCAGCACGTCGAGCATCGAGGCGCGGGTGAAGCGGATGATGAGCGCCGAATTCAGCAGGCCCAGCACGGTGGCCGGCAGCACCAGCGAGTGCAACCGTTCCGCGAACGGCGCATCGGGCGCACCGTAGCCCGACACCGGGAACCAGCCGAACGAGACGGCGAAGATCTGGATCAGCACGATGCCCAGCCAGAAGCTCGGGATGCTGGCGCCCAGCATCGCGATGCCGGTGAAGAGCTGGTCGACCACGCGCCCCCGGAACACGGCGGAGACGATGCCGCATGGCACGCCGATCAGCGCCGCGATGGCCACCGCCATCAGCGCGAGCAGCGCGGTGGGTTCGGAGCGCTCCCACAGCGCCTGCGTCACCGGGCGCTGCAGGAAGATCGACTGGCCCAGGTTGCCCTGCAGCACCTCGCGCAGCCAGTAGCCGAACTGCACGGGCAGCGGCTTGTCGAGGCCGTACTCCTTCTGCACGCGGGCGATGTCGGCCGCGGTGGCCTGGTCGCCCAGCAGCACCGAGACCGGGTCGCCCGACGCGGCGCGCGTGAGCACGAAGACCAGCACCGCCACGATGGCGAGCACGATCAGCATGCCCGCGGCGCGGGAGGCGATGTAGCGCAACAGCGATTGCTTCATCACGCGGAAAACTCGATGGCGGCGGCGGAACCGACCGCGACGTACTGGCCCGTGAACTGGATGTCGCCACCCTTCACGCGGAAGACGGTCACGTTGTCGCCCTGCTTGTTGTGGCACACGTAGAGGAAGCGCCCGCTCGGGTCGAGCGTGCAGCTGCGCGGGTAGTTGCCGTGCGACCATTCCTCGCGCACCAGCGTGGGCGCGCCGGTGCGGGCGTCGACCTTGAAGATGGAGATCGAGTCGTGCAGGCGGTTGAGCGACACGAAGTGCTGGCCGTCGGGCAGCATGCGGATGCCCGAGGCGTAGCTGGTGCCCTTGAAGCCCTTGGGCAGCGCCGAGGTCTCGCTCACCAGCGTGAGCACGCCGGTGGCGTTGTCGTAGCGCATGAAGGCGATGGTGGAAGCCTCCTCGTTCACCAGGTAGAACCACTTGCCGTTCGGGTGGAACACGAAGTGGCGCGCGCCCGAGCTCTCCGACACGGCCACCGTGCTGGGCTGGCTCAGCACGCCGGTGATGCGATCGAAGCGGTAGGAGATGACGCGGTCGAGCCCCAGGTCGGCCACCAGCACGAAGTTGCCCTTCGGGTCGGCATGCACCATGTGCGCGTGCGGGCCGTCGTGGTCGCTGGTGGCGAAGCCTTCGTGCGAACGCGCGGCCGCCGGCACCACGTCGGCGCCGGGCTTGCAGGGCGTGCCGGCGCCGCAGGCATCCACGTCCTTGTAGACGACGGCGGCAACTGCCGGGTCGGGCGTGCCGTCGGCGCGCAGCGCGAGCACGCTGACATCGCCGCTCGCGTAGTTGGCGGTGAACAGAAAGCGGCCGTCGGGGTGCACGCTGATGTAGGCCGGGTCCTTGCCGCCGCAGGGCGTCTCGGACACGAAGCTCAGAGCGCCGTCCGCGCCGATTCGGAAGGCCGAGACCGAGCCGGCCTCGAACTCGTTGGCCGCGTACAGCACGGGCAGCTTCGGATGGCGCGCGAGCGAGGCGGGGTTGCGCAGCTTCGCGCCCTCGCCCGTGCTGGCCACGGCGGCCGGCGCGCCGGGAATCGGCTTGAGCGCGCCAGTGGCGCTGTCGAGCACGAACTGGTGCACGCCCTGCCCGCGACCGCCGCGCCACGGCTTGCCGCCGTCGCTGTAGGTGCCGACGTAGGCGTAGATCGGGCCGGAGGTGGCGGCCTGGGCCGTGGAGGCGGTAAGCCCCAGGGCCCCGAGGCCGGAGGCCAGTGCGCTGGCTTGCAGAAGTTGGCGACGCGACGGCATGGCTGTATGTCTCCGCCTTCTTACTTGATCTTCGCGTTCCAGAAGAACGGCCAGGTCGCGGGCTGGTAGTTGTCCAGCGCCGGGCTCTTGGCGGAGAGGCCGTTGAACTTGCCGACGTTGATGTACGGCACCTCGTCGTACACCACCTGCTGCACCTTGCCCCACAGCGCGCCGCGCTTGGCAGGGTCGCTCTCGACGTTGAAGGCCTGCAGCGCCGACTTCTTGGCGGGCGTTTCCCACCAGCCGGGCGCGCCGTCGCCGAGCTGCGGCGGCGAGAGCATGGGCTCGGGGAACTGGCCCGAGTGGGTGACGTAGATGTCCCACAGCTTGGCGTCGTTGCGCCGCTGCACCAGCGTGGCCCAGTCGACCACGTTGAGGTCGACCTTGAAGCCGGCGCGCTTGAGCTGCTCGGCCATCAAGAGCGCCATGTTGTAGTGGAAGTCGTACTGGCGGCTGGTGAGCACGCGGATCGGCTCGCCCTTGTAGCCGGCCTTGGCGGCGGCTTCCTTGGCCTTGGCGGCGTTGCGCTGGTTGT
>Ga0209758_1004948_pt1 | contig 10678 bp, 8 predicted proteins | sample AraplaMF_Col_mMF_FD_184258 | JGI IMG/M metagenome (GOLD analysis project Ga0209758, IMG submission 184258) | Arabidopsis root microbial communities from the University of North Carolina, USA - plate scrape MF_Col_mMF (SPAdes) (version 2) | ecosystem: Host-associated > Plants > Roots > Endosphere ... | reverse complement strand
TATCCCAGCGCGTGTAGCGGCCCGGATATTCGTAGTTGGAGGAGAACACCGCGCCGCGGCGCGAATTCAGGCCGTCGACATAGGCATCGATCGCGCCTTCATAGGGCCTGTCGTGCCGCTCGCGGGTGATCGTCACGCCGCCCGCGGTAACGAAGCGCTCCGCCCCGTTGTCGAGAACTCTAGTCGTCATTGCCGTCTCCATCAGCGTTTTGGGCAACGGACCCGGGAATGGCTTTAAAAAACAAATGGCCGCCCGGACATTCCGTTGCGGCCACCCTCTACTTTCACGCGCACACGCACGAACAGGCCGCTGTCAGCGAGCCCACCACCAAACGGTCTTGTTCGAACGCATGTTCATGGCGACTCCCATAGCGGCGAATGAAGGCCGGTGCAACTGGATTTCACTTTGGACGGTTGAGCCGAAGAGGCCTTTACCTGATACACGTCGTTCACCCAAACCGCTGCACTTTTGGGCCACATGTACTAACTAATCCTCCAGCGTGCCGGAGCGCGCGTCGCTGCTCCTGCCGTCGCCAGCGAGCTTCAAAAGATCCTCGCCGGCGCGGATGATGCGGCGCGAACGGCGGGTCAGGATGAAGCCCGACTGCGGAGCAAACACTTCCGTGCGGCCGCCGGCCTCGCCGGGCGCATGCACGATCGTCGCCAGCCTGTCGCCTTTGCAGACGCGGTCGCCGGGCTTGACATCGTAGAGGATCGCGCCGGACTTGGGCGAGGGCATCATGTCGATGTTTTCCAGCGGCACGACGGGCCCGGAAAATTTTTCGAATTTCGGCACGGATGCGTCCTGAACGACACCGCGCGTCACCAGCAGGCGGTAGAGTCCCTCGGCATCGGACGCGGCCAGGGCGCCGTCGACATCGAGCATGCCGCGATATTCGACCGTGGTGACGGCGCGGCGATCGAAGCGCGCGACGCTCGCCGGCACGTTCTGGTAGGGCATGATCGAGGCGCCTTCGAAGGTCCCGGTATTGTCCTCGCTCCACAGCAGAACGGCTTCGGCGCCCATGGCAGCAACACAGTCGGCCATATGCGGCCACAGGCTGGTATGGATGTAGAGATAGGCGAGACCTTCGTCGTCACAGTGGAGGTCAAGGACGATGTCGTTGCCGAGCGAGATCTGGACGAGCCGGCTCTTCAGCCGGCGATCGGCGCCGCCGAGGCTGACATCCGGCAGAAGCCTGGCGTCGGGCGCGGCAAGCAGCGGAAAGGAGCGGTTGAAGTTGGTGCGGGTGCCGAGATTGAAGCGACCCTGATGCTCACCGAAATGATATTGCGCGCGGCCGATCGGGTTGGCCCATGGCACGATGGTGATCGGACCCTTGATGCGGCCCTCGGCCTCCGCCTTGGCGAGCATCGGCATCAGCGCGTCGATGGCGACGACGCCCGGCAGCTCGCCGGCATGCAGCGCCGCCTGCAGATAGGCGGAAGGGGCCGCCTTGTCCTTGCCTTCGAAGCGTAAGACCGGAAATTCGTAGGCGACACCCTCGCTGTCGCCGGCGATGCGCTCGATCGTCTTCTGCATGGGATACCTCCGCGTGACGCGGTTTCACCCATGCATTTTTGCGATCGGGCTGTCGAGTGGTCCAGCCGCGCCGGGCTGTCGGGGCAGGGTTGGTTACGGCGAAGGCGCCGAACCTGCTACGGCGAAGACGCCGAGCCTGCTACGGCGAAGACGCCGAGCCTGCTACGGCGAAGACGCCGAGCTTTATTCAGCCGGCTGTGGCTGCAGGATTGTGCGGCGGTCGAGCGCCTGCGACAGCACGGCCACCGCGACGGCCATAAGCGCCAGAGCCGCACCCACCAGGGGCAGGTTGGCGTAGGATACGCCCCCGGAGATGGCGAGGCCGCCGATCCAGGCGCCGCCGGCATTGCCGACATTGAAGGCGCCCTGATTCAGCGTGGCGGCCAGGTTCGGTCCTTCGGCAGCCGCCTCGACGACGCGTATCTGCAACGGCGGCACGACGATGAAAATCAGCATGCCCCACAGGAAGACGATCGCTACGGCCACGCTTGCGATGGCGCCGAACTCGGTGAAGACGACGAACAGCAGGGCCATGGCGAGCAGCGTGGCGATCACCGTCGGCATCAGCTTCCAGTCCGCCAGCCTGCCGCCGATGATGTTGCCGATGGTCATGCCGGCGCCGAACAAGAGCAGCACCCAGGTGACGGTCGCCGTCGACAGACCGGAGACGTCGGTGAGGTAAGGCTTGATGTAGGTGAAAACGGCGAACAGGCTGGCGGAAGCGAGCGAGGCGATCAGCATCGCCAGCCAAACCTGCAGCTTGCCGAGCACGCGCAATTCGCCGAGGAGGCCGCCGCTGGGCTCCGCGACATCCGACGGCACCAGCCAGGCGATGGCCGCGACCGAGATGAGGCCGATGCCGACGACGGCGAGGAAAGTGGCGCGCCAGCCGAAGGCCTCACCCAGCGCGGTGCCGGCGGGAACGCCGAGGATGTTGGACAGTGTCAGCCCGGCAAACATCAGCGCGATGGCACTCGCCCGCTTGTTGCGCGGCACGAGGCTCGCTGCGACGACGGAGCCGATGCCGAAGAAGGCGCCGTGGCCGAAGGCGGTGAAGACGCGCGCCGCCATCAGCAGCCAGTAGTTGGGCGCGATGGCGCAGAAGAGATTGCCGATGACGAAGAGCGTGGCGAGGCCGACAAGCACCGGTTTGCGCGGCAGGCGAGCCGTGGCCATGGCAACGATCGGCGCGCCGAAGACGACGCCCAGCGCATAGCCGGTGACCAGCAGGCCAGCCGAGGGTATCGAGACGCCGAGGTCGGCCGCGACTTCCGGCAGCAGGCCCATGATGACGAATTCGGTGGTGCCGATGCAGAAGGATGCAATGGCAAGCGCTAGGATCGGCAGCGGCATGGGATGTCCGGACTGAATCGATTCAAAATCGAGAGTGGCTTTAGACGCTCCAGGCGCACAAGCGTCATTGTCGCAATGCAGCAATGCAGAAACGGGAGAACGCTCCGGCTGGTCTCAGACCAGCGGCTTCAGCTCCTGGGCGATGGTCGGCAGCAGCTCCGAGACGGTCGGGTGGATGTGCATGGCGCGCGCCAGCGCCGAGATCGGCGCCTTGGCGTACATGAGGTCGAGCACGCAGTGGATCGCCTCGTCGCCGCCCGGCCCGAGCACGGCGCAGCCGAGGATTTCGCCGGTATCGGCGTCGGCCAGGATCTTCATGAAGCCCTGCGTCTCGCCCTTCTCGACGGCACGGCCGACACGCGTCATCGGCCGCTGGCCGACCAGCGCGCGGCGGCCGGATTTCTTCACGGCGGCTTCCGTCATGCCGCAGCGCCCGAGCGGCGGGTCGATGTAGAGCGCATAGGCCTCGATGCGATCACTGACCTTGCGCGGATCGTTGTCGAGCAGGTTGGCGGCGACGATCTCGAAGTCGTTGTAGGAGGTGTGGGTGAAGGCTCCCTTGCCGTTGCAATCGCCCATCGCCCAGATGCCGGGCACATTGGTGCGCAGCTGTTCGTCGACGACGATGAAGCCGCGCTGGTCGACCGCGACGCCGGCCTTGTCGAGGCCGAGATCGTCGGTGTTGGGGACGCGGCCAAGCGCCAAAAGCAAATGCGAGCCCATCGCCGGTGGCTTGTCGGCGGCGAAGGTGACGGCGATGTCGTTGCCGTGCCTGGCAAAGCTGATGTCGCCGACACCAACATGGACGGCGATGCCCTCGTTTTCCAGGATGGACAGGATGGCGGCGGACGTGTCCTCGTCCTCGCGTCCGGTCAGCCGCGGCGCCTTCTCGATCACCGTAACCTCGGAGCCGAAGCGGCGGAACATCTGCGCGAATTCGAGCGAGATATAGCTGCCGCCGACGACGATCAGATGGCTGGGCAGCACATCGAGGTCCATCATCGAGGCGTTGGTGAGATAAGGCACGTCGTTGACGCCCGGCAGGTTCGGCACCGAGGCGCGGCCACCGGTGTTGAGGAAGATTTTTGGCGCGGTGAGCAGCGCGTCGCCGACGCGCACCGTGTCGGCGGATTCGAAACGCGCGTGGCCGCGATAGAGCGTACACCCTTTCATGCCGGCGATCCATTTTTCGAGATTGCCGCGAGAGTCGTTGGTGACCTTGTCCTTGCGCGCCTTGATGCGCTTGTAGTCCACCCCGACGGGGCCCGAGAGCGCGACGCCATAATCGGCGGCGCGGCGGGCGAGATGCGCGGCATAAGCGCTCGCCACCATCGTCTTGGTCGGCATGCAGCCGGTGTTGACGCAAGTGCCGCCGATGAACTTGCGCTCGATCAGCGCGACCTTCATGCCGGCGGCCTCGAGCCGGCCGACAAGCGGCGGCCCGGCCTGGCCGGCGCCGATGACGATGGCGTCGAAGCTCTTTGCGCTCATGCGACCGCCGCGACGATGAGCAGCCCGCCTATGATCGCCACCGCGTCCTCGATGAAGGCGGCTGGCGGATCCTTGCCGAAGGCGGCGGCCAGTCTGCCGCGCGCTTCGGCGCCGCCCAGCGTGCCGATCACCGCGCCGATGGCGCCCGCGACCAGGCCGCCGATGGTGGCGCCGGCCGTGGCGCCGATCACCGCGCCGGAGAAGGCGCCCGTCACGATGCGGGCGCCGAATTGCTGCGGCACCTTGCGGCTCGGCGTCGACGGCAGCTGGTCGGTGACCAATTCGACGATGGCCAGGATGGTGAAGATGCCGACGGCGATCCAGTGGCCCATGAAGCTCGCCCAGGTGCCCGTGACCGGCAGCCAGCCGAGATAAGAACCCCAGGCGACGGATGCGGGCGCGGTCATGGCGCGCAGGCCGGCAATGACGCCTATCAGCAGTGCAAGAATGTAGAGCATGATCGACCCCCTCAAACTGAGACCGTCGCATGGTCTCGCAACGGCAGGCTAGCACAAGCCAAGCGTTTGGCTACGGGGCTTTTGTCTGACAATCGAATATGCTTTTGGCGATTATGCTTTGGCAGCAGACGAAATCTGGAGGTGTCGCCATGACGACAAGCGAACGCATGAAGATGGCGGCGGGCGAATGGTACACTTGCATCGATAATGAACTCGAGGACTTGCGCGTCGCCGCGCGTGATGCGGTGTTCGAGCATAACTGCCTGCCGCCCCGGCAGCGTGGCAGCATGGGCCCGGCCTTGCGGGCGCTGCTCGGCGGCGCGGGCAAGAGCGCGCGCATCGAGGCGCCATTCCACTGCGCCTATGGCTTCAACCTGTTCCTCGGCGACGGCGCCTTCCTCAATGCCGGCTGCACCATCCTCGACACCGCGCCGGTGCGCATCGGCAAGGGGACGCTGCTCGGCCCCAACGTGCAGATCTATTGCGCCGAACATCATCGCGAAGCCTCCGGTCGACAGGCCGGACTGGAGATCGCCAGGCCGGTGACGATCGGCGACAATGCCTGGATCGGCGGCAGCGCGGTCATCCTTGCCGGCGTCAGCATAGGCAAGGGCGCCATCGTCGGCGCGGGCGCGGTGGTGACGCGCGACGTGGCGGCGAACACCACCGTCGTCGGCAACCCGGCACGGGTCGTTACGAGAGGCTGAGCCGGCCTGGCACCTGGGTGCTTCGGGAAAACTCGCGGCGGTACTGCCTCGGCGAGGTTCTGAGCCGCGCGGCGAAATGCTGGCGCAGCGAGGTGGCGCTGCCGAAGCCGGCTTCGAAAGCCACCATGTCCATCGATTTGTCCGTCTGCTCCAGCAGCCTTTGCGCAAGGGCCACGCGCTGGTCGGCGAGCCAGTCGCCGAAACTGGTGCCGGTCGAGTTCTGGAAACGGCGCGTGAAGGTGCGGCGGGTGAGGCCGGCCGCTTCGGCGACACTGTCGAGACTGTGCGCTTCGCCGAGCGTTGCCCGCACCTGGTCAAGAGCGCGCGTGAACCGGTCGGCGTTCGGCGTCGGCGCAAGCGGGCGCTCGATGAACTGCGCCTGGCCGCCTTGCCGGTGCGGCGAAAGCACGACATGGCGGGCTAGCCGAAGGGCGGCCTCCGCGCCATAGCGGGCGCGCACGATGTGCAGGCAACAGTCGAGGCCGGCGGCGACGCCGGCGGAGGTGATGATGTCGCCGTCGTCGACATAGAGCACGTCCGCATCGATCACGAGGTCGGGATGAAGCGCCTGCAACCGGTCGGTATAGGCCCAGTGGGTGGTCACCTTGCGTCCGGCCAGCAATCCGGCGCCGGCAATGGCGAAGGTGCCGAGGCACAAGCCCACGATCAGCGCGCCGCGCCGATGCGCGCGCTGCAGAGCATCCTTGAACGGCGCCGCCAGAGGGGCCTCGAGATCTTTCCAGCTCGGAATGATGACGATGTCGGCCTCGTCGAGCGCCGAAAGCCCATGCGGTACGACGATGCTCAGTCCCGCATCGGTATGAATGGGTCCCTCCTCCATCGCGCAGACGCGGAAGTCGAAGCGCGGCAGCCCAAGCTTGGTTCGATCGGCGCCGAACACCAGGCACGGCACGGAGAGGTGGAACGGGCTGATGCCGTCGAAAGCGATGGCGGCGATGATCGGGTTCTTCATGGCAAGCATCGATCCGTTGAAGGCTGATTGTCCCAATTCTTTCGAATGATGTCAATCGGGCCACTTTATCAGTCTGAAACATCCGCCTAGCTTTGCGCCATCAACCCGAACGAAAGGAAAACCGCCATGTCAGCACCCGCCACCCAGCCACGCCGCGCGCTTGTCGTCGTCGATGTCCAGAACGACTACAATGGCGGCAATCTCGCCATCCAGCATCCGCCCTTCACCGAGACCGTGGCCAATGTGGCGCGCGCCATGGATGCCGCCGCGGCGGCCGGCATCAAGGTGGTCGTCGTCAGGCAGATGGCGCCCGAGACCTCGCCGATCTTCGCCAAGGGCAGCCATGGCGGCGAGCTGCATCCCGAGATCGCCAGGCGCGGCCGCGACCATTATGTCGAAAAGACGCTGCCTTCGGCCTTCACCGGCACGGATCTCGAAGCCTGGCTGCGCGCCAACGCCATCGATACGATCGCGGTCGTCGGCTACATGACGCACAATTGCGATCTGTCGACCATCATCCACGCGGTGCATATGGGCTTTGCCGTCGAGTTCCTCTCGGATGCCAGCGGCTCGGTGCCGTATGCCAACAGCGCCGGCTACGCGTCGGCCGAGGACATACACCGGGTGGTGAGCGTCGTGTTGCAGTCGCGCTTTGCCGCGGTGCTGAAGACCGCCGAGTGGATCGATCGCCTCAAGACCGGCGTCCTGCCTGAGCGCGACACGATCTATGCATCGAACCAGCGGGCCTTGCAGCGGAACGCCGCGTAGCCCGAAGCCTTTCGAGCAGCAAGGGCGCCGCCAGGATGCGGCGCCCTTTGCTTGACGGCCGATATCCAGGCAGTGCGTGACCCATTTCACGGAAGTCGCTCGGGTATTTTCGGAAAGTCACCGCGCATGTGAGTAAGCGCGGTTGGCTCGGGGGCTGTATTGAAGGCGCGCGTTGCACGAACCATGGTCGTCCTGGCGCTTGCTGTCGGCGCGGCGCTGCTGCCGTGGCCAGCTCTCGCGCAAGTTCCGCCGCACGCGCCGGGGACGATCTGCGTCACCCAATTCTTCTGGTGCTGGGCGCAGCCGCCCGGACCGCCCGGCTATCCCTGCGGCTGCCCGTCGCAATACGGCTTCGTGCCGGGTTATCTGGGCTAGTCGTCGGGGGACGCGATGACGACATCCCACGATCCTCTTGTCTCCGGGTTGCTTGCCGATGCCAAGCTGGTTGCCGGCTATGGCCGCTACGGCGTGTTCAAGGACAGCGCGCTCTTCGCCGCGATCGGCGATGCGGAAAAGCTCAATGACGCGACCGCAAGCCAGCCCGAGGTCGTCAAACTTCAGACCGTGCTCAACGATTGCTCCAACACCGTGCCGTTTTCAACCCTGGCTGCGCTGCGCACCGGCTGGTCGCCCGGCGACATGTCGCGGCGGACCGCGCTCGCGACCTATTTCCTCATCGCCTTGTCGGTGACGATGATGGTCGTCATCGGCAAGCTGACCTATGTCTACAACAGGGGCGTCTCGATCAACGCGGAACTGCAGGAGATCGACAACAACGAGTTCAGCGCCCGGTTCGGGCAGTCGATCAGGCAGGTCTGGGCGACCAAGAAGCAATTGAGCTCGGCCACCGCCCAGCAGGCGTCGGCGACCGACCTGACGCTTCTGAAGGACGCCTACTACAATTCCGTCGACAGCCTGCATTCGCTCGATCAGCGTTTTTCCTCGTTGCTGGTGCGGGCGCAGGGGTTCATGACGCAGGAGGCGCCGTTTCCGCTCTGGGGCATGCAATGGGCCTATTGCAGGCTTTCGGCTTCGCCGGCCAGGGCGGGCGCGCCGCTTGATTTCTCGAACCCCAGGCAGATGGCCATAGACCAGTTCTGCGGCCAGCAAATCGCGCTGGCGCAACAGCAAGGCGGGGCCGAAAACAGCCAACCGCTCAAGCAGTCGGATTTCGATTGCAAGAACAACGGCAACACTGAGGGCGGCACGCAGGTTGTCAGCGCCACCGGCATGGCCGGCCAGCTCGAAGACGTGAACGCGGATTTCGATGCGGCGACACGCGATCTGCAATGCGCGGGCGTCATCACCATCACGCCGAATTCGATTTCGACGCTGACGCTGCAGGCCAAGACGCTCAGCGAGGTGCTCAGCCCCTATGCGCTGTGGATCCTGCCCGCGCTTTATGGCGCGCTTGGCGGCATCATGTTCCACATGCGCATGATCCTGAACCCGCTCCTGCCCAATCCACCACTGTCCCGGCTCATTCACCGCATCGCGCTGGGCGGGCTTGCCGGCATGATCCTCGCCTGGTTCATGGCGCCGGGGACCAAGCTCGGCGGCGAGGTCACCGGCATAGGCTTCAGCCTGTTCACCTTCGCTTTCCTGTTCGGCTTCAGCCTCGATATCTTCTTCGCCATCCTCGACCAATTCGTCTCGATGTCGGTCGCCGGCATCAAGAAGTTCGGCTCGCCCACGGTGGCGTGAAAGCCGGCGAAGCAGAAAGGGCGCCGCGATGAGGCGGCGCCCTTGGTCATTTGGCTCGAACGATGTTTAGAACAGGCCTTCGATCTGGCCGGCCTCGTTGAGGAAAATCTTCTCCGAAGACGGCTTGCTTGGCAGGCCCGGCATGGTCATGACCTCGCCGCAGATGATGACGACGAAGCCGGCACCGGCTGAGAGCCTGACCTCGCGCACCGGCACGGTGTGGCCGGTCGGCGCGCCGCGCAGGTTCGGGTCGGTCGAGAAGGAATACTGGGTCTTGGCCATGCAGACCGGCAGGTTGCCGTAGCCGGCCTGCTCCCAGGCGTGCAACTGGTCGCGCACCGACTTGTCGGCGATCGCCTCGTCGCCGCGGTAGATGCGCTTGACGATGGTGTTGACCTTCTCGAACAGCGGCATCTCGTCGGGATAGAGCGGCGAAAACTGCGAGGCGCCGGATTCGGCGATCTCGACGACCTTCTTCGCCAAGTCCTCGATGCCGGCCGAGCCCTGCGCCCAGTGCTTGCACAGGATCGCCTCGGCGCCCTGCGCCTTGACGAAATCCTTCATCGCCTGGATCTCGGTGTCGGTGTCGGTGGTGAAGTGGTTGATCGCCACCACCGCCGGCACGCCGAACTGCTTCACATTCTCGATGTGCCGGCCAAGGTTGAGGCAGCCCTTCTTCACCGCCTCGATGTTTTCCTTGCCGAGGTCTTCCTTCTTGACGCCGCCATTCATCTTCATGGCCCGCACCGTGGCGACGATGACGGCCGCCGACGGCTTCAGCCCCGCCTTGCGGCACTTGATGTCGAAGAATTTTTCGGCGCCGAGGTCGGCGCCGAAGCCGGCTTCGGTGACCACATAGTCGGCAAGCTTCAGCGCCGTCGTGGTGGCGACGACCGAGTTACAGCCATGCGCGATGTTGGCGAACGGGCCGCCATGGACGAAGGCTGGGTTGTTCTCCAGCGTCTGCACGAGGTTCGGCTGCATGGCGTCCTTGAGCAGAACCGCCATGGCACCGTCGGCCTTGAGGTCGCGGGCAAAGACCGGCGACTTGTCGCGGCGATAGGCGACGATGATGTCGCCAAGGCGCTTTTCGAGGTCCTTGAGGTCGGTGGCGAGGCACAGGATCGCCATCACCTCCGAGGCGACGGTGATGTCGAAGCCTGCTTCACGCGGATAGCCGTTGGCGACGCCGCCGAGCGAGCAGATGATCTCGCGCAGCGCCCGGTCGTTCATGTCCATGACGCGGCGCCAGGCGACGCGGCGGGTGTCGATGCCGAGCTCGTTGCCCCAGTAGATGTGGTTGTCGATCAGCGCCGAAAGCAAATTATGCGCTGTCGTGATGGCATGGAAGTCGCCGGTGAAGTGGAGGTTCATGTCCTCCATCGGCACCACCTGCGCGTAGCCGCCGCCGGCAGCGCCGCCCTTGACGCCGAAATTCGGGCCGAGCGAGGCTTCGCGGATGCAGACGATCGCCTTCTTGCCGATGCGGTTCAGGCCGTCGCCAAGGCCGACCGTGGTGGTCGTCTTGCCTTCGCCGGCAGGCGTCGGGTTGATGGCGGTGACCAGGATCAGCTTGCCGTCCTTGTTGCCCTTCACCGACTTGATGAACTCGGCCGATACCTTCGCCTTGTCATGGCCATAGGGCAGCAGATGTTCGGTCGGGATGCCGATCTTGGCGCCG
>Ga0209758_1004944_pt1 | contig 10689 bp, 10 predicted proteins | sample AraplaMF_Col_mMF_FD_184258 | JGI IMG/M metagenome (GOLD analysis project Ga0209758, IMG submission 184258) | Arabidopsis root microbial communities from the University of North Carolina, USA - plate scrape MF_Col_mMF (SPAdes) (version 2) | ecosystem: Host-associated > Plants > Roots > Endosphere... | reverse complement strand
GAGAGCTGCGGAAAACTGTGAGTGTGCGCTGATCTCCCGTCTTTGCATTTGCGACCTCGACGTTTCGCGGCAATCCACTCGAAAGTACGAATTCGACCGCAGATTTCGTCGAAGGGACCAAAAGCTCGGGATAGACATGCCACAAGGTGGCGTCGACCAGAGAATCGACGGCATAGGTGTGCCGATGCCTTGCTGAGCATTCGGTAAGATGAAAGCTCTCGTCATAAAGAGAGACCAACTCGTCGGTATTGGCAAGGAGATGGGTTTCGACAGAGGCAGACTGTGTCGTATCGCCGTCCGGCATCCTTTTCTCCCCTTCCGTAAAGGCCTCTTAGAGACGCAAGCCAATCCATCTGCATCCGCTTGATTTTGATGTGATTCGGCTATCGTCTCTAATTTAGGCAACACTGAATTATTATCGCAGAACGTGTCGCGGTCAATGCCACTCCACTGACGAGATAGTGGTTTTCCAGATTGCGCCGGTCTTGTGGAGAAGATCTCAGGATGTACTGCCTGAAGTTCACATGTCGATCCTCTTGACGCTTTTCACATGCATTCGGGCGCTGCGGCGTCGTCTCTATCGGCATTGTCACGTATGGCCGAGAGAAGTAGCATCAACCTGCGAGCCTCTACGTATCGCACATCAAAAGTTGGAGCATTTAACGTGGATCTCCAGCAGCTCAAGCTCCTAACCGGCGTTCCTTGCGCGCATTGGCCGCAAATATCCCGATATCCGCCTGCATATTGAAAGCGGCACCACCGATGAGATCATCCGCCATATCGAGGCAGGCCGTATCAATCTCGGTCGCCTCCCATAGACGCAGGCACGCACCTCACCTCATCCGCCCGCCAGCAACGCCCTTGCGCTCTCCTCATCCGTGATCAGCGCGGTTGCGAGCCCGGCGTGCATGGTGGCGGTGAGGATGGCGTGTTTGTGGGAGCCGCCGGAGGCGACGATGCGGCAGGGAATCTTGCGGTAGTCGACGAGGTCGGGGGCCAGCACCTGTGCGTTCAGCGGGTGGTCGACGGGACGGCCGTCGGCGTTGATGTAGCGGCCGAGCAGGTCGCCGACGGCGCCGACCGCGATGAGGTCGCTGACATCGGTTCCGGGCGGCAGGCCGTAGCGCACCTGCAGGGATTGCCGGGTGACGTCGCCGACGCTCAGGAACGAGATATCCACTTCGCAGGTCTGCCGGAAGATGCGCTCGAAGACTGATTGCGAAATGATCGCCTCGCGCGATTGCGGGCTCTCTGCATAGATCGGTGCTGCGAAATAATGGCATTGCGCCTTCAGGACCTGCGCGAAGGCGCGCACGATCTCGAACGTGTTGATCTCCGAACCGCGCGTCAGCCCGCCCATCATCGAGCGCACCTCGATCCCGGGCTCGCTTGCCGGCGTCATGTTGGTGACGGTCTCGCGCAGCGTCGCGCCCCAGCCGACGCCGATGGAGCGGGGCTTGCGGGCCTGGATCAGCCGGTCGAGATAGGCGGCAGCACCACGGCCGACCGCCTGGTGCAGCAGCTGCGGATCGGCCGGGGTCGGAACGACGATCGCTGCCTCCAGGCCGAAACGTTCCTGTAGGCGCGATTCGAGCTCCATTCCGGCGGCAAGCGGCGAGGCGAAGCTCACCCTGACGATGCCTTCCTCAAGGGCTGCGGCCAGGAACTCGTTCACCCGGCGACGGGTGAGGTACATGCGCTCGGCGATCTGCGCCTGCGTCAATCCCTCCACGTGATAGAGCCAGGCCGCCCGGATTTTCAGTTCATGCGATTCCATCAATCCCCATCCCGGACGCGTCCCAAAATCTGTTGGCGTTACAAATTTCACATTGGTGTAACATATGTAACGTAATGCCGTCTGCATGACGATAGAACTTCTGATCTTCGATTGCGACGGCGTATTGATCGACAGCGAGCCGGTGGCGAGCGGCACGCTGGCGCAGGCCCTGCAGCGCGCCGGCGTTCCCTTGAGCCACGCTGAGGTCCACTGTCGCTTCACCGGTCTTTCGGGGGAGGCGGCCGGCCGCCTCTGTCGCGAGGAACTCGGCCTTGCCGATCCGGACCGTGTCTTCGCCGATGCCAAAAGCGCGCTCTACGCGGAATTTTCCCGTTCGCTGCGGCCGATGGCCGGCATGGAAGAGCTGGTGCGGGCTGTGAAGCAGCGCAAATGCGTCGCGTCCAACAGCGACATGGAGAGGCTGCGCCGCAGCCTCGGTCTTTTGGATCTGTGGACGGAATTTGCGCCGTATATCTACAGCGCCGAGATGGTGGCGAGGCCCAAGCCTGCGCCTGACCTTTTCCTTCTCTGCTCCGAAAATCTCGGCGTGGCGCCGCACCGCTGCCTTGTCATCGATGACAGCGCGCTCGGGATCGCGGGTGCCGTGGCGGCCGGCATGGCGGCGATCGGCTTCGTCGATCCGGCCGATCCGCGTAGCGGGCGGCACGAGGCGCTGAAGGCGGCAGGGGCCTTGCGAACGGTCGAGGGGGCGGGGGAACTGGCGCTCGCTCTTGCGGCGCTTTCTTCTTCTGAAGAGGAACGGGCGTCTTCTGAAAAGGAGCAAGCCTCTTCTGAAAGGAAACCGGCGGTGGAGACCGCTGGCTGATCTCGCGAGGGCGGATGCTCTCGCGCGGGTATGGCTCTTCGCGGCATCCGCGACGGGCGGCTGTAACCGAAACTTCATGAAGCCGTCGTTCAGGCGACATGGAGCCGATCCTAAGAACGAAGGCCGCGAGCCGGGGAGCCCGCCGGTCAAGACACAAGGAGTTTCCGATGCTTTCGATCAATCGACGCGGCGCGCTCGGCCTTCTCGGCGCCACCGCCGGTACGCTCGTTCTGCCGCGCATGGCTTTCAGCCAGGGCAAGCGTCCTTCCATCACCATCGCGGTGCAGAAGATCACCAACAATAACTCGCTCGACGTCTATCACGAGCAGTCCAACGTCGGCGAGCGCATCTTCTATCCCAACCTCTGGGAGGGCCTGATCCTGCGCGACTGGATGGGCAATCAGGGTCCGGTTCCGGGTCTTGCCACCGAGTGGAAGCGCATCGATGACAAGACGCTGGAGCTGAAGCTGCGCCAGGGCGTCAAGTTCCACAACGGCGACGAACTGACCGCCGAGGACGTTGCCTTCTCCTTCTCCAAGGAGCGCGTGTTCGGCAATACGGAGCCGGTCGGCGGCAAGACCATTTTCGAAGCCAACCACAAGCCCGCCACCGCCAAGGAACTGCCCGCCACCGTTCCCGGCGTCGGCCGCCGCCTGTGGCCGGCGCTCGCCGGCATCGAGATCGTCGACAAGTACACGGTGCGCCTGCACAACACGACGCCCGACGTGACGCTGGAAGGCCGCCTCTATTCCGGCGGCAGCCAGATCGCCAACCGCCGTGCCTGGGACGAGGCCGCAAGCTTCACCGAATGGTCGCGCAAGCCGATCACGACCGGCCCCTACATGGTCGGCGAATATAAGCCGGACGTGTCGCTGACCCTCGTCGCCTTCGACGAATATTGGGGCGGCCGCCCGCCGCTGGAGCAGATCCGCTTCGTCGAAGTTCCGGAAGTCGCCTCGCGCGTCAACGGCCTGCTTTCGGGCGAATACGACTTCGCCTGCGACCTGCCGCCGGACCAGATCGCCGCCGTGCAGGCGGCTCCCGGCTACGAAGTCCAGAACTCGACGATCTGGAACCACCGCGTCTCGGTCTTCAACACGCAGAACCAGATCCTCGCCAGCCCGCTCGTGCGCCGCGCCATGACCCATGCCATCGACCGCCAGGCGATCGTCGATGCGCTGTGGGCCGGCAAGACGGTCATCCCGGCCGGCCTGCAGTTCGAATCCTTCCGCAACAGCGACATGTTCATCGATGGCTGGGCGCCCCCGGCCTATGACCCGGCGCTCGCCAGGGACCTCCTGAAACAGGCCAATTACAAGGGTGATGCGATCCCCTACCGCCTGCTCAACAATTACTACACGAACCAGACGGCCAACGGCCAGATCATGGTCGAGATGTGGAAGCAGGTCGGCCTCAACGTCGAGATCGAGATGAAGGAAAACTGGGCGCAGATCCACGACCCGGCAGGTGTGAAGGGCGTGCGCGACTGGTCGGCTGGCAACTCGATCAACGACCCGATCACGCCGATGGTCGTGCAGTTCGGCCCGAACGGCGAAGTGCAGCAGAAGAAGGACTGGTCGAACGAGGAGATGAACAAGCTCTCCGTCGTCATGGAAACCTCCACCGACCGCGCACAGCGCAAGAAGGCCATCGCCCGCATGCTTGAAATCTGCGAGCGCGAAGACCCAGTCTATCAGGTCCTGCACCAGAATGCCGTCTTCACCGGCATGAAGTCGTCGCTGAAGTGGAAGGCCGCTCCGGCCTTCGCCATGGACTTCCGCGCCACCAACTGGTCGATCTGATCGGCCCGTCACTCCGGTCTCCGGCGGCTGAAGCGCTGCCGGAGATCCTCTTTTTGCGGCAACAAAGAGCGGGGATGAAAGATGGGCACGACCGGCTCCAATCTCGTGGAACTGCGTGGCCTGACGGTCGCCTTCGACGGCGTGCAGGTTCTTCACGGCATCGATCTCGATGTCGCCAAAGGCGAGGCGCTCGGCCTCGTCGGCGAATCCGGCTGCGGCAAGTCGGTCACCTGGCTCGCGGCACTCGGCCTGCTGCCGGGCAAGGCAAGTGTCAGCGGCTCGGTGCGGCTGGAAGGCAATGAGCTCGTCGGCGGATCGCGCACGGTGCTCGAAAGCGTGCGCGGCAGCCGCATCGCCATGATCTTCCAGGATCCGTCCAGCTCGCTCAATCCGGTGCTGCGCATCGGCCGGCAGATATCAGAGGCGCTGTCGGTCCATCGCGGCCTCAGCGGCGAGGCGGCGAAAGCCGAAGCCCTGCGGCTGATCGACATGGTCGGAATTCCCGATGCGCGCCGCCGTTTCGATCTCTACCCGCACGAATTTTCCGGCGGCCAGTGCCAACGCCTGATGATCGCCATGGCGCTTGCCGGCCAGCCCGACCTGCTGATCGCCGACGAACCGACGACCGCTCTCGATGCGACGATCCAGGCGCAGATCCTCGATCTCTTGATCCGCCTTCGCGCCGAAACCGGCATGGCGACCGTTTTCATCAGCCATGACCTCGGCGCCGTCAGCCAGGTCTGCGAGCGCGTCTGCGTCATGTATGCCGGCCGCATCGTGGAGGAGGGCAGTGTGGAACAGCTCTTCTCCGAGCCCCGCCACCCCTATACACGCGGCCTCTTCGACGCCATTCCGCGCCTCGACGGCGGCCGCGAACGTCTGATCCCCATTCCGGGCACCGTTCCCAATCCGAAAGACCTGCCGGAGGGCTGTTCCTTTTCGCCGCGCTGTTCGCGCGCCGTTGAGGCCTGCCGCAGCGAGCGCCCGCCGCTCGTTTCCCTCGATGGCGGCCGCAAGCTCGCCTGCACGCGGCCGGTGCCCGTCGCAGCCGCTGCCGAGACCCTGAAGTCCCTTATCGCCGAAGGCCTGCTGCAATGACGCCGCTCATCGAAGCCTGTGATCTCGTCCGCATCTATCAGATCCGGCGCGGCCTCTTCGGTCGCCCGACACCGGTGCGTGCCGTCGACGGCGTTTCGCTCTCGGTCATGCCCGGCGAAACACTTGGGATCGTCGGCGAATCCGGCTCCGGAAAATCGACGCTCGGGCGCATGCTGCTCGGTATCGACGACGCACAGGAAGGCAGCGTGCGCTTCCAGGGGCGAGCCATGCCGGCGCGCAACACCGCGGAATGGCGGGCATTGCGGGCGAAGATGCAGCTCGTCTTCCAGGACCCGCTCGCCGCGCTCGACCGCCGCGTGACGATCGCAAGCCAGATCGCCGAGCCCTTGGAAATCCACAGGCTCATCCCGAGGGAGCACCAGGCGCCGCGCGTGACGGAACTGATGAAGGCCGTCGGCCTGCGCACCGACCAGGCCGATCGTTATCCCCACGAGCTTTCGGGCGGCCAGCGTCAGCGTGTGGTGATCGCCCGGTCGCTCGCCTCGCGGCCGAAGCTGCTCGTCTGCGACGAGCCGGTTTCGGCGCTCGACGTCTCCATCCAGGCGCAGGTGATCAACATGATGCGCGACCTGCAGGAAAAGAACGGCATCGCCATGGTCTTCATCAGCCACGACCTGAAGGTGGTGCGCAACATCGCCGACCGCGTCGCGGTCATGTATCTCGGCCGCATCGTCGAGGAGGCATCCTCCGATGTCATCTTCCGCGCGCCACAGCATCCCTACACGAGAGCACTGGTGTCCAGCGTGCCCATACCCGGCAAGCCGCTCGAGGGCCGCGTCATCCTGCAGGGCGAGCCGCCGAACCCGGCCAAGCGCCCCTCTGGCTGCGCCTTCCATCCGCGCTGTCCATTGGCCCGCGACTCCTGCCGTTCCGTCGTGCCGGAACTCCTTGGTATCGGGGAGGGCCGCACCGCCGCCTGCCATGTCGTGGCGGGCGAGACCACGCCGGTGGCGGCATAGGGGAGGGTTCCATGATCCGTTTTGTTCTCGTCCGCCTGTTTCGTGCGATGCTGACCATCATGGCGGTCGTCACCTTCGCCTTCGTGGTCCTGCGCATGTCGGGCGATCCCGCCATGGTGATGCTCGGGCCTGACGTGCCGCGGGAGGCGGTCGATGCCTTTCGCAAGGCATGGGGCCTCGATCAGCCCGTCTGGATTCAATATATCGCCTATCTCAAGTCGATCTTCACGGGCGATTTCGGCGTCTCGATGCGCGACAAAGCTTCCGCGATCCAGCTGGTGCTGGAGCGCGTGCCGGCGACGCTGCAGCTGACGGTGCCGGCGCTCCTGCTCAAGCTCGTCTTCGGCATTCCGGCCGGCGTTTACGCGGCGCTGCACCGGCAAAGCTTCTCCGACCGCGGCGTCATCCTGATCGCGGTTCTCGGCTTCACCATTCCCTCCTTCGTCATGGGGCTGCTGCTCGTGCTGGTCTTCTCGGTCATCCTCGGCTGGCTGCCCTCGGGCGGGCAGGATACCTGGGTACACGGCATCCTGCCGACGCTGACCATGAGCATCGGCGGCATCGGCATTCTCGCCCGCTTTTCGCGCAGCGCCATGATCGAGGTGATGGGCCAGCCCTATATCCGCACCGCCTCGGCCAAGGGTCTGAAATGGCGCGACGTGGTCTGGAACCACGCATTACCGAATGCGGCGGTGCCGATCGTCACAATCGTCGGCTTCATGGTCGGCTCGTTGATTGCCGGCGCGGTCGTGGTGGAATCGATCTTTTCCTGGCCCGGTATCGGCCGCCTGCTGGTGGTTTCCGTCACCAATCGCGACCTTGCGGTCGTCCAATGCATCCTGCTGATCATCGCTGCCGTCATGGTCGTGTCAAACCTCGTCGTCGACCTGCTCTACGGCTGGCTCGATCCGCGCCTTCGCTCACACGCGGCCGGACATTGAGGAGAAAGCCGATGGCAACTGTCGATCTCGCTGGGACACCGGCTTCCGGAAAGCCGAACCGCCTCGTCTCATTTCTGCGCCGCAACGTGCCGCTCTCGGTGGCATTCGGCATGCTGTGGCTTGCGGCAATGGTGCTGACCGCCATTTTTGCCGACTATATCCGCCCGTTCAACATCACGGCCATGGATCTCGGCAGCCGGCTGTCGGCGCCGGGCGGGCTCAAGCATCTGCTCGGCACGGACGAACTCGGCCGCGACGTGCTTTCGCGTCTCATCCAGTCGATCCGCGTCTCGCTCGTCATCGTCTTCGGTGCGACGATCCTGTCGGCACTCTTCGGCACGCTGCTCGGGTTCCTGGCGGCGCAGCTGCGCGGGTTCGTGGAGCATCTTGTCCTGATGCTCGCCGATTTCCAGGCGGCACTTCCCTTCCTCATCATGTCGCTGGCGGTGCTCGCCTTCTTCGGCTCCTCGATGCTGCTGCTCGTCTGCCTCATGGGTTTCTACGGCTGGGAGCGCTATGCGCGCATCGCTCGCGGCCTCGCGATTGCCGCCGGCGCGCAGGGTTATGCGGCGGCGGTGGTGCAGCTCGGTGCGACGCCGGCGCGCGTCTACCTGCATCATATCCTGCCGAACGTCGCCTCGACGCTGATCGTCTCCATGACCCTCACTTTCCCGGAAATTATCCTGATGGAAAGCGGTCTCTCCTTCCTTGGCCTCGGCGTGCAGCCGCCAGAAACCAGCCTCGGCAACATGGTGGGCTTCGGGCGCGAATATCTGACACGTGCGCCCTGGATCATGCTGGCGCCCGCCGCCGTCATCATGCTGACGACGCTTTCGATCTCGCTCGTCGGCGACTGGCTGCGCGACAAGCTCGACCCGACCATCCGCTAATGCTTATGAAATCAATAGGTTGAAGGATATTTTATGACGCTGATCACCGGCCATCGCGGCGCCCGCAACCTCTGGCCCGAAAACTCGCTCACCGGCTTCCGCAATGCCATCACGCTCGGCGTCGACGCCATCGAATTCGACGTGCACCTGACGCGCTCGGGCGAACTCGTCGTCATCCACGACGCGACGCTGGAGCGCACCGCCGAGGGCGCAGGACCGGTGCAGGACCTGTCGGTCGAGGCCCGCAAGGCCACGCTGCTGAAAGGCACTGACGAGGCCATTCCGACGCTCGGCGAGGTGCTTGAAGTCTTGGCCCCGAACAAGGGCATCGGCCTGCATGTCGAGATCAAGATCGACGAGACCGGCACGCCTTATCCTGAGATCGCCGCGCGCGTCGCAGCCGAGCTTGCCCGTTTCGGTGTCGGCGAACGTTCCTACCTGACCTCTTTCGACACGTCGGTTCTGGAGGATTGCCGCCTTCATGCGCCTGATGTTTCGCGCCTCGTCTCCGTCAATGCCGCCTGGGCCGAGAAGCGGGGCGGGCTCGCCGCCTTCATCGATCACGTAGACGAACTGGTGGAGATCGTTGCCATCCACCACGAGCTGATGGAAGCCGAATGGGACCTGATCCGCGGCCGGCTGCCGCTGGAGCGCCTCTGTGTCTGGACCCTCAACGACGAGCCCGGCATCCGCCACTGGCTGGAACGCGGCATCGGCAGCCTGACCTCGGACAGTCCGGATCTCGCCCTGAAGCTGCGCGCCGCCATCGGCGCCTGAGCTTGCACCTTGCCAAGCGTCCGGCAGGATCACCGAAACGGAACTTCAGATCATCCAGATCGACGACGACCAGCGCAGCAAAGTCTCCGATCAGCTGCGCCGGCAGGAAGCGGTACCGGTGAATTTTCCGAGAGGCTGGTCGCCGCCGAGGACGAACTGCAGCGCATCCATATCCGCGCACCGCAGGCCGGCATCGTCCACCAGCTCGCCGTTCACGCACCTGGTGCCCTCACAGCGCCGGGGGAAGCGATCATGCAAATCGTCCCGGATCGCGATGCGCTGGTCGTTGAGGTCAAGCTTTCGCCGACAGACATCGATCAGGTCAGCATCGGCCAGGCGGTGCACCTGCGGGTTTCCGCCTTCAGCCGGCGCAACATCCCCGGAACCGAATGGTGTCGTCACAAGGCGACTGTTCGTTGTTGCTCACGACTTCGCCAATCGGCACCTTTCTCAAGTCTAAGGATTGTGATGCAAATCCTCGGATAATAGATTCTATGCTCCCAACTCATCATCAGCATCGCACCCTTCAGCACGAAACGGCCCGCGTGGAGTGACTGGCTGAGCCGGGCAGCTACAAGAGCGATCCGATCAGCTTCAACATCTGGTTGCTTCTTGCGAACGATGGATACGCTCGACCTCCGACACACAGATGCGCGCCTCCGGCATCGGCGTCGTCGCCAGCGACGCCTTCACCGTTGATGGTCAGGCCGAAGAAGCCGTGCGCGTTTGCCTCGGTGGGCCGATAAGGCGGGACCATTAGCTGATCGGCTTGAGTTCGCATCCGAGTACCTTGCAGCAGTGACGCAGCAAGCTCGAACTCTTCAGCCGAAGTTGAGGATACCTAGTCTACCCAAGGTGCCCGGTTGAGACAAACGTTCAACGCAAATGCGTATCCTCCGCGTGCTGTAAGCGTGAATTGGCAGAACTTTGCTATCCAAGGGTCTTTGGCTCGTAGGAATAGCGGAATCTGTGAGACGATAACCGCACGTAGTGCTACGCAGATGCGACTGAGAATGGACCTTGCCCCGACAACCTGTTCCATAAATATCCCTTACGCTATTGGCACTGAAATAGCTGGGTCAACGGTTCTCGCACGGCAAAGAGCTTTCGAGGCCAGCCGGCTTGTTGCTATTGGGCTCACGTTTTAGGCCCGGAAGATCGCATAATGGATCGACGGGAACTCACGATCTACTCGTGGTGATTAGGTGCAAGGCAGAATTGCCCCTTGGAACCGCTGCGGCTGACAGCTTGCGATCGAATGTCGCCAACTGGCCCCCACGCGCCTTGGCGAGCGCAAGCAGGTAGGTGTCAGTTACCTGCCCCGATGTTAGAATTTTCGTGGGAGCGATATCACCTGACCCGACAAGGCTCACATCGTCCGGCCAAAAACTGTGACCGGGGAGCGACCGCAATTTGCGAACGATCTCCATTACGAGTGACGGTGAACCGGGAGAGTTGGGATATTTGGGGTTGCCGACAATCCGGATGACACCATTTTCGGTAATGGGGCAGGTAGCCCACGCGGTCTGACCCATCGCCGCGAACCATTCGTGCGCATCATCATGGGCTACATGGCCCGGATCGATTAAGGCAATCAG
>Ga0209758_1004943_pt1 | contig 10689 bp, 6 predicted proteins | sample AraplaMF_Col_mMF_FD_184258 | JGI IMG/M metagenome (GOLD analysis project Ga0209758, IMG submission 184258) | Arabidopsis root microbial communities from the University of North Carolina, USA - plate scrape MF_Col_mMF (SPAdes) (version 2) | ecosystem: Host-associated > Plants > Roots > Endosphere ... | reverse complement strand
CGGCATCGGCGGCCCGATCCTGTCCGCGTCCTCGTACTTCATGAAGTCCCCGCCGGTCCAGTACTTCGACGACGAGGCCCGCGAGAACGTCGAGAAGTTCATCAGGGGCGACGTCGAGCGCTGAGCCGGTGAGCAACCGCGCTCCGAGACCGGTCCGCCGGTTCTCATCGGGTCCCTGGGCCGCGCGCCCGGGGACCCGCGCAGTATGTGAGGCTGTGCCCCATGTCCGTCGTGCGCGACCTGCGTGTCCTTTTGCGCTTCCGGGACTTCCGGCGGCTGCTCACCGTGCGGCTGCTGTCCCAGGGAGCCGACGGCGTCTACCAGGTCGCGCTCGCCGCCTACGTCGTCTTCTCCCCGGAGAAGCAGACCTCGCCCGGGGCCATCGCCTCGGCCATGGCCGTACTGCTCCTTCCTTACTCTCTAGTCGGCCCGTTCGCGGGCGTTCTCCTGGACCGCTGGCGGCGCCGCCAGGTCTTCCTCTACGGCAACCTGTTGCGTGCCGTGCTCGCCTGCGCGACGGCCGTCCTGATGCTCGGCCATGTCCCGGACTGGCTCTTCTTCGCATCCGCGCTGTGCGTCACCGCCATCAATCGCTTCGTCCTGGCGGGCCTGTCCGCGGCACTGCCGCATGTCGTCGACGACGAACGTCTGGTCATCGCGAACTCGCTGTCCCCGACGGCCGGCACGCTCGCCGCCACCGCGGGCGGAGGGCTCGCCTTCGTCGTTCGCCTGGCTGCAGCGGACTCCGACGCCGCGGTGGTACTCCTCGGCGCCGCTCTGTATCTGGGTGCGGCACTCGCGTCGCTGAGTCTGGCCCCGGAACAGCTGGGCCCCGACAAGGAGTCGGCGCCGCCGAGGCTCGGCACCGCCCTCGCCGGCGCCACACGCGACCTGGCGGCGGGCGTACGGCATCTCGGGGACCCTCCACGCCGGGAGGCCGCCTGGGCTCTGGGGGCGATGACGCTGATGCGGTTCTGCTACGGCGCGCTGCTCGTCCTGGTTCTGATGCTGTGCCGATACGCCCTGTCCTCGGACTCCAGCCGTGGACTCGCCCTCCTGGGACTGGCCTTGGGGGTGTCCGGTGCCGGGTTCTTCGTTGCAGCGGTGGTGACGCCGTGGGCTGCGGGGCGCCTCGGCCCCGGCGGCTGGATCGTCGTGTGCGCCGCCGTTGCAGCGGTCCTGGAGCCCGCGCTCGGTCTGCCGTTCGCCACGGGTCCCATGCTGGTGGCCGCCTTCGTGCTGGGGCTGATCACACAGGGCGCGAAGATCTCCACCGACACGATCGTGCAGCACGCTGTCGACGACGGCTTCCGGGGGCGGGTCTTCTCCGTCTACGACGTCCTGTTCAATGTCGCGTTCGTCGGCGCCGCGGGTGTCGCCGCCCTGATGCTGCCTCCTGACGGCCGTTCAGTCCCACTCGTGGTCGTGGTCGGGCTTGTCTACGCGGCCATCGCTGTGACTATGCACCGATTTGAACGCCTTAAGTGTCACATCAAGGCTACGGACCCTTGTTGAACTTCAGAGTTGTCAGTCCTCACCGGTAGCTTACGTGCGTCTTATTTCGCGCCACGCGCACCCACGTTCGAGGGGGACCCCCAAAGTGACCACTCCGCCGCCCCAGGGCTCGAATCCTTACGCCCAGCAGCCCACCGCGCCCATGGGGCAGCAGCCCGGCTACCCGGGGGTCCCGCCGCAGCAAGCCGGTTACCCCGGAGCTCCTCAGCAGGCCGGCCAGCCGGGGGTCCCGCCGCAGCAGGGCGGCTACCCCGGCGTTCCGCCGCAGGGTGCCCCCTACGCACCGTTCCCGAACCAGGGTGGTCCCGCTCCGCTCCCGCCGCAGGCCGGTCCTGCCAAGCGCGGCGGTAAGAAGGCTCTGCGCATCGTCGGCGTCATCGTTGTTGCGCTCATCGTCGCCGGCGTCAAGTTCGGCATAGGTTGGTTCATGACCGAGACGGATGCGGAGACCACGTCGGTGGGCTCCTGCATGCACAACGCCGGGACGGACAGCAGTGCCGACCTCAAGGAAGTCGACTGCTCCTCCAGCGAGGCCCAGTACAAGGTCGTCCAGAAGTTTGACGGCAGCAGCGACGAGAACAAGTGCCAGAACGTCGAGGCGGCGACGATCTCCTACATCCAGTCCGGTGGAGGCCACGACGTGGTGCTCTGCCTGAAGGAGACCAAGTAACACCTCGGGCTGAGAACGACGATGGGGGCGATGTTTCACGTGAAACATCGCCCCCATCGGGTTGAGGGACTTCGTCGCATCACGGGGTCATGTTTCACGTGAAACATGACCCCGTTCCACATCTCAGCTCTGCTCGGCCCACCAGTGCTTGAGTGCCGCCACCGCGGCGTCGCGCCCCATCGGGCCGTTCTCCAGACGGAGCTCCAGCAAGAACTTGTACGCCTGACCCACAACCGGCCCTGGGCCGACACCCAGGATCTCCATGATCTGGTTGCCGTCCAGGTCGGGGCGGATCGCGTCCAGCTCCTCCTGCTCCTGGAGCTGGGCAATACGCTTCTCCAAGCCGTCGTAGGCCCGGGAGAGCGCGGCCGCCTTGCGCTTGTTACGGGTCGTGCAGTCCGACCGGGTCAGCTTGTGGAGGCGGTCGAGGACCGGACCGGCGTCACGCACATAGCGGCGTACGGCGGAGTCGGTCCACTCCCCGGCGCCATAACCATGGAAGCGCAGATGCAGCTCGACCAGACGTGAGACGTCCCTCACCAGGTCGTTGGGGTACTTCAGTGCCGTCATCCGCTTCTTGGTCATCTTGGCGCCGACCACCTCGTGGTGGTGGAAGGAGACCCGGCCGTCGTCCTCGAAGCGTCGCGTCCTGGGCTTCCCGATGTCATGGAGCAGTGCGGCAATCCGCAAGGTCAGGTCGGGGCCGTTCTCCTCCAGTGCCATCGCCTGTTCCAGCACGATCAACGTGTGGTCGTAGACGTCCTTGTGGCGGTGGTGCTCATCGCGCTCCAACCGCAATGCGGGAAGCTCCGGAATGACGCGGTCGGCGATCCCGGTCTCGACCAGCAGCCTCAGCCCCTTGCGGGGGTGGGCGGACAGAATGAGCTTGTTCAGCTCGTCTCGCACACGCTCGGCGGAGACGATCTCGATACGGCCGGCCATCTCCTTCATGGCCTCGACCACCTCGGGAGCGACCTCGAAGTCCAGCTGGGCGGCGAAGCGGGCGGCCCGCATCATGCGCAGCGGGTCGTCCGAGAACGAGTCCTCGGGGGTGCCGGGGGTACGGAGCACCCGGGCGGCGAGGTCACCGAGACCGCCGTACGGATCGACGAACTCTTTCTCGGGCAGCGAGACGGCCATCGCATTGACCGTGAAGTCCCTACGGACCAGATCCTGCTCGATGGAGTCGCCGTACGACACCTCGGGCTTGCGCGAGGTCCGGTCGTAGGCCTCGGAGCGGTAGGTCGTCACCTCGATCTGGAAGCGCTGCACCACGTCTCCGACACGGGCGTCCTTCTGCGCGCCGACCGTACCGAAGGCGATGCCCACGTCCCACGTGGCATCCGCCCAAGGCCTCACGATCTTCAGAACGTCCTCGGGGCGGGCATCGGTCGTGAAATCGAGGTCATTGCCCAGACGCCCGAGCAGGGCATCCCGCACCGAGCCGCCGACCAGGGCGAGCGAGAACCCGGCGTCCTCAAAACGACGGGCGAGATCGTCGGCGACGGGGGACACCCGCAGTAGTTCGCTCACTGCACGGCGTTGCACCTGGTTCAGGGCGCTGGGATTGTCTTCGTTGGCGTTCGGCACAGCAGAAAAGGGTACGTGGCCGGGACGCGGACGGGCGCCCCCATTAAACGGGCACGAGCGCCTGGTGAACATGCACAAACATCCCCCCTGGATGTTTACTCGTATCTCAGTAGATAAAGGGCAGCCGAACGCCCGGTACGGATCTTGGGACACGGACCGCGGCACTTCCCCTCCGCGCGCATCGTTACCATGCGTGGACGCACATTCCGACGACCACTGACGACGACGAGGGACGGGCGAGCGCGTGGCCGAGGCGGCAGACTTCCAGGGGATGATTCCCTCACCTGCCCGTCGGTGGCTCCGGCGCACCGGAGCGCTGCTCGCGGGCGCGCCTCTGCTGGCCGGCCTGCTGCAGCTGCCCGCAGGCCAGGCCGCTCAGGCCGCCGAGAAGAGCTCTCCGGCACAGGCAACCGGTTCCCGCACGGTCAGCGTCTCCGTCGACTCTCTGACCCCCAGTACGCCGACCGACCACGACACCCTGACCGTCTCCGGCACGGTCACCAACAACGGCAAGCAGTCCGTCACGGACGCGCATGTGGGTCTGCGCGTCGCTCCGACGCCCCTGTACAGTCGCGCGGCCATCGCCGACGCGGCCGACCGGACCGGATACCGGCCGGGCACCGACGGCTCCGAGCTGGGTGGCAAGTACGTCACCGAGTTCGACAAGCTCGCCCCCGGTGTCTCGCAGCCCTTCAGCATCTCCGTTCCCGTCGAGGACCTGGATCTCGGTTCCGACGGGGTCTACCAGCTCGGTGTCTCGCTCTCCGGTGAGACCGCCTCACAGCCCTACGAGCAGGTGCTCGGCATCCAGCGGACCTTTCTGCCGTGGCAGCCCGACGGCGCCTCCACCAAGACCAGGACGACGTTCCTGTGGCCGTTGATCTCCGGCGTCCACATGACCGCGGAGACGCTTCCCAACCAGCAGCAGACACCCGTCTTCCAGAACGACGACCTCGCCCGGGAGCTCGCTCCGGGCGGCCGTCTCTCCCAGCTCCTGTCGCTCGGCAAGGACCTGGACGTCACATGGGTGATCGACCCGGACCTGCTCGCGTCGGTGGACGCCATGACGGGCAGCTACAGCATCAAGGGCGAGGGCGACAAGGTCACGGCGGGCAAGAACCAGAACATCGCCAAGCAGTGGCTCTCCGAGCTCGAGAAGGCCGTCCAGGACAAGGAGGTCGTCGCGCTCCCGTTCGCCGACCCCGACCTGGCCTCACTGGCGCACAACGGCAGAAACGTCACGGGCTCCCTGAGCCACCTCAAGGACGCCACGGATGTGGCGTCCAGCACGGTGGAGACCGTCCTCCATGTGAAAGCCGACACCGACTTCGCCTGGCCGGTGGACGGTGCGATCGATCCGTCGATCGTCAAGGTCGCCACCTCCGCGGGCGCCGACAAGGTGATCGCCCGCAGCGACAGCCTCCAGGACGATCAGCTGTCGTACACACCCACGGCCGCCCGCCCCGTCGGCGGCGGAACGACGGCCGTGGTCGCGGACGCCGGCCTGTCGACGCTGTTCCGGGGTGACATGACCTCGGCCGCGGACTCCACCCTCGCCGTGCAGAAGTTCCTCGCCCAGAGCCTGATGATCAACCTGCAAAAGCCCGACAGGGCCCGCAGCATCGTCATCGCCCCGCAGCGGATGCCCTCCGCCGACCAGGCGCAGTCGATGGCGCAGGCGGTGAGGACCCTCCAGGGAGGCGGCTGGTCCCTGCCCTCCGATCTGTCGGATGCCGCCAAGGCCAAGCCTGATCCGGGCGCCACGACCAAGGTGCCGTCCGTGTCCCGCTACCCCTCGTCGCTGCGCAGGGCGGAGCTGCCCCAGTCGGCGTTCCAGCAGATCGAGGAGACCCAGGACAAGCTCGACAGCTTCCAGGTGATCCTCAGCGACCCCTCCCGGGTCGTGACCCCCTTCGGACGGGCGATAGATCGCTCCGTGTCCACGCAGTGGCGAGGGCACGCCACCAAGGCGTCGACGTTCCGCCAAGGCGTGTCGTCGTACCTCGAGCAGCTCACCAGCCAGGTCAGGCTGATCCAGAAGTCCGAGACGAAGCTCTCCGGTCGCAGCGCCACGATCCCGGTCACGGTCCAGAACAACCTGATGCAGGGTGTCGACCATCTGGTACTGCGACTGACCTCGCAGCAGCCGACCCGACTGAAGGTCGGCAACGGCCCCTACTACGAGCAGCCCATCACCGTCTCGGGCGGCCACAGCCAGTCCGTGAAGTTCACGACCACGGCCAACGCCAACGGCCGGGCCGCCGTCGTGGCCCAGCTCTTCACGGAGGACGGCCGTGCCTACGGCCCCGCCGTCACCTTCGATGTGAACGTCACCGAGATCACGCCCACGGTGATGCTGGTCATCGCCGGCGGAGTCCTGCTGCTGGTGCTCGCCGGATTCCGCATGTACACCCAACGCAAGAGGCTGGCCGCACGGCGGGCCGAGGAAGAGCAGACGGACGGCCCCGAGGGCACGGACGGCGCCTCGGAAGAGGGCGGTCTGAACGAGGCCGGGGACGGGACCGTAGACACTGGGGACGGCGAAACCTCGGCGGGGACACCGGGAGGGGAGTCGGACGCGGAGACCGGGGCAGACGACCGGAAGCAGCCGAGTGACCCGACACCGGACACCGCAACGGAAAGCGCCGACCCGTCCGGCGCGGGTGAGAGAGTGGACCGTTGAGCGATGTCGTGGCCGGTGGGCCTGCTGACAATGAGGTGGGGTAACCATGAACGCGCCGTACGACGGTGACCGCGGCCAGGGTGCTGCGGGCAGCCAGGGCTACCCCGAGAGCCCGCCGCCGCACGAGCCCGGTCAGGTGCACGCGCAGCCCCCGGCGGACATGTACCTCCAGGACGCCTACGACCAGGACCCCTACCGCTCACAGGACCCCTCCGCCCAGGACCCGGTGGCCGAGGCGCTCTACGACCGCGCCGCGCACCCGCCGCCGCCCCCGGGCGCGTACCAGGCGCAGCAGCCCCTGTACGGGCAGCCTCCGGCCGCGCAGTACGCACCTGACCCGCGCGTCTGGGCCCAGCCACCGGCGCCGGAGCCCGAAGGCCCCTCGCAGCACCTTCCGTACGGTGACGACCCCCGCACGACGCAGTTCGTGGGTGTCGACGACCTGGTGACGCCGACCGGCGAACAGCACCAGGAGCGGGACGCCTTCGCCCACCTCTTCCGGGACCAGCAGCAGGGCGGCAGCCGGCCGTACGCCGAGCCCCCGGCCGCTCCCGGAGCCCCCACTGCGCCCTACCCCGGTCAGAACGCGGCGGGGCAGTACCCGGGCCACGCGTACGCCGCCCCCGCACCCCCGACGGCGGGGCCGTACGGATCCGGCCCCGCCCCGATGACACCGGGCATGCCGTCAGCCCCTGCGCCGGCTCCCGAGCCCGCGCCCGCACCTGCCGCGAAGAAGGGCGGGCGGGCCTCCGGCCTGCTGAAGTCCAGCGCGGTCATGGCGGCGGGCACGATGGTCTCCCGCCTCACCGGCTTCATCCGTTCCGCGCTGATCGTGTCGGCCCTGGGCCTCGGTCTCCTCGGCGACTCGTTCCAGGTCGCCTACCAACTCCCGACGATGATCTACATCCTCACCGTCGGCGGAGGTCTCAACTCCGTCTTCGTGCCGCAGCTCGTCCGCGCGATGAAGGAGGACGAGGACGGAGGCGAGGCGTATGCCAACCGACTGCTGACCCTCGTCATGGTGGCACTGGGTCTGCTCACCGCACTGGCGATGCTCGGCGCGCCCCTTCTGGTCCGCGTCCTGTCCGTCCCCGTGGCCAACGACCCCGCCGCCAACGAGGTCGCCGTCACCTTCACCCGCTACTTCCTGCCCTCGATCTTCTTCATGGGCATCCATGTGGTGATGGGGCAGATCCTGAACGCGCGCGGCAAGTTCGGCGCGATGATGTGGACCCCGGTCCTCAACAACATCGTGATCATCGTGACGCTCGGGGCCTTCATCTGGGTCTACGGCACCGCCGCGGACTCCGGGATGACCGTCCACACCATCCCGCCGGACGGCGAGCGGCTCCTCGGAGTCGGTGTGCTGCTGGGACTGGTCGTCCAGGCCCTGGCGATGATCCCCTACCTGCGGGAGACCGGCTTCCGCCCCCGGCTGCGCTTCGACTGGAAGGGACACGGCCTCGGCAAGGCCGCGATGCTGGCCAAGTGGACGGTCCTGTTCGTCCTCGCCAACCAGGCGGGCGCCATGGTCGTCACCCAGTTGTCCACCGCCTCGGGCAAGGCGTCCCCCCTCAAAGGCACCGGCTTCGCCGCCTACGCCAACGCCCAGCTGATCTGGGGCCTGCCGCAGGCGATCATCACCGTCTCCCTGATGGCGGCCCTGCTGCCGCGGATCTCGCGCTCGGCCGCCGAGGGCGACGGCGGAGCGGTCCGGGACGACATCTCCCAGGGCCTGCGCACCACCGCCGTCGCGATCGTGCCGATCGCCTTCGGGTTCCTCTCGCTCGGCATCCCGATGTGCACTCTGATCTTCGGCTCCTCCGGCACCGACGCGGCCACGAACATGGGCTTCATGCTGATGGCCTTCGGCCTCGGCCTGATCCCCTACTCCGTGCAGTACGTCGTGCTCCGCGCCTTCTACGCGTACGAGGACACCCGCACCCCCTTCTACAACACGGTCATCGTGGCCGTTGTGAACGCGAGCGCCTCGGCCGTCTGCTACCTCGTCCTCCCGGCCCGCTGGGCCGTGGTCGGTATGGCGGCCTCGTACGGTCTGGCGTACGCCATCGGTGTCGGCGTCGCCTGGGCCCGGCTGCGCAAGCGGCTGAACGGGGACCTGGACGGCGCGCGGGTGGTGCGGACGTACGCACGGCTGGGGATCGCCTCTGTGCCAGCCGCTCTGCTGAGCGGCGCGGCCTGCTACGGAATCGGCCACTCGCTGGGCCAGGGCGTCGGCGGCTCGTTCGCCGCCCTGCTCGGCGGTGGTGCACTGCTTCTCGGTGTCTTCTACGTCGCCGCACGGAAGATGCGCATCGAGGAACTCAACTCAATGGTCGGCATGGTCCGCGGGCGCCTGGGGCGCTGAGGCGGGGGTACGCGCACAACCATCGCCCGTCGCCGTGTGTCGTGCATAGCGACGGACTGTGGGCACAATTGGTTTCTGCGTCTGACAGCGCGCAACGGATGGGGAGGCAGGAACGACCGTGGCGGAACGGAGCACGGCTGCCGTCGACGTGGCAGACAACAGCGGTGACGAGCCGCTGACCGCCAAGGCGGGCCAGTCCACGTCCGACGGGCCGACCCAGGACCCGGAGCGGGACACGGACAGCGGCGAAGCGCAGGGGAACGGTGTGACCGACCGTCCCGCGAAGGCATCGCCGCCCGACTTGCACAGCGGTCATAAGCTCGCCGGACGCTATCGCCTCGAGGAGTGCGTCACCCGTCTGGACGGATTCAGCAGTTGGCGTGCGGTGGACGAGAAACTCCGCCGGGCCGTCGGCGTACACATCCTTCCCGCGGACCATGGACGGGCTCGTTCCGTGCTGGCCGCGGCGCGCTCCTCGGCCTTGCTCGGCGACCCTCGCTTCGTGCAGGTGCTGGACGCCGTCGAGGAGAACGACGTCGTCTATGTCGTGCACGAGTGGCTGCCCGATGCCACCGAGCTGACGACACTGCTCGCCGCGGGACCGCTGGAGGCGCACGACGCCTACCACATGGTCACCCAGGTCTCCCAGGCGATGGCGGCCGCTCATCGCGAAGGTCTGTCCCATCTGCGGCTGAACCCGGGCACCGTGCTGCGGACCTCCTCGGGTCAGTGGCGCATCCGGGGCCTCGCCGTGAACGCCGCACTGCGCGGCATCGGCTCGGACACCCCTCAGCGCACGGACACCGAGGCCATCGGCGCACTCCTCTACGCGGCGCTCACCCAGCGCTGGCCGTACGACGACGACGCCTACGGTCTGTCCGGGCTGCCCAAGGGCGTGGGCCTCATCGCGCCCGACCAGGTCCGTGCCGGGGTCCACCGAGGTCTGTCCGAACTCTCCATGCGGGCACTGGCCAACAACGGCGCCACGGCGTCCCGTCACGAGACCCCTTGCACCACGCCCGAGGAACTGGTGAAGGCGGTCGGGGAGATGCCCCGCGTCCGCCCGCCGGAGCCCACGTTCACTGCCCCGCCCGAGTACCAGCGCACGACATACCAGCAGGGAACCTACGGGCGCCCCTCGGCCCGTCCTGGTGTCTCCCAGCCCGTGGCCGCGCCACCGCCCCCGCTGCAGACCCCGACCGGCAAGGCCCTCAAGTGGGTCGTCTCCGCCCTGCTGATCGTTGCGCTGGGGCTCGGCAGCTGGCAACTGGCGGACGCGCTGATGGACCGGGGGAAGAAGTCCAACGACACGCACCAGACGCAGACGACCGACGGCAACGACAAGAACGGTGACAAGCCGAAGCCTGTCGCGCCCATAAAGATCCAGGGCGCAGAGGAGTATGTCGCCAAGGGTGACGCCCAGGCACCCGGAGATGTCGCAAAGACCTATGACGGCGACAGCTCCACCTACTGGCGGACCAAGCGCTACAACGAAGGGCCGCCGCTGGCGCCCTACAAGCCGGGCGTCGGCATCGTCTACGACCTCGGCTCGCCCAAGGAGCTGACCTCCGCGTCGATAGGCCTCCGATACACCGGCGACCACACGACGGTCCATCTCTACGCCACGGACTCGCTCACACCCTCGACCGGAGTCGACGGGATGAAGGAGATCGGAACCGACACGACGACCGGGGACTCTCTGACGGTGAAGACGAAGAAGACGGTGAAGAGTCAGTACGTGCTGCTGTGGATCACAGATGTGCCGCAGGCGCCCGGTGACGGTTACAGCAGTGCCGGCTACAAGCAGGCCATCACCGACGTGAAGTTCACGGGCTGAGCGTCACGCTGAGGGGGGGAGGGGTC
>Ga0209758_1004936_pt1 | contig 10712 bp, 11 predicted proteins | sample AraplaMF_Col_mMF_FD_184258 | JGI IMG/M metagenome (GOLD analysis project Ga0209758, IMG submission 184258) | Arabidopsis root microbial communities from the University of North Carolina, USA - plate scrape MF_Col_mMF (SPAdes) (version 2) | ecosystem: Host-associated > Plants > Roots > Endosphere... | reverse complement strand
AAGATCGCGCTGGTGCTGGGCGCCGAAGGCAAGGGCCTGCGCCAGAAAACCCGCGAGACGGTAACCGCGCTCGCCCGCCTCGACATGCCCGGCGCCATCCACTCGCTCAACGTGTCGAACGCGGCGGCGATCAGCCTCTACGCGGCGAACGCGTTCCTGAAGCGCGGCTGAGCGCGGAACGACTTTAGCTTCGAAACGAAAACGGGCTCCCGCAGCGAAACGCAGGAACCCGTTCTCTGACAGGAAAGAGCAGGCGGCGTGGGAACGTTGAGCCGCCCCTCTTAACCTAAGCTGCCTTGCCCTTGGCGTGTGGCGTCTCTCCGCCAACCTCATGTGCCGCCATGCGTTCCAGCGCCCTGACCAGCGCCGAGTGATCCTCCTTACCCCCGCCATTGGCGGCGCAGGAGTTGAACAGCTGCTGCGTCGTCGAGGTGTTGGGCAGCGACACGCCGAGCGCCTTGGCGCCCTCCAGCGCCAAATTGAGGTCCTTCTGGTGCAGTTCGATGCGGAAGCCCGGCGCGAAGCTGCGCTTGATCATGCGCTCGCCATGCACTTCGAGGATGCGCGAAGCGGCGAGCCCGCCCATCAGCGCCTGCCGGACCTTGGCGGGATCCGCGCCGGCTTTCGAGGCAAAGACAAGAGCTTCGCCGACAGCCTCAATGGTCAGCGCTACGACGATCTGGTTGGCGACCTTGGTGGTCTGGCCGACGCCGTTCGGGCCGACCAGCGTGATGTTCTTGCCCATCTTCTCAAACACCGGCTTGGCGCGTTCGAAGGCCCTCTCCTCGCCGCCGACCATGATGGTGAGCGAGGCCGCCTTGGCGCCGACCTCGCCGCCCGACACCGGCGCATCGAGATAGTCGCAGCCGAGCTCGTTGATCTTCTTGGCGAATTCCTTGGTTGCGATCGGCGAGATCGAGCTCATATCGATGACGAGCTTGCCCTTGGACAGCCCGCCGGCAACGCCATTCTCGCCGAACAGCACGTCGGCTACCTGGGGTGTGTCCGGAACCATGGTGATGATGATGTCGGCGGCCTTGGCCACCGCATTGTTGCCGGTCGCGGTCTTCAGGCCCTTGGCCAAGAGATCGGCCGGTGGCTTCGAGCGGTGATCGCTGGCGATGACCTGGTAGCCGGCGTCGAGAAGATGCCCCGCCATTGGTGCGCCCATGATGCCGAGGCCGATGAAACCGATGGTTTCCATTGATTTGCTCCGTCAAAGTTTGTCAAGGCCGCGTTCCTTCGCGCCCCCCTCTGGCCTGCCGGCCATCTCCCCCACAAGTGGGGAGATTGGCAGCTCCACCGTCGGCTCTTAAGCCGCCGCGCTTCCCGGCCCGGCGAATTGCCGGAACCAGCCGAGCCCGGCTTCCGTGCCGGCCTTCGGCTTGTATTCGGCACCGATCCAGCCGGAATAACCCAGGCGGTCGATGTGGTCGTAGAGGAAGGGATAATTGATCTCGCCCGTCCCCGGCTCGTGACGGCCGGGATTGTCCGCAAGCTGGATATGCGCGATGCGGCCGAGGTTCGCCTCGATCGTACGGGCGAGATCCCCCTCCATGATCTGCATGTGATAGATGTCGTATTGCAGGAACAGGTTCTTCGAGCCGATACGATCGATCAGCCCCAGCGCCTGGTCGGAATAATTCAGGAAGAAGCCAGGGATGTCGCGGGTGTTGATCGGCTCAATCAACAGCCTGATGCCGGCCTGCTCCAGCTTCTCCGCCGCAAAGGCGAGGTTTTCGGCAAAGACGTTTTCCAGCACGGCGCGATCCGCGCCTTGCGGCGCGATGCCGGCAAGGCAGTTGATCTGCTCGCAGCCCAGCGCATGGGCGTAGCTGATCGCCTTGGCGATGCCCTGGCGAAATTCCGGCACGCGATCCGGCAGCACGGCAATGCCGCGCTCGCCCTTGCCCCAGTCGCCGGCCGGCAGGTTGAAGAGAACCTGGGTCAGGCCGCTCTTCTTCAGGCGCGCGGCGACGACGTCAGGTGCATGGTCATAGGGGCCGATATATTCGACGCCCTTGAAGCCCGCGCGGGCGGCGGCATCGAAACGGTCGAGGAATTCGTGCTCGCCGAAGAGCATCGAAAGATTGGCTGAAAAACGCGGCATTCTTCTTCTCCTTCGTTTCGCCAGGGCTCAGTCGAGCATCACGATGGCCGTCGGCGCATCCTCATGGCTCTCGGCAAGCTCCTCGAACTCGGTGATCTTGTCGATTTCCGTGCCCATGGAAATGTTGGTGACGCGCTCGAGGATGAATTCGAGGACGACCGGAACCTGGTGCTCCTTCATCAGCCGCTGCGCCTCCTTGAAAGCGCCGGCGAATTCTTCGGGCTTGCGCACGCGGACCGCCTTGCAGCCCATCGCCTCGGCAACCGCGACGTGGTCGACGCCGTAGCCCGCTTCCGGATCGTCGGCGCGGTTGACGTTCTCGAAGGCAAGGCTCACCTCGTAGTCCATCGAAAAACCGCGCTGCGCCTGGCGGATCAGGCCGAGATAGGCGTTGTTCACCACGACATGGATGTAGGGCAGCTTGTGCTGCGCGCCGACCGCCAGCTCCTCGATCATGAACTGGAAGTCGTAATCGCCGGAGAGCGCGACGATGTCGCGGTCCGGATCGGCGGCGCGCACGCCAAGTGCTGCCGGCAGCGTCCAGCCGAGCGGGCCGGCCTGGCCGCAATTGATCCAGTTGCGCGGCTTGTAGACATGCAGGAACTGCGCGCCGGCGATCTGCGACAGGCCGATCGTGGTGACATAGGTGGTGTCGCGGGCAAACGCCTTGTTCATCTCCTCATAGACGCGCTGCGGCTTCAGCGGCACCTGCTCGAAATGCGTCTTGCGCTTCATCGTCTTCTTGCGCTGCTGGCACTCCTTCGCCCAGCCCGACCAGTCGCGCAGCCTGCCGGCCGTGCGCCATTCGGTGGCGACATCGAGCAGGATCTTCAGCGCTGCGCCCGCATCCGAGACGAGGCCAAGATCCGGCGCGAAGACGCGGCCGATCTGGGTCGGCTCGATGTCGACATGGATGAACTTCTTGCCCTTGGTGTAGACGTCGACCGAGCCGGTGTGGCGGTTGGCCCAGCGATTGCCGATGCCGAAGACGAAGTCGGACGCCAGCATCGTCGCATTGCCGTAGCGGTGCGAGGTCTGCAGGCCGCACATGCCGGCCATCAGCCGGTGGTCGTCGGGGATCGTGCCCCAGCCCATCAGCGTCGGGATGACCGGAACGCCGGTGATTTCGGCGAACTCGATTAGAAGGTCCGATGCGTCGGCGTTGATGATGCCGCCGCCGGCGACGATCAGCGGCTTTTTAGCCTCGTTTAGCATCGCCAGCGCCTTCTCGGCCTGGGCGCGCGTCATCGCCGGCTTGAAGGGAGCAAGCGGCTCATAGGCGTCGATGTCGAATTCGATCTCGGCGAGTTGCACGTCGACCGGCAGGTCGATCAGAACCGGACCCGGCCGCGAGGAGCGCATCAGGTGGAACGCCTTCTGCAGCGCCATCGGCACCAGATAGGGTTCCATGACGGTGACCGCCCATTTGGCGACGGGTGCCGCGATCGAAGCGATGTCGACGGCCTGGAAATCCTCCTTGTTGAGGCGGGCGCGGGGTGCCTGGCCGGTGATGCAAAGGATCGGAATGGAATCCGCCGAAGCCGAATAGAGGCCGGTGATCATGTCGGTGCCGGCCGGGCCGGAGGTGCCGATGCAGAGCCCGATATTGCCGGCCTTGGCCCGCGTATAGCCTTCGGCCATGTGCGAGGCGCCCTCCACGTGGCGCGCAAGGACGTGGCGGATGGTGCCCCGCGCCTTCAGCGCCGAATAGAGCGGGTTGATCGCCGCGCCCGGCACGCCGAAGGCATTGGTGATGCCTTCCTTTTCGAGAACGAGAACCGCTGCGTCGACAGCGCGCATCCTGGCCATGACAAGCCTCCATTTCGTTGGTTAGCTTGATAATGCCAGCGCATGTTTGATTTTTCAATTTTTTCAGAATATTTTTTCATTTCTAGAAAACAGCTCTTATCAACTGATTTATCTTCGCTTTTCGTTTTCCAGAAAATCCTTCCTGGCGACTAGTGAAAAACTTTTTCATTGCATCCGATATCAAATCGGCGAGAATGGCTGGTATGGAAACGACGGAAAAACGCCAGCGCGGCAGGCCGCGCGCCTTCAATGGTCCATCCGAAGCGGCGTCGGTGCAGTCGCTCGACCGGGCGCTGCGGATTCTCGCGATCGTCGCCGAAGCCAGCGGCCTGTCGCTCAGCGAAATCGCGGCGCAAAGCGGCATCGCCGCCTCCACCGCCTATCGCATGCTGACGACGCTGGAAAACCACGGCATGGTCGAGTTCGATACGACCGACCAGCTATGGTCGGTCGGCGTCGAGACCTACCGCATGGGCGCGGCCTTCCTGCGCCGGCGCAAGCTCGTCGACCGCGCCCGCATCGTCATGCAGGAATTGATGGAGAGGACCGGCGAGACGGCCAATCTGGGCGTCGCCGAGGACGATTGCGTCGTCTTCGTCAGCCAGGTCGAGACGCACCAGGCGATCCGCGCCTTCTTCCGGCCGGGCACGCGCAGCCCCTTCCACGCGTCGGGCATCGGCAAGGCGGTGCTTGCGCATCTCGAGCCGGAACGGGTCGCCGCCATCCTGCGCAAGGCAGGCCTGCAGCGCTACACCGACAAGACGCTTTCAGATATCTCGGCGCTCGCCCACGATCTCGCTGTTATCAAGCATCGCGGCTGGTCGGTCGACGACGAGGAACGCCATCCCGGCATGCGCTGCGTGGCCGCCGCCATCTTCGACGAATATGGCGAACCGATCGGCGGCGTTTCGGTGTCCGGCCCGACGGTGCGGGTCACGCCCGAGCGGCTGGCCGAGATCGGTCCGCTGGTGCGCGACGCGGCCGTCGAGGTGACGAAGATGATCGGCGGCGCGGCAGCAGGCTGATCAGGAGGCGCCCGGCAAAGCGCTTTTGGTCGCTATATCGAAGAAATCGAGCAGGATTGCCAGTCCGACGCCGCTGGCCGTGAAGATGAGGCCGGTGATGAAGATCCGATTGGCGCGGGCGTAGACGGGGCGCTGCAACGATTTCGTGTCGAGCAGCATGGCCAGAGCCCGCATCTGCAGGGCAATCCCAACGAGGATCGGCAACACGGCGAGCAGATGATAGGTCTGCCAGGGGATCGGGTTGGCGGCCCAATGGGTGATGAAACCCAGCGAAAACGCCAGCAGGATGCCGACGGTGGTGACTGTGCCGTTGCGAAAAACCGGCTCGATCAGGTCTTCCTTAGGATCCCGCTCGTCCAAGCCACCCTCCCCTCGATTGGCGTCAAAGCCAGACTAAACGCTTGCAAAATCGCTGTACATCGTTGGTTGCTCGGCAAGAGCCGACCGGCCACAGCCAAGCCGGCCGGCGGGCTGTCTTGCCGGCGCGCTGGGATGCATGCGAAAGGGCACGGATGCGGAAAACAGCATATCTCCTATCCGCCGCCTCGCTTTGCGGATGCGTGGCGACGACACCGCGGCCGGTCGAACCCGGCAGCAATCAACGCGTCGATCCTATTCCGATTTCGCTGGCCCTGGAGGAGATCATCACCGCCGGTGTGCGCCAGCATTTGAAGAACCCTGTCACCGCCAGGTTCGGAACCATTCTGGCCGGAGAGCGCAAGTTGAATGGCCGCGATGAAATCGTGGTCTGCGGCTATGTCGACGACAAACGCTCTCCCGGTCGTTCCGGCGACGACGAGCTCTTCACGGGCAAGATTTACCCCGATGCCGCAAACAGCTTTCAGCTCGATGCGATTGGCGACGCCTCGATCGGCGCCGCCTGCCGCGCAGAGGGCTTGGCGCTGCCGGAACTCAACACAAGTCGCTGACTTCAAACAAGAAAAGGGGCTGGAGCCAGCCCCTCTTTCCTGTCGTCGGCCAGTTCCCTTTTAGAGCCGGCAATAGCGGGGGCCGTCGTAGCTCATATAGGTGTCGGTGCGCTCGTCGTAGCTGGCGTAGCGGGCGTAGCAGCGACGGACGTGGATCGAGTCGTAGCCGTCGTCCTCGATATAGACGGTGCGGGGCTGCTGCTGGGCAAGCAGGCTGCCGAGAACGAAACCGCCGACGCCGGCGGCAATGCCGATGCCGAGCTCGCGGCGGTGATGATGGTCGTGGGCGGCCGAAGGTTGGACGGTGCCGGCGAGCGAGCCGGCGGCGACGGTGGTGGCGATGAGGCCGGAAACGATGGTGCGCTTGAACATGACGATCTCCTGGTTTCGTGGAGAGGCGAACCATCCGCCTCTTGATCGTCTGTCGCGGCGACCGAGAAAAAGGTTCGAAGATTTTTTGAGATTTTCTCGCCGGTGGTTTTGCCAGGCTTCCGGTCGTGGCGAAGCGGCAAAAGGTTCCAGGATAGAGTGAGTAGTCAGTAGTCGGTAGTGAGTAGTTGTCGTCAGCCCTGCAGGCTCCTACTGACTACCGCCTACTCCCTACTCACTCTATCCCATTCCCGTGACATGCCTCAGCCAGAAGGCCAGCACGATGAAGCCGACGAAGGTGGCGACGCCGGTCCAGTCGATGTTGGCCTTCTTCAGGTCGCTGATGATTTTCACCAGCAGAAGCCAGGTCACGACGATGAGTGGCAGGATGATGACGAATCTGATCATGCGGCACCCCGTTCGATGCGATTGCACCTGCCAGAAATGTAGGAAGCCGCGCACCGATTTTCAGGATGCCGCATCGGCGGCAGTCCATTAGCAACCCAAAACGGAGTTTTGTCTTTACTGCCGCACGAAATGTGCTACCGGAGCGCCGTGCCCTTGTAGCTCAGCTGGTAGAGCAGCGGTTTTGTAAACCGAAGGTCGCGGGTTCGATCCCTGCCGGGGGCACCAACAAACTTCACTCTCTTTGCTGCTCTGTTTGGCAGCGCGAAGCTGAAGCTAATTTGCAAATATCAGGGGATCATTCCATCATCATTCGGACCGAGAGGTGATGTGATGAACTCATTTGACATCGAAACGACAAGACGGCTTTCGATCGGATTGCTCGCCGCGTCGGGAGCGCTTTTGTTTGCCGCCCTGAATCTTATCGGATCTGGCGTCTCGGGTGGAAATTTGTCCTTCGCCGCCAAAATTTCTGATTGTTTGGTGCCTCTTACGTATAGTGCCTCCTTTTCTCTTCTTGCGTTGATATGTGCTGAGATTGCGGGTCACCCGTCGACTCCGAAGGCAGGACATCCGCACTCGAAGCCGAACTACCTGCAATCTGCTTTTGTTTTTATTTGTCTGAATGGCCTCGGGGGCTTGGGGTATGGAGCCCTAAAATTGGTCGGGGCAGCAACTGTCACTTTGTCCTCATAACATCCATGACGAATTGATTGATTCATTACGAATTCTTGTGAAGAAGGCGAGCGCCAACTGCCGCAGAGTAAGCGCTGGACTATGATATCGAGTATAGCTGATTCCGAGGAAGGGACTATGGCAGGCGCTCCAGCACATTGTGACCGTTGCCGCAGGCGCCGCCAGGAGCTGCTTGATCGCGGTAGAGCCTTCAATCCGCGAGGGAAATAGAACATTGGACGCAAAGCAACTGTTTCTTGCTCGCTGCAATCAGATCGAGTCGATCGTAGACTCACCTCATGAAATCGACGTCCTCGACCTATCTGGCAAATTGCGCCAGCTTTTGGCTGACAGACACTCTCTTCTGTCCGCAGCAAACACAATCAAAATTCCGCTTGAATTTTGGGTTAACGACATGGAATGGGAGAAATTTGAGGCCTTCGGGTTCCAGTTTGGCATCATGCCGGATGGGCTTGACCCCTATATTTCCGGCTCACGCGAGCCGACTGCTATTAAGCTTAATCTTCAACAATTCCTTGCTCATCCCGTGATATTCTACTTCGGGCAAAAACTAACGGTCTTGGACGTGATCAAATATGCGGCGAACTCAGCGGGCGGTGTCCATCATGACCCGACGCCACGATCAGAGTATCGCTCTTTGGCCGAACTCCACCGCGACCTATCTATAAACGGCTTGCCTGGCTCAACTCAAATCCTACGCTCTATTGCCAAAGTGACTCTCCGTTCTCTCGATCCGCTCATTAGACAGCTCACTTCTTAGTACTGCTCGACTACCTGTCGCGTCGACGGCCCTCTAAACTTACACCCCAATCGCCGCCACCAGCACCCTGTTCTGCCTTCGGATCGCCGCGCGCAATTCCGGTATCTTCGCCTCGTCGCGTTTCACGAACTCAATGAACATCATGTTCATGTTGTTGAAGATCAGCTCGCCCACCGCCGGCCCGTCTATGTCCGGGCGCACCAGGCCGATCTCCTGCAATCGCGCGATCAGCGCGCTGATCTGCTTGGTCAGGTCGCGGTCGAGCGCGGTATAGGCCTTGCCGAAGGGGCTGTCGGGCAATTGCGTCGAGATCGCCATTGCCTGGCGCCACATCTCCTTGCTGAGATAATTCAGCGAGTGCTCGATATAGATGCCGATCAGCGTATCCAGTGCGTCGCCGACATTGGCGGGCGGGCTGGCGACCACTCCTCGCCCGGCATTCAGCACCTCGTTGACTTCCATGGAAACAATGGCGCCGAGGATGTCGCCCTTGTTCTGGTAGTAATTGTAGATGGTGCCGATCGAGACTTCCGCCTGCGCCGCGATCGCCTCGATCTTGGCGCCTTCATAGCCGGCCTTGCGGAAAAGCTCCGTCGCCGCATCGATGATGCGGCGGTGCCGGTCCGCCTTCTGCCGTTCGCGCAATCCGCTCATATCGGCTTCTCTGCCACAAAATCATAATTGACTCAATTTTAGAATTGGTTCAACTTTTCTTCCAACAAGCCAGCAAGGCAGGGAGAACACTCGATGACCGTCAATGCCCGGACTCCGCTTTCCACCCTCAAGTCCCATCTTTCAGCCGCCTGCGCGGCCGCGGCACTGCTCCTCGCTGCGGGCGGCGCCCAGGCCGCCGATCTCAACGCGCTGATCTGGTGCGATCATTCCGATCCGGCGCTGCTGCAGCCCTTCGAGGAGGCCAACAACGTCAAGGTCAACGTCAAGGAATTCGAGGGCACCGGCGCCGGTCTCGCCATCGTCGAGCAGTCGCAGCCCGGCGACTGGGATGTGATGGTGATCGATAGCATCGACGTGCCGCGCGGCGTCGAGAAAGGCCTGTTCGAGCCGCTTCCGGAAGACAAGCTGCCCTTCGCCGACCTCTTCGCGGAAGTGAAAATGGACAAGTCGACCAGCGTCGACGGCAAGCGCTACGGCATCACCGAAAAGTTCGGCTACAACACGATCGGCTTCAACAAGACCAAGGTCGATCCGGCCGACATGCAGTCGCTGGCCTCGCTCACCAGCGACAAATACAAGGGCAAGGTCGCGATCTACGACTATTACCTGCCGGTGATCGGCATGGCGGCCCTGGCCATCGGCAAGAAGACCACCGACCTCACCGACGCCGACCTGCCCGCTCTCAAGGCGGAGCTTCTCAAGATGAAGGCCAATGCCAAGCTGGTCGGCGAGGTCACCGCCAGCCAGACGGCTCTCGCCACCGGCGAGGTCGACATCCTGGTCGGCGGCGGCGAATGGGTGACGGCCGGCCTTGCCAAGGAGAACCCGGCGCTCGACTTCTCGATCCCGAAGGAAGGCGCGGTGCTGTGGTCGCAGTCGCTCGCCATGTTCAAGGATTCCAAGAACAAGGACATGGCGCTGAAATTCATCCAGTACATCATGAGCCCGGAGGGCCAGGCGAGGCTTGCCACCTCCTCCTGCTACTGGGGCATGCCAGCGAACAAAAAGGCGGCGCTGAGTGACGAGCAGAAGAAGATCCTGCGTTTCGACGAGCAGCCCGGCTTCCTCGCCCGCGCCCAGGCCTATCCGGCGCCTAACGCCGATCTCGACAAGAAGATGCAGGACATGTGGACCGAGATGCTGCAGGCGCAGTAAATCGACCGATGGCGTCCACGGGAAACAATTCGCGTGCCCTGCCCTGGGCGCTGGTCACGCCGGCGCTGGCGTGGACGTGCGCGTTCTTCGTACTGCCCTTCATTGCCATGGGGTTTTCCAGCCTCACGGCGCATGAAGGCGGCGCGTTCACGCTGGCGAATTACAGCCAGTTCTTCACCGATCCGTCCTACTGGCGGGCGATGGTCAACTCGCTGGAGCTGACGGCGATCGTCACCGCGATCTCGATCCTGCTCGCCTATCCCTTTGCCTGGATCCTCGCGGAACAAGTGCCGGAACGCTGGCAGCGGCTGGCGCTGATGCTGGCCGTGCTGCCGTTCTGGACGTCTTATGTCGTGCGCTCCTATTCCTGGCTGCTGGTGCTGGCGCAGAACGGCGTCATCAACCGGGCCCTGACCGGCATCGGCCTGATCGGCGAGCCGCTGCAGCTCGCCAACACGCGTTTCGCCACCGTCACCGGCTTCGTGCATTTCTTCGTCATGCTTCTGACGCTGACGATCTTTGCCAACCTCAAGCAGCTCAGCCCGAGCTACCGCAAGGCTGCCGCCGATCTCGGCGCCGGACCGGTGCGCACCTTCCTGCATGTCGTGCTGCCGCTGACCTTGCCCGGCATCATGGTCGGCGCCTTCCTCACCTTCGTGCTCTGCATCGGCGACTACATCACGCCGCAGATCCTGGGCGGCAACAACGAGCTGGTCATGCCGCAACTCGTCATGATGCAGATCGGGCGCCGCGGCGATTTCCCGCTGGCTTCGGCGCTT
>Ga0209758_1004933_pt1 | contig 10722 bp, 9 predicted proteins | sample AraplaMF_Col_mMF_FD_184258 | JGI IMG/M metagenome (GOLD analysis project Ga0209758, IMG submission 184258) | Arabidopsis root microbial communities from the University of North Carolina, USA - plate scrape MF_Col_mMF (SPAdes) (version 2) | ecosystem: Host-associated > Plants > Roots > Endosphere ... | reverse complement strand
TCCACCATTCGCCGGTGATCGATGCGAAGGTGCTGAAATGGCTGGCAAGCGGGGAATACCGCGTCGATCCGAAGAGACCGCTAGCGTCGCTGGACGAGCTGAAGGCGCAGGTCGAGGCGTATCGCGTCGAGCGTTGATCTTCCCCTCTCCCCTTGTGGGAGAGGGTGGCTCGCCGCGGAGCGGCGAGACGGGTGAGGGGTATCTATCCGCGGGCGAAACTGCTTGTTGAGTTCGCGGAGGCAACCCCTCATCCGGCGCTTCGCGCCACCTTCTCCCACAAGGGGAGAAGGAAAGAAGAAGCGAGGCCTTCGCCGGGACGACACCGATGTGCTGAGCCGCGCCTACGCCGCCACCTCTTCGCCGAGATACGACACCGCCGCTTCCAGCCCGCCCTTGCCGTGCGGGATCTTCAGCGCGTTGAGGGCGATCTCGACCACCCCCAGCGTGCCGAGCAGCATCGGCGCATTGACATGGCCCATATGGGCGATGCGGAAGGCCTGGCCGGAGAGGTCGCCGATGCCGGTGCCGAGCACGACGCCGCACTTGTCCTTGCAATAACGTTGCAACACTGCGGGATCATGGCCGTTGCTCATGGTCACCGTGGTCACGGTGTTGGAGCGCTCGCTGGCCTCGGCGACGTTGAAGCCGAGCACCTGACCTTCGGACCACATCGCAACCGCCCGCCGCGCGGCTTCGCCAAGCAGGCTGTGGCGGCGGAAGGCGTTCTCAAGCCCCTCTTCGTGCAGGAGGTCGATCGCCTTGCGCAACGCGAACAGCAGATGCACTGGCGCGGTGCCGGCATATTTGCGATAATTCTCGGTGCCCTCGCGCTCGCTCCAGCTCCAATAGGGCGTCGACATGTTCGCCTTCTTGTGCACCTCGAGCGCGCGCGCATTGGCGGCGACGAAGCCCAGGCCGGGCGGCGTCATCAGGCCCTTCTGCGAGCCGGACATCGCGACGTCGATGCCCCATTTGTCCATCTCGAACGGCATGCAGCCGAGCGAGGCGACGGTGTCGACCATGTAGAGCGCGGGATGGCCACTGGCCTTGATCGCCTTGCCGATCGCCTCGATGTCGTTCTGCACACCCGAGGCCGTGTCGACCTGGACGACGACGACGGCCTTGATCTTGTGCTCCTTGTCGCGGCGCAGGCGTTCCTCGACCTCGTGCGGCCGCACCGCGCGGCGCCAGTCGCCCTTGAGCACCTCGACCTCGGCGCCCATCAGCGCCGCCGCGTTGCCCCAGCCGATCGCGAAGCGTCCGCTCTCCAGCACCAGCACCTTGTCGCCGCGCGACAGCACGTTGCTCAAAGCGGCTTCCCAGGCGCCATGACCGTTGGCGATGTAGATGTAGGACTTGCCCTTGGTGGCGAACAATTTCGAGATGTCGCCGAGCAGGCTCTCGGTCAGCTCGAGCATCTCCCTGGAGTAGATGTCGATCGCCGGACGGTGCATCGCCCGCAGCACTTCGTCGGGCATCGTGGTGGGCCCGGGGATGGCCAGAAATTCCCGGCCCGCGCGAACGGTCATTGCTATTGGTCCTTGTTGCTGGTGGACAGGCGGTGGGTCGCTGAATCACACTTTTAAATGGCGCGGGAGCCTTAGAAAAGCACCCAAAACGCAGGTCTGGGTTATCGTTTGGTCTCGCGGCAGCCGGCGGCCTCCGCTTCCTCGACCGAGCAGAACCAACGGGTGCCCTTGCTGATCTTCATCTTGATCTGGGTGTACCAGCGGCTGGTCGGCTGGTGGTAGATGCATTCGCCGGCGCTGTTCACATTGCCCTTGATGGTGCAGTCCGGCGAGGGCGCGACCGGGCCCGAGGCCGAGGCGAGCAGCACGGCATGCGCACCCTCCGGCGGCTTGGTGGCGCCCAATATCGCCGTCTTCTTGTTGCGCACGCGCCAGTCCCAGGGTGCGATGAAGGCGCCCTGCCACATCCCGGCCTTGGCTTCGCGCGCGGCAGCCTCGTCGGGTTCGTAGTCCTTGGAGACGCGGGTGTAGGCAAGTGCCCAGCCGTTGCGCACCAGCCATTTCTGGATGTCCTCGCCGCCGACCTCGCAGCGCGCCACGGTGCGGCCGCGGCGGTCGATCGCGCGGGTATGGCAGACCCAGGTCTTGCCCTCGGCGTATTTGGCGAGCTCGTCGCGCGCCGCGACGCCGCAGGTCCAGCGCTCGGTCTTGGTGTTGAGGCAGAGCTGATCGACGGCCGGCGCATCGATGCCGCCGAGCCGGATCCGCGCGTTGCCGATCACGACGGCGTCGCCGGCGCGGACTTTTGCCGTGCCGGTGATGTCGGCGGCCTCAGCCAGTGACGGCAGGGCGAGAATGGACAGCGCAATCAGGAATTTTCGCAACATGCCGGTCCGGGTGCTCGGGAAAATCTCGATAAGCCGCGCAATTGTGGTCGGCTTTTGTCTTTCGGGCCAGCTTATGCCTAACGATTGAGCTTTCAACTTCCTGTCATTGCGGGAGGTCTCTCTCTCTTACCCTCCCCCTCCAGGGGAGGGTAAGAGGACACTTCACCCCCGCGCCATCGCTCGTTTCGCCACGGCCAGCCCCATCAGCACGAAGGCCGACGTCACCTCGGGCCCGCCCACCAGGATCCGCGTCGGGGTCTTCATCTTGTTCCACTCATAGGCGCGGAACGGGCCGCGGCGGCCGCCTTCGCCAAGCCCGGCGACGATCACGTTCAGCGCCGGCGCGAAGGCGCGCGGGTTGGCGCCGAGATGGCCTAGCGCGATCAGCGCCAGCGCCGCGTCGAACACGTTCATCTCCGCGGCCATCAGCTCGCCCTTGACGTAGGACAGCACGCGGTGGCGGATGAAATCGAAATCGCCGTCGGGATCGATCAAGGCCTGCGCGGCCAGCGGCAGCGCCAGGAACGCCGCATAGCAGCGGCCGAAATAGGCGCTGTAGAGCTCCGGCAGATAATAGATGTGCGAGCGCGGATTGGCGAAGGCGCCGCTCGCAGCCAGCCGCTTCTGGAAGCCGATGATCCGGTGCACGGTCGCGAGCCGCGCCGGCGTCTCCAGGATTTTCCAGCGCGTCAGGTTGCGAAAGCTCACCTCGAGAATGTCGAGATTGAGCGTCGGATCGAGATCGTTGCCGTAGGGCCGCTCGCCCTTGAGATTGTCGATCCAGGTGGCGACGCCGCCCTCGTAGTCGATGTTGTCGTTCAGCGGCACGGTGACGCGCGGCTCGTTGATGCCGGCGCGCACCTGATAGCCGCTGTAGAAGTCGAGCAGCGGCTGGTCGATGATCGGATCAAGGCAGCCGGCCTGCGTGGCCGCGGAAATCGAACATGCCGTGGTGTCACAGTCAGGCACATAGACGCCGAAGCCGAGATCCTGCTTGATCTGTGCGAAGTAGTTCGAAAAGCGCGGATGCGGCGCGGGTGCCAGCGCAGTGATGACGTTGAAGCGCGCCCCGTCGATGCCCTCGACCTCCTCGCGGCTGATATTGACGCAGAAATCGACCATGTCGGCGACGGCGCGCTCCGCTGCGGTCTTGTCCGCTGCAGAGGCGAGCCCGGTCTCGACATAGCTCAGCAGCGCCTCGATGAAGAACGCATCGTAATAGGCCGAGCGGTGGCGGATCTGCACCGGCTCCCACATCGGCTCGGCAATGCCCTTCCAGGGCGGATTGACCACGGCGCGTGCAGGCGAGCGTGCGATGAAGACGCGCGCGAGGTTGAACAGCAGCGATGAATTCTTGTAGCCGCGCGCGTTCAGTCCCGTGAGCGCCATGATCAGCTCGCGGCCGCGGAAATCGGGATCGCCGATCAGGTTGAAGGCGGCATAGGTCGGCAGGAAGCCGTTCTTGCGGTACGAGCCGAGCAGGTGCTGGGCGCAGTCGCGGATCACGCCGTCGATCTGAGTCTGCGGCGGTGCGGAACCGGTGAACATCGCCGGCGGCGGCTTGGGATGGTCGAGCGCGATGCTGTCGACGAGGTCGGCAACGGGCTGGCCGACCGCGGCCCAGTCCGGCTCGGCTTCGTCGCGGGCCCGCACCAGCGCCTCGCGCAGCCGGGCGAGCTTCGCTTCGCTGCGCAACTCGGGCAGCCCGGCCCGGCGGAGCAGGATCCGCAATGCGGGATTGCCGAGCGCGGTCTTGTAGAACTTGGCCAGATGCGGATCGCCGCTGGCGCTGGCTGCCAGCACGGGATCGCAGACCTCATAAAGAGAGGGGCCGTCCTTCCGCGCCGTCAGCGCCCGGCAGGCGGCGCCGGCAAAATAATGAAAGCTCATGAAATACCTGGTCGCGGGGCCTTGCCCGGGGCGCCGGCCGGCGCAGTCCCATCCGCGCCACCCCCAAGCAAGTCTTTGAAAAAGCTACCCGGATTCGCGGGAAATACAAATGTGATGATGGTCACGGAAAAGGGTGGCCCAGGCGCCGCATATTGGGCACCGGAAGCCTACGGGGGAATGCAAAAAAGCGCGAAAACAGCTTGGAGAATTAACTAATACATTCAGTAGCTTAGTTCAAATTTTGGGCAATCTATTGCCCGGGAGCCTATATCCGGTTAAGGGTTTGTTTGGTGCGGCGCCGCAAATTGCGCGCAATTCGGGGGCACTTCCCCGGCCAATCCCTCAAACCTAAAGACGCTATCGCGCTACTCAAACAGTGTGCGCGCGCTTGGCTGGTCTTTGGCACTGACAGGAATGAAGCGAGATGAATGTAAGGCAGCTCGACATTTCCCGGCGCACAATCGCGGTGGCGGCAGCCCTCATCGGTACGGTGTCCCTCGTGATCGGGGCCCACGCTGCCCTCAACATGCGCGCGCTCGATGCCGCCAAGGCCGTGACGACCGACCAGGTCACCGGCTCGATCGGCCAGACCTCGCGCCTCGCCCTCGTCATCGGCAATGGACATTATCCCGACGCCAGCGCGCCGCTGACGCAGTCGATCAACGACGCCCGCGCGCTGTCCTCGAGCCTGCGCAAGAACGGCTTTGACGTCGACATGGTGGAAGACGCGACCAAGGACGACATGGTTCGCGCCGTCGGCCGCCTGAAGTCGCGGATCAAGCGCGACACCGTCGTCATGCTGTTCTTCGGCGGCTTCGGCGTGCAGGCCGGCCGCGAGAGCTACATGCTGCCGGTCGACGCCGCGATCTGGAAGGAAAGCGACGTTCGCCGCCAGGGCGTGTCTATCGAGGGCGTGCTCGAGATGATGAAGGAGCAGGGCGCCAAGGCCAAGCTCGTCGTCGTCGATGCGTCCCGCCGCAATCCCTATGAGCGTCGCTTCCGCTCCTACAGCCACGGTCTCGCGCCGATCAGCGCGCCCGACAATGCGCTGATCCTCTCCTCGGCCTCGCCCGGCAAGGTCGTCGACGACGGCAAGGGCGAGCACAGCGTGCTGGTCGGCGAGCTGCTCGGCAACCTCAATGCGCAGGGCAGCGCCGAGAGCGTCTTCAACAAGACCCGCGTCGCGATCTCGCGCGCCTCCGAAGGCGACCAGGTCCCGACCGTGTCGTCCTCGCTGCTCGAGGACGTCCATTTCGGCGAAGCCGGCGGCTAGCCACGAATTGTAGGGTGGATTAGCCGAAGGCGTGATCCACCACTTCTCTCTCGCCAGCGCGGACAGCAAAGAGGTGGATTACGCCTTCGGCTAATCCACCCTACGACAGCCGTGCTTTAGCGCGCATCTGCCCCCACATCGTCATTGCGAGCGCAGCGAAGCAATCCAGAATCTTTCCGCGGAAAGACTCTGGATTGCTTCGTCGCACCAGCGCAAAATTGCTTCGCAATTTTGTCGCGGGCTCCTCGCAATGACGTGGCTGCTACTTCGCCGCTTCCGCGCTCGCCATCGCCGGGCGCACGGGATCGCCTTCGCGCAGCAGCGCGCCGGCGCGGGCGACGACGACGTCGCCCTCGTTGAGGCCGTCGCGGACCTCGATATTGCCGCCCGACATCAATCCGACCTCGACGCGCTTGGTCTCGACGCGGTTGCGGCGGATCACCTGCACCACGGTGCCGGCGGAGGAATATTGCACGGCGGTGAGCGGCACCGCGACGTTGCAGCTCTGGCCGGTCTTGATCAGCGCGCGTCCGCTCGCGTTCAGCAGCAGCCGCTTCTGCGAGGAGATGCCGATATAGACCATGCCCTGCTGGATGTTCGGTTCGACGGTCGGTCCGATGCGGCGAATCTTGCCGTCGAGATCGCCGGCGCCGGCGATGCGCACGGTCGCCTGCTGGCCCACCGCGAGCTTGCGGATATCGGTGGTCGCGACTAGGCCCACGAGATCGTATTCGCTGCGCGCCACGATCGTGAACAGCGCCTCGCCCTTGGCGGAGGCGAAATTGCCGATCTGCGCCGTGGACGTCGCGATCACGCCCGCCACGGGCGCCGTGACCTGAAGCGTGCCGCCTTCGGGCAGCGCGAGGCGCGCCAGCACCTGGCCGGCCGTGATGGTGTCGCCGGCTTCCGCCAGCACTTCCGTCACCTTGAGGCCCGGACGTTCGGGCCGCACCGAGGTTTCCTCGCGCGCGATGATGGTACCGGTGGCCTCGACGATGTCGGAGAAGCAGGATTTCGCGACCTTCAGCACCGTGACCGCGGGTCCCTTGGGCGCGTCGTCATCGGCCGCGCGCGCGACCGGGGCGGACAGCATCAGCAGTCCGGTGAATGCAACGAGATGTCTGGAAAAGGAACGCGCAGGCAATGGACGCATCGGTCATTCCGGTTGGGGCCTTGACGGCCTCATCGATAGCAGAAGCGGCAGCAGTGGGCCATGGTCCGTCCGGACGAGACTGCCGCAGCGCCGGGCGGCGCGATGCCGCCCGTTGAATTAGTCTTTGGAAAGGCGGGAAGGTTCGGCGTCTCTTACCCTCCCCTGGAGGGGGAGGGTAAGGAAGAAGCTTACGGCAGGTTCACAAACTCCACCCAGTTCGGCTTCTTGCCGGCCGGATAGGATTTCAGCTTGGTCAGCGCGCCGCTTCCCTGGTCGATCGCATAGACGGTCATGCCGTCGGAGAGCTCGCCGACCGCGGCGAGGTAACGGCTGCCGGGATCGATGTTGAAGCCGCGCGGCTGCTTCTCGGTCGGCACGCTGCCGATCGTGGTCAGCTTGCCGCTGGCCGCATCAACCTTGTAGGCGGCGATGGTGTTGGTGGTGCGCTCGGAGGCGTAGAGGAAACGGCCATCGGGCGTGATGTGGATGTCGGCGGCCCAGGGTTTGCCGGTGAAGCCTTCGGGCAATGCCGTGGTGCGCTGGATCTCGTCCCATGCGCCGCTCTTCGCCTCATAGGTGAAGGCGGCGACGTCGCCGTTCAGTTCGTGGATCAGGTAGACGAACTTGCCGTTGGGGTGGAACACGAAGTGCCGCGGCCCTGATTTCTCCGGCAGCTTGTAGGCGGGCGGATCGTTCGGCGTGAGCGCGCCGGTGGTGGGGTCGAACGCGAAGCTCAGCACCTGGTCCGAGCCGAGATTGGTTGCGAACACGAAGCGGTTGTCGGGCGAGGGCAGGAAGGCATGCGCGTTGAGCCCGGTCGGGATCACCTGCGTCGGCGCGGCCACCACGCCGTTCGCTCCAAGCGGATTGACCGCGACCTTGTTGCCGCCATAGGAGGCGCTGAACAGCACCTTGCCGCCGCGATCGGTGGCGATGTTGGCCATGCTGTCGGCGAGCGGCCCGTTGCCGATGTGGCTGAGCTGGCCGGTCTTCGGGTCGATGGCGAAGCTCACCGCCTGGAACGGCTGCGAGCGTACGCCGGCAATCAGCACGCGGTGGTCGGGCGTGATCGCGAGCGGTGTCGAGGCGCCCGGCTTTTCCACGCCGGTGAAGGTGGCGGTCTGCACCGGAATCATCTCGCCGTTGTCGGCCAGCTTGAACACGCTGATGTCGTTGCTGTCGGCGTTGCCGACATAGGCGAAGGTTTCGGCCATGCCGGCACGGGCTCCCAAAGTGAGGGCGAGAAAGGCGAGGGCGGTGACGATCGCAGCGCGGGACGTTCCGGCTGCAAGGCGGTGGATCGGACTCGACATGGGCGTTCTCCTCGGGGGCCGATGCGGCGTTATCGTTTTGCCGGAGAGGATAGCGGGCGGCACGTTGCCGCACCAAATTCCAATTGAGATCGATCGATGCCGAAATCGCATCGGTTGCGCATCACGCCTTAGCGCACGGCCGCGGTCAGATTGCGCGAGGGCAGATGCGGGCCGGCCGGGCGGTCCGGCGGTCCGAGCAAGGTCCACACGGTGACTGCGACCAGCGCGCAGGTCAGAATGGTCCAGGCGACCAGCCGTTTTCGCATCAGTCCAAACCCCGTCCGTCGAAGCCGTGCGGCGACGCACGCGGGTCATCGTGCACCGCAACCCGCGACCAACCTATGAACTCGTTCACAGGCGAAAACAGGGCAATGCAAAGCGAACCAATGCCGCGCGCGGGCATTGACCCGGCATGCCACGTGAAAATGATCTGGAAGGTAAGCCCGACATGGGCGGCAAGCATGGCGGTCAGGCCGGCCAGCCCAAGCCGCCGCAGCGCCCGCGCGAAGGCCCGCGCGACGAGGATGTCGTGGCAAAGCGCCACACCGATCAAACCGATCGCGCACCGCCGCCGACCAAACCAAAATAGCGCCTCGCTCGCGCCGCGCGTAACATCGGGAACGGCAGCCTCACCTTGCCGTTACCCTGATCCCCGCGGGCGAAGGCCCCAAAACGGAGGGTGGCACGTGTTTTGGATTTATTGGAACACAGCCTGGTCGATCATCATCAGTGGCATCATGTTCGCCACCATCGTCACGCATCCCGACGCCGAGTTTGTCGAGATCCAGGCGGCGAAGCAGGCGAAGTGAGCCGGTTCTAGCCTTCGTCTTGAGTGCGAATTCGGCGACCTCAGGTCGGCGTAGCGCACCCCCCTCCAGTCTCGTGCCCCGGACGCAGCGCAGCACGAAGGGATGCGCTGCAGAGCCGGGGCCCCATGCCGAGGCATTCCGGCTCCCGGTTCAGCAGCGCATCGTTACACGCTGCGCTGCGCCCGGGACACGAAAGCCCGGCCGGTCACTGCACCATTGCCGCCGCGATCTTCTCCGCCGTCATCAGCACCGGGAAGTTGGTGTTCGCGCATGGCACCACCGGGAAGATCGAGGCGTCGACGACGCGCAGGCCCTGGATGCCTTTGACGCGGCCCTGGTTGTCCACCACCGCCATGGGATCGTCGGCCCGGCCCATCCGGCATGAGCAGGAGGCGTGCCACACGCCGATGGTCGCCTTGCGCACGAAGGCCTCCAGCGCCTCGTCGTCGTTCATCACCTGGTCGAAGGTAAAACCTTCGACCACGAAATTGTCGATCAGATAGTGACGCAGCGCCGCCGGCCCGTCCATCAGGGTTGCCGCGACCTTGGTCAGGATCCTGTTCTTGGTGTTGACCACGCCGATCTTGCGGACCTTGTCGGTATAGGCGGCCGGGAACGGCTTGTCCGTCACCTTCTTCACGATGTCGCTCATCTGGATGGCCGCCATCTTGCGGAAGCCGTCCATCAGGCGCTCGAGGTCGCGCCGGTCGGACAGGAGGTTGAACTCGACGATCGGCTCGGCCGTGGCCTCGCGCGAGGCAAGCTTGACCTGTCCGGTCTCCGAATAGGTCTTGTTGACGAAGGTCAGCAGAGAGCCGATCTGCTCGCCGACCGCATGCCAGGCGGACTTGCTGAGCAGGACGACGAACATGTCCCCTTTCGGTACACCCGCAAGCCCCGACGAATATCGCAGGCCGAGCTGCATGTGGCGCCTGGTGTGCTCGTTCATGCGCGCGCCGCGGCGAACGAAGGACGACAGCGAGATCGAGGGATGATCCATCAGGCGCTGGCCGACGCCCGGCAGGCCCATCAGCACGGGAATGCCCATATCCTTGAGATGGCCGACCGGGCCGATGCCGGCGCGCAGCAGATGTGCCGGCGAGTGGATCGCGCCTGAGGAGAGAATGATCTCGCGTCCGCGGAATTCCTGCTCGCGCCCGTCGACCACCGCCTTCACGCCGACGCATTGCGTGCCCTCGAACAGCAGCTCCCGCACCTGCGTGTTGGTGGAGATGGTGAGGTTGGCGCGCTTTCGCGTGTCGCGGTCGAGATAGCCCATCGCGGCGGAAACGCGCTGCTCGGACTGGTTGGAATGCGTCACAGGGAAGAAGCCGTCGACGAACTCGCCGTTCTGGTCCGGCACGAATTGATGGCCGGCCTGCTGGAAGGCATCGGCAAACGCCTGCGAATGCCGGGTCCAGTGCTCCCTCGGAATTCTGCGCACCGGAATGCGGCCGTCCTTGCCGTGATAGGGCCCGTCGAAATCGAGGTCGCGCTCGACCTTCTTGAAGAAGGGCAGCACGTCGTTCCACGTCCACCCCTCCGCGCCCCGCGCGTCCCATTCGTCGTAATCGGTCGGCGCGCCGCGATTGGCCATCTGGCCGTTGATCGACGATCCTCCGCCGAGCACGCGCGCCTGCTCGTATTTGCGCAAGGGCGGACGCGCTTCGTTCGGATTGTTGTGGCTGACGACCTGAGTCGTGACCTTGAGCTCGGTCCAATGGAAGCGCGGATCGAAATAGGCCGTGCCCGGATAGCTGTCCCTGATCTCGGCCGGCTCGTTGCCGGGTGGTGTGTCCTGCCCGGCCTCGCACAGCAGGACCTTGTTGGCGCTCTTTGCGGAGAGCCGGTGGGCCAGCACGGACCCTGCCGAGCCGCCGCCCACGATGATGTAGTCGTACACGATTGGCGCTTCCTCTTGTTCTTGC
>Ga0209758_1004930_pt1 | contig 10729 bp, 8 predicted proteins | sample AraplaMF_Col_mMF_FD_184258 | JGI IMG/M metagenome (GOLD analysis project Ga0209758, IMG submission 184258) | Arabidopsis root microbial communities from the University of North Carolina, USA - plate scrape MF_Col_mMF (SPAdes) (version 2) | ecosystem: Host-associated > Plants > Roots > Endosphere ... | reverse complement strand
TGGCAAAAGCCGAATTTACGGCGCCGCCGCCGCTAAAGCCCGGTGCAGTTACGGTAAGGATGATATTTTTTTCGGGTATGGAATCCAGCATGAACCGGCTTAGCTTGTCCACGTAGTTATCCATATAATCAAAGGAGGTGCCTTCCGGCGCTGTTATGGACAGGCGGAACTGGCTGCGGTCTTCTATAGGCGCCAGCTCAGACGGCAGGGTTTTGAACAGTAAATAAACCAGCAGCAGGCAGGCGCCAATAATAACCACTCCCACCCAGCGTACCCGCATAAACTGCTGCAGCGAGCTTTTGTAGCCGTTTTCCATCCACTGGAAAAAAGGCTCTGTTTTAGTATAGAACCAGGAGTGCGTATGTTTTTTGCGGCCCAGCTTTACGTTCAGCACCGGTGTTAGCGTAAGCGATACAAAAGCGGATATGAGCACGGCGCCGGCCACCACAATACCAAACTCCCGGAACAGCCGGCCCACAAATCCCTGCAGGAATACAATGGGCAGGAATACAAAGGCCAGGGTTATGGAGGTGGCTATTACTGCAAAGAAGATCTCTTCCGAACCTTCACGGGCCGCACGCATACGCGGCATGCCCGACTCTATCTTCTTATAAATGTTCTCCGTTACTACAATACCGTCATCCACCACAAGGCCGGTAGCCAGTACAATAGCCAGCAGGGTTAATATGTTAATGGTAAAGCCGCATACATACATCAGGAAGAATGCGCCTATCAGCGATACCGGTATATCTATCAACGGACGGAAGGCCATGAGCCAGTCGCGGAAGAACAGGTATACGATCAGGATCACCAATACCAGGGCCACTATCAGCGTTTCCTGCACTTCAACAATTGACTTTTTGATGAAGCTGGTATTATCCATGGCAATGTTGGTGATAAAATCGTCTGGTATGTCTTTCTTGATCTGCTCATAGCGCCGGTAAAATTCATCAGCTATGGCCACATAGTTGGAGCCGGGCTGCGGTGAAAGCGCCAGGGCTATCATGGGAACGGCAGACTCTTTTAATATGGTTTCTTCATTTTCCGGACCCAATACTGCCTGGCCTATATCCCGCAGGTGTATCACCTTGCCATTTACATTTTTTATAATGAGGTCATCAAACTCTTCCTCTGTATCCAGGCGGCCAAAGGTGCGTACGGTAAGCTCTGTAGCATTACCGGCTATTTTACCCGAGGGCAGCTCCACATTTTCCCGCAGCAGGGCCGTCTGCACATCAGAAGGGCTGAGGTTGTAGGCAGAGAGGCGAGCGGGATCCATCCAGATACGCATGGCGTATTTTTTTTCACCCCAGATACGGATGGAGCTTACGCCGGGAATGGTTTGCAGGCGTTCAAGCAGCACATTGTTCGCATATTCTGTGATCTCCAGCTGGTTGCGGGTACGGCTTTGCACCGTCATGGAAAGAATGGCGTCTGAGTTGGCGTCTTCCTTGGTTACCACGGGTGGTGCATCCAGGTCGGGGGGCAGGCTGCGCAGGGCCTGGGATACTTTGTCGCGCACATCATTGGTGGCGGCTTCCAGGTCAATGTTCAGCTCAAACTCCACGGTAATGCTGCTGGTGCCCTGGCTGCTGCTGCTGTTTATATTCTTGATACCGGCAATGCCGTTGATCTGTTTTTCCAGCGGCTCGGTGATCTGCGTTTCTATAATGTCCGAATTGGCGCCTGCATACGAGGTGCGCACATTCACAATGGGCGGGTCTATAGCCGGAAAGTCCCTTACCCCCAGGAATGAAAAACCTACTACACCAAAGATCACAATGATGATGTTCATCACGATCGCCAATACCGGCCGTTTAAGGGATATGGAAGGAAGACTCATAGCACTTCGTTTTAATTACGGATCACGCTGAAAGCTGAAGGCTTAACGCTTACTTATCAGATGTTCCAACAGAACATGATCAGCGTTTAGCATTATGCGTTTCGCATAATTCATAATTCATGATTTATTATTTTATCCCGTCCCTGGTTCCATTGTCCGTATTGCTTCTAAAACGCAGTATGCAGCGGACTATGGACCGTAGACTAGTTAACTGTATTATACTTGATCGTCATGCCGGCGCGCAGCTGCATAAGGCCGCTGGTAATAACGGTATCGCCTAAGTTCAGGCCACTGGTTACCTGTATATTGTTCTCGTCCCGTATGCCGGTTTCCACCACTACAAATTTGGCTTTGCCGCTGTCGGCTATAATCACTTTCTTATCCCGGGTACCGGGGATGACGGCCTGTGTGGGGATCATAATTGCCTCCGGCATATTTTTTAGCGGGATGGTTACCCGGGCAAAGGAGCCTGGCAGCAGCTGGCCGCCATTGGGCATAATAGCCCGTATGCGGATGGTGCGGGTAGCCAGGTCGATCTTGGGATCCATGGCGTAAATGCTGCCTTTGTAGGTATCATTGTCGCCGGCCACCTTAAAGGTTACAGCATCTCCTAACTTAATAGTGGTGCGGTATTTTTCGGGGATGGAGAAATCGATCTTCAGCGGGTCTATCTGCTGCAGGGTAGTGATCACCGTGGTGGGCGATACAATTGCGCCCAGGCTCACATTACGCAGGCCCAGGCGGCCGCTGAAGGGTGCGCGCAGCTCTGTTTTCTGCAGCTGGGTGCGGGTATAGTCCATATCGGCCCCGTAGGCGCTAACCTGGTTGCGGGTTACATCCACATCCTGCTGGCTGATGCCGTTTATCTTTAACAAGTTCTCCTGTCGTTCCAGGGTGGTCTTAGCCAGCTGTTGCTGCAGCTGCAGCTTTTGCAGCTGGGCTTTCAGGTCTTCGTCGTAGATCTTTACCAGCAGGGCGCCTTTGGTTACGTTCACGCCTTCTTTAAAATAAAGGCCTACTATGCGGCCGGAGATCTCGGGCTTTACTTCTACCTCCTCGTTGCTTTGGAGGGTGCCGCTGGCATCAATGGTTTCATCCAGCCGGGTGGTTTTTACCACATAGGCATCTGCCAGCAAAGGTTTGCTGCCACCGCCGCCGCTACGTGCTGCTGCAGGGCCCGCTGGTTCCTTTGTGCCTCCACCCGCCATCTTTTTATAAATGAAGAAAATGACAATTGCTGCTACAATAGCAAGCAGTATGGTCCTGAGTATCTTTTTACTGCTGGTCATGTTTTAGTTCGCCTTATATATATTAATGAGTTCGCCCGGTTCTGATAACGTGGCCCCTTTCCTTTATACAGGTTGCCCCGGCAAATTTAATAAATGGTATAGGTGGTTACGCCCGGCGAGTGTTAATTAAAGTTAAGAGCGGCCAATACGTATATAAAAGGTTACATTACCGGTTGAATGGTGTTTTTGCGGTTATAACAGCCATTTTCCTGGAATAACGGCCAAAATGGGTTATGAAGTAAAATGCATATTAATAATAATAATCCTGCGAAAGCTGTACTCATACAGGGTTTGCAGGCATTCTCACCGTTGCGTATGTGTGAAAATTTAGATGCGTAGTTGCCAATTCAATAAAAATTATATTTTTGCAGTCAAGTTTTAAACCAAAAACACTTAAAATTATGTCAGACATTGCATCAAGAGTTAAAAAGATCATCATTGACAAATTGGGCGTTGACGAAGCCGAGGTAACTCCTGAAGCCAGCTTTACCAACGACTTAGGTGCTGACTCTTTGGATACGGTAGAACTGATCATGGAATTCGAAAAAGAATTTAACATCTCCATTCCTGACGAACAAGCTGAAACTATTACTACTGTTGGCCAGGCCGTAGCTTACCTGGAAGAACATGTAAAATAATCCTACTTAACCAGAATTGTTTTAATGCAACCAAAACGCGTAGTCGTTACAGGTTTAGGCGCGCTTACACCGCTCGGCAATTCCGTTCAGGATTACTGGCAGGGGTTGACGAACGGTGTATCCGGCGCCGATTTTATCAGACAATTTGATGCTTCCAAGTTTAAAACCCGTTTTGCTTGCGAACTGAAAAATTTTGATCCCACCCAATATCTTGACAAAAAGGAAGCGCGCAAAATGGATCCGTTTACCCAAACGGCCGTTATTACTGCGGACCATGCTGTACAGGATGCCAACATCAGCCGCCACACTGTAGATATTAACAGGGTAGGCGTTATCTGGGGGACCGGCGTAGGGGGAATGATCAATTTCTGTCATGAAATGAGAGATTTCTACCTGGGGGATGGAACGCCGCGTTTCAGCCCTTTTCTGATTACGCGCCTGATCACCGACATAGCTGCCGGCCACATTTCTATCCGTCACGGGTTCCGGGGACCTAACTTCTCAGTGGTTTCTGCCTGCGCCTCCTCTACCAACGCGATCATTGAAGCCATGTACCAGATCCGGTACGGGAAGGCTGATATAATGATCACCGGTGGTTCTGAAGACGTGATCAACGAAGCCTGTGTAGGCGGGTTTAACGCTATGAAGGCTTTGTCTGAAAGAAATGATGACCCTAAAATTGCTTCGCGGCCTTTTGACCTTGACAGGGATGGTTTTGTAATGGGCGAAGGAGCAGGCGCACTGGTGCTGGAATCGTATGAACATGCGATGGCCAGGGGCGCCAAGATCTATGTAGAGTTAGCGGGAGGAGCCGCCACGGCAGATGCCCACCATATTACAGCACCGCACCCGGAAGGACTGGGGGCTATGAATGTAATGCGGCTGGCATTGGAAGATGCCGGGATGAGCAACCAGGATATTGATTATATTAATGTACACGGCACCTCTACGCCTTTAGGCGATGTGGCAGAGGTAAAAGCCATTCAGCAGGTCTTTGGGGAGCACGCATACCAGTTAAACATCAGCGCCACCAAATCCATGACCGGGCATTTACTCGGCGCAGCCGGCGCGGTAGAATCCATAGCAGCCATCATGTCTATTATTGACGGCATTGTACCTCCTACCATTAATCATTTTACAGACGATCCTATACTGGACGCCCGCCTGAACTTTACTTTTAACGTCGCACAAAAAAGAGCTGTCAACGCTGCATTAAGTAATACCTTTGGCTTCGGCGGCCATAATGCCTCCGTTATTTTCAAAAAATTCGTTGCTTGATTGTGTTGTGAAATTACTGCCAGGATTTTTATATCGCTTCGTAACCAGGAAAAGGCAACTTTATAAAGACCTTTACAACCTGCTTGGCTTTGCGCCAGGTAACTTCTCATTGTATGAAGTGGCCCTTAGCCACCGTTCCAGCAAAGAAAAGTTCCTGGAAAGCAATGAAAGGCTGGAATACCTGGGTGATGCCATTTTGGGCGCCATAATAGGCGATTACCTGTTCCGCAAATACCCCTACAAAACAGAAGGCTATTTAACTGAAATGCGTTCCAAGATCGTGAACCGCCAGCAGCTGAATGAAATAGCCATCAAAATGGGCCTGCGCAAGCTTACCATTTACGATAAATACAACAGCTTTCTCAAGATCAGCCAGATCTTTGGCAATACCCTCGAAGCCCTGGTAGGCGCGGTATACCTGGACAAAGGTTATAACCGTACCAAACAGTTCGTGTACAAACGCATTATCCTCCCCTACATTGACCTGGAAATGCTGGAAAGCGTGGAAATGAACCACAAGAACAAGCTTTACGGCTGGGCCAATAAGAACGGCAAGGTGCTGGAGTTTGAGCTGCTGGAAGAGCAGATGGACAACGGCCGCCGTATTTTTACCGTAGGCGCAGTGGTGGATGGAGAGCTGATCTGCAGCGGCAAAGCCTTTAATAAGAAGGATGCCAGCCAGATAGCTGCCCAGCAAGCCATTGATCTCTTAGGGCTGGGGGAATGATGCAGATGTGCAGATGCGTAGATATGCAAATGTGCAGATGAATGCCTGATCTTATAATGTAATGGCCGTTGTACTTTCCTATCAAAATAGCCGCGCGTTAATCATTCCTTGTCACCGGACCATTTTCTGCACTTTTATTTTTCTCCGTCGTAGTCCGTAATTCCGATCACATTCCCCGCCGGATCCTGTAATTCCGCTGCCCAACCGGTATTAATACGATAGGGCTTTTTTGTAAAGAGCACTCCTTTTCCTGATAACGCCGTGTATAGCTCCTGTACGTTTGATACCTGTAATAAGATGGCCGGCCTGGCATCCGGGAATTTTGTGCTGTCTTTTAAAATAATGGCTGCTTCATCATTGCCTACCCGGAAGGCCAGCAATCCCTTTTCTGAAAAATCAAAGTGTACGCCCAGGCCCAGGGTATTGGCGTAAAACCGGCGGCTTTCCTGCAGGTTATTAGCCGGCAGGAAGAAATTGTCGATGCAAAGGATCTTGTTAGTATTCATTACACGGTGTTTTAGTTTATTGTTATTCATCCAAAGGATTATTACCAATAGCCAGGGCAGCCAGATGTGCATTTTCATGCGGGATCAGTTTTGATACCTACCTGTACCCGCGTAATGTTAGCTGCAGGGTTTTCAAAGTCGCAGTGAATGTATTGCTCCCTGTTATGGCCGCTCATGGGCAGGCCGCCTGACAGCATGCCGTTAATCAGCTTTTCATAAGTCTCATGCAGGTTATCCCAGTCGCCGTTGTGCTGCATGCTTACACATTGGAAAGCCGGTACGGTTTTGCAGGCATAAGGGGCCGGCACTTCTTTCAGGGTGGTTACCGGCACACCTATTTCCAGGGTGAAATAACTTTCAGGATCGCCGTTAAAACCATAGTAATGCCAGTGCTGCGGGCCGGCCAGCTCCAGGCCGTTCGCTATTGCGGCATGTACCAGCTCTTTGGGGGCCATGCGCACTAAACCCATCATACCGGCCAGGTTGGTGTAGTAGCTGCGGTAAAAGAAGCGGAAGGGGGCTATGTGTTCAATTTGCGGGGCGCCGCTTTTCAGAAAGAACTGTAACCAGAAGGAGAGGTTCTCGTGCTGTGCTAAGCCCAGCTCCCGGTAAATGGCTTGTGTAAATTCTACCATGGCGGTACCGGTGGCCGTTATAATATGCCGGTCGGTGATCACCGGCGCCTGCACATAATGCTTTGCTGCCTTATACTCCGGTACCCGCGTTTTTAATAATTGCAGATCATTGCTGGTATGCTGCACATGATCCAGGAAACCATGGCGGGCCAGGAAAACAGTGGCGCCACAAATAGCGGCCAGGGGTTTTTGCGCCTGCACCAGCTGTTTTACCAGGGGAATGAGCGCCCGGTGTTTGCCATTTTCCATTGAATGGCCGCCGGGTAGCAGTAAAAAGTCAACAGCTGCGGCATCCACATCTGCCAGGCTTTTAGCGGGGTTTAACACAATGCCTCCGCCGGAAGTGACCGGTTTCCCATCTTCAGAGAAAGTGATCACCTCTACACCGGTAAAGGTGTTTAAACCATAGAGGGCAAGCGCAGGTTCCCAGTCGGAATAACCATCAAAAACAAACAGGTAACAATTTTTAACCGGCTGCATAACATCAGTTTTTAATACTGTATGTAAAGCAACACCGGGGTAGTGACAATGTTATGTCAGCAGCAACAAAAGAATTTTGAACTGAAGGGAAATGAAGGGAACAGCAATGGGTTATACATTATAATGCGTAACCAGCTCCCGGGTAAGCTCCTGCATACGCAGGGTTAGCTCATCAGGGGTAATGATGGTTACATCGTTGCCCCACATTAAGATCCAGCGTGCAAAATATTCAAGCGGGTAGCTGTTCATGAAGGTAAGCGTTACATGCTGGTCGTCTGTTTTTTCTTCTACCAGCCCGTAGTAATATTTCTGGCTGCCCAGGTAACGCGCCACCCGCAGGCTGAAACATACCTTGTAAGTATGGCTGGGCGCAGGTTCTGAATTATGACGTTCCAGAAACTCCTGCAGGGAAATATGTTTGGATTTATCGTAGCTGGTGTTGGTGAGGTGCAGGTTGCGGATGCGGTCCGTACGGAAGTTGCGGTAGTCGCGGCGCAGCAGGCACCAGGCAATCAGGTACCAGGTATTGTTGTTATGATAAATTCCGATGGGCTCTACATCCCTTTTGGTAAACTCGCTGGTGTGCGCGGCGCGGTATTCCAGCTGCAGCACCTGCTGTTTGCCCAGGGCCTGTTGTATATCTGTAAGAAAGCGGTTGGGAAATTCATCCAGCTGCGGTGCGTGGTTACGTACTACGGCAATATTTTCGTCCAGCACTTCCAGGAAATCTTTTTCGCTGCCGCGCAGCACGGCCCTGATCTTTTGCATAGCGCTGCTGAACTGCTGCCGGTTGGAGCGGTCGCTGAATTGTTCCATCAGCTTTTCGCCGGTAAGCAGGGCGGCGGCTTCTTCCCGGTTAAACATTACGGGCGGCAGGTGATAACCTTCTACTATGTAATAGCCGGTGCCGGCCTCTGCTCCTATGGGCACACCGGATTCCTGCAGGGCCTTTACATCGCGGTACACGGTGCGCAGGCTAATGTTAAACCGTTCTGCGATTTCGGCGGCTTTAACAATCTTTTTACCCTGGAGCTGAATGAGTATAGCGGAAAGGCGGTCTATGCGGTTCATGAAATGCAATTTAATATTTCCCTGGCAACCTTATTATACCACATTCCGTATACATGATATTGCCAATTATTATATCTTTAGGCGGGACAATTCGAGAGAGAAACTAAAAAAAAATTTTTTACAGATTAAACCTTTCGTCAAACGGGCTGTCTGATAGATAGCAACTTTCCTGAGGAAATTATAAATAGTTGATACTGAGCAATTTTACATCGTTTTCCCCTGAAGATATTTTAAAGTTTTGATGCTACAGTACAGAATATAGGTTAAATGGTAAGTCCCTGCAATTTTTTGCGGGGACCTTTTTTTTACACGCAATTTTCCCCGCAAATGTACGAGTGTTAAATAGTGTTAACGATTTTAGCCTGTTGCTGAAATTTTTTTCAACTTTTTTTGAAGCAGTAATACTATTTTTTTCAATAGGGAATAACACTTTCGTAAGAGCATGAAAACCCCTGGATACCACGGCGGTACTGGTTGTAACCCTGAGAGAGTTCAGGCCATTTTCAATTCCCCGTTCTTTGTAGTGATGATGTTGGGTGATACTACAAGCAACATTTTCTTCAAACAATGTTATTCTTGTTAAGGTGAATGCTTTGGGATAAGGGATGCTACAAAAGTTTCCGGCAGATGAGGTTTGTTGTTATCGCCGGTGCTTTAGATGGGGCCCATATAATAAGCACAATGATGCCGGGTTGCAAATGGCAAGACCAGAGCATGCAAAGACGCTAATACTCGGTGGACGAATGTGCGGAAACATTCTCAAAACCTGGTGGCAAAAAGGCAAACATACTGCACAGTAAACAACTATTTATTACCTACTGCACCGGGACAGCAGTGGGCTGCTGCGGCCTAGCCGCACTTTATTATAGCTGAGTGCAAATCCGCTACCACAGCGCATTTCAGAAGGCATGAAATACAACCTAAAAACTTTTTACGTTAACCGATGATTAACATATTAAAATTAGAATCTGTTTAATTTTGATCCTGAAACGAGGGAGATAATCAACCCATCTTCCGGTTCAGGAATCGCTGTTTATTTGAGTTCAAAATATTGGGGTATTGCATTTAAAAGATCATTACCCGGCCATATCTGGAAGGGGGGACATTTTTTATGGCTGCTTTCAGAGCACAAGTAATAAAACAAAATAAACAGCCATCCTCTTCATAACCGGCCCCGCATAAAATTCTTTTACCGTACGCTTTGTTACGGGTTAATATATTGTCATTGTCATGTGAATGTTTGCAAGAATCATTTTGTGTCTTTTAATGGTTAAACCAAATAAGGAATGAGCCTGATATTCATCAGGCTTCCTTTTTGGTGGAGCATCATCTTTGGGACTAGCACCATCGCCTTAAACTTACCGGATGATCTCATACATCATCCGTTTTTTACTAAACGTTGTGTCTTAATGGATAGCTTGACGGAGCTTGATGTCTATCCGGCTCTTAGCTTTATGCTGTTATTTTTATTAGTCTACAAAATTTGTAGGATATTATTTGGTAGTTTAATAAGCCTCTTTTATATTTGTATCACCACCCTAATTAATCACCACCATTAATTAGTTGATTTATAAAAACCAGCACCTATAAATTAACTAACATGCCTTCAAAACCTTTACTGATCTCATCTTCCGGCTGCATGCCCTGTTGTTGTTAAAGCAACTATACCACCTTACTAAAATAACATACTAAGTAAAGATCCAGAACCAACGTTTAACTTTTGTTCTCTGTTGTTAGGCCTGCGAGGCTGCTACGGTGGCCTTGCAGGTATTTGTAACAGGGGCAGTCAATCCTTTTTTTATGCAATACGCAGCTTCCTTTGCCTCTATAGGCGTGATCGTTATACTCATCGCATATACTGTACAATCAACCGTAACACAGGTGAATAAGCTTAGCCCTTTTACTACCGGTACTGTGCAGCACAGCAACCGTTTATTTAGCAGCAGCACCGCTGTTAAGTCCACTATTTTCGTGGTAGATAAAACCAACAGCACCCTAACCTGGACCGCCAGAAAAGTAACCGGGCAGCACACCGGCAGCATCCGTATCAGCAACGGTACCCTGGAGCTGGATAATAACCAGCTGCAGCGTGGCAGCTTTGAGCTGGATACCCGCTCTATTACCGTTACTGATCTAAAAGATGCAGACAGCAATGCAAAGCTTACCGGGCATTTGAAAAGCGATGATTTTTTTGCAGTGGAAAAATTCCCTGCTGCTAATTTTACAATTAACAGTGTAACGCCGGTAAGCGGCAACCAGCAT
>Ga0209758_1004918_pt1 | contig 10742 bp, 12 predicted proteins | sample AraplaMF_Col_mMF_FD_184258 | JGI IMG/M metagenome (GOLD analysis project Ga0209758, IMG submission 184258) | Arabidopsis root microbial communities from the University of North Carolina, USA - plate scrape MF_Col_mMF (SPAdes) (version 2) | ecosystem: Host-associated > Plants > Roots > Endosphere... | reverse complement strand
GATGGTCACAAGTAAGAACTGCCCCATTCTCAAAATAGGAATTCTATCCATGTAATATGTTAGTTTTATCCTTTTGCGATTTTCTTACTTCTAATTGCAGTATTCCGAATGAATATTTGAGCGCAGCAGCCAGGGTCGATTTCGTCACTATTTTAGACAGATCAATGCCTAAATGCACGATCGTTTGCGCTATTTCAGGGCGAATACCGCTAATGATACACTCTGCTCCCATTAAACGGGTAGCAGCGACTGTTTTGATTAAATGTTGTGCAACCAGGGAATCAACCGCTGGCACGCCTGAAATATCCAATATGGCGATGCTGCTGCCCGTATCCACAATTTCCTGGAGTAGTGCTTCCATAACTACCTGCGTACGGGCGCTGTCCAGCGTGCCGATAATCGGCAGGGCAAGGATACCATCCCATACACGGATCACCGGCGTGGATATTTCAGTGATCTCGTCCGTCTGACGGAGAATCACTTCTTCACGCCCATGAATAAAAGTTTCGAATGTCAGCACAGCAAATCTATCGAAGAGCCTGCTGATCCTTAACATCAACTCATACAACAGAACGGGGTCATTCGGTATTTCTCCCTGAAGGGTGTGTATCAATGCATCTTTCAGACTAAAGACGAAAGCACCCGTCTCTCTCGGTGAAAACCCCTGCTTTGCACGGGATATGGAAAGCCCCTGCAGGATCTCATTAACAGCTTCAAAATCGTTCGAGGATGGGTCTGCTATATTCGTGTTGGAGATGGAATCTACCAAAGCATCCAGCAAGGCATTACTTTGCTCTCTTGTTTCTTCATTACTGATCAGATCTTCACGAAGAGATTCATCAAGCAGCTGGTTGTTTAACCAGGATTCAAATACTTCTTTCTTCTTCTTTTTAAGCAGCTTTGAAACATCTACCTTCATTGTAATAAAATTTGATCTAAATATAGCGGTATTTCATTGTTTAAAACAAGATTATTCACCTTGATAGATAGATAAAACACCTGCCACTGCCTAGCTCGCTATTATAACTACGTATACGACTAAACTAAAATTCTTATAGCTGCGGCGTAGCCGGCCGGTCTTTCTTAGAGGGCATTTTGCTTTTTTGCCAATACTTAATGATCTGAGCTAAAGATTGACGCCATTCATCATAGGTAGACTCTTTGATAAAGAAGCCGTGTACTTTTAATAAATAAGCTTTGTTAATCTGCGCTTCAGAGGGCGTCAGCGACCAAAAGATAAAGGGCACGGAATGAAATTTGGCATTCGGCGCCGCCAATAATTTTTCACGCAATTCAAAGCCCGACATTCCAGGCAGGTTCACGTCTGAAATAATAATAAAGGGGGCTTCTTCTGCAAGATCAAGCCGCGCAAGCAAATCTTCCGGGTGTGTAAAAAGCACGAGGTCGTTTTCGATCTGCAGGTCTTTAAAAATATCCTGTATTAATTCATGTTCTTCCTTGTCGTCATCTACGATCCATATAGGTCCTTCAGGCATACTACCTTTTTTTTTGCTAAAACAAATTGCGTGCCGTGTAACAAAGTAGCATCAACCAACAGCAGCCTGAGCAAAAAGAAATAAGGCCTTCTCTATTATTTCCCATCCATCAAATTTACCCAGGATTTCACGATCTTTTGAAGGCTTGCCTTGTGTTTAGTCACCTCCTCCATCGAACGGAATTTGGCATAAGCCTTCCCCTTGGGCGCAGGTTCAAGCAGCCCTGTTTTATCGTTTAATAACTCGCCTTTGTGAAATATTACCGCCACAAAATCCTTCACTCTTGGATTAAAAGTGGCCATCGGCTCCTTGTAGTCAAAACTGGGGCCACCCCATTTTACATCTTCTTCAATTTTAGGGCTTGCGCTACGAATGATCTCTCTTACAGCTTGCATTTCGGCCTTTAAAGGATGTTCTAGCTTACTGAGAAATTCCTCTACTTTTATTGTGTTCTTCATGATTGTACAGTTTTTCTTTTAACATCAGGTAACGACGCAAAGTTGCTGTGTACAATCGGACAAAACATTTACATATGTTGAGAAACCATAAAAAATTAAATAACATCGGCCACAACCGGTTTACATCCGAAAATCACCTTGATATGCGTTCCACTGTTCGTTTCAATGCTTAAGCTGCCTCCCAGGTCATCAGTAAGCCCCTGCAGCATTTCCATCCCCATGGAGGTACCCATTTTCTGGTCAAAATCACTGGGAAGCCCCTTCCCATTGTCTGCAATACTCAGCATGATCTGCGAATCTGAAATATGAACAAGTGAAATAGCGATTTTCCCCTCCTCTGTTTCCGTGAAAGCGTATTTTATTGAATTGGTGATCGCCTCGTTCAGGATGAGCCCTAATGTAATAGCCTTGGCATGGTTTAATTCGATATTCTCTATTTGCAGGGAGAATGCAATATTCTCCCGCATCGAATAGCTTTCGCGGAGATACTCCACCAGTTCATATATGTACTCCGGCAAATGAATGGTAGACAGTGTTTCCGACTGGTAAAGCCGTTGATGAATGATAGACATGGAATGTATTCTGTGCTGGCTCTCCTTGATGGCGGACAAGGCTTCTTTATTCTTGAGGTAACTTGATTGTATCTCCAGCAGGCTTGCTACAATATGAAAATTGTTCTTCACCCGGTGATGGATCTCCTTGATCAGCCACTCTTTCTCTTTCAGGAAATGCTGCAGCTGTTCATTTTTCTGAAGGATAAGCCGGTTGCTTTGTTGTTTGTTCCTATATTGCTTGTATAATAATCCGATAATAATTGATAACAGGACAATTCCGGCAATGGTAAAATTTCTTAACAGGTTCGCCTGGTCAAGGCGGCTCTCCTGCAACTGATTTCTTTGACTTAACTGCGTTATTTCATTTTTATTCTTTTGCGTTTCGTACTCTATCTCCAACTGCTTTATTTGCCTGTTGCTTGATTCATTAAAAAGTGAATCGTGCAAGGCCTGGTATTTAAGTAAATTCTCCGACGCCGATCTATAATGGCCCTGGGCCGTATCTAAGCGGAATCGTAGAAAATAATCCTCCTTGATCCGGTAAGGGTCTCCGATTTTTTCACTTAATGAATCCAGTCTTCCAATATACATGTTGGCAGCAGCGTATTGCCTGGACTGCAGATAGTAAGCAATGAGCAAGGCATAAAATTTATGCAGCATTTTGTCGGAAGGCCGGTGCTGCCTGATGAGCTGCAGGATCCGGTTGCAATAAGCCTGCACTTCAGCATAGCCTCCCAACTCGTTGTAGACAATTAAATAAGACAGCGGAGCATAGATATGACTTTCATTATCCCCTGGCTCAAGGTACTTTGCTGGCAAAGTTCTCATAAATGCCAGCGCCTCTTCGGGCTTCTTCAATTCAACGTAGCTGTCAACGATATTAGCCATCACCTGCAGTACTGCGCTATTGGCGTTATGCTTCTCCGCTACCTTTAGTGCATCCAGGTAATAGCTGATAGCCTTCTTGTGTTCGTTTAATCTTCCTAAGGTGATCCCTATATAATTATTGATCTGGCAGAGCGTCAAACTGCTATCTCCATTGCTCAGGGCGCTTTTCAGCGCCATCAGGCCGTAATTCAGGGCTTGTTTGTAATCACCGTCGGTATAATAGATGTTGGAATATAAGATATACACACCCTGCAATGCGGTAAAACTGATGGACTTATAAAGCCGTACAGATTGATTCAGCTTCTCAATAGCTATTATCCTTTCATCATTTATTGCATATAGATCGGCAAGAAATTTAAGACAATAAGCTTCCTGTTCAATATAGCCCGATTGCTGAAAAGCCTGTACGGCCAGCTCAACCAGCCGTCTTTTCTCTGCGCCCTCAACCGGGTCTTCATAGTCATAGTATTCGGATAAAGAAAAATAAGCAACGGCGGTATAATACCTGTTCTTCGCATGCTGCAGCAGGCCAGCAGCTCTTTCAGCCAGTGCGTGGCCTTTTTCTTTCTGTCCCCGTTCCCTGGCAATCAGTGATTCCAGCACCACCTGGAAGTTGTCAGCATCCTTAGACTTTAGTTTGATATTCAGCAAGGCTGCCTTACGCATATAAAATCTGGCACTATCCAAATCACGTTCATACTCTCCGGCCTTGGAGATCTGGGACTGGGCAGCCAGCAAATAGACATGCATCCGCTCAGCATCAGGCGTGAGATAATTTAACGATCGTAACAGTGAGGCGGCCCATTCGGTTGACACTCCCTGGCCATATCCCCTTACCACCATTAATGTCAACGAGATCAATATTGCTAGTCTGCCCAACATTCTATGAATGTTTATCTTTTTTTCTGGCGGCAATCTCCTTTTCAACACCCAGCTTTTTTATCCTGGAGTTTAAGGTATTTACATTGATATCAAGAATTTCAGCAGCGCCGCCTTTCCCGGATATTTTCCAGTTACAGCTTTCGAGTACAGCAAGAATATGGTCGCGTTCGTTCTCATTCATCGTTTTAAATCCGCTCTTCGTGCTCACAGATGGGTTATTGACTCTCCTGGAAGCTGGTATCTCAAGCGATTCAATCACTGCGTGATTTCCGAGCACCATATTTCGCTGGATGGTATTCTCCAACTCCCGGATATTGCCGGGCCAGTCATATTGCAACAGCATTTCAGCAGCTTCCGTGGAAAGCACCGGTACTTGCTTTCCTTCTTCTGTATACTTCTTTAAAAAATAGTTTGCCAGGGCTTGTATATCCTCTTTTCTTTCCCGTAAGGGAGGCAATGTTAACGGAAACACATTGAGCCTGTAGTAGAGGTCAATTCTAAAACGTCCGGCCGCTACTTCTTCTTCCAGGTCCTTATTGGTAGCAGCAACGATCCGTACATTTACTTTTTTGGGCTTCCCTCCTATCGGTTCAATTTCCCGCTCCTGCAAAACCCGAAGGAATTTGACCTGTAATTCCAGCGGCAGCTCGCCAATTTCGTCCAGAAAAATGGTGCCCCCATCCGCCAGTTCAAATTTACCTTCACGTTTGGCGGTAGCTCCTGTAAAGGATCCCTTCTCGTGGCCGAATAAGTCAGACTCAACAAGATTAGCGGGCAAAGTACCGCAATTAACAACGATGAATGGTTTATAGCGCCTGGCAGAGACATTATGAATAGAATGAGCGATCAACTCCTTCCCTGTACCGCTTTCGCCCAATATCAGCACAGACGTATCCGTAGATCCGACCATTTTGGCACGTTCAAGCGTGTCAAGAAACTTTCGGCTATTGCCGATCAGCTGGTTGAACTCCGGGGGAAGTACAGGCGGTGTGCTTTTTTGTGAGGGAGGAACAGCAGGTTTTTCCGGCAGCCGGTTCTTGTGCAGGTACAAGGCAACGTCCAGCATAATTAGTACATCCTTGGCACGAAAAGGCTTTACCATAAAGCCATACGGCTTTGTTGACTTCGCCTCCTCCAGTATCTGCCTGTTTGAATTCGCTGATAGATATACGAATGCCATATTCCTGTCATTGAGTATGCGGCCCAGGTCTATACCGGTGCCTTCCCCCTGCAGAAAAATATCAACCAATACCAGGTCCGGGTTTTCTTTTTCAATGATGGATAAGGCAGTGGCAACTGATCTCGCAATAGAACAAGTGGAGTATCCGGCATTCGTGAGTATAACGTTCAGGCTTTTTGCCTCAATAAACTGATCTTCTACTATTAAAATTTTAGGCTTCACTTCAAAGTTTATTTGTGATCAATACTTTGCAGTAATCTGTAATAAATTTACAATTATTAGCTTTCTAAACCATAAAGCATTCTCTTTCAGGCCGCTATTAACGAATTTTCTCAATACTTATTGATATACCAATATTTCATTTACGGTTATAAAAATTAATACGTTGCAAATGAATTGTTTCGTAAATTAATTCTACCTAAACCCAAATACAATGACAAAACGGGAACTCAGCTTCGTTTGCATTACAGCCCTCATCATGTGCATTCCAATGGCCATCATCGCACATAGAGATCAACCGCCGCCATTATCCTCCACTATATACGACTGGAATGATATCAAAGTGGAGCCCACTAAAACAGGTGAAAGGCGCCAGTTCCTCCAGGCTCCCACTCCGACACTGGACGAACTTGAACTGCATGTCACTACCCTGAATCCCGGAGAGGCGCCGCATCCGCCGCACCAGCATCCCGACGAAGAGCTCATCATTATAAAAGAAGGAACCGTTGAATCTACTGTAAACGGCATCACTAAACGTGTAGGCCCAGGTTCTGTTATCTTTCAGGCATCGAATCAATTACACGGACTTAGAAATGTAGGTACTACCAGGGCGGTGTACCATGTTATTAAATGGAAAACAGAAAAAACGCCTAAGGCTAAATAAATATAACGAGGGCAGATGCTTCCACATCTGCCCTTTCAATGCTTCGCACAAAAGCAACATCCAACTACTGCACCAATTCCCTTGTTTCCAATAAGATCTTCTCCAACTGCTCTACTTCACTCCGCGTCAATGGCTGCAGCGGTCTTCTGATGTACCCTCCATTCTCTCCCAGTATATTCAATCCCGCTTTGATCGCCCTCGGCAAACCTTTGGCCACGATAAACTTCAACAAATTCACCTGCTGCAGAAATACCTTCTGCGCCGCAGCCAGATCATTGTTCTCCACCGCCTCATATAGCTCCAGGTTCAGCTCCGGTATCAGGTTAGGCGCAGCCGTACACCAACCATTTGCCCCTGCCGCAAAAGCTGCCAGCGCTAATGGATTCGAGCCATTGTAAAATGCTACGTCTTCCCCAAGCTCTTTTTTCAGATAGTGCATTCGCTGCACATCCCCGGTGCTCTCCTTGATCATGGTAACATTCGGGATCTCCAGCAATCGCTTCAATAAACCCGGAGACATATCCACCCCACCTGTTGCAGGGTTGTTGTATGCCATGATCGGAATAGAAATACCGGAAGCTACTGCATCGTAGTGTTTAACGATTTCATCATCCGTCAATTTCCAGTAACTCATCGGGATGATCATCACCGCTGTTGCTCCGGCTTTCTCTGCAAATTTCGCGTGGTAGATCGTCCGCTCCGTAGTGAGGTTGGAAACACCTACCAATGTTGGCACACGGCCTGCTACCTGCTGCATCGTAGCCTCTGTTATGGCCTCCTTTTCAGTGTCTGACAGGTAAGGCAATACGCCCGTACTTCCCAGCGGAGCAATACCATGTGAACCGGATGCCACCAGGCGCTCTACTAATTTCCTGAACAGCGGAATATCCACCTGCTCATTTTCATCAAATGGTGTAATGGGATATGCAATGATCCCTTTAAATGGAATATGCTTCATGTGTTTGATTTTCGGTGATGATTAAAGATCCCTGCCTTCCTCTTCGCGCAGCGCCACACCCAGGTTCTGCAGCTGCGGCGCATTCTCACAGGCAATGTATTTCGCCGGCTCGCTGTCGCTGAGGTTCTTTTCCCAGGCCACTTTCTCTCCCTCAATCTCCGTATAACCTTTCCCTTCCAGTACATACAATACCGTTTCGTAAGTGTGGCGATGCCTGTTCGTCAGCTGACCGGGTAACAGTCCGCCGATGGTCATACTCACGTTCTTGCTGGGAAGGTCTACAAAGAAAACAGGATGCTTTCGTTCTGTAGAGAACTGGTCGTGCTCACCAGCTTTCTCCACGTTTTTGTGAATGAGATACGGCGGTTTTACATACACCGGCCTTGCATAGGTCTTGTGAAAATCCTTTGAGCTGTACTGTTCAATTTTAGTGTTTGTCATGTGATCTGTTTTTTGCTGTTATTGCATGATCGCACTACAAAATTATCATACCTTTGGACCACCTTAGTGGTACAGAAATAACATAAACAGCTAGTCCAGATGTTAAGACCTTGGGATCTTCAAATCACCATCGATACCAACGCTGATAAAGCGGTATATCTTCAGATAGCGGATGCCGTGATCCATGCCGTAAAGACAGGTAAACTGCATGGTGGAGATGCATTGCCCGGAAGCCGTCAACTGGCTTCCCAGCTGAAGGTGAACCGTAATACGATCGTAGAGGCATTAGAAGTGTTATTAGCAGAAGGCTGGCTCGTATCAAAAGAAAGAAAAGGCACCTTCATTGCCGACAGTTTGCCCGCCATCAGTGCTAAAAAGCAACCTGCATCAAAGCCGGTAGAAAAAGCGGTCCCCATAAAACCAGACATCATATTTGACGACGGCCTCCCCGATACCAGGATCGCCCCAATCGCTGAATTGGCGGGCGCCTACAGACAGATCTTCCACCAAAAAGGCAGATGGCAATTAATGGGCTACAGCCAGGAATCCGGCGATCTTAACTTCAGAAGCGCCATTGTACAGATGTTGAATTTCAAACGCGGCATGCGGCTTTCTCCGGAGGAGCTCTTTATTACCCGGGGCAGTCAAATGGCCATGTACCTATCCGCACATTGCCTCTTACAAAAGGGGGACTACGTAGCCATCGAGAACCCTGGCTACAAACCAGCATGGACAGCCTTTGAAAATGCAGGCGCAAAACTCTTACCCCTGAATGTAGATGCAGAGGGAATGATCGTGGACGAGCTGAAGACATACCTTCGCTCCAATAAACCTATCAAAGCTATTTACATCACCCCGCATCATCAATTCCCCACCACAGTTACCTTAAGCCTGCAAAGGCGGCTGGAACTGATCGCCCTATCCAACAAGCATGGCTTCACCATTATAGAAGATGATTATGATAACGAGTTCCACTTCGGGCAGCGCCCCATCCTGCCAGTGAGCAGCTTTGAGAACATACAACACTATGTTTATATCGGAACCATGAGTAAGATAGTAGCCCCCGCATTGCGTATGGGCTACCTGGCCTCATCCAAATCCTTCATCGCGAAGGTGAGCCAGCTGAGGAAGATCATCGATGTACAAGGGGATAACATCATGGCACAGGCCATCCTGCAGCTGATCAATGATGGCCATATCAAACGGCACCTGAGAAAGGCTACCTTACTTTATAAAGATAAAAGAGATCTTTTCGAACAACTGATCGGGACACATCTTGCTAACAAAGTAAATTTCCGTAAACCGGAAGGAGGACTTGCCTTTTGGCTGGAACCTAAACAATCCAAAGACCTGGTAAAACTCTCGAAAACATTGCTGGGGAAAGGCATACAGATCATTCCGCCGGATCACTTCAGCTTCAAAGCACCCATCAACGGCCTACGTCTTGGTTATGCCTCCCTGACTGAAAAACAGCTGGAAGAGGGGATCAAGACCATCGCCAGATTGCTCTAAGCTTCCGTGATCCGGACTGCGATACTTTTATCCTTTAACATCTGCCATCGAAGCGCCAAAATTAATGTGCAATACATTCCCGTTGGGCGTCACCAGTGCAGGTACAGACTTTACACCTGCAGTTTCCGCTTCATTAATGCGGCTTCTGTCTTCTCCCAGATGTACTACTTCTACATTTGATTCGCCAACCAGGTTGACGATATCATGTTCTGCACTCACACAAACAGGACAGCCCGCGTGATAAAAGATTGATTTTTTCATTTTCCTGCGTTTTTAAAGGTTAGACATTTTTGTTATACAAACTTAGTTAGGACACCTAACAGACGGCTGATCCAGTTTTGCTATTTCCAGGTACAAACTGGCTCTCCTCAGGCCCTTCCGTCTCCTTCCCTATTGAAATTCAATAATTTAAAGCCATAATTCGGCGCAAACCCTTTGTAGATATAGCTTTGATAATGGATGTCTGGGGTATATAAGCAGGTTGTAAGCAGGTTATAACCAGGATATAAGCACTCTTTATAGATAGCAGTTATCTTGCTTAAATATAGTAGTATACCTGGGGGCAATTATATGTATCAGAAAAGTATTTATAAAATGCTAATAGATTATTCATACAGTGTCAAGGCTATATAAGCTATTTAAAAAAAATGCAGGCAACTTATCCTGAGCCCGCCATGAATTCCTGCCGCAGTCATCAGATTAGCTCGTTTTTGATTACATTTATATCAAATCAAACAGGATAGCGTTAATTGGGCACTTATACCTTAAATAATGAGGGGACATTACTAGCTCGGCTCGCTAACGGCGATGAGGATGCCTATACTGCCATTTACCGCCATTACAGCCGGCCTGTTTATGAAGCAGCGCTGGTATATGTGAAAGAGGCCTCCTTTGCCAGGGAAATCGTACAGGAGGTATTTCTGAAGGTATGGATCAAACGGGCGCAATTTGGTAAGGTGGAACGCCTGCAGGATTACCTGTTTATACTGGCCCGTAACTGTATCTTTGACCATTTCCGCAAAAAAGCAGCCGCCCTTGCCGCGCAGGAGCAATTGTTACACGAGCAGCCACTGATGGTGAACGATACCGATCATCGCGTACAGGAGCACCAATACAGTCAGCTTTTACATGAGGCCGTAGCAGCCCTGCCTCCCCAACGCCGCCGGATCTTCATCCTGGCCAAAGAAGAAGGCCTCAGCTATGCGGAGATCGCCTCCCTGATGCACCTTTCCCGGTTTACGGTAAAGAACCAGGTAGCACAGGCCTTACACTTTATCCGCGGTTATATGGACCAGCATTATGCCGTGATCCTGCCACTGGCGGTAATGGAATGGGTGTTCACCATGCAAGGTCATTGAGCAACGAAAATTTTTTCTTCCCGGATAGTCCTCCCCCTTTTCTCCTACGTCTTTATCCTGAATGCTACACCATGACTGACCAGGAGTTTCTCATCTTACTTGAAAAGTACAAGCAGAACCAGCTTGACCAAA
>Ga0209758_1004914_pt1 | contig 10746 bp, 11 predicted proteins | sample AraplaMF_Col_mMF_FD_184258 | JGI IMG/M metagenome (GOLD analysis project Ga0209758, IMG submission 184258) | Arabidopsis root microbial communities from the University of North Carolina, USA - plate scrape MF_Col_mMF (SPAdes) (version 2) | ecosystem: Host-associated > Plants > Roots > Endosphere... | reverse complement strand
TGGAGACTGTCCCCGCATGGTGAGAACCCTCACCCGCCGCGCGCGGGACGATGCTTCGCATCGCCCGGGGCGCGTCGGCCTCTCCCGCAAGCGGGAGAGGCGGGAGCAAGCTCCGCTGCCACCGCGCATAACCCGCCAGCCCCGCACCTGAAAGAGCCGCCATGATCGACAGCAAGGAAGCCTCCGCAGCGCTGGCCGACATCGACGACATCGTCCAGCGCGTCAAGCAATCGCAGCTCTATGAGCTGGCGAGCCTGGCGGCGATCTGGTGGGGCATCCTGGTATTCGCGGGCAATCTCGTCACCTGGCTCTGGCCGCCTTACGCGATCCACGCCTGGGCCACCGTGGACATCGTGGGCGTCGCCGGACTCGTCGGGCTCCGCCTGCTCAATCCGCCGCATCACCCGCGCGCAGCAGGCTTCGACGTCCGCTTGCTGCTGGTCTTCCTGTCGTTCTTCGCCTTCGGCTATCTCTGCACTGACGTCATCGGCCATTTCGGCCCGCGCCAGTTAGGGGCGTTCTGGCCGCTCTACTTCATGCTGTTCTACACGCTGGCGGGACTCTGGTTCGGCTATGCATTCGTCGCCATCGGTCTCGGTATCGCCGCGCTGACGCTGATCGGCTTCTTCTATATCGGGGAGGCATTCCCGCTCTGGATGGCCTTCGTCAACGGCGGCGGCCTGATCCTCGGCGGCCTCTGGATGCGGCGGATCTGATGGCCGAGCTCGACGACATCATCCACCAGCCGCTGCGACTGAAGATCATGGCGGCGCTGAACGCGCTGCCGGCAACGGCGGGACTGGAGTTTTCACGGCTGAAGAAGCTGACCGGCGCCACCGATGGCAATCTCGGCGCGCATATCGAGACGCTGGCGAAGGCAGGGTACGTCTCGGTGGAGAAGGCGTTCGTGGGGAAGAAGCCGCAGACGACGGTGACTGCGACCGCCACCGGCCGCGGCGCGTTCGCGCGGCATGTCGCGACGTTGCAGGAGATTATTGCGGGAAAGCAGGTTTAACTTTCTGCGATGTCAATAATTGTGCCCTCGCCCCTTGCGGGAGAGGGCAGCGAGGACGGTAGAGACAGACTCACTCAGGTGAGGGGTTCTCTCGGCGAATCCTGCTCGCCGTTGCGTCTGCGGGTGCAACCCCTCCTCGAGCGCTTCGCGCCACCTTCCTCGCAAAGTGGGAAGGAATGTGTGCCCCGAATGACCGCGAATTTCGGCGACAGTGCACTTAACTCCCAAGAGGGCTGGCGAATTGAGTGCACTGTCACCGTAATTCAGTGTGGGCATAGGCAGGCTCAAAACCGCGATGAAGCTGTCACCCTGAACAACAGGGTACGTGAGTCAAGCCCGGATAGTGCCTTCCATGGACTTGGGAAGTTCCGGCCCGATGAATTGGCAGTCTGGACAACCGCAGTTGGGGTCATGCCACATCGCCGAGACGATGATCATGTCCCACAGGTTGAAGCCCCAGTAGTGCAACTTCAGCTCGTCGATGTCGAAGCGGTCGAAGAAGTAGGCGAAGACCTTTGGGTACTCACCGCGGATGACCTCACGGCCACTTTCGGCGTAGAGCTTGAAGAACTCTTCGGGCTCCTCATAGGGCGCCGTGATCCAGTAGCGCATACCCCACTCCACCGGCAGGATTTCACCAGAGTGGTGGTAGTGCAGCCCACGGATAATCTTCCACAGCACCCGGAAGAAACGGTTGTGGTCGATCATCTTCGCTACGCGGTTTGCCGGGAGATGCACGCCCTTCACGACGTGCTTGAACTCGTTCATCACCATGTTGACGAGGCGGACATTCTTCCCCCGGTTCAACTTCTCGCGCACTCGGAAGTGTTGTGCGTCGCCGGCTGAACTCCCTCGCGTCATCGGTAGGAGTGTATGGACGAAGTATTCCTCATCGAACTGATATGAAAGATTGCACCCGGCATGCGTTGGTATCGTCAGCAGGTCGAGGCCCTTCGTAGCCGGAAAGAACAGTTTCGGAGGCACATGGTCAGCCGAGGTCGGCCCCTCTAAGGGCTTGCCGCACAGGTAACAGTGCGTGTGCTTCACCAAGGACGAGGCAGCCAGGCCAGGAGCACGATGATTGCGACGGCGGCGACGATACCCAACCCCGTCGCACTAACACTAAATCCCCAGCCCTTGAATTCCAGGTGATGTTTCGACATGACGTAGTTCTCCATTGAAGGAAGAGAATCATGTCTTTCAGGGGGGATGATTTATGTGCCCGATTTTTCGGACCCGTGGCAAGGGCTTCGGCTAATTTCTTTCATTAAATAAACGCTAGTGCTTTGATTTTGCTAGCCTGTGTCAGTCATCGTCGGGGGAGTTATCAACACCCGAAACTACAGTACCTGCTCTGTACACCGGGATTTTACGGCCCCGGATTCGCACCAGCTCCTGCACTTCCTGCACCAGCGACTCCGGTGCTCTTACGGGGACCGTTGGCTCGCCATACTTGCCAGAGCCCTTCGGTCTGCCAGGCCGCGCGCCGCCCTTGGCTAGACGGCGGACATAAGCCGGGCTGTAGCTTTCGAGCTTCCTTTCGTAGCTGATGAGCGGAAAAACATTCCGCTTCACTCTGCAGCATGTGCAGAAGCCGACGAACCCGCTGACGCCGACCTTCTCCCGCATTCCCATCTCGTCCGCACACGACAAGCAGCTCGTAGGATGGGTAGAGCCCTTGCGAAACCCATCGCTTCTCTATCCCCGTTCTCCGTAATCGCCGCCGTCATCCGACTGATCGCCGGCCTAATTGGCCTGGTAATTGCCGAACTTGACGTGGCGATGAGTGAGGATGGCGCCCAGTCACGTACTCCGTCGACAAGCTCGTAGGATGGGTTGAGCCCTTGCGAAACCCATCGCTCTTTATCCCCGTTCTCCATAGTCGCGGCCGTCATCCGATCGATCGCCAGCCCAATCGGCCGGGTAATTGCCGAGCTTGACGTGACGATGAAACGAGGATGGCGCCCAGTCACGTACTCTGTCGACGAGCCTGTGCTTGACCGGATTGATGTGAACGTAGTCGACGTGCCGCGCGAAATCGACTTCGTCGCGAATGGTATGCTCCCAATATCTGCGTTGCCATATGCCCCGTTCACCTTTGGCTGAGCGGCTTTGGGATATCCTCTCGTTGCGTGCCAGACCGCGCGAAAAGGAGGATTTGATCAATTGCCAGCGCAATGCAAAATCGGCATCACCTCCTGGTAGCGTCCACACCGTGTGAAGGTGATCAGGCAGCACCACGATGGCATCGATCGTGAAGGGATGGCGCTGGTGCGTTTCGCGAAACGCCGTGCGCAACGAGCCGACATGATCCGTCAGCAACGCCAGCTTCCGCTCCGCCAGGTTGACGGTGAAGAAGAAACAGCCACCCGGTACGAAGTTGCGGCGGTACGCGGTCATGACGGGACGTTACCACGAAACAAGTGCGATGGGTTTCGCAAGGGCTCAACTCATCCTACGGGCTGATTGCTGTGCCATCGCACCCTGCGGGATAGGGTGATTCTGCCGGTCAACACAGGCTCGCTTGGGCGATGAGCTCTCTCGGCGAGTTCTCCAGTCTGAGTCTGCGATTACCTGACAGTGCTGGACTGCGTAACTCCAACAACATGAGCGGAGAGACTGGCGAGCCGCTAAGGTCTAGGCCAGAGGTCTTTGCTTGAGAGGCGGATATTCAGCTTGAAGCGATTGATCAGCTTGGAGACTGCGCTCTCGCGTGGGGTTGCTCTGATCTTTAGCCTGCTAGTGGCTCCATCGCTCGTTAGTTTTACTGTGTGGTCGACCTCATTGATTAGGCTTCCTGCCGAAAGCGCATCGATCAGATCTTTAACTTGGCTCGTAGTCGGAATTATCTCGTTCGGCGCGAGTGGATGGCCCTGCGAAGGTGCCGAAGCGATGACCTCAGTGATTTCTTCACGCTTAGTTAGGCCTCGTTCAGCAATGGCAAGCGCCAACTGGTCCGGCGGCGGGAAGAAGTATTGCAAGACGTTTAATGCCTTCAATCGCTCCTGCACCTCATCGATATGTCTCCCCTCTAAGAACAATTCCCAATCCGTCTCGCCGAGTTCGTAGAGCGGCAAAGGGCATACACCATAGGCGCGATCGATCGCGGAGGCATCAAACTCATAGAGCCGGTTAAGGGCGATCTCCCCGGATAACTGCTTTGCTTCGCCCGTTTGCTTCAGTGTCTCGATGACCTGAGACCAGTTTATCAGTGCGACTTGCTGAAGCATAGCGCCAGCGTGCGTCAGTGCTGGGAATGGAACATGTTCGACGGCTTTCGCCATTCGGCCAACTAACCCCAATTGCTCCGAAAGCGGCCCACGCTTCATGTACAGGGTTTGCTCATCCTTCGTTAGTGTGTTGAATTTATCGAAGAAAGCCTTCGTCTTGTCCAACGACAGGATCGCGGTCGAGGCGTCGCTGAAGAAGGACCGGATGAGAGCGGCGAGATCGTAAACAGTCGGACGTGCGACCAAGACGTTCACGTCGGGCATTGTCGTCTGAACGTCACCTTGGATGAGAGATGCAACCCTGGGGTCAGGCTCGGCCGAAAACAGGATGACGCGCTTGGTTGAGTCATCCACGCAGATCGCTTGCATTGGATGAGCGATCCCGGAGGCGCCGACAATGGCATCTCCCTCACGGAATTCGGCGCCAATAGCCTTCCCGAACGATTTCCAAAAATGCGTTCTGTCTTCGGCCATGATCCATGAATCCGAATATCTGTGAGCATGCATCTAACAGGTGTAAGGCAGATGAGCTTCCCGAATAAAGATGCTCGGTTCGAAAAAGGCAAGAGCGAAACCCCCCACGGGTGCTCGAGTGCGGTGAGAGCTCGTAGGATAGGTCGAGCCATTGCGAAACCCATCGCTTTCCAATTTCCGCTCTCCACTTTCGCGGCCTGTCATCCGATTGCACATGACGATAAACGCGGATGGCCTTCGGTCGGCTAGCTTTAAGGACGCTTCGAAAGATACGTGTGATGGGTTTCGCAAGAGCTCAACCCATCCTACTGGCTGTCTAAACCGGGCAACATTGCTTCGGCTTTGGAATTTTGTGCGCTGTCATCGTAATTCGAAGTGATCTTCTGTCATTCGGGAGACTTGCCCTATTGTTTCGCCGCAGAGGGGGTCAACGATGCAGTGAAGAAGCCGGGCGTTGCGCTTTCAAGTTCAAACTTGACGTTGAATTTTCTAGAGTGGTGGTTGCCCACTAAATCATCGAACTTGAGGAGCAAGCTCAACTCCGCCAGGCCCTGAAAATCTTGCCAGTTATCTTCTTTACTAACGAAGAGAACCGAAATGTATTCGGATATCAAAGCAATGAAGGAAGAAGGCAGCTCGAAGCTATGCCCCCTGTTTTCAATCGAACATGGCAATATGTAGTCCTGGTGTCGCGTTAGGTCATTACTGAGGAAGAAGTAGCCTTGTCTTCCCCTGCCCCTGAAGGACAGCGTTTGCTTTTCCTGATCGTATTCTTGGTAGCTGTCCGCAGAGGATTTATGCGCAATCCGATTAAGGCCGTCGACCAACTCGCGAATTGACCAGGTCCATTCCGCGTCTATGTTCTTTGCGGCGCCACTGCCCAGATTAAATACTCTAATGGCGTAGCGATCGGCCGACCGAAAACGCACCGAGACACCATCACTAGAGGCACTTGGTGAAGCTGCTGCGCCGTCGCCCGCCGCAGGCGGCGCCTCCTCAGACCAGATAAAGTCACTCTCAGCAGATCCTTCGGCCCGACGAGCAAATATCGATTGTCTAACGAGCGTCAATTGCGGCGTGACTAAGATCTTCTGCTGTCGCCGAAGCGTCAGAAGGTTTAACAAGCCGACGAATGCGGTGAACCAGGTCGCGCTGCCGACAAAGAGTGTCAAGATTTGGAAAAGCGTCATAGCATCGCCCAGTCCAAGAAATGAGGAATTACGGTGATAGTGCACTAGATGGCATCAACTGCGCTGGCTTTAGTAATTGGTGCACTGTCACCGTACTATCCAGCACTGTCACCGTAATAGCGCACTAAGTAAGAAGGCGGCTGCACCTCGAAGTGGCGCTGTCCTGTTGTGGCGTTCGCCGTCTATGAGATGCCGCCAATTATCTTCTTGGCGCGTAGATCATCAAAAATTGCAGAAACAGAGCTTGATGCGCTGCTTCCGTTTCCTACGAAAAGTCGACCACCCGCGCTCACCTCTCCCGACCCCACCCAAAGGTTTCGTGCGGTAGCTGGATCAACGAGGCGTGCTTTGAACACCGTTTGGCGGCTGTATCTGTGCATGGGGGTTGCTGTTCCGGTCATCGTTCCGGACGTGCTGCCTGCGAGGGAAACATTCGAGATATTTCCACGGCGTGTAACAGTACCGTTAACATCGGTCGAACCTGAATATTGGCCTTGAAAGAACGTGCCTGCGTATTCCTTGACGACGCCCGTATCCCCCACATTTATGATGAGAACTGCATCGACGCTGTTGTCGGCCAGCACTTTCCGAATTTCCGCGTCAGTATACGTTCGCGTTGGTGGAAGGAGCGCGTAAGCATCTTCAGCCCCAATACCGCGCTTCACCGATTCTTCAGCGATGCTCGACTGGAAACTGGAAGCCAGTGCTGTTGTCGCGACGACGTAAGCTGCTATGCGTTGTACGGGGCGCGCCGGTAAATCTCGGTCAGCGTAACCCTGCATGGCAGTAGTTATGCAGCCTGACAGCATCATCGCGGCCAAGCAAAGCAATACGCACCCAAACCGCGCCATGTGATTTCCCCCCCCATCACGCTAGTACAGCGTTCAGAAGGGCGCCACCGAAAGTTGCGGCCGTCAGGATGGCGTGACCATCATCCCCCAGTGCGGCGAATTCCGTTGGTGGTCTGTATCTGATCCTTACAGGGGGGAGAGGGTAGAAGTGCTTCGCCCGCCCCGGAATGACGGGGAGTGTGGGCCATCCCCCCTTGAGCCCCACCGCGATTCATGCGACCTCCGCCCTCAGCAAAACCCCTCATCTCTGAGCCTCTTATGCACATTCTCCTGCTTGGTTCCGGCGGCCGCGAACATGCCCTGGCGTGGAAAATCGCAGCCTCTCCCCTCGTGACCAAACTCTGGTGCGCGCCCGGCAATGCCGGCATCGCGCGGGAGGCGGAGTGCGTGGCGCTCGATGTCGCCGACCATGCGGCCGTGATCGCCTTCTGCAAGACCAACGCGGTCGAGCTCGTGGTGGTCGGGCCGGAGACGCCGCTGGCGGCCGGCATTGTCGATGATCTCACCGCCGCCGGCATCAAGGCGTTCGGGCCGAACAAGATCCCTGCCCAGCTCGAAAGCTCCAAGGGGTTCACCAAGGCGCTCTGCACCGAGTTCGGTATTCCCACCGGCGCCTACAAGCACTTCACCAACGCCGATGATGCGCGCGCCTATGTGCAGAGCACGGGCGCGCCGATCGTGGTGAAGGCCGACGGCCTTGCCGCCGGCAAGGGCGTCGTCGTCGCCAAGACCGTGCGCGAGGCCGAGGACGCCATCGCCATGATGTTCGAGGGCGCCTTTGGCGAGGCCGGCGCGGAAGTCGTGATCGAGGAGTTTCTGGCGGGCCGCGAGATCAGCTTCTTTGCGCTGTGCGACGGCGAGACCGCCATTCCGCTGGCCTCCGCGCAGGACCACAAGCGCGTGTTCGACCACGATCTCGGCCCGAACACCGGCGGCATGGGCGCCTATTCGCCGACGCCGCTGGTCACGCCCGCGGTCCACGACGCGATCATGGCGAAGATCATCCTGCCGACCGTCGCCGGCATGAAGCAGCGCGGCACGCCGTTCCGCGGCATCCTCTATGCCGGCATCATGCTGACCACGCAGGGCCCAAAGCTGTTCGAGTTCAACGTCCGCTTCGGCGATCCCGAGTGCCAGGTGCTGATGCTGCGCATGATGTCGGACATCGTGCCGGCGTTCCTTGCTTCGTGTGACGGGCAGCTGAAGAATTTCGACCTGCGCTGGCATCCGGACGCCGCGCTGACCGTGGTGATGGCGGCGAAGGGCTATCCCGGCGACTACCAGAAGGGCACGCGCATCGAGGGGCTCGATGACGCCGCCGGGGTCGAAGGCGCCGAGATCTTCCATGCCGGCACCGTCGAAAAGGACGGCGCGATCCTCGCCAATGGCGGCCGCGTGCTCAACGTCTGCGCGCTGGGTGCGACCGTGACCGAGGCGCAGCGCCGCGCCTACCAGGCCGTCGACCGCATCCGCTGGCCGGAAGGCTTCTGCCGCCGCGACATCGGCTGGCAGGCGGTGGAAGCGGAGAAGGCGCGCTCCTAGCCCGTCCTTCCGGACGGCGCCGGCAAGGCGCCGATCCGGAACCTCGATGTGGCGGAGCGATCTCGACATGCCGGAAATGCACAATTAACTGTTGGGGTTAGCCGCCCCGCTGATAATACCGCTACTGTGCATGGGGTTGTTTTCGACGTCTTTTGTTGAGGCACCCCCGAACGACAGGTGGGAGTAACCCATGTCCGATCTCGCCGACCTCTATCCCGGCTTCGCCTCCGAGTGGATCAACACCTCGTTCGGCCGCATCTTCGCCCGCGTCGGCGGCAGCGGGCCGCCGCTGTTGCTGCTGCACGGCTTCTCCGAGACCAACGTGATGTGGCACCGCGTGGCGCCGCAGCTGGCCGACGCCTTCACGCTGATCATCGCCGACCTGCCGGGCTATGGCTGGTCCGACATGCCCGAGAGCGACGCGCTGCACATCCCCTACAGCAAGCGCGCGATGGCGAAAGCGATGGTCGAGGCGATGGAGCAGCTCGGCCACGTCCACTTCGCGCTCGCCGGCCACGATCGCGGCGGCCGGGTCTCGTACCGGCTCGCGCTCGACCATCCCGGCCGGCTGTCGAAGCTCGCCGTGCTCGATATCCTGCCGACCTATGATTACTGGGAGCGGATGAACCGCGCCTACGCGCTGAAGATCTGGCACTGGACCTTCCTGGCCCAGCCCGCCCCGCTGCCGGAGACGCTGATCGCGGGCCAGGGCGAGTTCTTCCTGCGCTTCAAGATGGCGAGCCAGACCAGGTCGAAGACGCTGGACGCCATCGACAAGCGCGCGCTCGACCACTACATCGCCCCGTTCCGCGATCCCGCCCGCATCCACTCGATGTGCGAGGACTACCGCGCCGGCGCGTATTTCGACTACGACCTCGACAAGGCCGATTTCGAAGCCGGCAAGAAGATCAACGTGCCGATGCTGGCCCTGTGGGGCAACGCCGGCATCGCCCAAGCCGCCGCCACGCCGCTCGATATTTGGAAGCAATGGGCGACCAACGTCGAGGGCATGCCGGTGGACTCCGGCCACTTCCTCACCGAGGAGAACCCCGACGTCACCGCCAAGGCGCTGCGCGAGTTCTTCGCGGCTTAGGCCACATCGTCATTGCGAGCGCAGCGAAGCAATCCAGAATCTTTCCGTTGAGGCAGTCTGGATTGCTTCGTCGCTTCGCTCCTCGCAATGACGGAGGAGGGACCTACCGCCGCTCCCGAAAGAAGTCCTTGAGCAGCCGCGCCGCCTCGCTTTCGCCGACGCCCGAATAGACATCCGGCGCATGATGGCAGGTCGGCGAGGTGAAGAACCGCACACCCGACTCCACCGCGCCGCCCTTGGGGTCGGCCGCGCCGTAGTAGAGCCGCCTCACCCTTGCGAAGGAGATCGCGCCCGCACACATGGTGCATGGCTCCAGCGTCACGTAGAGGTCGCAGTCGACCAGGCGCTCGCTGCCGATCTTCCTGGCCGCCTCGCGCAGCGCCACGATCTCGGCATGGGCCGTGGGGTCGTAATCGGTCAGCGTCCGGTTGGCGGCGGTGGCGATGACCTCGTAATTGCGGACCACCACGCATCCGATCGGGACTTCGCCCGCCTTTCCGGCGTTTTCGGCCGTTTTGAGCGCCAAATCCATGAAAGAGGGGGCTTTCAAGCCTCGTATCATCCGAAGAAACCTGCTAGTAGCTGCGCCTTCAGCAGAAGTGCTTATCGAATTTGCCTGAGCATGCGGCCCGCAATGAGCGCGCGCAATGCTTTCCGGCCACCCCCTGAGTGAGATCATTCATGCCTCGCGACAGCGACAAAGACAACGATTCCCGCGGCCGGCGAGGCCCCGCCAGGAGCGGGCCGCCGAAAGGCCGGTCCGGCAAGCCGCGTGGCCCCGAGAAGAAGTTCGCCAAGCGCGGCCCCGAAGGCAGGGGCGACGCCCGCCCGCCCCGTGGCGACCGCGACAGCCGTCCGCCTCAAGAGGGTCGCGGCGACCGTCCGTTCCGCCCTCGCGCGGACGGCGATGCCCCGCGCCGCGACTTCGGCGACCGGCCGAAATTCAATCGCGACGACCGTGGTGGTGAGGGGCGCGGCGAGCGCAGCTTCAAGCCGCGTGGCGACCGCCCGTTTTCCGATCGCTCCTCGCGCGATGGCGAGAAGCGGCCGTTCAAGCCGCGCGGTGATCGCCCGTCCTACGGACGTGACGACCGTCCGCCGCGCCGGGATCGTGATGAGTCCCGCCCGGCCGGCCGGACCGGTGACAGAAAGTTTGGCGACAAGAAGCCCTATGCGCCGCGCGGCGACCGTCCGGAACGCAAGTTCGACGGCGAGCGGAAGTTTTCGCGGGGCGCACCGGATCGCGAACGCGACCGTGGGGATCGCGGGCCGCGCGAAGATCGTGGCGAGCGCAGTTTCAAGCCGCGTGGAGATCGCCCGAATTTCGATCGCGGTGATCGCGCGCCGCGTG
>Ga0209758_1004913_pt1 | contig 10747 bp, 7 predicted proteins | sample AraplaMF_Col_mMF_FD_184258 | JGI IMG/M metagenome (GOLD analysis project Ga0209758, IMG submission 184258) | Arabidopsis root microbial communities from the University of North Carolina, USA - plate scrape MF_Col_mMF (SPAdes) (version 2) | ecosystem: Host-associated > Plants > Roots > Endosphere ... | reverse complement strand
CCTCCTCCGGCGATTTCGGGGGGCGGACACGGATGTCGAAAAACTTGGGGCGATATTCGAAGTCGGCGCTCATGGCGCTTAGAGTAAGCCGCAGCTATTTCCGTTCAAGGATTGACAAGCAAGGAAGCCGCCATGGGCGCTATCGCCGACGCCATCGCCGCCAAACTGACCACCGCTTTTTCGCCCACCCGGCTGGAGGTCGTCGACGACAGCGACCGCCATCATGGCCATGCCGGGCATCGCGACGGCGGGGAGAGTCACTTCAACCTGCTGATCGAGGCCCAGGCCTTTGCGGGCAAGGCCCGGGTGGCTCGCCAGCGGCTGATCTTCCAGGTCCTGGCCGAGGAGATGGCGGGGCCGGTGCATGCCCTGTCGATCGTCGCCAAGGCGCCGGGCGAGGCCTGATCCGAGGGGGCGAAAACGGGCTTGCCAGGGCGGCCCGCGACTGATTGCCTCTCCACCCGGCGCGACCCCGCAACGACGCGAATTCCGCCGGCGACGAGGCCGGCATGAGCGCAACCGAGACATCTCCCCCCATTCCGATCTTCCTGGACGAGGACAGCGAGGCCGCCCTGGCGGCGGCGCTGCCGGCCCTGCTGGCGCGGTCCTACGCCCGCTATTCGAACTTCACCGTGGCCGCCGCGGTGATCGACGCCGACGGCCGGGCGCACCTGGGGGTCAATGTCGAGAACGCCGCCTATCCGTCCGGCACCTGCGCCGAGCAGACGGCGATCGGGGCGATGGTCACCGCCGGCGGGCGCGGGATCGCCAAGGTGCTGATCGCCGCCGGCTCCAACGGCGTGGTCCAGCCCTGCGGCGCCTGCCGCCAGCGCATCGCCGAATTCGCCACCGACGCCTGCGAGATCGTCTCGGTCCAGGACGGCAAGGCCAGCCGCCGCACCCCGTTCTGGAGCCTGCTGCCCGACTCGTTCGGCCCGCGGGACCTGGGATAGGGCGGCGAGGAGGCTACAGTCCGCCCGGGCCGCAGTCCTTGGCCAGGAAGCTCTCGATCTCGGTCAGTTGCTGGACGGCCATCGCGGGGGTCCAGGTGTCCAGGGTGTGGCCCATGTCCTTGATCTCGAACGCCCGATAGGGCTTGCCCGCCGCCTTGATGTCGGCGGCCACGCCCTTCATTTCGCCGCCGTTCGACACCACCTGGTTGGAGTCGCGGTCGCCGCGATACAGCAGGATCGGGATCTTGACCTCGCCGGCATGGGCCACCGCGTCCAGGCCCTCGACCGTCGGCCGCTGCAGTTCGCGCAGCATGCGATTGTTGAAGGTCTCGCGCTTGAAGCTGGCCAGCGATCCCGGCGCGCCCGACACGGCGCACTGGTAGAGGCCGTTGGGACGGATGGCGGCGACCAGGGCCGCGTAGCCGCCGTAGGAATAGCCGAACATGGCGACGCGGTCGGGAGCGGCGATCTTCTGGTCGATCAGCCACTTGGCCCCATCGTCCTTGTCGTCCTGCATCTTCTGGCCCCACTCGTTGTCGCCGGCCCGCCACAGCTTCTGGCCCCAGCCGGTGGAGCCGCGGAACTGGGGTTGCAGCACGGCGTAGCCGCGGGCGGCGAAATACTGGGTCCAGGCGGTGGGGTCCCAGCCCAGCTCGTCCCGCGCCCAGGGGCCGCCGTGGGGCGCGATCAGGGCCGGGTAGGGGCCGGGGCCGAACTTGTCGGCGGGCGGCTTGGTCAGGAAGGCCGGGATCATCAGGCCGTCGCGCGCGGCGTATTCCACGAGCGTGGTGTCGCCGAGCGTGGTCAGGTCGAGGTCCGGAGAGGCCTTGCCCAGCAGGCTCAGCTGGCCCGTGTCGGTGAGCCTGTAGTACTCGGAGGGCTGGCGCGGCCCGCTCTTTTCGACGATCACGGTCTTCAGGTCGTCGGAGCGCGAGACGATCATCGCGTCCGCGCCGGACGGCACGCCGATCTTGACCTGGAGGTCGGAGCCGGGGTCCGTCCAGGGCCTGGCGACGGTCTTTACGCCCAAGGCGGCGCGCACGCCCTTGTCGAGCGCGGCCAGCTTGTCGTCGGCCCAGTAGATCGAGGTGCTGGGGCCCTCGTAGGTGAAGCCCAGGATCTGGCCCAGTCGGGCGGGCGTGCGGTCGATCACCACGCCGCCGGCCTCGAACACCTTGTGCTCGAACAGGGGCTCGGTGATCAAGCGCTGCTTGAGGTCGTATTCGTAGATCCCCGCCTTGTCCCGTCCCTTGGACGAGCGGACGAAGACGATGTTCGGATCGGTGGAGAACCCGACCACGTCCATGTTCTCGCGATCCTTGGCGTAGTTGCGGAAATGCTCGCTCCACTGGCCGCTGGCCGGGTCCTTGAACCACTGGGCGACATAAAGCTTGCCGTCCTCGAAGTCGGCCGACTGGCGGGCCCGGATCTGACCGGTCAGGTCCGCGCGGTACGAAAAGAACTTCTCCGAGGCGCTCTCCAGCTTGACGGTCTCGCCGCTGTACAGGTCGAGCTTGAGGACGTCGCCGCGGGATCGCGGGCGCAGGTCCATGACGATGACATGCCTGGGATCCTGCGGCAGGCTGTCCAGCAGGGCGGCGTTGTCGAACTTGGCGGCGTATTCCTCGATCGTCGAGCGGGCGCGATTGGCGGCCAGCAGGCCGGTCCACGTCTTGCCCTGCAGGTCCGAGACGAACGAGCGGCTGAGATGTCCGCGCTCGTCGCCTTCCGTGAAGACCTGGATCGTGTCGATCAGCAGGCGGTCGCTCTTCAGGAAGCGCACGCCCAGAATTCGCACCTTGTCGGCGGCGATCACCGCGAACGGCTTGCTCAGGTCGTCGGCGTTCCAAACGGAGATGGTGACGGTCGTCCCGTCGGCCGAGGTCAGAGCGACTAGATGCTTGCCGTCCGGCGCCACGCTGACATTGGAGATCGCCGGCGCGCGAACCAGGGCGAAGGCGGAAGGGGGATCGCCAGCCCGGGCGATCGCCGGCGCGCCCGAAAACGCAAGGACGAGCGCCGCGGCCGTGGCGCGCAGGCCGTCAGAAAACGAAATCGACATCTATTGCCCCACAACGAATACGTCGCCGAACGATCGCGCCCTCAAGGCCGCCTCCGACGCCGGGGGACGACCTTAGCGAGCATTTCTTCTGCCAGAAAGGGGGACGGATGGGCGCTTCCGCCTGGCCAAGGCCAAGCCCGGCGAGGTGTTTTGCCTAAAGTGAGGGCTGGACGACACACTTTGGCGCAAATGCGACAAAACGACGTCACGAATGTTGCGCGATTTGATCAACGCATGATCAGAATGCCGCTTGCCGTCGGTCTGAGGGGACAAACGGCCCCACATAGTCGTGGTCACGGGGACACAGCTTCATGATTGTCAGTCGGAAATATCTTCTCAACTCAACCGTGCTCGCCGGTATGGCGGTCGCGGCCGCCATCGGCGCACCCGCTGCGGCTTTGGCGCAGGAAGCCGCTTCCACGGCGGCGGCGACGCAGCCGGGAGATAGTTCCGAGGTCGAGGCCCTCGTCGTCACCGGGTCGCGCATCAAGCGCAACGAATTCACCAGTCCGGATCCCATCCAGGTCATCTCGGCCGACAAGGGCCAACTCGCCGGCATCTCCAGCACGGCGGGTCTGCTGCAGTCGTCGACGATCGCGTCGGGCTCGCCGCAGATCACCTCGGCGATCTCCAGCGCGTTCGTCACCGACGGCGGCCCGGGTTCGGAAACCGTCTCGCTTCGGGGCCTGGGGGCCAACCGCACCCTGGTGCTGCTGAACGGCCGTCGCGCCGGTCCGGCCGGCGTGCGCGGGGGCGTGTCCGCGTTCGACCTGAACGTCCTGCCGCTGTCGTCGATCGACCGCGTCGAGATCCTGAAGGACGGCGCCTCGTCGATCTACGGTTCCGACGCCGTGGCCGGCGTGGTCAACATCATCACCAAGCGCGACACCGACGGGATCAACATCGAGATGTTCGATTCCCAGCCCCGGAAGAAGGGCGGCGAGGAATTCCATACCAGCGTCAACTGGGGCAAGACGTTCTCGCGCGGCTTCTTCAATATCACCTACGACTACTACAAGAAGCGCGAGCAGACGAACGGCCAGCGCAACTACACCAGCTGCGGCCAGTCCTACATCTTCGACGCCCAGGGCAAGCGCAAGGACACCATTGATCCGCGCACCGGCAAGGTCCAGTGCCGCGACCTGCTGTACGATCAAGTCTGGCTCTACACCTATCCCGACTTCGAAGGCCGGGACGGCAAGATCCAGTACGACTACGGCAACAACCTGGGCAAATACATCCCGCAGTATCCGGCGGGCGGCGCGGCGAACTATCCGGGTCTGCCCCCGGGCTTCTTCATCGTCGGCGACAGCCTGGATCCGGCCAATCCGGACATGGGCGTGCTGGACTACAACAGCCCGTTCAACCTGGCCGCCTCGCTGACCCCGCGCACCGAGCGCAACACGGTCTACGCCCAAGGCGCGTTCGACATCACCAGCAGCGTCGAAGCCTACGGCGAAGTCCTGCTGAACCGTCGCGCCACCAAGACCAACGGCTATCGCCAGTTCTGGACCTATCTCTATACGGAAGATCTCGGCGATCCCTTCAGCGCCGGCTTCACCGGCGACTTCATCCTCAGCCCGACACCGGTCACCAACCTCAACCGCTCGGGCCAGAAGGTCGACTACCAGCGCTATGTCGGCGGGCTGCGCGGCGATTTCGCCGGCGTCGACTTCCTGAAGGGCTGGGACTGGGACATCTTCGCCCAGTACAGCCACTCCAAGGGCGAATACTCGCAGGACGTGATCCTGGCCGACGCGGTCAACAGCGCCGACGGCCGTAGCGATTTTGGTTCGTTCGGCATCGGCAAGGCTAACTCGATCCCCCGCGCGACCGCCTCGTGCGTCGGCTACAAGACGCCGATCAGCAACCGAGACTGCGTGGACGTGAACTGGATGTCGGCCGACTTCCTGGCCGGCAAGTACACGGACGCCGAAAAGGCTTTCCTGTTCGACACCGAAACCGGCCGGACGATCTACAAGCAGTTCGCCGTGGAAGGTTCGGTCTCGGGCAACCTGTTCAAGCTGCCCGCCGGCCCGGTCGGCGCCGCGTTCGGCGCCGCCTATCGTCGCGACGAGATCAACGACACCCCCGGCCCGATCACCCGGGCCGGCAACATCTGGGGCTCGTCGACCGCCGGTATCACCGCCGGTTCGGACAAGACCAAGGAAATCTACGGCGAACTCAGCGTGCCGATCTTCAAGGATCTGCCGCTGGCCCAGAAGGTCGACCTGTCCCTCTCGGGCCGCTACACCGACGTCGATTCCTACGGCAGCGATGAAACCTACAAGGTCGGCCTGAACTGGCAGCTGATCTCGTCCCTGCGCCTGCGCGCCACCAAGGGCACTTCGTTCCGCGCCCCGGCGCTGTTCGAGCTCTACAAGAACCGCGAAACCAGCTTCCTGTCGCAACGGTCGGTGGACCCCTGCATCCGCTGGCAGTCCAACCTGACGGCCGGCAACATCTCGCAGCGGGTCGCCGACAACTGCGCGGCCGACGGCATCCCGGGGGCCTATACCGGCGCCGGCTCCTCCGTGACCATCACCGCGGGCGGCGGCGCGGGCACGCTGGAGGCGGAAACCTCCGACGCGGTCACCTACGGCGTGATCTGGACGCCCAGCTTCGCCGACCTGAACGTGGCGGTGGACTACTTCGACATCGAGGTGAACAACGAGATCACCCAGCTGGGCGCGGCCCGGATCGTGAACCAGTGCTATCGCTCGCTGAGCTTCCCGACCGACAAGCTGTGCTCGCTGTTCACGCGCGGTCCTTCGCACCTGATCACCGACATCACCGACAACTACCTGAACATCGCCTCGCAGAAGAACCGCGGCATCGACCTGACGGTCAACTACACGCGCGCCCTGCCGTGGGACACCAAGCTCTCGGTCGAGCTGCAGTCGACCTGGCAGTTGAAGGACACCACGGCCCTGTTCGCCGACACCGTCGTCGACACCAACGGCTTCGTGGGCGACCCGGACTGGACCGGGCAGCTGAACTTCACCCTCGAGAAGGGCGACTGGACCGGCTATTGGAGCGTGAACATGATCGGCAAGGCCTCGGACGCCGAGGACTATGTCGACCACAACACGGCGGGGACCACCTTCTACAAGGTCCATACCGAGTTCACGGCCTATCACAGTGTTTCGCTGATGAAGAAGTTCGACGACTGGACCCTGATGGGCGGCGTCGCCAACCTGTTTGGCGAGGATCCCCCGCAGGTCACCCAGTCGCAGGGCAACTACAACATGGTCGGCCGTTCGGTGCTGGCCTCGCAGTACGACTATATCGGCCGCCGCCTGTTCGTGCGGATGACGGCCAAGTTCTAGGGCTTCGTGGAAGGGCCGCGGACGCCGACAAGGCGTTTCGCGGCCTCTTCGCCGGGCGCTGGAGCCAAGAGTCGAGAGCGCGTCCAAAGGCGAAAACCGCTCACACTTTCGCCCAACGCGTTCTAGGTTTCGAGCGGCGGAGCGATCCGCCGCTCTTTTTTTCGGTCGCCCCTCGTCGTCCCTGGAGGGCGCGGCCAGGTCACAGGATAGGTCACGCGTGAACGCCGTCATCCGTGGAAAGCCGGACAATCTCGACGCCATCGGCGCCCGCTTCGACCGGGCCGCGCTGCGCCAGCCGGTGCTGCTCAACAGCGTTCCCAAGGCCGGCACCCACCTGATCCGCAACATCTTGCGGATGTTCGTGACCCAGGAACAGCACTGGCCCGGCGAGTACATCCAGCACGCCCTGCTGCGGCGCAGCCAGACGGCGTTCTCGCCGGAAAGGCCCTTTCTCAGCTGGGGGCACCTGCTGTTCTCGGACGAGGCGGCGATCGCCCTGCGCCGGGTTCGGCACATCGTGCTGGTGCGCGACCCCTACGACTGGGTGCTGGCCCGGGCGCGGTTCTACGTTTCCGACGAGTTTCAAGGCTCGCTGAACCATATCAAGGGCGGCGCGGTCGCCCCTGAGGACGTGATGAACATGATGATCCTGGGGGTGAACGGCCACGTTCCCACCCTTCTGGACATCTATACCTACAACGCCGCGGCCTGGATGGGCACGCATGCCGTGATCGTCCGCTACGAGGACATCGTCGACGCGACGGGCGACCTTGCCTCGAAGCGCGCCGAGGCGTTCTTCGCCAAGCTGCTGGGGGATTGCGGGCTGGACTTGCCAGCGGATTGGCGCGCGCGGGTCGAGGCCGGCGCGGATCGCCGCGAAAGCCGAACCGCGAGCGAGAACCTCAACCTGACCGTGGACTTCCCCAAGACCCTTCCGGATATCCAGAAGCGCCTGGTCGACTTCCACGCTCCGGGGCTGAGGGGATTGCTGGGGTATGCATAGGGCGGGTCCGCTCTCTCGGCGTCGGAGGACCATCCTCGTTCTTCCGAGGCGCGAGCAGACCCCGCCTTCCTGACCGCCGCCGTGACGAGCGCGGCGGCCGGATGTTCCGGCCTCAGGCGATCTGCGCCGCCAGGCCTTCCAGGACCTTGCGCAGGTCGGCCTCGCGGAACGGCTTCTGCAGCACGGTCGCGCCCTTGTGGCCTTCCGAGAGGCCGGCCTCGCCATAGCCGCTGGCGAAGGCGAACGGCACGCCGCGTTCCTTCAGGGCGTCGGCGACTGGGAAGATCGGACGGCCGCCCAGGTTGACGTCCAGCAGGGCGGCGTCGATGTCGGCGCCGCTGGCCAGGCGCAGGGCCTCCTCCAGCTCGGCGGCGGGACCGACGACGATGCAGCCCAGATCGCTGAGCATGTCTTCCACCAGCATGGAGACCAGCGCCTCGTCTTCGACCACCAGGACCTTTAGGGCGGCGAGGGTCTTCATTGTTCAGGGCTCCAGGGCACGGATCGGCAACCTCATGGTGCATACGAGGCCAAGGCTATCATAGGCCAGTGCGACTTGTGCGGACAGTTCTCCCGCCAGGCCCTTTTCGAGCAGGCGCGCGCCGAATCCGTGGCGGCTGGGCGGGACGACCGGCGGGCCGCCGCGTTCGGTCCAGGTCAGGCGCAGGCGCGCGCCGTCGGACCCTTCCTCCGGCTCCGGTCCCCAGGCCACCCCCACCGCGCCGCCGGGAACCGACAGCGCGCCATACTTCAGGGCGTTGGTCGCCAGTTCATGGATCGCCATGCCCAGGGCCACCGTCGCCTTGGGGCTCAGCTGGACGTCGCGGGCGTAGTCGAAAACGATGCGGTCGCGGGCGGCGAAGGCCTCCAGCTCGAAATCGAAGATCTCGCGCAGGCTGGCCCCCTCCCAGTTCTGCTGGGTCAACAGGTCGTGGGTGTGCGACAGGGCCATGATCCGCCCCTCGAAGGCGTCGCGGAAGGCGGCCGGCGTGTCGGTCGTGCGCAGGGTCTGGCTGGCGATCGACTGCACCGAGACCAGGGTGTTCTTCACCCGGTGGTTCAGCTCGTTGACCAGCAGCTTCTGGCGTTCCTCGGCCCGCTTGCGCTCGGTGACGTCAAGCGACACGCCCGCCATCCGCCGGGCCCCGCCGTGGTCGGCGGTCTGGGCGGCTCGGCCCCGGGCCTGCACCCAGCGGACGTCGCCGCCGGGCGTGCACACGCGGTATTCGATGTCGTAGTCGGCCCCGTGGCGGATGGCGTCCTCGATGGCGGTGGTCATGCGCTGGCGGTCGTCCGGATGCACCGAGGCGACCAGGTCGGCGAACCCGAAGTCGTCGTCGGGGCCGCGGCCGTAGTTGGCCTTGCAGATGTCCGAGGCCAGGTAGGCGCGGGTCTCGACGTCCAGCTCCCACGAGCCCAGGCGGCCGGACTCCAGGGCGAACTTCAGGCGCTCTTCGGCGACGCGGCGCTGGACCAGCTCGGCGTGGGCGGCCTCGTGGGTCCGCACGGACTCGATCGCCACCGCCGCCTGGGCGGCCAGGCCGACCGCCAGGCTCTCGGCGCGGGTGCCGAAGCGCGCCGGCTGGGGATGGCCGAAGAACAGGCCGCCCAGCACCGCGCCCTGGCGGGTGATCACCGGCACGGCCAGGTAGCTGCGGACCGGCAGGTGCCCCTCGGGCATGCCGTGGTGAGGCGGATTGCGGCCATGGCGGGGGTCCTGGGTGATGTCGTCCGACCGCACCACCCCCTCGCCGTTGAAGGTGGGCGCGAAGACGGCGGTGCTGCGCGGCATCGGGAAGGCTTCGAAGGCCGAGCGCGGCGCGCCCGACAGGCTGTAGAGCATGAAGCTCTCGCCGACCTCGTCGACGACCTTGTAGAAGAACGCCCCGAACTGGGCCCCGGTCAGCTCGACCCCGCCGTCGACCACCGTCTGGACCAGCGTCTCGGCGTCGTGGCCGGCGCCGATCGCCTCGGCGATGCGGTTGAGGGCGCGCGACCGGCGCACCTCCTCGGCCAGGGCCTCCTCGGTCGCGGCGAGGCGCGCGACAAGATCCTCGACCTCGTCCTCCTCGGCGCGACTGCTCGCCTTGGCCAAGCTGCTCACCCCCACTCGCCCCGGTCGCCCGTCGTTCCGGGCGCGGTCACAAACGCGTCGCCATGCTCACGGTTCCCCGCGCCCTCATACTGCGCCGGGACGGGGCCGCCCTCAACCCGATCGTCGCGTCAAATCGTCGGCTGCACCCTGGACATCAAGCCGTTGCGTCGGGTGGTCGACGCAAGGCGCCGGTCAGCGGACGCTTTCGTCCAGCCGCCCGCTGATCCGCAGGCCAGTGACCTGGTTGCGCTGGCGGCGCAGCACCTGGAAGCGGTGGTGGTGGAAGATGAAGATCTGGCCGGGTTCGGGGATGGTCTGGGCCTCGTGGATCACCAGGCCGGCGATCGTCACCGCCTCGCCTTCCGGCAGCCGCCAGTCCATCGCCCGGTTGAGGTCGCGGACCGTGACGTGGCCGTCGACGTGCACCGAGCCGTCGGCCTGGGGCCTCAGGCCCTCGACCTTGGTGTCGTGCTCGTCCTCGATCTCGCCGACGATCTCCTCGAGGATGTCCTCCAGGGTCACCAGGCCCTGCAGGGCGCCGTACTCGTCGACCACCAGGGCGAAATGGCTGCGCCGCTTGAGGAAGGCGTTGAGCTGGTCCTTGAGGTTGGTGGTGTCGGGGATGAACCAGGGCTCGCGCTGGATGGCGGCCACATCGATGTCGTCGATCGCGCCGTTGGCGGCGGCCAGGGCCCGCAGCAGGTCGCGGGCGTGCAGCACGCCGACGATGTTGTCGGGGTTCTCGCGATAGAGCGGGATGCGGGTGTGCTGGGCCTCCAGCGCCTCGGCCACCAGCTCGCGGATCGGCAGGTCGGCGTCGATCAGGGTGATCGACTTGCGGTGGACCATGATCTCCGAGACGTCCATGTCCGACAGGTCCAGCACCCCGCCCAGCATCCGCCGGTCGCCGCTTTCGACCCCGCCCTCGGAGTGATGGTACTCGACCGCGCCGCGGATCTCCTCGTGGGCGGCCAGCACATCGACCTCCATGGTCAGCTTGACGCCGAACAATCGCAGCGTGCGCCGCACCACCCACTGGATGGCGTAGATGATCGGCCCGAACAGTCGCACCACCAGCAAGGTCGGTCCCGACAGGAAGCGGGCCACGTCGTCCGACTTCAGGATCGCCAGGGTCTTGGGCAGCACCTCGGCGAACACCAGGACCAGGACGGTCATCGCGCCGGTCGCCGCCGCCACGCCCCACGGGCCCGGGATGGCGGTGGTCAGCACCTGGGTGGTCAGGGCCGAGGCCAGGATGTTGATCAGGTTGTTGCCCAGCAGCACCGCCCCGATCATCGTCTCCTG
>Ga0209758_1004911_pt1 | contig 10748 bp, 6 predicted proteins | sample AraplaMF_Col_mMF_FD_184258 | JGI IMG/M metagenome (GOLD analysis project Ga0209758, IMG submission 184258) | Arabidopsis root microbial communities from the University of North Carolina, USA - plate scrape MF_Col_mMF (SPAdes) (version 2) | ecosystem: Host-associated > Plants > Roots > Endosphere ... | reverse complement strand
TCGTACTGTTCCATAAGAAACGGCCACGCGGCCTTTCCGGCGATGCGCATGGCATCGAGATTCACATGCAATCGCCGATCGATCCCTTCAACGACCTTGAGGTCGGCTGCGTCTTCCGACAGCAGCGTGTCGCGCTGCCCCCAAAGAAAGGCAACTAGTTCAGCATGCTGGCGCACCACGTCCGCTGCGATTAGCCGCTGAAACACAGCAGTTGCCGCTACCTTCGAACGCGAGGCTTGCATCAGTTGAGATTTATCGAACCGCCGCGGATGTTGTTTGCTCCGCTGGCATGGCTGGTAAGTCGCACACCGCGAATGACGATCCGGCCGTCCTTTTCCAGAATGATCTTGGACGAGCCGCACTGAAGCTCAATGGACTCTTCAGCGGTAATTCGGACCCGTTCTCCGTCACGGCTCATCTGGAGTGTGCGAAGGCTATGTTTCGGTTCGACAATCTTGCCGACGATGAGCGGCCTTAGCGGATCTCCTTCTTCGAACAGCAGCGCCACTTGCTGGCCAACCATCTCCTGGCTCAGTTCCGCAAGGCTGCGCGCCCGCAAGGCCGTCTCCTGGGGGTTGCCAGGAAAGACGACCAAGGGGCCATCATCATCGAATCCGAGGAAAACGCCGATCACGACGCCCTCAATGCGCTCCTTTATAGCAGCCATGGCGAACCCTCAGTTCTCATTGATCTTGGAGCCCTTGATAATAACGTCACTCGAAGCCTTCACATCAATTTTTCCCGATCCCTTCACGGAGATGTCCTTGCCTTCGATCACAATGGTTCCGTCCTTCTTCATCGAGATTTTGGAACTGCCACATTTGATCAAAATCGAATCGGTGACGTCGATCGTCAAATTCTTCCCGACCTTGATGCCAGTATCTTCTTTGACATCGGTCAGACTCCCCTTCGCCACCTTGAGAACGTGACCGCCACCTACCTCTGTCGTGTCGTCAGCCGCAATCTTGGCGGAGCGCGCAGCGCCAATATCGAACCCCTGCGCTGCTCCAACTGTAACCGACTGATTGGCTCCAATGGTTACGCTCTGATCAGCACCGATGTCCCAACTGTCCGCGGCGCCAATGCTGTGGCTCTGGTTGATGCCCACCGTGACCGATCGAGTGGCCCCGATCGTGTTCGTCTGCGTGGCGCCCACGGTCCTCGCTTCGGCGGCCCCCACCGTGTCCACTCGCGCCACGGCCACCGTCACCGTCTGGTTGAGGCCCACCGTCTGCGAGTGGTTGGCGTCGATGTTTTCCGTCGAGTTCGAGACGACGTGGATGGTCTCGTTTGCCATCACCGTTAGCGACCTGTTCGCGCCCACCGTCTCGGTGTCGTTCGAGCCGATGTTGGTGGTTTGGTCGACGCCGATCTTGACCGTCTTGTTGTTGCCGACGTCCTCGTCGAGGTTGTGGCCGACGGAGTGCTTGGCATCATGGTCGATGCGGTCGGACTGGTCGTGCTGGACCGTCTTGTTGCGGTCGTGCTTGATCAGTAGGTGGTGATCTTTCTGGGCCTGGAAATTGACCAGCTCGGAGCCCGCCTTGTCCTCGAACATCAGCTCGTTGTAACCGCCGCCGCCTTTCGAGGAGTTGGACTTCCAGCCCGACTGCGTGGCGTTGGCCGGCAGGCCGTAGGGCGGCATCTGCGAGGCGTTGTAGACGCGGCCGGTGATGATCGGCAGGTCCGGGTCGCCTTCGATGAAATCGACGATGACCTCCTGGCCGATGCGCGGAATCTGGATGAAGCCCCAGTTGCTGCCGGCCCAGGTCTGCGACACGCGCACGAAGCATGACGAGTTCTGGTCCTTCTTGCCGAGCCGGTCCCAATGGAACTGCACCTTCACGCGCGCATATTTGTCGGTGAAGATTTCCTCGCCCGAAGGGCCGACGACGGTCGCCGTCTGCGGGCCGCGCATGACCGGCCGCGGCGTGATGCGCGCCGGACGGTAGGGCAGTTTGGTCGGCGACACGCCGAGCACCGCCTTGAAATTCTCGTTGTGGGCCTCGTTCTGGGTCCGGTAGCCCGGATCGAACAGCCGGTATTCGGCGCTGACCACCAGATAGTCCTGGTTCTGGTCGTCGCGCGGAAAGCTTTCCAGCGTGAACTTGCAACCGGAAAAAAGGCCGCGCACCGTCCCCACCGCCGTGCTGTGCTGGTGCACGGCCTGGAGTTCCTCGCGGCGGATCCCGGCAATCTTGTCGCCCCGTCCGACATCGAGATGCGCGCCGGGCTGGCGGTAGTTCTCGCCCGAGGCCTCCTTGTGGCCGAAGGGTTGCGCGGACTTCGCCATCAGATCGGCGCCGGGCTTCTCGAAATCATAGTCCGTATGGGCATAGGCGCCCGGCCGCACGGCGCTACCCGGGATCCATTCGGTGATGTATTCGACGTCGCGCCGCGAGCCCTGGCCTTCGAAATTATAGAGCACCTTCTCGTAACCGGGCGCCGGCTTCAGCTTGCTCATCGCATCGCAGAGGATGAGCGTGTGCTTGCCCTCGTCATGCTCGAAGAAATAGAAGATGCCTTCGTGCTCGAGCAGCCGCTGCACGAAATCGAGATCGCTCTCGTCATACTGAACGCAATATTCGCGCTGGGGGTAGGATCCCTGGAGCCGCTTCTCGAATTTGGCGATGCCGTATTTCGAGAATATCTTTTCGACGATCTCCACCGCCGTCATGTTCTGGAAGATGCGGCAGTCGGTGGTATTGCCGAGGAACCAGAGCCATGGCCTGACGGTGGCTTCGTAAAAGGCCAGCCGGTCCTCGATGCGGGTAAGCTTGAAATCCGACACGAGGCCGCTGAACCAACGCTTCGGATCGGATTCGCCCTCGACCGAAACGACGCCGCCCAGCATCTTCAGCGGATCGACGTCACGGTTCTTCGAGACGAAGCCGACGGTATAAGCGAAACAGCGGCTGATCTCATCGCGGCCGACGAGATGGGTGAAGGTCAGGTCGGCGCCAGCCGGCGTCTGTACAACCGTGGCACGTTCGTTCGGCATGGGTCGTGCCCCTCCTCGACGCGGCCGCCAGTGTGATGGTTTGAAACCCCCGCTCTATTAACTGCATCACGTTCGGGAGCGTTCGAATTCACCGCACCATACGACCGCAAGCCTAGCACATGTTTGAGACAGGCCAAATAAAAGCAACGGCTAAACCGCGCCCCCGCGCCGGTGTGAAACGCTCCTCTCCCGCTCAGCCTGCAACCTGCTAGAATACCGAAGCAATTCCGGGAAGGCGCCTGGCGGCTTTCCGCCCGGAATCGCGCGAAAGATAAGTATTTATTGACCAAGTTCGGCGACGCTTCCGGATGTTCATCACTCTCCAGATCAGCAATGTCGACAGGCTGCCGGCCGGCATCGCCGCCAGCTATTCCGCTCGCGACCGCAGTTTCGAAATCGGCCGCGAGAATTGCGACTGGACGCTGTCCGATCCGGACAAGTTCATCTCGGGCCGGCATTGCGAGGTCCGCTATCAGGCGGGCTCGTTCTGGCTCTACGATGTCTCGCGCAACGGCACTTTCGTCAACGGTTCCAGCCAGCGCATCGCCGGACCGCATCGGCTGGCCCAGGGCGACCGGCTGCTGATCGGCCGTTATGTCGTCGGCGTTTCGATCGAAGACGAACGGGCCGCGACAGGATATCCGCAGGCCGGTACGGGATCGATGCAACGCGAGCTGCCGCCCTCGACCGGCCGCCCGCTGGATCCTGGCCGTGAGCCGTTCTTCAATCCGACGGAGCAGCGATCGGCCGAGGCGGCGCCGGTCTCGACATCCTCGGCCCTGCAGCCCGGCCCGGCAGCCCCGGCCAATCGGCCGGCCGAAGCGGGCGCAATGCTGCGGGAGATCGCCAGGGCGGCGGGCATAGCGCCTGAATTGCTGCAAGCGCGCGACCCGCACGACATCGCGGCCGAGATCGGCGCAGTGCTAAGGACCACGGTCGAGCAACTCTCCCTGCTGCTCAAGGCGCGCGCGGCGGCGAAGGTGCTCGCCAAAACCGCGAACCGCACGATGATCGGCGCCGAGGACAACAACCCGTTGAAGTTTGTGCCGGGCACAGACGACATTTTGGAGATCATGTTCGCCAAGCGCAGGGCGGGCTATCTCGACGCAAGACATAGCATCGAGGACGCGTTCCGCGATCTGAAGACGCACGAACTCGCAACCTACGCCGCCATGCAGGCCGCGCTGTCCCGGTTGCTCGACGACCTGTCACCGGAGGCGATCGCCAAAAAGATCCCGCCTGCGTCCTTCTCGTCCAGGAAAAGCCAGGCCTGGGATGCGCTTGTCGCGACCTGGCGGACGATGGAAGACAAGCATGAGAACGGCATGCTGGATGTCTTCCTCGCCTATTTCGCCGAAGCCTACGCCAAGGCCGGCAAGCAGAAATAGCGTGGATCGGCACGGAACGGCGCCAGCCATATGTGACGGGTCTCATAGAAGAAGCCGCTTCTTCGAGCATCTTGCTCTCCGATTTCAATCGGCGGCCCCGTTTCAATTGGGTATCCGGGCGACTAGAATGCGCAAGGAAGCTTGCCTGGCGGGCAAAGCGGCGTGGCTTGGGGCGTGTGCAGCAATGTCATGTTTCGGCGAGATGAGCCTTTCCATGCGGCCCGCCGCCGAGGCTCAGGCTGAAATGCGTTCCCCCGGTCGAAGGCATGTTCATCGCGTCGCGACGGTGGGTCGTTGCCGATGAGCTCGAAGGACGACCCCTTCAGGCCGGTGGACAAAACCGTCATCCGCGCGCCACGGCCGAAGCAGAAGCCGCTTGCGGCTCCCGAGAGATCAAGTCCGGAAGGCGCGCGGCCTGCTCCATCATCATCCGCCAGGGAATCGACGGTATTCGACCCCGGCGGCCGGCAGATCCCCACCGGCTGGTCGTCTGGAACCATGCTCTTTCAGGCGCCAACTCCGGGAGCGGTCGCAAGTGTGGCGCCAGGGTTGCAGCAGGATGCCCTGCTCAACGCCGCGGGCGGCGTTAAATATCCTGCGGCAAATCCGATCCTTGCCGCCGCGGCACCGCTGCTGATGCTCTTCGGCCAATTGCGACTGATACCGGTCGAACGGCAAGCGGCGCCACTGGCGGAGCACATAGCTGAGGCTATCGAGACCTTCGACCGCGCAATCGCGAAAGCCGGCACTGGCGAAGAAGACGCGCGGATCGCAAAGTTTGCTCTTTGCGAAACCGCCGACGACCTTGTCGGCAATCTGCCCTGGCCGAGCAAGGACAGCTGGCTTCAGCACAGCCTGGTGGCACAGTTCTTCCACAGCCAACCGACGGGCGCCGGCTTCTACGGAGCGCTGAACACGATCCTCGCCAAGCCGGAAGCGCATTACGACCTGCTCGAACTGATGCATGCCTGCCTGTCGCTGGGCTTCGAGGGCCAGTATCGGGGGCTGACGGGCGAACGGAACACGCTCGAGCGCGTCCGGCGCGATGTCTACGACACGCTACGCTACCTCAAGCCGCGCGCCAATGATGACATCTCGCCCCGCTGGCAAGGCATGGCGGCGGCAATGCCGAAGCCGGGGGCGCGGCTGCCGCTCTGGGCGGTCGCGGCCGCCGCGGCGACGCTGGTGACCGCCGCTTTTTTCGGACTGCGGGTCATGATCACGGACGAAGGCGACGCGACCGCCGGCGAGTTGCTGGCGCTCAACCCGTCGGCGCCTGTCACCATCGAGCGCGCCAGCGTGGCGGCGCCCGCCGAACCGGTGCAAGCCAGCCCGCCACCGCCCATGGTTCCAGACACGACCCAGATCGATCGCATCCGCGCGGCACTTGCCAAGGAAATCGCCGGGGGTGGATTGAGCGTCGGCGAGAAGGGCGAGTTCATCGTCGTCGAGATCAACAACCAGCTCTTGTTCGCGTCCGGCCAGGCGGAGGTGAAGGCGCAGTTCAAGCCTGTCGCCGCAGACATCGCCGCGGCGCTCGATGCCGAACCGGGACCGATCAACATCATCGGCCACACCGACAATGTAAAGCCGAAGAAGTCGAGCGCGTTCAAATCGAATTTCGATCTGTCCGTCGCTCGCGCCAAGGCCGTTCAGGCATTGGTGGCCAAGCAATTGAAGGACCCGCCGCGGCTGAGTGCCGACGGCAAGGGCGAGGACGAACCGATCGCCGACAATGGGACGGTGGACGGCCGCGCCAGGAACCGCCGCGTCGACGTGATGATCCCGAAACAGCAGACCTTGCAGAACGGGTCTGCGGAGAACGGCAACTGATGCGCTGGATGCTGCGGCTCTTCAGCTTGGCTGCGCTTGCCGGCTTCTCGGCGGCGGTCTGGTATGCCGGACCGCTGATCCGCTTTGCCGATACACGCCCGCTTGGGCCTGCGTGGCTCAGGGCCATGATCATCGGCGTCACCGTTGCGGTGCTCGCGCTGTTCTACGGGATCCGCTTCTGGCAGCGGCGCAAGGCGCAAAAGGCGCTCGAAACGGCAATCGTGCGCAGCGACGAGCGCAACGACGATTCACAAGTGCTCGAAGCGCGCATGGGCGAAGCGATCGCGACGCTGAAGCGGACGAGCGGCAAGCGCAACTTCCTCTATGACATTCCCTGGTACATCATCATCGGCCCGCCAGGCGCCGGCAAGACGACGGCGCTGGTCAATTCAGGGCTGAAATTTCCGCTTGCCGGCTCCGGCAGCGCGCAGCCGGTGGCCGGCGTCGGCGGCACGCGGTCCTGCGACTGGTGGTTCACCGACGAGGCGGTGCTGATCGATACGGCCGGCCGCTACACGACGCAGGAGTCGGACCGCGAGCGCGACAGGGCGAGCTGGCTCGCCTTCCTGGGACTGCTCAAGAGAAACCGCGTCAGGCAACCGATCAACGGCGTGATCCTCGCCATCAGCCTTGCCGACCTGATCGGCTTCGACGACCAGCAGCTCGACCAGCATGTCACCGAGATCAGGAGCCGCCTGCGCGAATTGCACGAGACGCTGAAGATCCAGTTCCCGGTCTATCTGCTGTTCACCAAGGCCGACCTTGTCTCCGGCTTCATGGATTATTTCGGCGATTTCGACGAGGCGCGCAGGCGCAAGGTATGGGGCGCGACATTCCAGACCGCCGACCGCACCAAAAACATGGCCGGCGAGGCGCCGGCGGAATTCGACGAACTGGCGAAGCGGCTCGCCGAAGAGGCAGCCGACCGCCTGCAGGAAGAGGCCGACCCGGTGGCGCGGATCGCGCTGTTCGGCTTCCCCGCCCAGTTTGGCGCGCTGAAGAACCGGATAACCCAGTTTGTCGGCAGCCTGTTCGATACATCGCGCAGCCAAGTCAATGTCAGCCTGCGCGGGCTCTATTTCTCGTCGGGCACTCAGGAAGGCACGCCCTTCGACCAGGTGCTGGGCGCGATCGGCCGCAGTTTCGGCAGCGCTTCGCAAGCGCATCTTTCCGGCGCCGGCAAGAGCTTCTTCCTGCACGATCTGCTGACCGATGTGATCTTCCCGGAATCGGGCTGGGTGTCGTTCGACCGGGCCGCCGAGCGGCGCGCGCGGCTCGCCAGGTTCGGTGGCCTGGCCGCGATTACTCTGGCTGCGTTGGCGGCGCTCGGCGTATTGGGCCTCAGCTTCTTCGCCAACAAGCAGCTGGTCGCCTCCACAAGGCAGGCCATGGCGCATTATCGCGACAGCGCCGATACGCTGCTGAAGAGCACGACGGTGACCGACGTCGATCTTGAAAACGTCATCGGTCCGCTCGACCAGTTGCGCAACCTGCCGGCCGGGTTCGAAAACGGCGACCAGGGAAAGCCGATCGAGGAGACGTTCGGGCTCAGCCAGCGGGAAAGGCTGTCGTCGGCCTCCAAGACCGCTTACCGGCAAGCGCTGGAGCGAACCTTCCGCTCGCGGCTGCTGGTTCAGGCCGAGCGGACGATCCAGGCCAGGATGGCCGATCCGATCGCGCTCTACGAGCCGCTCAAGATCTACCTGATGCTGGGCGGCAAGGCGCCGAAGGTCGACGACGAGCTGATCGTCTCCTGGATGAAGCAGGACTGGGAAGAGAACCGCTACCCCGGCGAGAACAACCGCGAGGGCCGCGCGCAGCTCGAAAAACATCTGCGCGCCATGCTTGCACTCGACGACGCTTACGATCCGGTCTTCGAGCTCAACCAGCCGCTGGTCGAGGCCGCGCAACGCTCGCTCGGACGCATGAGCCTTGCCGACCGCGCCTCGGCGCAGATCAAGTCGGCGGTCTACGCGGCAAGGCTGCAGGATTTCTCGATCGCGGCGAAAGCCGGTCCGGAGGCGCAGCTGTTGCTCGAACGGGCGGACGGCAGCGAGCTCGCCGATCTTCATGTCGCCGGCCTTTATACGCGCGCCGGGTTCAATCGCTTCTTCCTGCCGCAGCTCGCGCGCATCGCGCAGATGCTCGTCGACGATCAATGGGTGCTCGGCGGCGGCGGCGAACAGGGTGGCATCGATCAGGATTTGCCCAGGCTCGGTCCCGAGCTCATCGACCGTTACGGCAAGGAATTCGCCGCCGCCTGGAACGGCGTGCTCGACCAGCTGAAGCTCAAGGCGATGCTGAAGGACAAGCCGCAATATCTGGCGCTCTCCGCCATCGCCGCCCCGGACTCGCCACTCGACCAGCTCTTCAGCGCGATCGCCGATGAAACCGCACTGACGAAGGACAGCGCCGGCGAAGGCGAGACCGGCACGGCGCAGCAGGATCCCGCCGCCATGGCCAAGGGCCTCGCCCGCATCGGACTGCAGATCGCCGGGGGCAAGTCGCAAAGCCGCGCCGGCGCAAGCTCGGCCGTTGCGCAGAATGCAGGCGCGAGCGTCGAGGCGCAGTTCCGGCCGTTCCAGGCGCTGGTCGGCGGCGCCGCCGGACGCCGACCGCTCGATGCGTTGACACAGAACTTCCACGATATCTTCCAGAGCCTGAAGCTCGCCGCCGATGTCCCCACGCAGACCGAGCGCGTCAACGCCAACCTGCAGCTGCAGATCTCGACATTGCGCGCCAATGTCTCGCGCCTGCCCAAGCCGCTGGCGCGCATGGTCAACGCGGCGGCGGACGAGTTCGAAGGCAATCTCGCCGAGACCTCCGTCGCCAACCTTAACCAGACCCTCGACCAGACGGTGACGCGCGCCTGCGAGGAGGCGGTCAACGGCCGCTATCCCTTCACCCGCGACGGCGCCGACGAGATCTCGATGGCGGATTTCACCAAGCTGTTCGCGCCGGGCGGCTTGATGGACCGTTTCTTTGCGCAGAATCTTGCGCCGCTGATCGACATGACCGGCCAGGAATGGACCTGGAAACAGGACGCCCGTTCCAGCCGCGACCTGGCCAAGTCGACCTTGAAGGCGTTCCAGTCGGCCGCGGAAATCCGTAGCGCCTTTTTCCCTTCCGGCGGCTCGGTGCCCTCGGTCTCGATCACCATCACGCCGACCTCGCTGAACAGCGAGGTCGACAGCGCGGTGCTCGACGTCGACGGGCAGACGGTCCAGAGCGCCCAGGCCGGCAACGCGCCGAGCATCGTGACATGGCCGAGCGGCGCCGCTTCCGGATCGGCGAGCCTCAGCCTCGTACCGGAAATGCCGGGCCGCGAGTCGGCGCTCAAATTCGAAGGGCCGTGGGCGTTGAAGCGGCTGTTCGACAAGGCGACCATCACCGGCGACGGCGCCAACACCGAGGCGCGCTTCGTGATCGGCGGACGCGATGTCGCCTACAAGATCCAGGTCGGGTCGGGCGTCAACCCCTTGCTTCTGCCGGCCTTGTCCGGCTTCAGCTGTCCAAAGGCGTTCTGAGATGGCCGGATCGAGCCTTCATTTCGGTACTCTAATACATGCGCTTGTGGCAGAGTGGCCTGGGCACGCGGCCCGTGGCTGGTCACAGAGGACGCTCGCAAAGCGCTTGGTGGCAAATTGAGCACTGTCGCCCTCCCCATCGAAAGCTTCGGCGTGAGCCACCAGGGCTGCGTGCGCGATCACAACGAAGACAACTACCTCATCGAACCGCAGACCGGGCTCTGGGTGGTGGCCGACGGGATGGGCGGGCATGAGGCCGGCGAAGTCGCCTCGGCCGCCATCGTCGACCACCTCGCCACAATCGGCATTGCGAGCTCGGCGCCAGATCTTCGCGCCCGCTTCGAGGACCGGCTCAGCCGTGCCAACGCCGAAATCCGCGACATATCGCGCTCGCGCGGCATCACCATCGGCTCCACTTTCGCGGCTCTGCTTGCCATGGACGGGCGCTTCGCCTGCCTGTGGGCCGGCGACAGCCGCATTTATCTCGTCCGCAACGGCTCGATCTTCCAGGTTTCGAAGGATCACACCGAGGTGCAGGAATTGCTCGATCGCGGCATGATCAGTGCGGAAGAAGCTCGCATCTGGCCGCGCCGCAACGTGATCACGCATGCGGTCGGCGTCAGCGACGAGCTCGAGATCGACTTCCAGCAGGGCGAGTTGATGCCGGGCGATGTCTTCGTCCTGGGCACCGACGGACTGACCGCGCATGTCAGCGACGCCGAGATCGAGGCCGCGGTCAGGTCCGCGACGCCGCGGACGGCCTGCCAGACCCTCCTGGATACCGTGCTGGCGCGCGGCGGAACCGACAATGTGACCATCGTACTCGTGAAGATCGGCGGCGGGCGTGACGGCACGCTCCATCCGGATCGGTCCGCAGTGGAGGGCCCAGCCAGATGAGCGACGACGACAAGACGCGGATATCGACGAACGTCACCTATACCGGGGTCGGCACGCAGCTCAGCGGCATTTACGAGCTCGACGAGAAGATCGCCTCCGGCG
>Ga0209758_1004909_pt1 | contig 10752 bp, 8 predicted proteins | sample AraplaMF_Col_mMF_FD_184258 | JGI IMG/M metagenome (GOLD analysis project Ga0209758, IMG submission 184258) | Arabidopsis root microbial communities from the University of North Carolina, USA - plate scrape MF_Col_mMF (SPAdes) (version 2) | ecosystem: Host-associated > Plants > Roots > Endosphere ... | reverse complement strand
GCTGATGGGCGGCATCATCGGCCGCCTGTTCCGCGAATTCGCCGTCGTGCTGGCGATGACGATCTTCGTCTCGATGTTCGTGTCGCTGACCCTGACGCCGATGATGGCCTCGCGCTTCCTGCGCTCGCATGGCGAAGTGACCCACGGCAAGTTCTACCAGTGGAGCGAACGCGGCTTCGACGCGATGCTGCGCGGCTACGAATGGGGGCTCGACCATGCCCTTAGCTGGCGGCGGACGACGCTCGCGATCTTCTTCGCGACCCTAGCCCTGTCGGTCTATCTGTTCGTGCTGATCCCGAAGGGCTTCTTCCCGCAACAGGACGTCGGCCTGATCACCGCGACCTCGGAAGCCTCGCAGGACATCTCGTTCGCCGAGATGCAGCGCCGCCAGGTCGAGCTCGGCAAGATCGTGCTCGCCGATCCCGACGTTGCGTCCGTGGCGATGAACATCGGCGGCAGCGGCCGTGCCGGCAACAACGGCAACATGTTCATTACGCTGAAGCCGCGCGACCACCGCGATGCGTCCGCGCAGCAGATCATCGCACGACTGCGTCCACAGCTCGAGAAGGTGTCCGGCGCCCGCCTCTACATGCAGGCGGCGCAGGACGTCCGGCTCGGCGGCCGGCCGACACGTACCCAGTTCGAGTTCACCTTGCAGGACGCCGATCTCGCCGAGCTCAACGACTGGGCGCCGAAGATCCTCGCCAAGATGGCGACGCTGCCGGAACTGCGCGACGTCGCCACCGACCAGCAGACCCAGGGCACCACGGTCCAGCTCAAGATCAACCGCGACACTGCGGCGCGCTACGGTATCCAGCCGCAGCTGATCGACGACACGCTCTACGACGCCTTCGGACAGCGCCAGGTCACGCAATATTTCACCCAGCTCAACACCTACAAGGTGATCCTCGAGATCCTGCCGGAGATGCAGGGCAGTCTCGAGAGCCTGAACAAGCTCTATCTGCGCTCGCCGCTGACCGGCGACCAAGTGCCGCTGTCGACGTTCGCGACCTGGAGCACCGATCCGGTCCGCCCGCTCTCGATCAGCCACCAGGGCCAGTTCCCGGCGATCACGATCAGCTTCAACCTCGCGCAGGGCATCGCACTCGGCCAGGCCACCGAGGCCGTGCAGAAGGCGATGGCCGAGCTCGGCGCGCCGCCGACGCTCAATTCGAGTTTCCAGGGCACCGCGCAGGCGTTCCAGCAGTCGCTCGGCACTGTGCCGCTGCTGATCCTCGCCGCGCTGGTCGTGGTCTATCTGATCCTCGGCATTCTCTACGAGAGCTACATCCACCCGATCACGATTCTGTCGACCCTGCCCTCGGCCGGCGTCGGCGCGCTCGCGATCCTGATGGCGGCCGGCTTCGAGTTCAGCCTCATTGCCTTGATCGGAGTCATCTTGCTGATCGGCATCGTGAAGAAGAACGGCATCATGATGGTCGACTTCGCCATCGCCGCCGAACGCGACGAGCACAAGACGCCGGAGGAATCGATCCGTCAGGCCGCGCTGCTGCGCTTCCGCCCCATCATGATGACGACGATGGCAGCCCTGCTCGGTGGCGTGCCGCTGATGCTCGGTCACGGCACTGGCGCCGAGATCCGCCAACCGCTCGGTTACGCCATGGTCGGCGGCCTGATCGTCAGCCAGGCGCTGACGCTGTTCACGACGCCAGTCGTCTACCTCTATCTCGACAAGCTCAACAACTGGTTCTCGGGCTGGGGCCGTTCAGGTGACGGCGAAGGCCACGAAACGCCCGGGCACGGCACCGTCAAGGAAGCCGCCGAGTAGGCTTGCACCGCTGCGCCCGCGACGCTACAGCGAGGCCCCCGGTCACGCCAACGTGGTTTCGCCATGCCCATGCAATCCCGACTTGTCGCCCTTGCCGCTGCACTGCTGTTGTCAACGAGCGCGGCCTATGCCCAGCAGGGCGCCAGGAAGAATGCGGCGCCTGCCGCACAGCCCGCACCAGCCCCGACGCAGCCGCAGGTTGACGGTGCTTCGGCGCAGCAGGCCGGCTGGATCGTGCGCTGCACCAGCGCCAGCCGTGACGCGGCGCTCGAATGCGCGATGGAGCAGAACGCGGTGCTGACCAAGACCGGCCAGACCGTCGTCCTGATCAACATCCGTATCGCGCCCGACACCCGCACGCCGGTCGCGCTGCTCCAATTGCCGCTCGGCCTCAACCTGCCGGTCGGCGCCAAGCTCCAGGTCGACGAGGGCAAGACATTCGACCTCCAGATCCAGACCTGCGAGAACCGCGGCTGCTACGCCTCGACGCCGGTCGCGGCGGATCTGCTGGCCGCCCTGCGCGCCGGCAAGCAGCTCAAGGTTTCCTTCCAGAACATGGCCAAGGAGACCATTGCAATCCCGATGCCGCTGGGCGATTTCGCGGCCGCCTACGACAAGATCAAGTAGCGCGTTCCCCGTTTTCTGCTGGAGTGCACGCCTCTCTCACCTCGTCATTGCGAGCGTAGCGAAGCAATCCAGCAATCTTTCCACGGAGACAGTCTGGATTGCTTCGCTGCGCTCGCAATGACGGCGCGGATGCAGCGACGCCCCTCGCCGCGCTACTGCCGCGCCATCTGTGCGTTGCCGACGGCCTCGCCGTCGAGCTTCTGGTCGTTGTGCATGGTGACGGTGACGCGGAGCAGCCGTCCCTCAAATTCGAACGGCGCCTCGTAATGCGACACCGGGCTGCCGCGGTCGCGGCCGATGTCGAGGCCGGACCACGAGATCAGCGTGTGGAAGCCGAGCTGGGTCTGCAGCGATCCCACCGGCTCGCCGTCGATCAGCAGCGTGTACTCGGTGACACCGGTGCGCGAGCCCTTCGCCGGCGCCTCCTTGCGCACGAGGCGCTCGACATGCACGCCGAGCCGCCGCGCAGCTGACGGCACTTTGCGGTCCGACCGAACGATCTGATGGCTGCCGCCGATGTTGAGATCGTGCACGAGATGGCCGTCCCTGACGTAGAGGCTGTAGCCCGACGTCGCATCGCCATGCGAGATCAGCACGCCGTCCGCGCCCGCCTCGCCGATCTCGACATGCGCCTCGATCGTATAGCTGCGGCTGCGCACGTCGGGGGCGACGTCGGTCGGCACATGGCCCATGCCGGCGTGGAAGACGAAATGATGCCGCGCACCGTGGAAGCGCGCGGCGTTCTCGGCAAAGCGCGGCCCGAACCGGTCATCGAGCGGCAGCACGTTGCGCGTCTCGGCCTCCGCCCACCATGTCGCGATCATCGCGGCCAGACGCTCCGGCTCTTTCGCCGCAAGGTCATTGGTCTCGGAGAAGTCCTTGTCGAGATGGAACAGCTCCCATTTGTCGCTCTCGAACGGCGTGCCCGACGGATGGAACGCGACGGCCTTCCAACCGCCGTGCCACAGGCCGCGATGGCCGAACATCTCGAAATATTGCGGCGAGCTTTTCGAGGGCGCGGAGGCATCGGTGATCGAGCGCGCAAAGCTCTCGCCTTCCAGCGGCATCTGAGGGCAGCCCGCGATCTCCGCGGGCGCCGCGATGCCGATCAGGTCCAGCAGCGTCGGCGCAAGGTCGCAGGCGTGGACGAACTGGTGCCGCAGCTCGCCTTGACCCGCGATCTTCTTCGGCCAGTTGATCACGAAGGGATCGCGGATGCCGCCGCCATGGGTGTTCTGCTTGTAGCGCCGCAGCGGCGTGTTCGAGGCCATCGCCCAGCCATGCGGAAAATTGCTGTGGGTGTCGGGCCCGCCGATGTCGTCGATCCGGGCAAGCTTCTCGGCTATCGGCTCCGGCTTGAAGTTGAACGGCCCCATCGCATTGACGAAGCCGAGCGGCCCGCCCTCCTGGCTCGCACCGTTGTCGGACATCACGATGATCGCGGTGTTGTCGCGGATGCCGGCCGTTTGCAGAAATGCAACCAGCCGGGCCAGATGCCGGTCGGAATGATCGAGCATGCCGGCGAAGGCCGCCTGCAGGCGCGTGAAGACGCGCCGCTCGTCGGTCGAGTGCTCCTCCCAGGCCTTCACGCCGTCGTTGCGCGGCGGCATCCGCGTGTCCGGCGGCACCAGTCCCATCGCCTTCTGACGCGCGAGCCGGTGCTCGCGCTCGACGTCCCAGCCATGCGCGAAGGCGGCGTCGTAGCTGCGGATGATGTCCATCGGCGCCTGGTGCGGCGCATGGCAGGCGCCGAGCGCAACCCAGGTCAGCCAGGGAACGTCAGGACGATCGGCAACATGATCGCCGATGAAGCGGATCGACTGGTCGATCAGGTCCTCGGTCAGATGATAGCCGTCGACGTAAGTGCCCGGCGGATCAATATGCGTGTTGTCCGAGACTAGTTCAGGTGCGTATTGATCAGTTTCAGCGTCGAGGAAGCCGTAGAAGCGATCGAAGCCGCGCCCGAGCGGCCAGCCGTCGAACGGACCGGTGGCGCCGCTCTCGGTCAGCGGCGTGACGTGCCATTTGCCGACCATGTAGTTGCGATAGCCGTGCACCCGCAGCATCTCCGCCAGCGTCCCCGCCTCGCGCGCTATCTTGCCGCGATAACCGGGATAACCGGAATCGAAATTGGCGAGGCACCCGACACCGACCGAATGATGATTGCGGCCGGTGAGCAGCGCGGCGCGCGTGGTCGAGCACATCGCCGTGGTGTGGAAACCGCTGTAGCGCAACCCTTCCGCGGCGAGCTTGTCGATGGTCGGCGTCCTGATCGCCGAGCCGTAACAGCCGAAATCGGAGAAGCCGACATCGTCGAACAGCACGACCAGGATGTTCGGTGCGCCCTCCGGCGGCTTTGCCGCCTCCGGCCACCAGGGCTTCGACTCCGCAACCGTCCTGCCGACGGTGCCGCGAAACGGCGTGCCGCTGCCTGCGCTCATCCGATCCTCCCTGTTTGCCGCCACCCCACGGTTGACCCGCAGCAGGTCCGCGTTTAAAATATAATCCGAATTATGATTATGATTTAAGCCGGATGCAAGCACGGATGCGACCATCGCCGGACGAGCCTCGCGACTTCGACCTGCCCGGTGTCACACCATCGCGGCAGAAGCGCAGCCGGGAGACCACGCTAGCGCTGCTGCGCGTCGGCGCCGACATGCTGCGGACGCGCAGCCTTGCCGAACTCTCCATCGAGGCGCTCTGCACCGAGGTCGGCGCCACCGTCGGCGCCTTCTACAGCCGGTTCGAGAGCAAGGAGGCCTATTTCAACGCGCTGATGGCACTTGCCGCGCGCGACGGCGAGCAGCGGCTCCGCGAGATCAGGTCACCGTCACCGGATACAAGCCTCGACAAGCTCTGCACCATCATCGTCGGCGGCATCATCACGTGGATGCGCAAGCATGAGGGCGTGCTGCGCGCCGCGCTCCAGCATGACGACACCCGCCCGGACACATGGTCGCCGTTCAAGGCGCTCGCGAAAGCCTCGACCGAACGCGCCACCCCTCTCCTGCTGCCCGCCATGGGCAAGGGCCGCAAGGCCGCCAGGACCCGCACCATTGCGTTCGGCTTTCAGGTCGTGCTCGGCACGCTGGTGAACGCCATCCTCAACGAACCAGGGCCGCTACAGCTTCGGTCGAAAGAAATGGAGACTCGGCTCGCCGGCTGCTTGTTGCTGGTTCTCGGGGCTGAAATGAATCAGTCCACCCCGAGATAGGCCTTTTGCACCTGTGGGTCCTCCGCCAGCGCCGCAGCCGTCCCGGACAGCACACTCTTGCCGACTTGCAGCACGGTTGCGAAGTCCGACACTTCCAGCGCCAGTTCGATCGACTGCTCGGCGAGCAGGATGGTGAGCCCCTCGCGATGCAGGCGGCCGAAGGTCTCGTACATGGATTCGACCACGGCCGGCGCAAGTCCGAGCGAGGGCTCGTCGAGCATCAAGAGCTTCGGATCGCTCATCAATGCGCGGCCGACCGCGAGCATCTGCCGCTCGCCGCCGGACATGGTGCCGGCGCGCTGGTTGCGGCGCTCCTTCAGGCGCGGAAAGAACTCGTAGACGCGCTCGAGCAGCACGGCCTGGCGCGACTTGTCATGCAGCGGCGTTGCGCCGAGCATGAGGTTGTTCTCGACGCTTTGCTGCACGAACAGCCGCCAGCCCTCCGGCGACAGCGCCAGTCCCTTGCGCACGATCGTGAACGCCTTTTGCCCGGCGATGTCCTCGCCGCGAAAGCTGATGGAGCCGGAATGCACGGGAATGAGACCGGCGATCGCGTTCAGCGTCGTGGTCTTGCCGCCGCCATTGGAGCCGAGCAGCGCGACGACGCTGCCTTCGGGCACCTCCAGCGACACGTCGGAGACACCGATCAGGTCGCCATAGCGCACCTCGAGGTGCTCGATCCGCAGCAGCGCTCCGCTCATAGGTCCGGCCCGCCCATCAGCTCGACCGGCGTATGGCCCGCGGCCGCTTTGGCCGCGCGCTTGCCGAGATAGGCCTCGATCACTGCCGGGTTGGAGGTGACTTCGCGCGGGCTGCCGCGGGCGATCTCCTTGCCCTGGTGGAACACCATCACGCGGCTAGCCAGCGACATGATCACTTCCATGATGTGCTCGACGATGACGAGCGTGATGCCGGAGCGGTGAATGTCACGGACGAGATCGATCGCGAGCTTCACCTCATGCGCGTTGAGCCCGGCCATGGCCTCGTCGAGCAGCAACACCTTCGGCTCGGTCGCGAGCGCGCGCGCGATCTCCAGCCGCTTGCGGCCGGGCGTGCCGAGCGAGCGCGCCGGCGCGTCCGCGAGCCTGATCATGCCGACACGCTCGAGCACCGCGCGTGCCCTGGTCTCGGCCTCCTTGCGATGCGGCGTGCGCAGGAAGGCGCCGATCATGACGTTCTCCAGCACCGTCATGCCCTCGAAGGTCTGCGGCACCTGGAAGGTGCGGGCAAGCCCTAGCCCGGCACGCTGCTCCGGCGTGAAGTCGGTGATGTCGCTCCCTTCGAACAGCACGCGGCCCGAGGTCGCCTTGAGGTCGCCGGTGAGGCAGTTGAAGAAGGTGGATTTTCCGGCGCCGTTCGGCCCGATCAGGCCGAGAATGTCGCCCTGCTCCAGCGTCGCGGAGGCATCGTCCACCGCCTTGAAGCTGCCGAACGCCTTGGTGATCCCGCGTGCCTCAAGGAGCATGGCCGGCTCCCGTGTCGGCGTTGGGCTTGCTGCGGCGCGTGAACAGAGCGAGCAGGCCGCCCGGCTGGAAGCGCGCGATCAGCACGATGATTGCGCCATAGAGCACGAAGGTCAGCCCGGCGCCCTTGCCGCCGAGCCAGCTGTTGGAGATCTCCTCCAGCGGCACCAGGATCGCGGCTCCCACCAAGGGCCCGAACAGCAGCCCTGCCCCGCCCAGCGCCGCCATGATCAGGATTTTCACCGAGATCAGGATGCCAAGCCCGGACTCGGGGTCGACGAAGCCGAACATCATCGCATAGAGCGCGCCGGCGACGCTCGTCAGCGCCGCGCTCAGCATGTAGGCGTAGAGTTTCGTGCGTGCGGCCGGCGCGCCCAGCGAACGCGCGGCCCGCTCGGAATCCTTGATCGCCCGCAGGTAAAATCCCATCCGGCTGTTGGTCATCCACCAGGTGACCAGCAACGTGATCATGAGCACGGCGAGGAAGAGATAGTAATACGGCAGCGACGACAGGAACGAGAGATCGAAGACGTTGCGCGGCACGGTCGGACCGGAGAGGCCAACAGCTGCGCCTAGCCACTCGGTGTTGGTCACGATCAACCGCACCGTCTCGGCTACCGCGATGGTCGCCATGCTGAAATAGTGACCTGACAACCGCAGCGTCGGCACGCCGATGATCGCGGCGAGCCCGACCGCCAGCACGATGCCGCCGGGGATGCCGAACAGCGGCGACAGTCCGAATTTGGCGTAGGAGGCCATCGCGGCATAGGCGCCGCAGCCGAAGAACACGACATGGCCGACCGACACCTGCCCGGCATAACCACCGACGATGTTCCAGGCGGAGGCCGCGATGGCATAGAGCAGCACCAGCGCACCGAGGCGCTGCTGGAACGGCGAGGACATCAGCAGCGGATATGCGATCGCACAGGCCGCGACGACCGAGAGCCAGATCAGGCGCCGCATCACATCTTCCTCATCAGGTCTTGCCCATCAAGCCCTGCGGCCGGAACCAGAGGAAGAGCAGGAACAGCACATAGACGACGATGTCCTTGTAGACCGCGCCGATCAGATAGCCGGACAACGACTCGATCACCCCGATCAACAGGCCTGCGACGAGCGCGCCCGGCACGCTGCCGAAGCCGCCGAGCGACACCGTGACAAAGGCGACGATGCCGAGCGTCTCGCCGACCGTCGGTACGATGTAGAAGAAGTTCGCGATCAACGCGCCGGCAAGGCCGGTCGCGCCGGCCGCGATGCCCCAGGCGATCGCCTGCATGGTGTCGGGCCGGATCCCCATCAACTGCGCCGCGGTCTGATCCTCCGCCACCGCCAGCATCTTCGAGCCGAGCGAGGTCCGCGTCAGCAGCAGATGCAGGCCCAATGTCACCAGCAGCGCGACGACACCGGCCAGCAGCCGCGAGGCCTCGATGCGCAGGCCGGCGAACGCATAGGTGCCGCCGACGATGTTCGGCGGCATCGACAGGAAGTTGGCCCCGAACCACCAGAACACCGAATAGCGCAGCAGCAGCGCGAGCCCGAAGGTGCCGAGGATCTGGGCCAGCATCGGCCCCTTCATGATGTCGCGGATCAGGGCGAAATAGACCACGACACCGACGGTCGCGAGCACCAGCGTCGCCAGCGGTGCGCCGAGGAGCGGCCCTCCCCCCATCAGGGTGTAGACGACATAGGCGACGTACATGCCGAGCATGACGAAATCGCCATGCGCGAAATTGACGATGTTCATCATGCCCCACACCAGCGTGAGGCCCGAGGAAAACAGGGCGTAGACGGCGCCAAGCAGAAGCCCGCCGACGATCACCTGCACGAGGACAAAGGACATGAGCTGCGTTGCTCTGATCAAATCACGTAAGGAGTGGCGGGACGCACGGTCCCGCCTCTAGGCGATCTCACCAGCCCTTGTAGGGCAGCATCGGCGCCTTTTCGGCGTTGGTCTTCGGCCACACCGAGACGTAGTTCTCGCCATCCTGAAGCTGGATGATGGCGCCGGAGGCGAGGATGTTCTGGCCCTTGTCGTCGAACTTCACGCCCTTGTAGCCGATCATCAGTTGCTCGGGCTTCAGGTCTGTCGCCTTTAACGCAGCCTGGATCTTGGCAGGCTCGGTCGAGCCGGCACGATCGATCGCGTCGGCCAACACGAAGAAGCCCTGCATCTGCCGGGCGACCGTGTCGTCCATCTCCTCGCCGCTCTTCTTCTTGTACATGTCGGCGATGACAGCGGATGCTGAACCCGATGGTCCCACGATCCAGGACGAGCGGTTGAAGACGCCCTGCGAGATCTTGCCGGCCGCCTTGGTGAAGGACGGATCGGAATAGCCGGCATCGTCGGCCAGCAGCACGGCCGGCTTGTAGTCCAGCGACTGCATGGTCTTGGCGAACAGGATCGCGTCCGACGTGTAGCTGATCATGATGACGACGTCGGGCTTCTTGTCCTTGAGCTGGAGCACCTGCCCCTGAACGTCGGTCGCGTTGACGGGATAAGCGACGTCAAGCGCGATCGGCTGGCCCTTCTCCTTGAAAGCGCCGGCAATCGTGTTCGCGACCGAGGAGCCGTATTCGGTGTTGTCGTGAACCAGCGCGACACTGTCGGTCTTTGCGCCCTGCGCCTTGATGTCGGCGAGGAAGTCGACATAGATCCTGGCGAAGTCGGTGGCGATCGGCGTGGTGCGGAAGAACCATTTGAAGCCGCGCTCGGTGAGATTGGCGGCGACCGATTCGGAGTTGAGGAAGGGAACGCCGTATTTCTCGGCGATCGCGCTCGTGGTCAGCGTGACTCCGGACTGATAGGAGCCGAACAATGCGGCCACCTTATCTTCCGTGATCAGACGCAGCGCCTGGTTCTGGCCGGTTGCCGGATTGCCCTGGTTGTCGGCGATGATCACTTCGACCTTGGCACCGCCGAGGCCGGCAAGGCCGGCGTTCTTCGCCAGCGGGAAATTGCCGAGTTCGGGATGCGCGTTGTTGATGATATCGGTGGCGACATCGAGCGCCGCCTTGGCATGCGCGCCGATCGAGGCGGTGCCGCCGGACATCGGCAGGATCACGCCGATCTTGACGACCTTATCCTGCGCGTCCGCGTTTGGGCCGAGCGCAAGGGACATCGCGGCCGCGCAAAGCAGCCCGGTGACGTGCTTCAAATTCATGAAATCAGACCTCCCAAAGGGTTTCCCCGACCAAGGTTTTTTGAAAGCTGTGGCTGGCGCCCGCTTCCGCTTGTTTATGCCTGGCTGACCCTAGGATGGCATGCCATCCGGATACCGGCAAGGTGAAACGGACTTGCGCAATGCCGCATAAGGGAGCAGCGAACGCGGCGCGATGCGCGGCGTTCAATCTCACGTCGCCTGGTGCACGAAGGACAACTGCGACGGCTACGAGATCTTGCGTTGCCCGACGGGCAAAACACCCAAGCCATCGGTCAATCCGCACCTTCAAAAATATTCGCCTTTACAGAATTTCGGAATAGGCGGATATTGCGCGCACTCCGGCCCAAGGAAGAGGGGCGTATCGCGATCGTCACGAACGCGGGCCGGACGGCGGTGGACGCGGGCCACACTGGTGCGACGGCGATCGCAGGGCGGGCAACCGTGAGCGAGGCACATCGCACGCACGACCGGTGTGATCCGCGTACGGCAAAATCGTGT
>Ga0209758_1004906_pt1 | contig 10756 bp, 13 predicted proteins | sample AraplaMF_Col_mMF_FD_184258 | JGI IMG/M metagenome (GOLD analysis project Ga0209758, IMG submission 184258) | Arabidopsis root microbial communities from the University of North Carolina, USA - plate scrape MF_Col_mMF (SPAdes) (version 2) | ecosystem: Host-associated > Plants > Roots > Endosphere... | reverse complement strand
CAATCGTAACCTCGAGCATCGATAAGAAACTTCATGGGGAGCTTAACAAAAATGAGACATGTGCTGGCAGCGTCGATGGTTTTCCTGAGCCTTGCTTCGGCTCACGCGCAGGCGCCTGCGTCGAAGCCGGTCAAGCTCGGCGTGCTCAACGACCAGTCGGGCCAATACGCGGATGCCGCGGGGCCTGCGTCGGTCGAGGTCGCCAAGATGGCGATCGCCGATTTCGGCGGCAAGCTGCTGGGGCAGCCGATCGAGCTGGTTGTCGCCGACCACCAGAACAAGGCGGACATCGCCTCGGGCATCGCCAGGCGCTGGATCGACACAGAGAACGTCGACGTCATTCTCGACATTGGAAACTCGGCGGTCGCACTCGCGCTGTCCGATCTGGTCCGCGACAAGAACAAGATAATGATCGTGTCGTCGGCGGGCGCCTCGACGATCACCAACGAAAAGTGCTCTCCCAACACCTTCCAGTGGACCTACAATACCGCCACGCTGGCGCGCAGCACGGCGAAGGCATTGCTGGGCCAGGGCGGCAACGAATGGTTCTTCCTGACTGCCGATTATGCCTTCGGTCATGCGTTCGAAGCCGATGCGTCGGCCGTGGTCAAGGCGAACGGCGGCAAGGTCGTGGGGTCGGTCAGGCACCCCTTCAATACCAGCGACTTCTCGTCGTTCCTGCTGCAGGCCCAGAGCTCAGGCGCCAACGTGCTGGCGCTCGCCAATGCCAGCGGTGACACCTCCAACTCGCTGATGCAGGCCCATGAATTCGGCCTGCTCGGCCTCAAGAGCAAGATGAAGGTGGCGGCGCTGCTGTTCCAGATCACAGACGCCAAGTCGGTCGGCCTGAAGAACATGCAGGGCCTGTACACGTCGGAAGCCTTCTACTGGAATCGCAACGACGCCTCGCGCGCATTCGGCAAGCGGTTCTTCGACAAGGTCGGACGCATGCCGACCATGGTCCAGGCCGGAATGTACTCGGCCACCCTGCACTATCTGAAGGCCGTCGAAGCGGCCGGAACGCTCGATACGGCCGCCGTGCTGGCGAAGTTCAGATCGATGCCGGTGAAGGATTTCTTCTCCGAGAATGGCTCTGTCCGCGAGGACGGCATGCACATCCACGACTATTATCTGCTGCATGCCAAGACGCTGGAGGAGTCCAAGGGACCGTGGGACTTCTACGACGTCGTCTCGACCATTACGGCCGACGACGCCAACATTCCGCGCGACCAGAGCAAGTGTCCGCTCATGAAGAAGTCCTGATCTTCGGCATCAGGAGAGAACCAGGCTCGGAGCGGTAGCCGCAGTGCTGCCGCTCCGGCATCCGCCAAGCGCCTGGAGCATGATCCGGAAAATTGTGAAGCGGTTTCCGTAAAGATCATGCTCGAATAATAGGGCCCTTCTAAGCCCTTCGCATCAGCTTGAGCGAAGCCGCCAGCCGCAAGCTGCGCTTGCCGGCGAGCGCGATGCCTTCGAGTTCGCCGCTGTCGGCCGTGCAGGTGCCGGAGAAGCCGATCCCGACCTCGTAGCCACCGAACACGGGGTTCTCGCCTTTCGCCGGCGTGTGCTCCTGGTTGAGCAGTTCGCCCTTCCAGCGGCCGTCCGCCGAGGAATAGGAGCCGAGATAGTAGAAGAACGCATCGCCGCCGAGGATGCGGCCGTCGATCAGCAGCATCACGCCGGACAGCCCGGCATCGACACCGTCGAGCGCGCGCAGGCTCATGCCGTAGAGCCCGTTGGCGATGCCGCCCTGCCCGATCGTGCCGCGCGGCGGCAGCGCCCCGTCGTCGAGCCGGGTGAGGATCGCCCAGAAGTTGCCGCCCGGCATGGTGTCCGCGCTGCCCTCGAGGCGGATCTGGTCGCCGATCAGTCGGCCGCGTGCGCCGATCGTGGCGACATCGGCGCCCATCAGCGGCTTGTAGTTGGGATCGTCATTATGCCGCTCGGTGATCACCTCGGCGACGATCTCGCCGTCGCGCTCCTGATACGTTCCAAGGTGGGCAAACGCCGAATTGCCGCCGAGCATCTTGCCGTCGTGCAGGCACATGATGCTGCGGCCGAACGCATCGTGGATTCCGTATTCAACCTTGTAGAGCCCGTCCAGCAACGCAGTCGACCCGCAACATCAGAGGGAATTGCGGGCTACCTAGCACCCTCGACGCACCAAGGCCATCCGGCTTTTCCGCGCAGGGCCATTCGCGAAAGCCGGTCACTGCATGATGCCATCATGCGCCTGTTTTGCCCGACGGGTCAATCGATATTTCGTAAAATGCGAAATAAGCGATTTCAACGGCTTGGCTACTGTGCTTGGGGTTGTTTTCGACGAGCCTTGTTTTCTCGCGGCGTCGTCACGGTTTGCCGGCCGGCGCAAACTGCTGGTTGGCGAACGGCTGCTGCTCGCTGGGGACCTTGATGACGACGAAGCTGCGCTTCAACGACCGGTGGCAGGCATTGCAGCCATCGGTCAGCTCACCGAGGCCCTTTGCGAACTTGCGGCCGTCCTTCGCGTCGATCGCGTCGGAGAGCGATTGCAGCGCCGGCTCCAGCGTCGCGACATTGCCGATCGGAATGCCGGAATAGAACACGGCCGCCTCGACCAGGTTCGCCTTGAGCTGGCGCAACTCGAAGGCGGCCAGCTCCCAGTTCTGCGCCTTGCCGGCCATCCAGAGCTTCTGGTGACGCGTCTGCGCGGCGCCCATGATGTCGCCGAGGCGCGGCACGTACTGGTCCGAGGATGGCGTCTTCAGATCCTGCGCCGCCACGGCGGTTGCCGCTCCCAAAGCGGCCAGCGACAGCATCCATGCTCGAAGCTTCATTGCAAGTCTCCATTCCCGGTGAAGGGAATATAGGCCTGCATGGCCCGGCGGCCTTGCGCTCGATCAAGGCCGCGCCGACCTCGCCGACGCAAACGGCTGTCACGTGAGGTGAGCTAGAAGCACAGCGTGGTGACGAGCTTGCCCGCCTTGTCCTTGATGGCATAGGGACAGCGAATCCGCTCCAGCGCCTTCTTGGCGTCGTCGTCGCCGAGCGCGGCAGCGCGCTCGTAATAGGCCTTGGCGGCATCCTTGTCCTTTGGCCCGCCGCGGCCGTCCTGCGCGAAGGCGCCCATCCGCTCCAGCGCGCCGGGATGGTTTTGCGCAGCCGCCTTCTCGAACAGCGCACGCGCCGCGACATCGTCCTGCTGCCCGCCGGTGCCGTTGGCGAGCATCAGGCCGAGCTGATACTGCGCTTCGGCATTGGTCTCGGCGGCCCGGCCGAGCAAGGCGCGCGCCTGCGCGGGATCGGCGGGCGCGCCGCCGCCGGTGCCGCCGAGCGCGGCCAGATTGCTGACACCGCGGGGGTTGCCTGATTGCGCCGCCTTCTCGAAAAGTTTTCGCGCCTGCGCCTCGTCCCTGGCGACGCCCGCGCCCGTTCCGTAGGCGACGCCAAGCTCGACCATCGCGGCGCTCGAGCCCTTGTCGGCGGCCTTGCGCCAGGCGGCGATCGCCTCGCCGGTCTGCCGGTTGGCCGCATAGGCGCGGCCGAGCGCGAACATCGCCCGCCGCGACGACGATGCCGCCTGCCTGCAGAACTTGATCGCGGTCGCGACGTCGGAGGCGGCGAGTTCCGCCACGCCCCTCACATCGGCCGGCTTGTCGGGATCGCTGGGATCGGCGGCGAGGCGGTCGCACAGCACGAGGTCGGCCGATTGCGCCTGCGCCGCCAGGGGCGCGACAAGCGCGAAGAGGATGGCAAGGAGATAAGTCCGCATGGGCCCCACGTTGCGTCCGCGCATCGGCAAATTCAAGGCTCGAGTCCCGATTGGCGCAGAACCGGAACGACTTCGGGCGATGCCAGATAGCGCAGCAGCCGGTCAGCGGCTTCGGCATGCTTTGCGCTCGCCATGCGGCCGGCAGAGAATACGGCCGGTGTCTGCAAATCGTGCGGAATGGGGCCGACGACCTCGATTCCCTCGACCTGTTTCAGCTCGCTGATCTGCTGCACGGCGAGGTCGGCCTCGCCGCTGATGAGTCGCTCGGCCGTGAATCCCTGCTCGACTATGGTGGCGCTGGCGTTGATCTCGGCCGCGATGCCCCAGCGCTGGATCAACTGTGCGAAATAGACCCCGCTCGCGCCCAGCCGCGAATAGGCGACGGACCGCGCCGCGAGCAGCGTCCTGCGCAGTGCAGCTTCAGTCGAGATATCGGGATGCGCCTGCCCCGCCCGCACGGCGATGCCGACGAAGGAGCGCGCCAGATCAGCCGCGCTGCCCGCGACCACGCGGCCCTCGCCGATCAACTCGTCGAGTCCCTCGCGCGTGAGGATCACGAGATCGGCGACCTCGCCGTCACGCAGCCGCTTGACCAGCGCCAGCGTCGGCGCGAAGTCGGCATCGACATGAATGCCTGTCGCGCTCTCGAAGGCGGAAGACAGGCTGCGCATCGCGCCCATCAGGCCGAGCGTCGAGAGCATGCGAATTTTTTCCATGGGCGATTCCTGGCGCGGTCAGGCGCGGTGCATCAGCCTGAGCGCGGCGGTGAGGCGCAGGCTGCGCTTGCCGGCCAGCGCGGTTGCCTCCAGCACGGCCTGCTCGGCGTCGTAGCTGCCGGAGAAGCCGATGCCAACCTCGTGGCCGCCGAAGATCGGATCGTCCTTGGCCGGCGTGTGCTCCTGGTTGAGGATCTGGCCCTTCCAGCGCCCGTGCGCGGCGGTGTAGCTGCCGAGATAGTAGAACGAGGCATCGCCGCCCAGAATGCGGCCCCCGTTCAGCAGCATCACGCCGGTGAGGCCGCCGTCGACGCCATCGAGCATGCGCAAATGGATCGAATAGAGGCCGTCGGCGATGCCGTCCTCGCCGACGCCGCCGGCGATCGGCACCTCGTCCTCCGTGATCGGCGTCATCAACGACTGGAAGGGAACGCCGGGCAGCTCCTTGAGCTCGCCCTTGAAATGATAGAGATCGCCGTCGGCCTGGCCCTTCGCCAGCAGCGTGGCATCGTCGGTGCCGGCCATGGCGCGATAGGCCGGGTCGGGATTGTGGCGGACGGTCTTGATGACGATATCGACGCCGCCTTCAGTCTTCTCATAGCTGCCGATATGGGCGAACGCGGAATTGCCGCCGAGCATCGTGCCGTTGCCGACATGCATCACGCTCCGGCCAACCGCGTCGCCGAGCTGAAATCTGACCTTGTAGAAGCCTTCAAACACCAGCCGTGTCCCCGGCCCCGCGCGCATCCGCCGACATCCTACTCCGGTTTCGGCGGCGATGGACAGACGTCCAGCCGGCATGGCCGGCAGACCCACAACAACGGCTGTCATCAGAATGCAAAAAATCCGCCGGAGCTTGTCGCTCCGGCGGATTGAGAGCCAACCCGGGCCAGCCCCCCAGCCCGGGCCGGGAGGATCTTAGGCGGCCGCCTTCTTGTCGGCCGGGACGGACGCGATCGTCTTCAGGATCTGCGAAGCGATCTGGTATGGGTCGCCCTGCGAGTTCGGACGGCGGTCTTCCAGATAGCCCTTGTAGCCGTTGTTGACGAAGGAGTGCGGAACGCGGATCGAGGCGCCGCGATCGGCGATGCCGTAGCTGAACTTGTTCCACGGCGCGGTCTCGTGCTTGCCGGACAGACGCTTGTCATTGTCCGGGCCGTAGACGGCGATGTGGTCCATCAGGTTCTTGTCGAAGGCCGCCATCAGCGCCTCGAAGTACTCCTTGCCGCCGACCGTACGCATGTACTCGGTCGAGAAGTTCGCGTGCATGCCGGAGCCGTTCCAGTCGGTGTCGCCGAGCGGCTTGCAGTGGAACTCGATGTCGATGCCGTACTTCTCGGTCAGGCGCAGCATCAGGTAGCGGGCCATCCACATTTCGTCGGCGGCCTTCTTGGAGCCCTTGCCGAAGATCTGGAATTCCCACTGGCCCTTCGCGACTTCCGCGTTGATGCCTTCATGGTTGATTCCGGCGGCCAGGCAGAGGTCGAGATGCTCTTCGACGATCTTGCGGGCGACGTCGCCGACGTTCGAGAAGCCGACGCCGGTGTAGTACGGGCCCTGCGGCGCCGGATAGCCGGAGACCGGGAAGCCGAGCGGACGCCCGTCCTTGTAGAAGAAATACTCCTGCTCGAAGCCGAACCAGGCGCCGGCATCGTCGAGAATGGTAGCGCGCTTGTTGGTCGGGTGCGGGGTCTTGCCATCGGGCATCATGACTTCGCACATCACGAGCACGCCGTTGGTGCGCGCGGCGTCCGGGAAGACGGCGACCGGCTTCAGCACGCAATCGGAGCTGTGACCTTCGGCCTGCTGGGTGGAGGAGCCATCGAAGCCCCAGAGCGGAAGCTGCTCGAGCGTCGGGAACGACGCGAATTCCTTGATCTGTGTTTTGCCGCGCAAGTTCGGAGTCGGCGTATATCCGTCGAGCCAGATGTACTCGAGCTTATACTTGGTCATTGAGCCTCTCTGTAGATGATGCGAAAGGTGGGGGCCCGGGAGGCCCCCGCACGATTGTTTACCCGGCCAACATCGGCCGGCCCTTTACAAGCATTTAACGTGCCAAAAGGCCGCAGCGCGCTGGGGTTTCGACGTCGCCGGGGATGTCCCCAAAGGCGGCAAACCGTCCCCAGCGGCATGCGTCATAGCCGCGCACCGTTATGTGAAGCTGCACTGCAAAAATCCCGAGGAAAACGCCTGATTCCGGAGCAGCCGCCCCGGCTCCGGAGGTTGCCGATGAAACACGCATCAGCGTCCAGCAATTTTCGCAAAGTCTCCAACCGAGCTCAGCAACCTTTGGAATGGCCCAAGCGTTGGTCACTCATCGGCTGCCTTGGCGGATGCAGAAGGCGAACTGCCTACAAAATGAGCTGAAACTGATTTCCTTTTCAGCACTTTCAAATGCTGAATGCGTGGCCGATATGGGGATTCCAGTAACCACAATCGAACGAGTCGGGCGCACCATGGAGGCCAAGGCGCTTCGACCCGGGAGCAAATTGAAATGATGAACAACGGACTGAGTCACGGATCTGCGAAGATCTATCAATTCCCCGTCGGGGGCCGCGCGGCTCTCGCCGGACACCGCTATGGCGATCCCCGCTTTCCTGCCGATCACGCTTCGCTTCCCGCGAACGTCTCGATCTGCAGCGACAGCTGGTACCACCAGGACGCGGTCGACGAAGCAAAGCCCAAATGGGAACGCTAATGCCAACGCTTGGTAAAATACCGCCGCGCTCTCACAAGCGCCCGGCGGCAGTTTGAAAAAGGGTCGAAACAACGAGGTTTCGACCCTTTTTGATTCCTGCAACCCTCCCGCTAGAGCCCTGCCTTTTCGATCACCGAGCAGGCCGTCGCCGGCCGCTTGAGATGCTTGACCGTCGTCGCCCCGCTGTTGGGGATTCTCAACGTGATCCCGGATCCCGAATAGCGCGCGCCCGAGACCGTCAGCCGCTTGGCGAGAGTCGCCGGCTCGCCGTCTATCTGGACGAAGGCGCGCTTGTCGTCGTCATAAAATCCGACGATGAACTGCGTACCATCAGCGCAGCGGTAGGTCCGGAACGTCTGCGCGTCCGCCTGGCGCGCACTGAGAATTCCGCCCGCAAGCATGGTGATCGCCAAAAGAATGGCCTTGTGCCGGCCCATGATCGCCCCCTGTAATAGAACTCAAGGACGCCTATCAAGCGCGTCCGGTGGAAACATAGCCCAAGCCGAACCCATGTCAGACTCCCCTGCCCGCCATCTCAGCCTGCAAGGCGCCAGCAATTTTCGCGACCTCGGCGGCTATCCGACCGCCGACGGCCGCACCACACGCTGGCGGCACATCTTCCGGTCCAACCATCTCGGCCAGCTCACGGCCGAAGACATCGAGGTCGTGCGTGCACTCGGCGTGCGCAGCGCATTCGACTTTCGCGGCGTCGAGGAGCGCGCGGCCGGGGTCTGCGTCGTGAACGAGATCGCCGTGCATTCACTGCCGATCGAGCCCACGGTCGTGGCCGCGTTGCGCGCCGAGCTCGTCGCAGGCAGGCTGACGGCGCCGGTCGCGATCGAGATCATGCGCGAATCCTATCGCAACTACGTCCGGCACAACACGAATAGCTTCCGCGCGCTGTTCGGTCATCTGCTGGAAGATCGTGCCCCGCTCGTGATCCACTGCACCGCCGGCAAGGACCGCACCGGCTTTGCCAGCGCACTGATCCTGCATGCGCTGGGCGTGCCCGACGAAATCATTGCGGAGGACTATCTCCTCACCAACACGCACTACAAGCGCGATGCGACCGCCGCCACCGATTTGCCGGACGATGTGCGCAATGCCATCGGCAGCGTCGAGACCTCCTATCTTGCTGCCGCCTTCGCAGCCGTCGACAGTGAGTACGGCGATCTCGAAACCTATTTGCGCGACGGACTCAAGATTGGTCCGCAAGAGCGGGAGGCGCTGCGGGCGCGTTATCTGCAGACGTGATCAGGGTTTCGGTCCGACCGCTAGCCAGCCTGACGACATGGTTGCATCGGTAATCGCTTTGCACAGCGCCTGGGAAACCTGAAGCGTGCTCCAGTCGCTCTGATGAAGCATGTCGGGACGATCAGTGGGATCAAGCAGTTGCTCGAAAGAAATGCCGTTTTGCACATGCCAATGCCGCATCAGGGCCCAGCGCTGAAACACGTTCACCTTTGCAGATGCCGCTATCCTGCGAATCTCCAGGACGATCCTTTCAGAAAGCTCGGCCTTATCGTCGCGAAGCATGGCGGTCACGTATTGCGGATCGATCAACACGACGTCCATCGGACGTTGACGCGGCTTGAGCAACTGGTTCACCCCGTCGGCGATTGCGTCGAGGACATCCTGGAACTTGTACTGATCTCTGTGAAAAACCGCGTTGGTCCCGATTTGCCAAAGTACCAGCGAGGGATTTTCTGAAAAGATGTCGGACTTGAAGCGTTTCAGTTCTTCCGGCGCTTCCTGCCCGCCCTTGCCCCGATTCACGACGTCGATCCGGGCGTCCGGCAGCGGTTCGGCATAGTGCTGTCTCAAATACATCTCGAGGCGATGAGGATAAGGCACGACGTCCGCCCGTCCGGCAGTCGAAGACGATCCCATCGCCACGATGCGAACCGGATCCGGTCGGCGCAGCGCGTCGAAGAAATTTCGCAGCGGGTGTTCGAGCTTGATGATGCTTGGGGGAACGTCGATCACCGGCAGACTGTCGGACATGTCGATCCCTCCTGCCATCCAAGGTTACAGCGATCATTCAGCCTTGAAGCCGCCGCCATTGCAAGTCCAATTCGGACCGCGCAATAGTCGGCGCGAGTTGAACGACGGAGAGCATCGTGCAGGGAAAAGTGATTGTGGTGACCGGCGCGCTCGGCGCGCTTGGCAAGGTCGTTGCCGAAACCGCGCAGTCACGCGGCGCGCGTATCGCTGGCATCGATCACGCCCCCTCGCAGCTTTCGGCGACGCCGGACCGGATCGAGATCGGCGGCGTCGATCTGTCCGACGCAGCACAGGCGAAGACAGCGATCGATGCGGCCGCAAAGCATTTCGGCCGGCTCGACGCGTTGATCAACATCGCAGGCGGCTTCGCCTTCGAGACCGTCGGCGACGGCGACATCAAGACGTGGCAACGCATGCATGCGCTCAACGTGCTGACCGCCCTCAACACCTCGCACGCCGCCCTGCCGTATCTCGCCGCATCCAAGTCCGGCCGCATCGTCAATATCGGCGCGATGGGCGCGCTTCAGGCCGGATCCGGAATGGGCCCGTATGCGGCGTCCAAGGCCGGCGTGCATCGCCTCACCGAGGCTCTGGCGAGCGAGTGGAAAGGCAAAGTCACGGTGAATGCGGTACTGCCGTCGATCATCGACACCAAAGCCAACCGCACCGATATGCCGAAGGCGGATTTTTCCAAGTGGGTGACGCCGGTGGAACTCGCCGAGGTGATCCTGTTTCTCGCCAGCGACGCTGCCAGCGGCATCACCGGCGCGCTGATCCCGGTGAGCGGGCGGGTGTAAGATTGTGGTCCTGACGCATCTTTGCGTGGCAAGCTGAAGTTGCTATATTTGGATTATGACGACTGAAGATATTGAGAAAGCCGTAGAGCTGCTGACACCGAACGAATTGGCGCGCTTTCGCGCGTGGTTCGAGCAGTTTGATGCGCGGCGGTTTGATCAAGCCCTGGAGCGGGACGCCCAGGCGGGAAGGCTCGACGCGTTCGCCGAGGAGGCCTTGAACGCCTATCGCGCGGGACAGACGCGCGACTTGTGAGACACGCGGCTTCACCAAGATTTTGGAAAGCTTATGCGGCCTTGCCTGCCAATGTCCGGAAACTGGCAGACGCGAACTTCGCTTTATTGAAGAGCGATCTTGCCCACCCCTCGCTGCAATTCAAGAAAGTAGGACGATTTTGGTCAGCCAGAGTTGGTCTCCGCTATCGCGCGTTGGCGGTTGAGACCGACGACGCCTACGTCTGGTTCTGGATCGGCTCCCATGCGGACTACGATCGCCTCGTAGACTGAAACGCGGTCCTCGGCCTGCGGCCCATCCGGGCTAGACTGTCCGCAACTGATTCTCCGATCGGACACGCCGTGGAAACCACACTCTATCTGCCCGTCAAACGCTTCCTCGAAGAGCTCGGCTTCACGGTCAAGGGCGAGATCGGCGGCTGCGATCTCGTGGGCCTCAGCGCGGGCGATCCACCGGTCGTGGTGATCGGCGAACTCAAGCTCGCCTTCAATCTCGAACTCATTCTGCAAGCGGTCGATCGCGCGCCAGCCGGCGACGAGGTCTGGATCGCCGCAAGGA